>Ga0114129_10008450_pt1 | contig 14670 bp, 13 predicted proteins | sample RhiMetdeltSRZDD1_FD_80071 | JGI IMG/M metagenome (GOLD analysis project Ga0114129, IMG submission 80071) | Populus rhizosphere microbial communities from Tennessee, USA - Rhizosphere MetaG P. deltoides SRZDD1 (version 2) (version 2) | ecosystem: Host-associated > Plants > Roots > Rhizosphere >... | reverse complement strand
TTGTTGGGCCAACTCCGCAGCCAGCATGTAAAAAAGGAGCATCTGTCCGGTGAACGTCTTGGTTGCTGCTACCGAGCGCTCCTTGCCGCCGTGCGTGAGTAGCGTTTCGTCAACTATTCCGGTCATCGAGGATCCGGGTTCGTTGGTGATGCCGATTGTGTATGCGCCCGAGCGTCGAGCGCTCTCGAGGACGCGATTGATGTCTTCGCCTTCGCCGGACTGCGACACGCCGACAACCAGCGCATGGTCCAGCTTCAATTGCGCGTCGTAGATCGTGTAAACAGATGGCGCGGAAAGTGAGACGGGAATCCCAGTGGTGATTTCGAGCAGGTAACGGCCCAACAGCGCCGCGTTGTCGGAACTGCCGCGCGCGACGAGGACGATCAAATGAATGTCGCGCGACTTGAGCGTGTTGCCGAGTTTGGCGATCTTGACGCGCTCTTCCGCGATGGTGCGCTCGAGTGCGGCAGGTTGCTCGGCGATCTCGGCAAGCATTAGGGACATGCAGGGCTAATACTTTAACACGAAGTTTCCCGCAAAGGCGCAAAGGCGCAAAGAAAAGGCGCAAAGCCAAAGTCGGGTGGATCTTCTTTGCGCCTTTGCGCCTTTGCGTGAGAAAAATGTTTGTGTAATCTTGGCGTCCAATGTCCCCCAATAGTCGTCTGGTCTCGCTCGATGTTTTCCGCGGTCTGACGATCGCGGGCATGGTGCTGGTGAACAATCCCGGCACGTGGTCCAGCATCTACTGGCCGCTGCAACACGCTCAATGGCATGGGTGGACGCCCACCGATCTAGTCTTTCCATTCTTTCTCTTCATCGTCGGCGTTTCGATCACACTCGCGTTCGCGCGTCGCGTTGAGGAAGGCAGCGTTAAACGTGACCTGTATCTGAAGGTAATCAAGCGCACCGCGATTATTTTCGGGCTCGGTTTGTTCCTGAACGGCTTTCCATACTTTCAATTGGGAACGATTCGTATCGCGGGAGTGCTCCAGCGAATCGCGATCTGTTACCTGGTCGCGTCGCTGATCTTTCTGACTACAAAGATTCGAACCCAACTGCTGATCGCCTTAGCGCTACTCGTCGTCTACTGGCTCTTGATGACGCGGGTTGCGGCGCCGGGATATGCACCCGGTGATCTCAGTAAAGAAGGAAGTATCGCGTCCTTTATAGATCGCGTGATCCTCGGCCCACACATCTGGAGACAGGGCAGAGTCTACGATCCCGAAGGCCTGCTCAGTACAATTCCAGCAGTTGCAACGACACTGTTCGGAGTTTTGACGGGGCATTGGCTGCGCAGCGAACGCACGCGCATGGAAAAAGTGGTGGGAATGTTTGTCGTGGGCGCGGTGTGCGTCGTGCTCGGCTGGACATGGAACCCGTTCTTTCCGATAAATAAATCGTTGTGGACCAGTTCGTACGTGCTTTTCACTGCGTGCCTCGCGCTGCAACTGCTCGCGCTTTGCTATTGGGTAATCGACATCAAAGGATATCGCCGTTGGGCCTGGCCGTTTGAGGTGTTTGGCGTCAACGCCCTCGCGCTCTTTGTAGGCACGGGATTGATGGTGAAGATAATGGGTTTGATCCGGCTGCCGGCGAACGATGGAACGCAGATCTCTTCGCAAGGCTGGATCTTTCGCAATCTGTTTTTGACGTGGGCCTCGCCGATTAATGCGTCGCTGTTCTACGCGATCGCATTTATCCTGCTGTGGCTTATCTTGATGTGGCTGTTATATCGTAAACAAATCTACATAAAAGTCTGAGAGGAGAACCACCATGCCGACATACATCGCACTGCTGAGTTGGACCGGACAAGGAATCAAGAGCGTGAAAGACAGTCCGTCACGCCTGGATGCCGGTCGTGAAGCGTTCAAGAAGATTGGCGTCAATATTAAGGACACTTACCTGACGATGGGTCCCTATGATCTCGTTTGCATCATCGAGGCGACTGACGATGAGGCGTTCGCAACCGCGATGCTCAGTTTGGCTGCTCAGGGCAATGTGAAGACTGAGACGTTGAAAGCTTACACCGAAGATCAGTACCGGAAGATATGTGCGGGCGTGAGCTAAGCGGTCACTTGCCATAACCAGGCCCACGCAGCACGCGACCTGCAAGTGCCGGCGTTCGTCGTCCTTTATCAACGCTTACCTTCCCGTTCACCAACACGTATTCGATACCAATCGGATACTGGTTCGGTGACTCGAAGGTCGCGTGATCGATCACCTTCGCGGGATCGAATACGACGATGTCGGCAAACATTCCTTCGCGAATCAAACCGCGCTGGACCAGGCCGACGCGCGCAGCCGGCGCACCGGTCATCTTGTTGATTGCAGTCTCGAGCGACAACAACTTTTCGTCGCGCACATAGTGGCCGAGTATGCGTGGATAGCTGCCCCAACCACGCGGATGTGACTTCGAGCCCGCGAGTGGACCATCGGTCGCTCGCGAACCACTGTCAGTGCAGAAACTAACGAACGGCGCTTGCATAGCAGCACGCATGTCCGCCTCGCTCATCATGAAGTAGATGGCGCCAGTCTGGCCGTGATCGGCGAGAATCAGATCGAACAGCGCATCCAGCGGATCTTTTTTCTGCTGCTCGGCGATTTCTGAAACACGTTTGCCTTGCAACGGCTCGAGTTCGCGATTAACAACCGAACCAATCAACACGCCGCCCGGACCACCACTGCCGAGATAGATGTTCTCCCACTCAGTCTGATCTTCCGAGATCTCTTTTTTCAAACGTAGCCGTGTCTGTGGATCGCGAAGTCGCGCGAGCATCCTGTCAGTTCCACCTTCGAGCGCCCACGGCGGCAGGCACGCACTCAGCGCAGTGCTGCCCGCGATGTAAGGGTAAATGTCAGCGGTGACGTCCAGTCCCCGATCGCGTGCCTGCTTGATCCGTGCGAGCACGTGCGACATCCGCCCCCAGTTTTTCTTGTACGCCGTTTTGAGGTGCCAGATCTCGACGGGGATCTGCGCCTTCTGCGCTATCTCGAACACTTCATCCAGCGAGACATCGATTGTGTTTGCTTCGCTGCGCTGATGCGTGGCGTAGATGCCGCCGTACTGGTGCGCCACCTTCGCGAGCTCAATCAACTCACCCGTTTTAGCAAAACGCGCCGGCACGTATTGCAGCGAAGTCGAAACACCAAGAGCGCCGTCGCGCATCGCGTCGGCCACTAGCTTCTTCATTTGCTCCAGTTCCTGAGCCGTAGGCGCGCGATCGTCGTATCCGATGACGTATTCGCGGACCTGAGTGGCGCCAACGAACGTGCCGAGGTTCACTCCTGATCCTTGTTTTTCGAGACGTTTGAAATATTCGTCGAGCGTGCGCCAATCGATCGTCAGGTTGAACCGTCTCAGAAAATCTTCCTGCTCTTTGATCTGCCGCTCATTGATTGGCGCGATCGATTCACCTTCGCCCGTGATCTCGGTGGTCACGCCCATCATCACTTTGCTCATCGCGCGCGGATCGATCAGCAGGTACGTTTCTGATTGGCCCAGCATGTCGATAAAACCCGGCGCCACGACGAGACCGTTCGCATCGATCGTGCGCGTGGCTGGTGCTTGCGCGAGACTGCCGATGGCGACGATGCGATCGCCTTTGATCCCGATGTCGCCGGCGTATGCTGCGCGCCCGGAGCCGTCGACGATGCGCCCACCCTTGATGACCAGATCGAACCGGGGTGGCTGGGTTAATGGCGTGAAAAGCATGCTAAGAAGAACGCAGATGAGTACGAATTTAAACATCGAGAAACCTGCTTCGTTGATTGGGATCCGGGAGCATACACGTTTCGTACCTGCCGAACACGCGATAACGATTTTGGGCGACAAAGCGGTAAGCAATGTCGCGCAGCGCGCGCGGAACGATCTTGGACATCGCCGCTAAGACACTCCAAAGACCGCCCAGCTCACGTAGGGCTCGCAGCACGGCATCAGACCTTTGCAGCAATCGCTCATCCGGTTGATCGAAATTCTCCACGACGTGCAACGTGTCGAGATCTTTCGGATCGAAGCCGTGACGGCGCAGGACCTTGCCGGCGAAGTCGCTCTGAAGCGATGCGTAACGTAGCCGGCCTATCTTGTCGCGCTTCAGCAGAAACTGAACCAGGCTATTGCACAGCCCACACACACCATCGTAGAAAAGAATTGGGCCGGAAGTGGGCATCACGGATTCAGCGGCGGCTGATTGGCCGCTCGCAATCGCTCGTTGATTGCCGCCACGTCTTTCGTCTTTAGCTGGTTCCAGTCGCTCAACAACTTCGCCAACACTTTCTGTAACTCCGAAGCCGCAGTAACCATCGGCACCGTCGGTGCCAGGTCTGCGCTCTGCAAATGTTCCAGCAACGATGAGAAGCCGTTGTTCAGACGAGTGAAGTTCGGATCGCGAATGTCGATTGTTCCACCCGGAAGACCTGGTGAGCTCGCGTCGCTTCGTCCTTCACCGCCGATCGCCGCCGCTTTTTTGTCGAGCGTATTCAGAGCTTCCGCGAGCGGGCCGCGATCCACGCGCTCGATAGCGATTCGAATCTGAGCGCGCAGTTTTCTGATCCGGTCCGCGGCTTCGAACGTTTGCTCCATCCCGCGGTAGGCTTCGAGCGAGAGGTTGAACTGCTGCGTCAAGCCGAGTAACGGCGTCTTCACGCGCGGATCAATTTTTACGGTTAATGATTCAGAGCGTGACACGCCGTTTGCGGTTAACTTCACGGTGTAAGTGCCAGGCAGCACGAATGGTCCAAGCGGGTAGAGCGGCGTGTCGCGATAGATCGCGGAAATCGGAAAGCCACGCCCGAACGCAGGTGGCGGAGCGTACTTCAAGTCCCAAACAAACCGCTGCATCCCGACCGTGGCTGGGAGCACTTGCGGCGGCCGAAACCAGTAAGCCGGAACTGCGTAATCGTTGGGATTCGCCACTAGCGGTTTGTCGTCGCTCGAATAACGGCGAACAAGTTGATTCCTGGTGTCGAAGATCTCGAGCGTGACCGGCGTCTTCGAGTCGGCACGCAAGTAATAGTTAATGATCGCGCCGTCAGGCGGGTTTTGGCCGGCAGGTTCTTCCGGTGGCAACGGCGTGTCTGTGTTAACGTTGCGCTTCACGCGATACGCGACTTGCGGGGCAAACAGATGAACATTCGAGTCAACGATGGCGGCATTGTATTGTCGCAGAGGCGTGATGTCGTCGAGTATCCAGAACGAGCGACCGTGCGTGCCGACGACAACGTCGTCGTTGTGTATCACAAGGTCGCGAATCGACGTCGCAGGCATGTTCAGTCGCAGCGACTGCCAGCTATCGCCGTTGTTGAAAGAAACAAACACGTTGAGCTCGGATCCGGCAAACAACAAACCCGGTCGTTTCGGATCTTCCTTGACCGTGTTGACCGGACCGTCCGGCAATCCGCGGACGATCTCCTGCCACGTCGCACCGCCATCCGTCGTGCGGAAGATGTGCGGTTTTTGATCGTCGAGCCGGATGCGGTTTACGGCGACGTATGCAGTGTTTAGATCGGTATGGCTGGCGTCGATCTGCGAGATTTTGCTCCATGAGTCGATCTGCGGCGGGGTGACGTTCTTCCACGTTTTGCCGCCATCGCGCGTGACGTGAATCAGGCCGTCATCCGTGCCCGCCCAGATCAGGTTCACATCCTTCGGCGACGGTGCGACCGCGTAGATCACACCACGTCTTGCCTGCGTCGCCATCTCTGGACGACGAAACACGCCGATGCTCGCCGGCACTTCCGGTTTCTCGCGCGAAAGGTCCGGACTAATGATCTCCCAACTCGAGCCACCATTGGTCGTCTTGAACAAAACGTTGCCGGCGAGATACAGCACACGCGGATCGGCGGGCGAGAACAGAATCGGCGCGGTGCGCAGAAATCGATACTTTCCAGTGCGCAGGATCTCCGGCGCGACGTTTTGCACCTGGCCCGTGTTCATATCGAACCGCGTGGCCTTGCCGCCGTAGATCAGATTCGGGTGAAGCGGATCAGGTGCCACGTAGCCGTACTCTTCAACACCGACCGTGCGCCAGTCGCGAAACGTGATCGCACCGTTGTCGCCGCGACTCTTCACACCCGCGGAGCCGCTCTCCTGCTGTCCGCCGTAAACCCAGTAAGGAAACTGATTGTCAGTGATGACGTGATAGAACTGCGCGGTCGGTTGGTTGTACCAGGAGCTCCACGTCTCGCCGCCGTTCACGCTGACGGCCGCCCCCTGGTCCGTCGCAAACAACATGATCTGCGGATTGTCCGGGTTGATCCAAAGCGTGTGGTAGTCGTCGCCGCCGGGCGCGCCTTTGAATGCCGTGAACGTTTTGCCACCGTCGGTTGAACGATACGCAGCGATGGACGCGGTGTAGACGATCTCCTTATTGCCTGGATCGACATCGATCTCCGCGAAGTCGCTGCCGCGCGCCCAGGCACGTCGATCGGTGCCTACACGTTGCCAGGTTTCACCCGCGTCGTCGGAACGATAGATGCCGCCGAGTTGTGGCGCATCGACAGTTGCATAGACTGTGTTCGAATCACTCGGCGCGACTGCGAACCCGATGCGCCCGAGTCCTTGTTCGAACGTTGGCAAGCCTTTAGTTAGTTGACGCCACGTGTTGCCGCCGTCGGTCGTTTTGTAGAGACCGCTGCCGGGCCCTTGCCACGCGCCGTTCTCCCACGGACCTTGCCGCGCAGACCACAGGTCGGCGTAGATGACTTTCGGGTTGGCGGGATCGAATGCGAGTGCGATCGCGCCGGTGTTCTCGTCCTTATAAAGAATCTTCTGCCACGTCTCGCCGCCGTCTCTCGAACGAAACACGCCGCGCTCTTCATTTGGGCCATAAGGATGGCCCAGCGCGGCGACGTAGACCAGATTCGGATCGCGTGGATCGACCAGGATCGCGCCGATCTGTTGCGCGTCTCGCAGCCCGAGGTGTCGCCATGTCTTTCCGCCGTCCATCGATTTATAAATGCCGTCGCCGACGGAGAGATCGGGTCGCTGGAGTCCTTCGCCACTGCCGACGTAGATCGTTTCCGGTTGTGATGGCGCAACGGCGAGCGCGCCGATCGAGCCCGTTGGCTGATCGTCGAAGATGGGTTTCCACGTGTGTCCGTAGTCAGTGGTCTTCCAGACGCCGCCGTTGTTCACTCCTATATAAAAGACGTTTGGTTGACTGGGAATGCCGGTGGCGCCGACCGTCCGTCCGGCGCGGAACGGACCAATCATGCGCCACTTCATGGCTTGAAAGGTATCTTGAGCTTGGATCGAAGTAATAAACAGGCAGAGAACGACGCAGGCACGTATCAGCATTGTGTGATTACAGGACAAACTAAAGATCCGTGTCAATGCTGTTTTTTATCTGTCTAATCTGTGGCCCGTTTTTTTCTGAGTATCGCGGCGGAGATCAGAGTCATCGGCACTCCAACGGGAAGCGGTTCGAGGAACGTGAAGGCGGCGTTGTAGAAGACGTTGTTATACATCGTCTTAAACTTCCGCATTTCCTCAGTTTGCCTCGCGATCTCGTCCGCGGATGCACCGGAAGCGCGCGCCTTCTCGATCAAATAGGCGGCGTACTTGTCGCCGAAATCGGGCAGGAAGTTGAAATACACGATCTCCCAAGTGACGACGTAGCAGATAGTGGCGATCGCCACGATTAAAAAGCCGACGGCGAGCGCCCGACCAAAACTGATCTGACCATTGCCGACGTTTTCGCGGTACGACCGGATGCCAAAGAACACGAGCAGAAATGCCAGCACCATGATGGTGTAGCCGATGACCATTCCGTGATCCATGCCGATCCGGTCGATGAAGGGCATGATGACGCCGATCATCATCGCGGAAAGAAGCACGCCAGAGATCAGGCCAAAGGTCAAAACGATTTTTTTCATATAGCGGTCTCCTGAGTGATTTTGGAAAACTTCGGGCGCAATCTAGGCGGCGAGCGTGTAATTGTCGTCATACTTTTGGATGATTTAGCGGTTTCGAACGTAGATTGGTACTTTTGGGCTACGTAATAGGCTAACGCACGGGCGGCCACGGAGGGCCGCCCCTACAGTTACCCAAGTGGCAGCGCGTATGTTTTAGGGAATCAGGCCCATTTCCTTTCCGATTTGTACGGCTTGTGTTCGGCGCCTGGCGCTGAGCTTGTCGAAGAGGCGGCTCGAGTGGGTCTTGACGGTGTTTTCGCTGACGAAGAGTTTGCCGGCGATTTCGCGGTTGCTCATGCCTTGCGCCATCAGTTCGAGAATCTCGAGTTCGCGGCGGGTGATGCCAAGGTCCTTCAAGCGCTCCTCATTTAACGCGAAAGGCTGGTTGGACGGCACGGGAACTTCTTTGACGACCACGACCTCTTTCTTCCGCGTCAGTTTCAGTCCGAGCCAGATACCGAGGCTGGCGAAGAGCAGGGCAATCAATCCACTGTAGATCTCCAGCGAGTGCTCCACGACGAGGAAACGGAACTCGATCAACCTAAGCACGACGATCAGGACGCCCCCGCAGAGGCCGTAGATGAGTGTGTGGATGAGTGTCTGCCTCTTCATCTGCGTCCGCGTGATTCTAAAGGATTTTTCCCGCCTTTGCGCCTTTGCGGGAAACGTCTCCTAAAAAATTAGTTGACAAGGCATGCCCGCGCGCCTATACTCCTAAAAACTTAGGAGACAAGTAATGGCGCGACCCAAGACCGAGAACCTGACGCCGCTCGAGCTCGAGATCATGCACGTGCTGTGGGAAACCGGACCCGCAAACGTCCAGACCGTGCAGCAAAAACTGAAACGCGAACTCGCCTATACCACCGTCCAGACGATGCTCAACATTCTCGAGCGCAAAGGCAAAGCAAAACGCACCCTGAAGAACCGCGCGTACTTCTACAAGCCTGCCGTGAGTCGCAAACAAGTCGTCGGCAAACACGTCAAGGACGTTGTCGACCGGCTGTTTGGCGGATCAGCTGAGAGCCTCGTGATGAGCCTCCTCGAAACCAAACATCTCACGCCCGAAAAGCTCGCGCGCCTTCAGAAACTGGTGGAGCAGGTCAAGGAGGAAGCCGATGAGAATAAGTAGCCAACTGTTGCTGACCTTCCTGTTGAATGCGATCTGGCAAGTTGCACTCATCGCAGCACTCGCTGCTTTAGGCTCATGGCTGCTGCGAAACTCCGTCGCGCGTTATCGTCACTGGATTTGGGTCAGCGCTCTGTGTCTTGCGTTCATTGTTCCCGCAGTCACGTCATCGCGAACGCTTTTCGAAACGAATGTTGAAACAGCTCCTCAAATCGCTTTCAACAGCGAGCCGATTGCACCTTTCGAGACTCAAACGGCGTCCAGTCTTCCCGAAAGAAGCTCGACGACTCCGCCGTCGATGTTCCTCTTGAATCAAACTCTCGGTTTTGCGTTGCTCTCAATCTATTTCGGATTCCTAATCTATCGCATTCTCAGACTAGTCCAGGCTTGGCAGGCAACGCGAAATATCAAACGTCTCGCAGTCGAACTCGATCCCGATGAACGAGTCGCGGAAGTCATTCGCCGTTGCGAACTCGAATTCGGAACTCGCTCACGCAGCGTAAAAGTGTTTCGCTCAGAGACGCTGCCGGTTCCGGTCACTGTCGGGCTCTTTCATCCAGCGATCATCCTTCCGGAATCTCTGCTGCGCGAAGGGAATGTCGAGCTACTGACGTCCGCGATTGGTCACGAGTTTATTCATGTAGCGCGACACGATTACGTGCTCAACTTAGTTTACGAACTACTCTTCGTTCCGATCTCGTTTCATCCGGCTGCGGCTTTATTAAGGCGACGGGTCAAACAGACCCGTGAACTCTGCTGTGATGAGTTGGTTGCGGAGCGCATTCTGAATGCGGAAGTTTATGCCCGCTCTCTCGTCAGACTGGCCAGCTCCGCTCCCCCTCTGCGTCGTCTCTCCGTTACTACAACCGTAGGCATCACCGATGCTGACATCCTGGAGGCCCGTATCATGTCGTTGTTAAAGAAACCGAAATTGACTACACGCTGGAAGAAATTGTTGCTGGTGGTTGTTGCGTTGCTGCTGCTCGTGCCGTGCGTCGTGGCTGCTTCATTTGCGACGCGGTTTGACGTCGATCCAAATGTGCAGGAGCCGGCTGCGGCGCAGGAGCCCGAGCGCAAGGAGAAAGAGAAGCTTGAGATGAAGGTTCGGCAAGCGCGCGGCGAGCTTGAAGAAACAAAAGAACGAATGGAAGATCCGGCTTTTCGCGAGGAGATGGTGCGCAAGGAAAAGCTGGAAATGGAAATGCACGAAATCCGGCAGGCCACATTAATTCGCCTCGCGAAAATCAACATGGACCAGGCGATACAAATCGCTACCAGCCAGACACCCGGAAAAGTGCTGCTTTGCAGTCTCGAAGCGAAGGGTTGGGAGGCGCCTGGAAAACTGGCGAAAGACGGCGTGGTGTTCTATCACGTCATGGTCGCTAATGAAGGCGAGGTCGGCGCGACGCACATCTGGGTCAACGCAATCGACGGCACGATCATCAAGACCGAGAAAGAGCTGCCGCGAAAGATGCGCAGCCCCGAGGAAAAGTAATCGTTTAGCCGCGGATTACACGGATGACGCGGATCAAGCAGCTCTCTTTGACCTACGTTCATCCGTGAGAATCTGTGGCTCTAAACTCTGCATCAACTCCTCGAATCCCGCCAGATCCAGCGACTGTGGCCCATCCGAGAGCGCCCGCTCCGGACACGGATGCACCTCAATCAACAAACCATCAGCACCAGCGGCAACCGAGGCTTTCGACATCGGAGTTATCAAGCTCCGCATTCCAGTTCCATGCGACGGATCCGCGAGCACGGGCAGATGCGACAACTCTTTCACCAACGCTACGGCCGCGAGGTCGAGCGTGTTGCGCGTCGCAGTCTCGAAAGTCTTGATGCCGCGCTCACACAAGACCACATTCGTGTTCCCGCCGGCGAGTAGATACTCAGCCGCGAGCAGCCACTCTTTTACCGTCGCCGATGGCCCGCGTTTCAAAAGAATTGGTGTTGGGACGCGTGCGAGTTTGCGCAGGAGGGAAAAGTTCTGCATGTTGCGAGCGCCGACCTGCATCATGTCGGCGTACTGCCCGACTATTTCGACATCCGCTTCACTCATGACTTCCGTCACGATCGGCAAACCAGTCTCTTTGCGCGCTTGCTGGAGAAACCCGAGCGCTTCGACGCCCAGTCCCTGAAAGTCGTACGGAGAAGTGCGCGGTTTGTAAGCACCGCCGCGCAGCATGGTCGCGCCGGATGCTTTCACGGCGCGCGCGGTCTCCATCAGTTGTTCTTCTGATTCGACGGAGCAAGGTCCGGCGATCACGACGATGTCGCCGCCGCCGATCTTCTTGCCACGCACGTCCACGACTGTGCGAGCTTGTCGCAATTGACGGCTGACGAGCTTGAACGGGTGAGAGATCTGTATGACCTCAGCAACGCCCGGCGCGGCACGCAGCGCTTCGATTTCCGAGCGGCGGCCGCTGCTGCCGATGGCTCCGATGATGGTGCGCTCCGCGCCCTGAACTACGTGAGCCTGGAAACCACATTCCTTGATTCTCTCGATGATGTGGTTAATTTCGTCGGTGGTTGCGGTGGTTGACATGTTGACGATCATGACGGTGTTTCCTTTACTGCCAGGGTATGTGGTTTCTGTTCGGCTGAAGCCGACAGCAAAACAAATCGGGTGTAGTTATCGGGAATGTCCTGAATGCTCTTGCGAATGATCGACGCGCCGTACAGATCCGCGGCGCGTTGGCCTGCGATGGCTGCGTGCTTTGGATCGCCGGCGCGCATCACTGCAGCGACGCTGCCTGCGGTGTCGTCGGCGACGATGGGTTTGAGTTTGGGGTGTGCTTGTAAAAATCGGCTGCACTGCGCGAGGGCAACGGGATGCGATTGCACAGTCTCGAGCATGTCGAGACTCGCGCCCGGGCAGCCGATCAAGTGTTGTTCGATCTTGATTTGCACTTCGTCGAGCACGGTCAAAGAACTCGAGCGCAGCAGCTCGACAGAAGATTGGACAACGCCGGCAATGCTGTTCTCGACTGGTGCGAGCAGAAACTCTGCGACGCCGTTATCGAGACTGGTGTAGAGCTCCGCGAAGGTCCTTCGTGGAACGAGCTCGATTTCAGGGCCGAGCAGTTTCTGCGCAGCTTCCTCGCTGAACGCACCGCGCTCTCCCTGGAATGCTACTCGTAATTTTTGGGTAAGGGTTCTCACGAAGCAATTCCTGTTTCCAACCGTCGCGATTCTTGAATGATGCGCCGGAAGACTTTGCCGACGGCGCGTTGGTCGAGTGGACCGTTGTTGATCTCCTGTAGACGTTGCAACACGCTGCGTTCGCGATCGGGATCGCAGAACGGCACGTTGGCGGCTTGCTTGAGTGCTCCGACTTTGAGCGCGAGGCGCGCGCGCATGTTGAGCAGTCGCAGCAGTTCGGCATCGATGTCGTCGATCTCTTTTCGCCAGTGTTCTATGTCCATCGTTCAAGCTCCGGGCAATAAAAAACCAGCCGCGACTTTTTAGGATCGCGGCTGGCTCGTTGAAGGTGTTGTGCTTTTTTATTAGGTCGTCAGCACATCGTTTTCAAACTTCGCCCGTCCGCTCTCCTTAAAAAAGAAGAAGCGGTAAGTAAAGGCGAAGTAGAAAAATGTGCGAGTGCTAACCATACCTCGGCTAATATAGGAGTGCGGCAAAATTTCTGTCAAGACATTTCTGATCTGCGTCAATCCGCGTCCTTAATCCGCGTAATCTGCGGCGAAGCCAATGTTAATCCTTATTTTCCTGGCATTTTTGATTCTCGGCCCGGAAATTCACGTGCGCCTGAACCAGGTCGGGTTCGCGCCCGGCGACCCGAAGTCGGCCGTCGTGTTTGGCCACGAGGCGCTGCCGGCTGAGTTCCGAATAGTCAGCGTGCCCGCCGGTTCCACCGTCTTTACCGGAAAAATCAAACCAATCACCGGCTCGTGGGGACAATTTGATTGTCACGGAGAGATCGACTTCAGCGCGTTCGCGCGGGAAGGGTCGTACGTTGTCGAAGTGGGTTCCGCGAGATCGCCACAGTTCAGAATTGTTCGCAACGTCAGCAGCCAGATTCCCGATCAGCTCCTCGAGTTCATGCGTCAACAACGTTGCGGTTACAACCCGTACGTCGACGCTGTCTGTCACAGTTTTGACGGCCGCACCGCATTTGGTCCGGAGCCTCCCGGCACTTACATCAACGCATCCGGCGGCTGGCACGACGCAGGCGATCAACTCAAGTACCTCTTAACTTCGAGCAACGCCACCGCGCAAATGCTGCTCGCCTACGAACTCGCGAAACACAACCCGCCCGCTTTCGCCGACAACTTCAACAACCTCGGACAACCCGGTGCAAACAACACACCTGACATTCTCGACGAAGCTCTTTGGGGACTCACGTGGATGCTGCGTCTCCATCCGAAACCCGATCAGCTTTATCACCAGGTCGCAGACGATCGCGATCACAAAGGGTTCCGCTTACCTCAGAACGAGACAGTCGATTACGGCTGGGGACCGGGCAGTTATCGCGTCGTCTATTTTGCTGACGGGCAGCCGCAGGGATTGCGCGAATACAAGAGCGAATCAAACGGCGTCGCGAATCTCGCGGGACGTTATGCCGCCGCGATGGCGCTCGGCCATCAGATCTGGAAAGACGATCCCCGTTTGCATTCGTTCGCTCAGACTCTTTTGCAAGCGAGCAGGGAAGTCTATGCGTTGGGCCAGGCAAAAGAAGGAGTGCAGCAGGGCAACTCGTACAGCGCGCCGTATCGTTATGCGGAGACTACGTGGGCCGACGACATGGAATGGGGCGCCGCCGAACTCTTTCGCGCCACGCGAGACGCTCGCTACCTGCGCGATGCGAAGCGATATGCGCAGCTCGCGCGCGATGAATCATGGATGGGAAAAGACGAAGCCGGTCACTATCAGTACTACCCGTTCATGAACATCGGCCACTTCCGCCTATACGATCTCGTCGATTTTAAAACGAAGCGACAACTCGCAAACTTTTATCACGAACAGATAGAGCGCTGCATCAAGCGTGGTCAAACAAACCCGTATGGCATCGGCGTGCCTTTCATCTGGTGCTCCAACAACCTCGTCGTCGCATTTGCTACGCAAACGCTTCTCTACGAGCGTATGACCGGCGACAAACGTTATCGACAATTCACCGCAAAGCAGATTGACTGGTTGCTCGGACGAAACCCGTGGGGAGTTTCGATGTTCACTGGGATTCCCGCGGAGGGTGTCTACCCAAAAGACGTTCATCTCTTCACGAATGCGTTGATGAAGAAGATGGTGCGCGGTGGATTAGTCGACGGTCCGGTTTATCGAAAGGTGTTTCAGAGCTTGCGAGGCGTGTCGATCAGAGAGCCGGATCCGTTGGCGGCGTTTCAGGACGAGAGGGCCGTTTACCACGACGACATCAACGATTACTCGACTAACGAACCGACAATGGATGGAACGGCGTCGGCGATCCTTTTGTTTGTACTTGGTGCGTAGTGCTTTGTACTTAGTACTTAGTACTTTGTATCGTGGTTCTAACAAAGCACCAAGCACCAAGCTCAAGGTCTCAACAACAATTTCCCGGTGGTCTTCCGCCCTTCTAGATCGCGGTGGGCGTCGGCGCCGCTCGCGAGCGGATACGTTTTGTGAATGCGAAGTTTGAGATC
>Ga0114129_10008449_pt1 | contig 14670 bp, 10 predicted proteins | sample RhiMetdeltSRZDD1_FD_80071 | JGI IMG/M metagenome (GOLD analysis project Ga0114129, IMG submission 80071) | Populus rhizosphere microbial communities from Tennessee, USA - Rhizosphere MetaG P. deltoides SRZDD1 (version 2) (version 2) | ecosystem: Host-associated > Plants > Roots > Rhizosphere >... | reverse complement strand
TTGTTATGCAGCGTCTTCAAGCTGATGCCGAGCATCTCGGCGGCGCGCGTCTTGTTGCCGCCCGCGGAATCGAGCGTGGCCATGATCAGCTTCTGCTCGGCTTCATCCACCGTCATGCCGGGCGCAATCGTCAGGCCGTGGATGGGCGCGGCGGCGGCCGCGACGGCGCCGAGCACCGGCAGGTGCGCCGGCTCGATGGTGTCGCCCTTGGCCAGGATCGTCGCCCGCTCGATCACGTTGCGCAGCTCGCGCACGTTGCCGGGCCATTCGTATTGGTCCAGCAGCTTCATCGCCGCCGGCGAGACCGTTTTCACGTCGCGGTTGTCGCGCGCGTTGAATTCGTCGACGAACGCCTGGATCAGCAGCGCCAGGTCCTCCTTGCGATTGCGCAGCGGCGGCAGCGAGATGGTGAAGACGTTGAGGCGATAGTAGAGGTCTTCGCGCAGCTTGGCGTCGCGAATCGCGGTGATCGGATCGATATTGGTGGCCGCGAGGACGCGGACGTCCACTTCCTGCTCGGTGCGGCCGCCCAGCCGCCGGAACTTGCGCTCCTGCAGCACGCGCAGCAGCTTGACCTGCGTCGCCGGCGTCATCTCGGCGATCTCGTCGAGGAACAGCGTGCCGCGATCGGCCAGCTCGAAGCAGCCGGCGCGCCGGTCGGTGGCGCCGGTGAACGAGCCTTTTTCGTGGCCGAAGATTTCGCTCTCGAGCAGCGTGTCGGGAATCGCCGCGCAATTCAGCGCCACGAAGGGATGCGCGGCGCGCGGGCTCAACTGATGGATCGTCTGCGCGACCAGCTCCTTCCCCGTCCCCGATTCGCCGAGGATCAGCATCGACGCGGGCGTCGGCGCCGCCTGCTCGAGCACCTGATACAGCGCCCGCATCGCCGGGCTGTTGCCGATGATGCGGCCGAAGCGGCCGCGGTCGTTCAGCTGCCGCCGCAGCGCCTGGTTCTCGCGCTTCTGCTGATTGAGCTCCGCGAGCCGCTCGAGCAGCCGCTGCAGCTTGTTCGGATCGAGCGGCTTGGTCAGGTAATCCTCGGCGCCGGCCTTGACCGCCTCCACCGCGGTGTCGACGGTGCCCTGCGCGGTCAGCAGGATCACCTTGATGTTGTCGATCTCGGGCTGCAGCGCCTTGAGCAGCTCGATGCCGCTCATCCGGGGCATCACCAGGTCGGTGACGACGATCGACGGCCGGAACGCCGTGATCTTCTCGAGCGCCTCGGCGCCGTCGGCGGCGCTGTCGGCACTGAACCCCCACGTCCGCACCAGCTCGGTCAAGCCGCTGCGCGTGGCCGGGTCGTCTTCGACGATGAGCACGCGCTCGGCGATATGGGCCTCGGTCACTTTTTTTAATCTATCATCGATGAATTGACGGAAATGCATTCGGCTGAGGTCGAGACCCGGCGGCGGACCTGGCCGACCTGGATCGAGATCATCCTCTGTTCCGGCTATCCCACCCAGATCTGGATCGGGTTCATGCTGCAGGCCCTCGGGGTCAGGCCGCTCCGGCCGGACGGGGCATTGTCGTCGACGTTCGTGTTCACCCTGTCGCTGCTCGACACGGTCGCGCTGCTGACGCTGATCGTGTCGCTGCTGGTCCGCCGCGGGGAGTCACCGGCCCGCGTGTTCTTCGGCGAGCGGCCGCTCGGCCGCGAGCTGGGCGTGGGCCTGTTGTCGGTGCCGGTCGTGTTCGCCCTGGTGGCGGCGGTGACGATCCTGATCCGCGTGTATGCGCCCTCGCTGCACAACGTGCCCGACAACCCGCTCGAGGCGCTGCTGGGCACGCAGGTGGGGTTGCTGATGTTCCTGTTCGTCGTCATCGTCGCCGGCGGCGTGCGCGAGGAGCTGCAGCGCGCGTTCCTGCTGCACCGGTTCCGCGACGATCTCGGCCAGCCGTGGATGGGCGTGCTGATCACGAGCCTCGCGTTCGGCATGGGGCACACGCTGCAGGGACTCGACGCGGCGATCATCACCGGTTCGCTCGGCGCGCTCTGGGGTGTGATCTACGTCCTCCGCCGCAGCGCGGTCGCGCCCATGGTGAGCCACAGCCTGTTCAACAGCACGGAACTGATTCGCGCATTTTTCAGCTAGTCATTTCGTCAGAATGACCACGTCCGTGCGACGCCGCAGATCCGACAACCAGTCGACCACCAGCTCGCGCCGGCGCTCCGGAGTACCGGCCGAGGCAAATCGCTGCGCCAGGTATCCTTCCGTTCGCAAATCGTCGCGCAGCCACGCGCGCAGCCGGTGCTCCGAGAAGCCATGGGTCTCGAGTACCTTCATCAACGCCACCGGGCTCGCAAACCGTTTCGTGATCTCAGCCAGCCGCGTCTCGACGGCGCTGTCGGGCGGCGCGGGTGGCGCGTAGCGCTGCACTTCACGCAGGATCAACTCGCGATCGACGAGCCGCGCCGTCATCACCGCGACGTCCGACGTCCCGCCCTCGATCAGGCCGAGCTCGATGGCGGCGCGCACGTCGCTCAACGTGATGGCCTGTCCGCCGACGAGCGCGAGGGTCCGATCGAGAATCTCCTGATCGTGAGCCGGGAACCGGGAACCGGGAGCCGTAAGAACACTTGTCATCAGCACAACAAGCTCAAGCATCAGAACGCCTGGCCCAGCGAAATGTGCACCACGTTCGATCGCTCGCGGCCGCCGGCTTCGAGCAGCCGCGTGCTCAGCTTCCAGCCCCAGTCGACGCGCAGCGGTCCGATCGGCGATCGATAGCGGAAGCCGACGCCGCTCGAGGCGCGCAGCTCGTCGAGCCGGACATCGGTCGCGTTCCTGAACACGTTGCCGGCGTCAAGAAACCACACGAACTGCAGGTCCTTCCAGTGGGGCGCGCGCATCTCGAGATTGAACACGGTGAGGCCGTTGCCGCCCTTGGGAAAGCCCTGCGGATCGAGCGTGTCCGCGGTGCCGAGGCGATCCAGCGCGAAGCCGCGCACCGTGGTGTCGCCGCCGGCGAAGAAGCGCTCGCTCGCCGGCACTTCGCGGATCTCCGACGGGAAGAGCGCAACCTCGGCGCGATCGATCGCGCGCGTCAACACTCCGCGGCTGGTAGCAATTTCGAGGACCGGGGGCACGTCCTGCGCGAAGCCGACCGCCACGCCGAGCCGCGCGCCCGCGGCCAGCACCCAGCCCCGTCCGGGCAACCGCCGGTAGATGAAGCCCTGGGCGAAACTCTTCACGAATCCCACTTCCGATCCGTAGGCCTTGGCCGCCACCGAGGTGTCGACGCCCACCAGCGCGCCGCGTTGCGGATCGAGCACGTCGTCGCGCGAATCGCGCAACACGCCGGCGGAGAACTTCGACAGTCGGACCTGCGGGAACAGACGGTCGATGAGCAGCTGATCTTCGACCGAGATCCGTTCGTCGAATACTTTCGTGTAGTCGAAGGTATAGCGTCCGTTCACGGTGAAGGGCCCGATGCGCCTGGCGTAGTCGGAGGTCACACCCTTGCGGTTGAATGAAAAGCTCGTGCGGCGCGCCTGCTCGACGAACGTCGTAAATTGCGCGTCGCCGGTGGTGCCGAATGCGCGCGGCTCGCGGAATGTAAAGAGGCCGCGGTAATCGTGAAAGCCGTAGCCTCGCGGCGCCGTGGGGTTATTCTCCTCCTGCGGATCGCGGCGCAGCGTGACGCGGCCAAATAGCGTCACCGAGCGGTTCTTGCCCCACAGGTTTCGCCGGCTGATGCTGACGAACGCGCGCGGGCCGAAATCGAGGGCGTCAACGGCGATGCCCTCCGCGTCCTGCTCGCCGATGCCGGCGACTTCGAATCCGCCGCCGTAGTCGATGGTCGTGGTGTCGGCTTCTTCGAGATCGACCAGCACGTCGCGCGTCAGCGATCCGGACCGCGGCAGCTCGGTAATGCGGACGCGGCGGAACAGGCCGAGCTCGGCCAGCCGGCGCTGGCTCTCGATCATCGCGTCGTCGCTCATCGGGCTGCCCGGCCGGATGGTGAGCTCGCCCTGGATCAGCTCGGTGGCGATGCGCGAGTTGCCGTTGATCAGCACGCGGTCGATCGTGATCTGGTCGCCCTCGCGCACCATCCACGTGACCGCGACTTTCTGCTGGTTCTCGGCAAACGCCAGCTGCGACACCACCGAGACGTTCTTGAAGCCGCGCGCGCGATAGGCGCGCTCGATGGTGTCGCGATCGACGGAAAGTTGCGGCCGGTAGAACGGCCGTTCCGCGGCCAGACCCAGCAGCGACTTCAGCTGGTCGGCCGGAATCGCCACCGCGCCTTGCACCTCGACCGACGAGACCAGGGTTGGCGGGCCTTCGATGATGTCGAAGCGCACCGCGACGGGTCGATAGAGGCTGGCCCCGCCCGCGGCCGCGGTTTCCGGCAGGACCTGGATGTCGGGCGTCACCTCCACTTGCGCGAACCCGCGGACGCGGTAGAGCTCGGTCATCGCCGCGGCGATGGCGCCGATCCGCGCCTGCACGAACGGCTCGCCCGGCTTGACCTGCAGCAGCGGCGCAATCACCGCGCGGTCGAGCGCGGCGTTGCCGCCGACGTCGATCGACTCGAGGCGGTGCAGCGGGCCACGGGTGATGGTAAACGTGACGATCAGCTCGTTGCCTTTCTCCAGCCGCGCGTACGGCGCCTGCGCCGCGCGATAGCCCTGCTCGCGCAGCGCATCCTCGATCGCCACGCTCGCGTCCTCGAGCAGATCCTGATCGACCGAGCGCTCGGAGCGGATCGGCACGAGATCCTGCACGTCGCCCGGCACCGGGTCGCCGGCAAACACCAGGTTCACGTGCGGCCCTGGATTGACGCTGACGGTCACCGCTACCGTGCGCCCGTCTTCCGCCATCACCGGCGAGGAACGCACGCGCGCCTCGTAGTAGCCGCGCTCGCGGAGTGATTCTTCGTAGGCGCTGATGCGCGCGTCGATGGCGGTGCGGTCGTACGGCCGTCCCGCCTGCAGATTCAATGCGGCCAGCACCGCCGACGCCGGTTCGAGCGGCGCGCCAGTGACGGTGGCGCCGCCGATGGTGACCCGGTCGCCGGCCGTGATCGACAGCACCAGCTCGACGCGCTCCGGCACCGGATCCTCTTCCTGCAGGCGCGGCAGGATCGTCGCTCTCGGGAATCCACGATCGGCGTAGTACGCCTGCAGCGTCGTCACCATGAGGTTGACGCGATTGGTCGACGGCAACCCGCCATGGCGATCCTCGAGCTCGGCGCGAATCGCCGACGCCGGCAACACGGCGTTACCGGTCACCGTGATTTTCGAGATTCGCCGTACCGGGGTCAGCTGCCACCGCAGCGCCACGCCCTGATCGGACGGCGCCGTCACGACGCGGACGTCTTCGAAACGGCCGAGGCCGACCAGGTGATCGATGGTGGTGCGGACCTCGTGTGCCGCCAGCGGCTCACCGACGCGCGTCTCAATCAGGCTCAGGACATTGGCATCGGCCGCCGGCAGGCCCGCAATCTCGACGCGAACGTCGGTGATGGTACGCCCGAGATGCTGTGCGGTCGCGGTCGTGGCGATCGCGAGCACGATCGCGATATACGCCAGGCGCATCAGAACGCGTGCCTCTTGCGCACTTCGAGCGCGTAGGTCCGGTCTTCGTTCTGCGACAGCACCCACGACAGCGACTCGCTCTCGTCGAACTCGAGCAGGATGATTTGATCGCGCGTCGCGGACGAGGACAGGGTGCGCGCGTAGGTCAGGAAGATCCGGTTCGAAATGCGCTTGCCGATCGTCACGCGCGCCGTCGGGTTGAGGTTGAGGCTCGACGACTGCTGTAACGGATCGTTCAACAGCGGCGTGATCTGGAACGTATCGACGCCGAAGGTTTCCTCGACCACGCGCCCCACTTCGGCCGACAGCGCGCCGGTGAGGGCGCGCGTGGCGCGCGCTTCCACCAGCCGCTGCTGGCGCTCGTCGGGACTCTTCAGGCTCGCCAATTCGATGTCGCCGCTCGGCGCCTGGTCGCTGAAGAGCAAGGTCAGGATGTCGAGCGTCGGCAGCGGCGGATCCGCCGTGAACTGCGGCTGGATCCGCTCGGTGGTGCCGGCCATCCGCATCGTCACGCGATAGGTCTGCGCCGGCACGCGGACCCGCGTTTCGGCCTCGATGTCGAAGAACGGCTGAATGCGATTGGGATCGGCGAAATCGAGGCTGCCGCGCGTGATCAGGTAGCGCCGTCCCTCGAACTCCACTTCCCCGCGGTCGATTTCCGCTCGCCCAAATAGCAAGGGGCGGTCGAGCGTGCCCCGCAGCGTCAGATCGGCGCTGGCGACGATACGCGCCTGATCGTTTTCGATGCGCAGCGTCGACGGCGCGCGCAGGCCGATGTCGAAACGCACGTTCGAGGTGGCCGCCACCTGGCCTTCGATCGCCGGAATCGCATCCGGACCGCCGGTCAGGCCGCTGAAGAGTCCTCCCGACGCGCCAAAGCCGCGCGTCCAGGTGCCGCTCTTCACCGTCACGTCGCCGGTGACCATCGGCGCAGCGGCCGGCCCCTGTAACGCCAGCGTGGCATCGACGAGGGACCGCATGCCCTCCGGATACCGCAGCGTCATGTTCTCGCCCGTGGCGGTGACGTCAAATTCACTCAATTGATATTTCGACAAGCCAATACGTCCGCCGAACTTCACCGGTCCGCCGCCGAGTTGCGCGGTCACACCGTCGAGACGCACGCCGCCGGCGTCGAACGTGACGATGCCGTTGACGTTCTCGAGCGCATGCGGGAACGCCAGCTGGCGCAAACGGCCGTTGGACAGCAGGGCATTGCCGGCGACGACGGGTTCAGCGGCGGTGCCGCTGATGCGCGCGGTGACCTCGGCGCGCCCCGAGCTGCGCACGTTCGGCAGGAATCCCTGCAGCACGGCGAGATTGGCGGCGCCGTTGGCCTGCAGCGACAGGGTTTGATCGGCGAGGTTGACGGACCCGGTGAGATCGAGCTGCGTCTCGTCGCCCACCATCCGCAGCGCGTCGACGTTCAGGATCTGCCGCTCGACGCTCAGGCGGATCGGCGCGGCATTGCGCAGGCGATAGTCGAGGAAGCCCAGGTTGACCTGTTCGATGGTGGAATCGATCCGCAGCGCGTCCGGATTGTAGAGCTCCCCGACCACGCGGATGGTGCCGCTGGCCACGGCCGACGTAAATGGCGAGAACGTGGGTTGCAGCGCGCGGAGATACGGATCCAGCGACGTGTCGGTGACGCGGAACGACATCTCCGCGTCCATCTCGTCGTTCAACTCGATGCGTCCGGTGCCCGACACCGCGAGTCGCGGCGACGCCGCTTCCATTTCGTAGGTGAGCAGCAAGCCGCGCATCGACAGGCGGCCGGTCATTTCGCCGATGCCCTCGTCGCCAAAGAACAGATCGCTGGCGCTGGCCTTGACGTCGTAGCGGGGCTCCTCGAAGGTGCCGCTGCCGTTCGCCGTGAAATCAAGCGTGCCGTAGAGCGTCGGGTAGCCGGGATACGAAGTCAGCGTCAACGTGTCGACGGCAACGCCCCGTCCATCGACGTTGAATGAATAGGTGCCGTTCCAACCGACGTAGGCCGCGCCGGTCACGGTACCGCCGCCCTTCTTCATCTCGATGCCGTTGAGGCGCACGCCCGTGCCCTCGAAGACCAATTGCGCCGCGGCTTCCGAGAACGGCTCGTCGTAGGCGGTGCCGCGCACGATCTGCATGCGGCCAAAGCCATTCGGGCCTTCGTAATTCCCGTAGACGTGAAAGTCGCCCGACAGGGTGCCGTCGATGTCGTAATCCTGAAGGTCAAAGGCTTCGCGGAAATCCGCGACGGGCCGGTCGGTCACGCGAATGCGGCCGTCAATCTGTTCGCCGCCGTCGGCGCGCGGATAGCCGAGCGAAAACTGGCCCGTCACGTCCATGCGCGACAGGCCGGATCGGATCACGGCGCGGCTGATATTGGTGTAGGAGTTTTCGACGACGAAGTCGCCGTCGACGTCGCCCCAGTTCACCTCCCACGCGCGCATCTCGGATCCCACGAACCGTCCCTCGATACGCGGACGGCGGAAGGCGCCGAGCATGACGCCTTCGAATCTCCCAACGCCGTCGATCGGAATCGCCCGCGTCGGCGCGCCGAACGCCGTCATGATGCCGGCGAGGAACCGATCGCTTTCCTGCCAGTTGCGGCTGGTGACGCGGAACGGCAGCTTCGAGCGGTCGCCGTACGCGGTGGCGCCTTCGAAGGCGATGTAGGTATACGGCGTGAGGACCCGGCTCGGCTCGAAAAAGATCGCTTCGGGATCGAACCTATAGGTCACGTCGCCCGCCACCGGCACCGGCGCCAGCGGCGTGTGTTGACTGAAGGGACCCTGCACGAGATAGCGGCCGCGCGCATCGGCGGCGGCGTCGGCAGCGAGCTGGGGGCCCTGCAGCGACACGCCGGCGGACACGAATGTCGACGTGCCGGAACCCTTGCGCTCGCGGTAGCGGCCGAGCGGCCACTCCATGACATGGTGACCCGAGGCGCGGCCCGCGAGGCGCAGCCCCTGCCATCCGTAAAAGTCCGACAGGTCCGATAGATTGACGTCCCGGTAGTTGACGTCGAACAGCGCGAGCGCCGGCTGATCTTTCCTGCCAAGCGGCGCCATCAGGTAGCGGAATTCGGCCGTGCCGCCGCTGAAGCCCGCGGTCGCGCGCGTCACTTCCATCCGATCGCGAACCCAGACCAGCGATCCCTCGAGATTGGGAAAGCGGTAGTCGTTGACGCCGGCGAGCGCGCTGGTGAAGTTGCCTTTCACCTCACGGCCGCCGCGATACAGATGGAAGGTGCCGTTGAACAGGCCCTCGCCGTACAGGCTGAACGAATCGCGCGCGAAGAAGATTTCACGCATCCGCGGAAACTGGATGCGCGACTTGATCTGATACGTCTGCTCGGGCCATTTCGCGGTCTCGACGATGCCGGTCAGCTGCGAGACCGCGCCGTCGGTGACCAGGTCGATCCGATCCATGACGATCTTGCCGCCGTCGATCTTGAAGGTGGCGTAGGCGTCGGCCGTCATCGGCTCGTACTTCTGGATCACGATGGTGCCGCCGGTAAACCGCGCCTGGCCGCGGTACTCGGTGGTCTTCGTCACGGTGACGTCGAGATTGCGGGCGACGGTGCTCCAATCCGAGCCGTAGTCGTTGAACACGAACTCGCCGCGATGCGCGTGCACGTAGGACAGCGTGGTCACGACCGGCCGCGGCGTGGTGCGCGGCTGGCGCGGCGGGCCGGTGAGGCGCGGAAACGTCTGGCGGCCGTCGGGGAACGATTCCACCACCATGCGCCAGTCGGTCATCTCGATCGAATCGAGCAGCACCTCGCGCCTGAACAGCGCGCTCCACGTCAGCGAGACCTCGATGCGCTTGGCGACGAGCCACGGCGGCTCGTTCGGATACATCCCGTCGATGTGGAGGTCCTCGACCACGAAACGGCCGCTGCCGAGATGCACGCCCAACCGGCCCATCGTCATCGTGCGGGCCAGCCAGTTGCTGCCCTCGCGCTCGGCGCGCGCCTTGAGCGCCGGGCCCAGATCGATCGTCAGCGTCGACACCACGAGCACCGCCACGATCACGCCAATGGTGACCGCGAACCGGCGCGCGTATTTGTATGTGGTGCGAAACGCCGCGACGATCTTCTGTCGCATGCGCTACTCCACGACCAGAAGCACGGCTCCTGCCTCCACCGACTGGCCCTCGGCCGCCGGCACCTCGCGCACGCGGCCGTCGCGCGCCGCGCGCAGCTCGTTTTCCATCTTCATCGCCTCGACCACGACGAGGCCCTGCTTCGCTTTCACGAGATCACCGGGCTTTACCAGCACGCGAACGATCTTGCCCGGCATCGGCGCCGTCACGCGCTGCGGGCCGGCGCCGGACCCGCCGGGCCCTTCCTTCTTCTGACGGCCGAACGAGCCGCCTTGTCGGATCTCGACCGGTATCGCGCGTCCCAGGATGTGAACGTCGCCGCCTTCGCCAAGGCTACGGCGGCCGGGCTCTTGCCAGGCAAACGTGGCATCGATCGATCGCACCGCTCGTGTGTCGTGTCCGTTCTGAATCAGCATCGAGAGGGCGCTGTCCGACACGCGGCGCGCATCGACGACGAGCGTCCGCCCGTCGAGCGTGACGTGCAGCATCGCCCCCTTGCGCACCACGCTGACGGTCCGCACGCGCTCCCCCACCGCGATGTCGAAGGTCATCGCAGCGCTTCCGTCCGCCCGGTGTCTTTCCACCGGCTGGATGCCGGCGGCGCGGTGGCGCCGTCGCTCACCGGCTTCGTGAACAGGTGCACGGCCGCGGCGATGGCCGCGAGATCCTCGTGCTCGGGCTCAATCTTCTGCAGCGCCGCGCCGTTCGCGCCGAGCTTGCGATCGATGAACGCGGTGTCGAAGCGGCCGGCGATAAAGTCCGCGTCCTCGAGAATCCACTTGAAGAACGGAATCGTGGTGCGGATGCCGCGCACGTCGTACTCGTCGAGCGCGCGGCGCATGCGCTGCAGCGCGTGATCGCGGCTGTCGCCCCAGGTAATCAGCTTCGAGATCATCGGGTCGTAGAAGATCGGCACCTCGCCGCCTTCGTAGGCGCCGCTGTCGTCGCGCACGCCGGGGCCGTGCGGCACGCGCAGGCCCTGAATGCGGCCCGGCGACGGCATGAAGTTGTTTTCGGGATCCTCCGCGTAGATGCGGCACTCGATCGCGTGCGCGCGCGGCGTGAGCAGCGCCTCCGGCGTGAGCGTGAGCCGCTCGCCGCGGGCAATGCGGATCTGCCATTGCACCAGGTCCACGCCCGTGACCACCTCGGTCACCGGATGTTCGACCTGGAGCCGGGTGTTCATCTCGAGGAAATAGAACGCGCCATCGGCGTCGACGAGAAACTCAATCGTCCCCGCATTCGTGTAGCCGACGCCCCTGGCCACCGCCGCCGCGGCGGACGTCATGCGACGGCGCAGCTCCGGCGAGACCGCGAGCGACGGGCTTTCCTCAATCACCTTCTGGTGCCGGCGCTGAATGGAACACTCGCGCTCGACGAACGGCAGCACGGTGCCGTGCTGATCGCCCAGCAGCTGCACCTCGATATGCCGCGGCGACATGATGCGGCGCTCGACATAGACCGCGCCGTCGCCGAACGCCGACAGCGCTTCCGATCGCGCGGCGCGCAGCGCGCCCGGCAGATCGGCCGGCGACGCCACCATGCGCATCCCCTTGCCGCCACCGCCCGCCACCGCTTTCAGCATGAGCGGATACCCGATGCGCCCGGCGATCGCCAGCACCTCGGCATCCGAGGTGCGCTCGCTCAACGGCGCTTCAGTGCCGGGAACCACGGCCACGCCGGCTTTGATCGCCGCCTGCCGCGCGGCGGTCTTGCTGCCCATCAACGCGATCGCCTCCGGAGAGGGACCGATGAAGATCAGACCGGCATCGCGGCACGCCGCGGCGAAGTCTTCGTTCTCGGCGAGGAATCCGTACCCCGGATGCACGGCGTCGGCGCCGGACGACTTCGCCACGTCGATGATCGTGTCGATGCGGAGATAGCTCTCGCGAGGCGGGCTCGGGCCCACGGGCCAGGCTTCGTCGGCAAGCCGCACGTGGAGCGCCGCACGGTCACAATCGGAGTAGATCGCAACGGTGGCAATGCCCATGTCGCGGCAGGCACGAATCACCCGCACCGCGATCTCGCCGCGGTTGGCAATGAGGATCTTTTTCAGCACGTGTTGAAGGTCCGGTCGCTAGACAGAACCGCTTACGATTCTAACAGTTAGCGGCAGTTGGTGACGTTTTTGGGCAGTGTCGCGCGGGGTCGCCGACACCAATCGCGCAATTGCTCGGCAGAACAGGTCTCAGCGATTGGCGCGGTGATTGCTGTCGAGGTAGCTGAGTTCACGAATCATGGCCCCCTCAATGCGTGCACTTCTGAGCATCGCCACACTCCTGGGAATGCTCGTGTGCGCAGCGCCTGCGTCGGCAGACGACAAGCCCAGGTCGGCGTACTGGATGGCGGCCGCGTCGAATTCAACGACGGTGCAATGGGGCCGACTCGTGTTGAAGGAAGGCCTGCTCACCTTCCATACCGCGCAAGGCGATTGGCAGACTCCGGTCTCCGAAATCACACGGATCGTCCGCGTGAAGGACGCCAGACGGACGTTCGAGATCGTGACGGCGTCCGGCGCCACGCTTCACCTGACCATTCTCGGAGCGCAGTTGCTTCCGGAGCCGCCCGAGAAGGCGATGCAGATCATCCAACGCGCGGTTCGCGAAGCGCCCACACCGGTGGTGAGCGTGACCACGACGTTCGGAACGATCAAGCACTAATCGGACACTCGCTCGGCGCGCACGATGAATCGATTCGGCGCGTTGCCTACGTAATAAAACGGATGACAGGTAATCAGCGTCAGCGACGCCGCCCCGCGCGGCTCGAGCACCGACACATCGTCGGGCCTGACGATTGACGTGTCCGTGACGCGGTACCGGAATTCATGGCGCGACGATCGGAACCGGATCTCGTCGCCGACCTTGATGTCTTTCAACGGCCTGAACAGCCCGTCGCGATGACCGGCAATCGCGGTATTCCCCCTCTCCCACGGCATCGCCGTATCGGTCAGATGCCCGGCGGCGCGCTTCAGCGTCGCCTCATCGTCGCCTTCGATGACCGGCGCCGTGAGCTTCAATCGCGGCACGTCGAGCATGCCGAGCAGGCCGCCGGAACGGACGGTGACCGGCGCATATGCCTGTGCGGCCCGCGCGAATGCCGCGGCCTGTTCCGCCTGGAAGCGCCGCGCCTCGACGGTCTCGTAGGCGACAACCCCGAGGCAGCCGATGCCAATGCCGACGAGCAGCCATTCCAGCAAGACCGTGAACCACTGACGAACCGCGCTCACCGCGTGCCTCCCCGTGTCTTCTCAAAATAGCCGTCGCGCGTTCGAACCTGAAGCTGGCGGCCATCCTTCGGCCGCACATAGACGCGAACGGTATGCCTGTTCGTTCTCGTCGTCGGCGCGTAGGCGAGCGTGTAGGCGCTGCGAACATCTCTGGCGATGCGGTCGAACGCCTCACCCACGTCTTCGAGTTTCCGCGGCCGGTACGCTTCACCGCCCGTCTCTTTGGCGAGCTCGCGCAGCAATCCCGGGTTGCCTTCGCGGGTGAGCGGATCGATCAGCGCAATGGTGTAGATCGTCGCGTCAGATTCATGCACCTGCCTGATGACGTCCTGGCGCGTCGCCGTGCTGGCATTGTCGTCGCCGTCGCTGACGACGATCAGCACCTGCCGCGTCTGCCCGCCTTGCGCCACCCTCTTCAATCCGCCGAGGACGCCGTCATAGATGGCCGTCATGCCGCGCGCGCCGATGGCCTGCGCCATCGCGGCGCGAAAGGTGGTCGGGTTCATCTCGCCGGCCACCGCCGGGCCAAAGGCGTGCCGCACCTGCTCGTTGAACGTCATCACGAAGATTTCGTCTTTCGGGTGGCTGTGCCTGGCGAACTCCACCGCCGCCGCGATCACCCGCTCGCGATTGGGATGCATGCTGTTGCTGTTGTCGATCAGGAAGCCGATCGACGCGGGCACTTCGTCGGCGGAGAACATCTCCAGCGTCTGCGGCTTGCCCTCGTCGATCACGGTGAAGGCGTCGCGGTCGAGCCCGCTGATGTAGCGGCCGCCGCGATCGCGGACCGACACATGCAGCACGACGAGCTCGGATTCCGTCTTGAAGGTGGGGCGTTCCTGAGAAGTGAGAAGTGAGAAGGAAGAAGGTAGAAGCCCGGCGCCGGCGAGAGCGAATGATAGGAATAAACTGGTTCTCATCGCCTGCTTCACTGGGCTTTCTCGCCTTCTCCCTTCTAACTTCCCACTTCTCCCTTGGCCTTTGCTAGCCGCGGCGCGAGCGGCGCACCACGCGGCTGCCGACCAGCGATCCGACGCCGATCACCGCCAGCAGCGGCAACAGGCCGGCCGTGTTCGGGAGGTCGCTGCGGCGGGTGTCGTTGCGATCGTCGGCGCGCTGCGGCGCCGGCGGCGGCGTGCGTTCGGCCGTGCGCGTCTCGGTCTGCGGCGCCGGCTGAGTCTCGGCGCGCGCCGTGGTCTGCGTTTCGGTCGTGGCGCGGTTGCTCGTGTCGACCGCGGTGTCAGTGCCGGCGCGATCGACGCGAGTCAGATCGGCCTCGGCCACGCTTTCCGCCACTTCCGTCTCGGTCTTGGTCGTCAACACCGACTCTCCCGTTCGCGACGCGATGCGCATCGCCTGGGCACGCGGGTAGATGAACTCATGACCGGTCGTGTTCCCCGGGTAGAACCAGATTTTGATCGCGTTGGTGTTGGCGCCGCTGGCCTGCGCCGGCGTTTCCATGAAGCGAACCTGCGGTTTGTCCGACGGACGATCGTTTGAGTAGTACGGGATCGCGAGCAGCGTCGCGTGGAGCTGCTTGCGGTCCTGGCTCATGACCTTGACGATATGACGGTTGCTGGGGCTGTCCGCCAACTGGAAAAAGTACGTGCCAGCCGGCAGCGTCTTGCCTGGCAGTTCAACGGACTGGCTGAACGTGAAGAATGTGTCCTGATTAGCGGGACCCTGCGCCGCAGCGTTCATGGGCAGCACAAACAGCGCGCTGGCCACACACGCGAGGGCAACCATACGAATCGACTTCATCTATCCTCCTCCTCGGCTCACGCATGTGATTGCGCTCGAACGGCCGAGTCTTCGC
>Ga0114129_10008448_pt1 | contig 14671 bp, 10 predicted proteins | sample RhiMetdeltSRZDD1_FD_80071 | JGI IMG/M metagenome (GOLD analysis project Ga0114129, IMG submission 80071) | Populus rhizosphere microbial communities from Tennessee, USA - Rhizosphere MetaG P. deltoides SRZDD1 (version 2) (version 2) | ecosystem: Host-associated > Plants > Roots > Rhizosphere >... | reverse complement strand
TGGAGCCGTCGCTGATATCAGCCGATGAGCGTGGTCGCCAACGCGGTGAAGCGTTTGTAAAGGCGCTCAAGCCGGTTGGCGGAACTAACATCAACCAGTCACTGTTAGCGTCCTTACGTCAGTTTCGAGAGAGTGACCGGCCGAAGATTCTTGTCTTCATGACAGACGGATTGCCCACAGTCGATGAAACGAACGTTACGAGAATTGTGGATAACGTTCACCGCGCTGTTACCTCTGGAATTCGTCTGTTCACTTTTGGTGTAGGTTACGACGTCAACACGACGCTATTAGACAAGATTGCAGCGGACAACGGCGGTGTCGCTGATTATGTCGAGCCGAAGGAAGACATAGAGGTCAAAGTTTCAAACTTCTTCACAAAGGTGAACTATCCGGTACTAACTGATCTAGGTCTAGACCTCGCTGGCGTTCAGACAGATTTGGTTTATCCACGCACTATGCCTGATGTCTTTCGCGGCTCGCAGGTAACTCTAATCGGTCGCTATAGCAATCAGAGCGCAATGGACGCGGTTCGTATCAAGTTAACGGGCAAATCGAATGGCGCGTTGAGAACGTACTCGTACGACAGTCTACGGTTTCCGTTGCGGGAAGAGGCCAATGATTACTTGCCAAGGCTTTGGGCAACACGCCGAGTTGGTTGGTTGATGGAGCAGGTCCGGACAAACGGCGAGCAAAAAGAACTGCGTGACGAAATTGTCGATCTAGGCACTCGATACGGAATCGTTACTCCCTACACCTCCTACCTGGCGTTAGAGGGCAGAGAGACGTCGATGAATATGGTCCCGGCAGAGAACGCTCAACGCATGACCACGCGTCAATTGGGAGCATTGAGGGCGCCACAACCGATGTCCTCACCTATGACTGAGGCTGACAGTGTGACTGCGACTACTGGTGCACGCGCGGTTCAGCAAAGCAAGATCGTTAGGGATCAGAAGGACGCACAAAAACTGAGCGCTGATGAGCCGGCGAGTGCCGTTCGCCGAGTAGGCGACAAGACTTTCTACCTACGCGACGGATTTTGGGTAGACTCCGAACTGAGGCCTGACAGTAATCTGCCAGAGACGACACTGACCTTTGGCAGTGACGCATATTTCGACCTACTTAAGCAGAAGCCGAAGCTCGCACAGTACTTCTCACTTGCAGAACGAGTCATCGTAGTGTTGGAAGGAAGAGTCTACAGAGTCAACCCTGCGCCGTAAGCAAGAGGTCAGAACCTCATTGCAAAGGATTAAGGACGAAGGCGGAAGGATGAAGAAATTTGGTCTTAGGCTTTTGGTCTTTGAACTTCGTGCCTTGTCCTTCGTCTTTCGAGCAAGGCTTAACTTCACTTAACTAAGTACAAAGCACCAAGTACAAAGCACAAAGACCCAAGACCAAAGCCCAAATTCTTTCATCCTTCATCCTTCCGCCTTCATCCTCTCAATTAGACCTTGTCCAAAACGCCAAACTAAGGTACAAAATCCAAAACCCCCAATTTGACTCAGCTCCCGACTTCTTCGCTGAAGTATGTTTTGAAATGACCCTATGACAATCGAACTCCCGAAAAGCTTGATAAGGCTGACGACGTTGGTTGCGGTAGCCGTGTTTGTATTTCAGAGTCACGTTGCAGGCCAATCGTGGGTCTCAATACGTGTTGATTCAGCAGGAAACGACCTGAACACCGTCTATTTTGTGGATAGCAAAAGAGGGTGGGTTGCTGGTGACGGCGGATTTTTGGCACGCACTGACGATGGCGGACAAACGTGGGCGCCGCAAGCTGTCGGTACAAAAAAAGCCATCAACGACATTTACTTTCGTGACAAGGAAGCCGGCTTTCTACTTGCCGGGAATACCATCTTTATAACTCGGGATAATGGGACGCGTTGGGATCCTGCGCGGATTTTTCTGCCTGAGGAATTCCAGGGCGCTGAAGTTGAACTTTACAGCGTCCGTTTCTCGAGCAAGAAGAAAGGCTGGGTCGTAGGATCAGTCAGTCGCCGCGAACGTGTGATTGACAGCATTCTCGTATATACCGACGACGCAGGGGAGACCTGGCGTCGACAACAAGCTCCAAGCCACACGGAGTTAATCCATATCGATTTCGTCAGCGATAAACGTGGTTGGATCGTAGGCGATGGCGGCACAATACTTCACACAACGGACGCTGGCGAGACCTGGATAAGACAAGACTCCGGGACGAAGGGAACGCTGTACCACGTCGATTTCCGCGATGACAAAAAGGGTTGGGCTGTTGGCGAGCGTGGAACCATTCTGCGCACGAGTGACGGAGGCGAACACTGGAACTCAGTCGCTACCGCCGCAACGGTAACTATATTGAGTATCCAATTCCTTAGCGATAATGACGGGTGGGCGATAGGACGTGCCGGAACGATCCTGCGTAGCGAGGATCAAGGACTCACCTGGGTACAACAAAATTCTTCAACCAAACAAAACCTTTACGCACTGCATTTCAACAAGAAGATCGGGTGGGTGGTTGGAGGTGCTGGAATTGTCCTGCGTTATGAGAAGTAAGGCCCTGAGGGCAACCCGATAATTTCAGAAGCCATCTGAAGGAATGAGGTTATTTGGATAGTCGCAAATAATAGTGACTACCGTAACACTCGGTTCCTCCTGTGATTTCGCCCGATATGTCGGCCATATCGGGCGCTTTTCTTTTGGCAGAGCATTATTTGTTGACGAATCAGAACGGGAGCGAAGCGACCGATTGACCGAAGGGTTTTGCTACTTTGAGATGGACGGTCAATCGGTCGCTTCGCTGCCGTTCTGATTACTTGGCCACAATGGTACGTGTCCAGCGACGAATAGTGCTTTAACCCTTTGTCCCACTAAACGGCAAAGATGACTCTTGCATCACCAGTATTCCTTCAGTCGATTCTCCGTCGAACCGGGCAGTGATCTCGATATCAACCGAGTGACCATCCATATCAATCGCTGTCGCCTTGTGGAAGCCGTTATCCCGTACTTCAATCACACCTAGATCTGCGTTACCCATCTCGGATTCAATCTTCGCTGTTAGACCTGACCCGTCTTGCGCGACAGATAAGGTTGCGGGTATTGACTGGCCAAAAGGTGTTTCGACCAGGATTTGCCATGAACCAATAATCTGGGTCGGGGTTGCACTCTGGGTTTCTTCCTTGCGCTTACCGGACGTTGTGTAGGTCTCAATGTCATCACAGTACGGTTTGATCTGATCAATCACCGCCGTGCCATCCCCGACAACGATCAGCGCTGCTTCATCCGGCCGTACGTACAAGTTGGCAACTCGTTGAATCTCTTCGACGGTTACCGCCTGTACGCGTTCGCGATACGTTTCGAGATAGTCGGAAGGCAGATTCAACATTTTGATTTGAACCAACTGTTCAATCAGGCCCTCTTGAGTTTCAAGACGGATAGGGAAGACGCCCGTGAGATATGATTTGGCGTCACTTAACTCTTTCGTTGACACAGCCTCGTTCCGAATGCGTTGTAATTCGTAGAAGAATTCTTTGAGGGAGTCGCCCGTAACGGGCGTCCTCACTTCGGCAGTAGACCTAAAAGTACCGGCTGTTCTTCTCGCATCGAGGTTGGAGTAAGCCCCGTACGTATAGCCCTTGTCCTCACGCAAGTTCATAAAGAGACGAGACGAGGCAGTTGCGCCAAACACTGTATGCATCACCAGCATTGGAAAATAATCGGGACTCGTTCGGGTAATCGCGGTATTCGCAATCACGATATTCGACTGTGCCGAACCTGGACGATCTACAACGTAAGCTGTGCGTCTGGTTCTCGTTGGAGGAGAAGGGAAGTTGGCGCCGAGATCAGCGCCTCGGGCCCAGCCCCCAAACAACGACTTCAATCGAGTTTCTACTTCCTCGAACTTTACATCTCCCACAACAAGCAAAACAGCGTTATTGGGTACGAACGAACGTCGATGGAAATTCACGAAGTCCTCACGAGAGCACAGATCAATTGCTTCAAGTGTCGGCGCAACGATGGAATACGGATGCTTGCCAAAAACCACTTGCGAGACTTTTTCGCTGGCTAGAAATGAGGGCTGCGCTCTTTGCTGGCGCAGACTTTCTTTCGTGTTTTGCTTGGCGAGTTCGACTTCGTTCTCCGGAAATGAGGGTTGTAAGGCAACCTCAGCGAGCAGTTCCAACACTTGGTCGCCAAACTGCTTTAAAGCAGACGCTGCGACTATTATGTAATCCGAACTCGCACCTGCGGAGAGACTCGCTCCCACGCGCGCAATCTGATCCGCAATCTGACGACTGGTTTTTGAAGTCGTACCCTCAGGCAGCAACCCTGCAAGGAGATCGGTTAGACCAGGAAGGTTCGCCGGATCGTACGAAGTCCCAACTCGCAGCGCCAGACGATAACTGACCAGCGGCAAGCGTGCGTCTTCAACCACCACGACATTCAAACCGTTGGGCAAAACGGTCTCGCGAGGCGTCGGAATCAATATTGGCGTAGCAGGTAGTGGGGCTGGTGCTTGCCTACGAAAAATTTCAGCTTGACTCATTTTTATAGATGTAACGGTCCTGAACCCTGCTCCGGTTGCGTGCCGGCATCAGCCGGATCGCTTGGAGGAACTGGGCTCGAAGTTGGATTGATTGGCGAAACATCAGCCGGCGCACTCGGGACTTCTGGTTTTGGTTTATCGGGGATCAGTGGTGCAGGTGCTGCGGGTTGCTGTGGCTCTCCGGGAGGTTGTGGAGAAGCCACCGCGCTTTGACCGACACCGGCGGCATTCTGCGCAGGCACGATATCAAGAACGACCCGATTATCGACGTCGATGAATTGCGCTGCCGCAGCCTTGATTTGTTCAGCCGTTACTTTCAAATAAGAATTCAACTCTGCATCGAACAGTCGTGGATCTGAATCGTAGAGGGCAAACTCGGCGATCCGTTGGGCTCGGTACATCGTTGATTGGCGTCCGCGGACAGCATCGTTGCAGAGCGAGTTGCGCAGTTTTTCCATTTCTTCCGCGGTTGGGCCGCCCGTCGCGATCGACGTAATCTCCGCAAAGATCTTTTCGCGAATTGCGGTCACATCTTCGCCAGGTTTTGGCAGAGCGAAGATATAGAGCGCTGATGGACCTCGGCGTTCATCAATTCCACCTTCGATTGAAACCACTGATTCGTCGCCCTTCACAAGTTTCTGGTACAGTCGCGAACTGTCGCCATCGAACAACAGAGTGCCTGCCAGCGAGAGCGCGTAGAAATCAGGTGTGCGGCGAGCTGGAATCTTCCACCCAAGAACAAAGGCGGGAGCTGGCGCGAGAGGATCGTGATAAGTCTCCACCTTAACAGCGACATTAGGGATTTCAGAAACGTCAACCGAAGGCGGCAGCGTTTGAGCAGGAATGCCGCCAAAGTATTTCTCGATTAACTCACGTGCCTGGTTGCTATCGAAGTCTCCTACTACAGAAAGAACAGCATTGTTCGGGGCGTAGTAGACACGAAAGAACTCACGAACATCATCGATTGTGGCCGCGTCGAGATCCTCCATTGAGCCAATCGTTGAATGCGCGTTCGCCGGATTCTTAAAGATTAGCTCGTTCATCAAGAGAAATGCGTTTACGTATGGCTGATTGTCGTAGCGCAGCCTTTTCTCTTCCTGCACAGCATTTCGTTGGTTGTCCAAATTTTCCTGGGTCACTTTCAGCGAACGCATGCGATCGCTTTCCAACCAGAATGCGAGGGGCAAATAGTTGGACGGGAGTGTTTCGAAATAATTTGTTCGTTCGGTTGAAGTGGTGCCATTCATCGTTCCCCCAGCGTTGAAGATGTACTGAAAGTGCGCTGCCTTGGGAACGTTTTCCGAGCCTTGAAACATCATGTGTTCGAAGAGATGCGCGAAGCCCGTGCGGCCCGGTTTTTCATTTCGTGAACCGACGTCGTAATAGACGGCCACTGAGACCACAGGCACAGATCGATCCTGACTCAGCACTACACGCAAACCGTTGTTTAGAGAGAATTCTTCAATCGGAGTCGGTGGTATTTGGAATTGTTCAGCCACTGATAGTTCTCTGGTTGTAATAAAACGTGTGCTCTACCCTCGGGAGGAACCGAAGATAAAGCACTTCGAAGGGGACAAAATTGTTCTTTGTACTTTGTACTTTGTGTTTTGTACTTTGTCCGTTGCTTACGTAGCCACGTACAGGAAGCACAAAGTACAAAGATCCAAGCACAAAGTTCTAAGTTGGTTTATTAGTAATCAAGCCGCGCAACTCTGAACGCAATCGCTCGATTTCAGCGAGTTTTGTTTTCACACGTTCAAACAGGGGCGCTTGTGTCTTAATACCTTCGTCAATTAGAAACCCGGCGGCTTCGGCACGGCTGCGAAACACTCCAGCCTGGACCAATTGCTCCAGCTTGTCCTGTGCCTCGGGTGAAATCTTCACTGCTACGACATAATCGTCCTTTGCCGAAATCGCTTTCTCGATAGTGCGACTGATATCGCGTCCGATTGCACTCAACGATTCGGGGATGCGTGATGCGATATCGCGGACGGATGATGCTGTGCGTGTGTTTTCCTCATGAGTGGTTTCATCGTCACGCAACATCAAATCGTCGACTCGCTCCGGGGCGTTATTGTCTTCTCGTTGAAAAGGACTACTCATTTCGTAAAGACTCCTTTGATACGCGAAATACTGTCAGCTCGTCTTACGATTATTTAAGGGGGTAAGTTCATTCTAGGGGGCGGTAGAAGGGAGGTCAAGTTATTGAAGATTGAAGATTTAAGATTTAAGATTTCAGATTGGAGATTGGTCAGTAGTCAGTAGTCAGTGGTCAGTGGTCAGCCGTATAGGACCTATTCGACCTGTAGGACCTATTCGGCCGACCTCGGACAAAATCTTAAATCTTAAATCTTCAATCTTAAATTCTGAATATGCCAACCTTGCCCACCCTTTGATGCATCCGTTATATTGCGGCTCGATGCTCGACGTAAGGTATGGGGTGTCACGAATCTGTGGGAAATCTCTGAGGACAGCGGTGAAAAGAATTTCGAACTATCTAAACATACTTCTACTGATAACCAATCTGGTTCTTCCAGGCGTTGTCTTTGCGCAACAACGGACACAGCCACTAAACGGCTCGGCCCCATCAGGCTCTGGTACGAATCGTCGTACGCGTTCAGCTTCCAGTAATGGCACGGCCGCAGTCGAGCGCGATTTTAACGAGGCGTTGAAGGTAATCGAAGAACAGTACATCGATGGCCGAAAACTCGATTACAACAATGTCGTCAAATCATCGATCATTGGCATGCTGCGCTCGTTGGATCCCCACTCCAACTATTACGACCGGGAAGAATTCGACGAACTAAAAACGGATCAACGCTCCGAGTACTTTGGTATCGGCGCTTCAATTCAGAGTTATGTCTACGGAGATGATCTCGACACTTACATAACATCCACCTTTGCGAAATCGCCTGCCGAACGAGCCGGTTTGCGATTCGGCGATCGCATTGTCGAAGTGGATGGTGTGCCGATGCGCGGCAAACAGTCGATTGACGTCCGAGACAAGATTCGGGGTCCCAGAGGTTCGACTGTAAGACTAACCCTTGAACGAGCCGCGGATAAGAAGATCGAGAAGGTTGACATTGTTCGGGACGCCGTCCCGCAGCCTTCGGTCCCTGATGCATACATGTTGAAGCCGGGTGTTGGTTATATCGACATGACGCGCGGGTTTAACTACACAACCACGGACGAGTTGCTGGATGCACTCGAGCGTCTCCATGCAAAGGGAATGAACTCCCTCGTTCTGGATTTGCGAAATAATCCGGGAGGTTTCCTGGATCAGGCGATACATGTGGCCGAGGTATTTTTGCGTAACGGGCAACTGATTCTGACGCAGAAAGGGAGAAACGGATTCCGGGACAATTCCTACGAATCGCGCAACAGCTCCCCCGATCTAACTCCACTCGTGATTTTGGTGAACGAGAACACCGCCTCTGCTTCCGAGATCGTCGCTGGAGCAATGCAGGATCACGATCGTGCTCTCATTGTGGGCCAAAATAGTTTCGGCAAGGGTTTAGTTCAAAGCATTATTCCACTCGAATACGGGGCTGGCCTGACATTAACATCAGCAAAGTATTACACGCCTTCGGGTCGGCTCATTCAGCGCGACTACTCGAATGGTGGCTTCTACGACTACTACACTCATGGCGGTATTACTGGAAAAGATCCGAAACAACCGCAGAAACAATCAGGTGAACAGACGAAAACAGATACGGGCCGTGCAGTGTATGGCGGAGGAGGAATCGCTCCAGACGAAAGCGTACAAGGAAGGGCCCTCAACTTGACGCAGCGTCGACTATTGAGTCCCGCGTTTCTGTTTGCTCGGGACTTAGTGAATGGTCGAATTCGCGGATTTGAAAACAGTCGTATAACGGCTCCGAATTACAATCACGAGCTGCAGAGCGATGAATTTCCGGTTTCCGACGCTCTCTTCAAAGCGTTTCGAGAATTCGTTGCGAATGATCCTTCATTCCGAGTAACACCTGCGATGGTCGACAAGCAGCGAGATTTCCTTTACGTCCAGCTTCGGTTCGACATAGTCACAGCCGCTTATGGTCGTGTAGTCGGAGATCGCGTTTTCATAACGCAAGACGATCCGCAAGTTGCAAAGGCGATCGAGGTTGTGCCAAAGGCTCGCGACCTTGCGATGAGCAGCAGACAATCAAAAGCCGATCGGTAATTTGGAGTGCGGTGCCTGCCACCGCTTTGTCACCGCAGCCGTAGTACTGACCTCACTCGCGCTTGCCCTACCAAATAGAACTGTCTCGGTAGCCTTTCGCTGTAACAAAGCGACGGCAGGCCGTCGCACTCCAAAGCGTTTCAAGCATAGGACAAAGTCTTGCGCCTAAAACCGCGTGTGTGATAACTTCCTATCGTGGAGGTGAGACTATGAGCAGACCAGCAAAAGCGCTTGTCAACACTGAGGAGCTGGGACGCGCAATCCGTCGCCGGCGCGAAGAGCTTGGCCTTAGTCTGCGCGATGTTGCCGCTGAAACCGCTGTCTCGGCGTCGACCCTGTCGCGAATAGAAAACGGCACCGGTAAACCGGACGCCGACAACATTGCCCGTCTCACGGCCTGGCTTGATGTGCCGATGGAAAGAATCCTTAGCGGTCGTCATTCACTCACCGAATCTACGAAAGCGGTCGTTTACTATCCTCAAGAACCTACGCCTGAAATCGTCGAGGCACATCTTCGTGCTGATCGCAATCTCACACCGGAAACGGCTGCTGCTTTGTCGGAACTCTTCCGCGTGGCGTATAACCAGTTCAGTCGGAACGACGCAACTAAGCCGGTGAAGAAGAAGCGCTAGCTTCGAGCCGACATTAGTTATACTCAACCTGTGTTGCCCAGCGATTTACCTCCCGGAGACAAATGGCGAAAATTTGAACTCAAAGCTCTCGGTTTGCGCGATTTTGCTCTGGTCGCCCGCCACCAGCCACTCAACCCTTTTGACCTGGCGCGATTCGCGAATCTGATTGTGGTGAGATTTGATCAGATTGAGGGTCTGAGTGATAGCGCGCGCGAACATTTACTTGGGTCGGCGGTTGATACGTGGTCCGGAGGTGCTTGTACGTTGCCAACTGGCGCCAAGCTTGTGATTCTGAATCCGAAACATGGACGAGCACGCACAAACGCCACACTGATGGAAGAGATTTGTCACGTCTTCCTCGGCCACCAGCCGAACAGGCTATCGGTAGTCACAAAAGACTCGCGCGGAAAAGTGATGGCGCGTGACTATCGAAAATCGGATGAAGAAGAGGCATACGGAGTCGGTGCGGCCAGCCTGGTACCATATGCATCTTTAAGAAAACTTCTGTTGCAGGGAAAAAACTCCCGCGAGATCGCCGGGCATTTTCGAGTGAGTCGGGAGTTGGTTGAATATCGTATGAAAGTAACGAAGCTGTGGAGTGACTTCAAAGCGATGGCGGCCACAGATAAACACGGATAGAGACAGATCTCATTAAGCATTGACCTGTGATATCTGTGTTTATCTGTGGCTCAACTGAAGTTTATAATCAATACATGCCTGAACAGCTCAAAGACGCGCCTTCGCATGGTCTAACGACTATCGATAAATTGCGAATGCTGCTCGATATCACCAGCAAAATTAGTCGTTCGCTGGATCTACAGGAAGTTTTGAACCTGGTGATGGATACGCTCGACTCGTTGATTCCCTACGACGCCGCTGGGATCTTTGTTCTTCAGTGTATCGGCGATGAGCCGTGTACCTTCAAAGCTGAAGCTGTTCGCGGCTACGACATAGATGAGTTATCGGAGTTGCACCTGAAACTTGGTGAAGGGTTCATTGGCAGTGTGGCGGTAAGCGGTAAACCAATAATCTCTCACGACGTTCGCGAGGATCCGGTTTACGTTAACGCGCGAGATCGAACACGCTCGGAAATGGTCGCACCCATAATCTCAAACGATGAGGTTATCGGAGTGTTTGACTTGGAGAGCGACGAACTCAATGCCTACTCGGACGATGATCTACAGGTGTTGACGCTTTTAGCGTCACAAGTAGCAATAATCATCGAAAAGGTGATGTTGCATGAACAGCTCATCGAAAAGAAACGTCTTCAGGCGCAACTCGAAGTAGCGAGACAGGTACAGTTGGAGCTGTTACCAGCGAGTGATCCAGAACTCGAGGGTTTTGATATCAGTGCATATAACTTTCCGACCGAAGAAGTCTCAGGTGATTACTACGATTGGGTGCGCATCTATGATGATCAGATTGGCCTGGTCATCGCCGATGTAGCCGGTAAAGGTATCCCTGCCGCGTTATTAATGGTTTTCTTGCGTGCTAGTTTGCGCGCTGCCACCCACATCGGCTATGCAACCCACATCTCGATGGCGAAGGTGAATTTTCTGCTGTGGGAATCGATCGAGCGCAATCAATTCATAACTGCCTTTTACGGAATTCTCGACGCGTCAAATCGAACGCTGCACTATTCGAACGCCGGTCACAATCCACCCGTTCTCATTGATGCTCAGGGGGTAGCTCGGTTTCTTGAGTGGGGTGAGCAACCACTGGGAATGTTTCGTGACACCCGTTATCACGAACATTACCACACCTTCAGACCTGGCGAGATCTTGGTGCTTTATACTGATGGAGTAACCGAGGCTTTGAGCCCGAATGGCGAGGAGTTTGGGCGCGATCGATTAGTAACAGCCGTAAAAAATGGTTCGTCGCTGGGTGCTCGAGAACTGATCGCAAGCATGCAGCGCGAGGTATTCCAGTGGACCGATGGTGTTGGCCTAAGCGACGACGCGACATTCTTTGTTATTAAAGCGGTCAAATAACAAACGCGGGAGACTACTCATCTCCCGCGCTTGCCAACACTCAGCTATTCAGTACTCTAGTGTGCAGTTAGCGAGCAATGGGCATGATCGCCGCCCGGTGCGAGCGGGGCCCGATAGTCGCCAAAGTGAAACTCAGCCTCGGCCTCCGACAAAGCATACACATCGAAGCCATATGCATCGAGATAGTCTGCCAAATCATCGGGGGAAAGAAGATAGACGGCAGGCGAGTAACCCGCTTCAACACGAATTTCCAGCAGGCGCTCGATTACTTCAAGTGGTGCAAAGCAGCTCACAGGATCTCTGTATGTTGCCATGTTTCCAGCGCCTTTCTCTTCAAACTTCGGACTCGGCCCAATTTGCAACCGCGTCCTTACCGAACATTTGCTTTGATGTACGCAAACGCCGTCGAGTTTGTTCTTAACAAGAGTTTCTTTGCTCGTCTGCGCGCGTTCAAAATTTTGACGCTCGAATCCTAAAAAAGTTCCAGAGAAAATGAGTAGCGAACAACCAAATACCCAAAGCGCTCCGCCTCCGGCACCACCGCCACCAAATTTCATCACTGTTTTGCGTGAGATGTTACGAGCATCGGACAAAGTCAGTGACCTGATCTTCAGTCCGGGAAGGCCGCCGCAAGTTGAACTTTCCGGCAAACTGGTTCCCGTTCACATCCAGGGCTTGGAAAAACTGACACCAGCGCACACAGCCGGCATTGCGAAACTAATCATTGGTACGCAACAAACTGCAGCAGACACTCTGGAGAAAACTGGTTCCGCAGATTTGTCGTTTAGCGCACCTGGTGAGGCAAGATTCCGTGTGAACATCTTCAAGCAAAGAGGCACTCACGCGATTGTGATGCGTGTCATTCCTATGCGGCCGCCTCAGTTCAAAGACTTCAATCTGCCCGAACAACTCAAGGAAATCGCCGACATCAAGAACGGGATCGTGCTGGTTACTGGCCCAACCGGGAGCGGGAAGAGTTCCACACTCGCAGCTGTAATTGATCTAATTAACGAGACTCATGCTTATCACATCGTCACAATTGAAGATCCGATCGAGTTTTTACACACCCATAAAAGTTCTACGATTCACCAACGTGAACTCCACTCGGATACCCCAAGTTTTTCGATCGCTTTACGTGCTGCCCTGCGTCAGGCGCCGAAAGTAATTCTCGTCGGAGAGATGCGTGATAGGGAGACGATCGAAGTGGCCCTGGAGGCGGCCGAAACTGGTCACCTGGTTTTATCGACACTCCATACGATCGACGCGTCGAAAACCGTGGATCGCATAATCGGCGTGTTTCCCAAGAACGAGGAGAGGGTGATACGAACCAGAATCGCGCAATCGTTCCGGTTCATTATTTCGCAGCGCCTGATCCCACGCGCAGACGGCAATGGCCGAATTGCTGCTATTGAAATCCTCAAATCAACAATGCGTACAAGGGAATACATTGAGAAAGGGGAATCGGAAGGAAAGTCTCTAGTCGATGCAATGGAACAGGGAGATCAGGATGGAATGCAGACGTTCGATAGCGTGCTGGAGAATATGATTCGTGAGGGTATGTTGACTCCGGAAGGTGCCCTGCCTTACGCGACGAATGCTAACAACCTGCTACTAAAGATCAACGATCTGGCCGGAGCTCCCCAGCCAAAGCAACCTGAGCCTTTGAAAGAAAAAGGTTCGATGCTGGACATGATCGAGAGATAGTGTTCATCTAAACTTGCGATTCAGGTCGCACTCGGTTACGTTTTTTCTATGTTTTGGACTGCGCGCAGGCGTTTTTCTAGCCTGATCATTCTTGCAGTACTGTATCTCTCCTCAACTTCAGTTTTCGCCACTATAACTGATGACGATTTGCGCATCGGTCTACCTGCAGACGGACGCATTCATGTGGAGAATAGGTTTGGCGATGTCACTGCAGAGGTATGGGATAAGCCCTACGTTTCAATTTCGGCGGCTGTGACCGGTTCCAATCCCTCTCCGATGATTCGTTCGCCCATTGTTATCGACAACAGGGGGAGTTCACTTTCCGTTTCAACTCAGAGAATTCCCGCAAACGCAACCGTCGCGATTGATCTGACATTGAGAATTCCGCAAAACGCAAACCTCGAAGTCAATACTGTTAAAGGAAAGATTTTACTGCGTGGGCTTTCGGAGAGCGCCGTGGTAAAGACTGTTTCTGGTGATATCGAAGCGAGTTTGAATGAACCGCTTGATGTAAACCTGACCGCGCGTTCGGCAAGAGGGGTGATTGCGTCGAATTTATCAGCGAAACCTGGGGCGGACGATCATGTGTGGCAGGTCCGCCTGGGAGAAGGGAATAAGCGGCGCACGCTCGACGCCCAGAGCGAAACGGGAAGGATATCGCTTACTCAGCAGGTTACGCGCGAAACTGTTGCCGAATCTCGGCAGCCGGAACTTTCGGCGAACAATGGTGCTCGGAGGGCCGGAGTCCCGGAAAACCCAAATGACTCTCCGGAACTGGATGAAGGCGACGTCATTCGAGTTGATTCCCAACTAGTCACGTTGAATATGAGTGTTGTCGATCGAGGTACGAGTCGGGGGGTGATGGGACTACTTCAGCCTGACTTCCGTTTATTCGAGGATGGTGAGGAACAAAAAATACTGCAATTTGAATCGTCGTCAGCTCCGTTCGACTTGGTATTACTATTGGATCTCTCCGGCTCGACTAAGCAAGTAGTCAAGTTGATTCGCGACGCCGCCGTTCATTTCATCGACGCGGCACGCCCGGCAGACCGAATCGCAATCATTACTTTCGCAGCAGACCCGAAAGTAGTTTCAGAGCTGACCGCTGATCGTGAACTCCTTAGACAAAGAATCGATACCATCGGCACGGAACGAGGCGACACGCGGCTGTACGACGCAACTGCCTTTGCGATGAACCAGGTCAACAAGGAACCGAAAAAATCGAGACGCACGGCAATAATTCTGATGAGCGACGGCTTGGACGGAACGATTCCGGGTGTTAGCGGCCAATACGGGTCGCGGTTGGCTTATCGAGAAGCGCTTCGTGCCATCCAGGAATTTGACGGAGTTTTATACACGCTTTCTCTGGACACGTACTACGAAGCCATGAACCCACAAGACACGCAGCCCGAAGCATTCGACATGGCGTACGACCGGATGAAAGAGATGGCAGATGTTGGCGGCGGAATTTTCTATGAAGTTAAAAGTCTGAAAGATCTGGCTGGTGCTTACGAACAGGTTGTTGCAGACCTGGGAACGGTCTACAGTCTGGCTTACCGGCCCTCAAACAAGACGCGTGATGGTAAGTGGCGAGCCATCAAGATCACGGTGAACCGCTCCAACGCCGTGGCCCGAGGTAAGCGCG
>Ga0114129_10008447_pt1 | contig 14671 bp, 5 predicted proteins | sample RhiMetdeltSRZDD1_FD_80071 | JGI IMG/M metagenome (GOLD analysis project Ga0114129, IMG submission 80071) | Populus rhizosphere microbial communities from Tennessee, USA - Rhizosphere MetaG P. deltoides SRZDD1 (version 2) (version 2) | ecosystem: Host-associated > Plants > Roots > Rhizosphere >... | reverse complement strand
GTCCGATATTCACCCAGCGATCGTCGATGCGGCCGTGATACACGAGCACACCGCCCTGGTCAACGACGGCCGCTTCGGGCGAGACCGTCGCCTTCGTGAAGCGGACCAGCGCGTGCTCGGGGTCGCGCAGCGCGGGAATCGCGTACTGGAACTGGCGCAGATGGTTGCGGATGGACGCAAGCGGTTCGTGAGGGTTCGCATACACGAGCCAGAAGCGCACTCCCTGCGAGGCGAAGATCGACGTCAGACGCTGAATCTCAGGTGCGTAGCGGTTCGCGATGGGGCAGTCGGTCGTGATGAAGACGAAGACGGTGGCCCTCACGCCGGGGGCGGGCGCAAGGGGATCGACGAGGCGGCCGTCGAGATCAAGGACGCGGAGGGGCCCGGCGGACATCGGGCGAGCGATCATCACGATCGCGAGCACGACACAAGCCGCCACGGCGCTCGGACGCGACATCGTGCAGCCTTCTACGGAACCCGACCTTAGTATAAGTCGGGCACTGACGGGTTGACGACGACCAAACGGGGCTGCTATGCGAGCTGATCTGCCGACAAACTGAGGCGGACTTCGAGGGGAGCCTGGTACGTTTGATTGTGTTCGGAATCGGTTCGTGCTACTACCATCGGCCGGAGACGTCATGCGCGCTGCAATAACGAAGCTCTCGCCGTTACGGGTCCGAGTGCCGGTGATATGCGCGATGCTGGCCGTCGCGGCATCCCTGGGCAGCGCGCAGCAGGCGCCAGCGCCATTCCACCTTCAGGAGGCGACGATCGGCGGCATCCACGCTGCGTTCGCCGCCGGCCGGTTGACGTGTGCGCAACTGACCAGACTGTATCTGGACCGGATCGACGCCTACAATCTGCGAGGTCCGGCACTGCGCGCCATCATCACGGTCAATCCCAAATCGATGGAGACGGCGGCGGAGATGGACCAGCAGTACAGGGCGAATCCATCCGGCGCCGGTTCGCTGCACTGCGTCCCGATCGTCCTGAAGGACAATTTCAATACCTTCGACCTGCCGACAACGGCGGGCAACGTCGCCATGAGGCACTCGCAGCCGCCGCAGGACGCCTTTACGGTGGCGAGGATCCGCAAAGCCGGCGCGCTGATCCTGGCCAAGGCGAACATGTCGGAGTTCGCGCGCGGCGGCATGTCGCTCAGCAGCCTCGGCGGCCAGGTGCTGAATCCGTACGATCTCACCCGAACGCCAGGCGGATCCAGCGGCGGCACCGGCGCGGCTGTCGCCGCCAACCTCGCCCTCATCGGTACCGGCAGCGATACGGGCCAGTCGATCCGCTCGCCCGCGTCCGCGAACAATCTGGTGGGCGTACGGCCGACGCGCGGCCTGGTCAGTCGGAGCGGCGTGATCCCGAACAGCCAGACGCAGGACGAGGTCGGCCCGATCGCCCGAACCGTCACCGACGCAGCCTTGTTGCTCGATGTGATGGCCGGCTATGACGCAGGCGATCCGATAACCGCGTTCGGCAACGGACGCATTCCCACGAGCTACACGCACCTGTTGCGGAAGGACGCTCTACAGGGCGCGCGGATCGGCGTCATGATGAACCTGTTCGGCGACGGTGACCAGCATCGCGAGGTCAACAGGGTGATGGCCGGCGTCATCGCCAGGATGGAATCGCTGGGTGCTACGCTTGTCCCCTTCGAGCTGCCGGAGTACGACAGGCTCGCACCTGCGGTTGCCACGGCGACCCTCGAGGCCCGCACGGTGATGGATCGGTACTTCTCCACGCTTGGTCCCAAGGCTCCGGTCCGGACCTTTGCTCAGCTCGTTGCGACCAAGACATCCGCGGTGCAGAAGACGCTCGAAGAGGAGCTCGCCGTCGTCGACGGCATGAGCAGCGTGACGTACAAGGACCGGATGTTGAATCGCGACGCGCTGCGGCTCGCGGTGGCGACGAAAATCGCGGAGCTCAAACTGGATGCGATTCTCTACCCGCTCCAGAAGATCCTCGTCGTCGCAATCACATCTGACGATCAGGCGGAGCGAAACGGCACGCTCTCCAACGGCACAGGGTTCCCGGCAGTGACCTTCCAGGCCGGGTTCTCGACGCCAACCGCGTCCGCGCCGCTTGGCGTTCCGGTGGGCGCCGACCTGCTCGGTCTCGACTATACGGAGGACAAGCTGCTGGCATATGCCTACGCCTTCGAACAGTCAGCTGGCGTCCGCAAGCCGCCGGTGAGCACGCCCACGCTCCCGCACGAACCTTAGGCAGAGTGAACCCGGAACGGTGGCGGCAGATCGAACGGATCTACAACCTGGCCCTGGATCGACCACTGCACGAGCGCGAGGGTTTTCTCGACAGCCAGTGCCACGGCGATCAGAGTCTGCGGCGCGAATTGGACCGGCTTCTGCGTCGGGCAGAATCCGCCGCGACTTTCCTGGACGAACCTGCGATTCTCGTCGCGCCGCAGCTGATGGGCCAACCAGAGTCGGCTGCTCTGCCCGCACAGATTGGCCGATATCGAGTCACCGGCAAACTGGGCGAGGGAGGAATGGGGGTCGTCTACGCGGCAGCGTGACTCGTGAACCCGTGTTGCCCTTCCTAGTTTTTGCGGAGCACAGGCGTCTCGGCACAGGCGGTACGCGACCCATCGCGTAAACGCTTACGCAGTTCGTGGCCCGCGAGAATACCTGCTCGAAAGCATCCACGAATTCTCGTCCCTGGACAGCCCCCGGCCGAAGCCGCGGAAATTGCAGGAGTGGTCTATTCGACACGTTGTCGGCCCGAGAGGAACGTACTCGCTCGCCCCCGGGTCCGGCCTCCTCAGCTCGAACAAAAGGAGTCACCATCATGAAGAGAGTGCTGCTTGTCTCCCTCCCTCTGCTGCTGATCGTCGGTTTGCTGGTGTTGCCGGTCACAGCCGATGAGCGCCTCGTCCGATTCGACGGCGGCATCGGTTCGCAACCTCTCAGAAGCGGGGCGGTGCCAAACGTCGTTAACGGAGTCAATCCCGGCGGCGTTCCTTGGGTGATTGCCGACCTGAAGGCAGACGTGAGGGTCGACGGGGGGATCCGGGTCGACGGCCGAGGGCTGCTGCTTGGCGGCACCAACAATATTGGACGCAATGGCGGCCAGAGCGTCCGCGCGAGACTGTTCTGCGGGGGCGTGGCGCACGATACTGCCGTCGTGCCGCTGGATGAGGCCGGCGACTTCCGGATTGACGACGTGCTTGTCCCGGCGCCCCCCAACCCGTGCGCGAGCGCCGTGCTCCTGATCGTGAGCGCCGGCGGCAACTGGTTCGCTGCCGGAATCCCGAGGGACTAGACAACGCGGCTGTTGCGACCCGCGCTCGTCACCCGATCCGAAGTGGCAGCGGCTTCGCCCGTGCGGCGCGATGATGACGAATTCGTCCGCCGAGATCACGCGCGTCTGAAGCGTGCTCGACGGCAGCGCGCCTGCGACGATGGCCATGTCGAGATCGTTGCGCGTTGCGCATCGATGTGGAGAAGGGGACCGTCGTTCCTTCCTCAGAGACGACTGTCCCCGAACTGGCGAAAGCGCCTACGACGCGGCTGCCCGACGCATGGTTGAGCTTGTCAGCGCGTCGCCTGTTCGGCGGCGGCCGGCCAGCCGCCCGCGTTCGGTCCTCCTGGCTTGGCCAGCACGATCGCGATGACGTGCGCCTTGCCGTCGTCAACGAGAGGAATGGCCATCGGATCGACGCCTTCGCCGTCCATCTCCGCGAGCGCAACTCCGCGGCACGCGTGATCGGGGTTCTCGACGCGGATGTGATATCGCGTCCGGCCTCTGTGCCACACGAGCGAATACTCCGGCCAGACCGACGGGATGCATGGATCGATCGCGAGCGTCGAACCCTCGACGCGTAGACCGAGGCACGCCTCTACCGCAGCCCGGTACATCCACCCCGCCGAACCGGTGTACCACGTCCACCCGCCGCGACCGACGTGCATCGGGTGCGCGTAGACGTCCGCCGCAACAGCGTACGGTTCCCCGCGATAGCGTTCGACCGCCTCCGGTGTCCGCGTGTGATTGATCGGGTTCATCATGTGGAACAGCTCCATCGCCGCGTCGCCACGTCCGAGCCGCGCCAGCGCGATGACCGCCCACAGCGCCGCATGCGTGTACTGGCCGCCATTTTCGCGAACCCCGGGCAGGTACCCCTTGATGTATCCGGGATCGTGCGTCATCCGATCGAACGGCGGCGCGAGCAGCAGCACGAGGTCCGCGTCGCGCCGGACGAGATGCGCGTGCACGGCGTCCATCGCGCGCTCCGCGCGCCGAGGGTGCGCGACCTTCGAGAGGACGGCCCACGACTGCGTCAACGAATCGACCTTGCACTCGGAGTTCTGTGCCGACCCGAGCGGCGTCCCGTCGTCGAAATACGCCCGGCGATACCAGTCGCCATCCCACGCGAGCTCCAGCATGCCTGCCAGCGACTCGGCCTCGCTGCGATACTGTTGCGCCAGGTCGCGGCGCCCGCGCCGCTCGCAGATGGGCGCGAACCCGTTCAGCACGACGATGAGGAACCATCCGAGCCAGACGCTCTCACCACGGCCTTCGTGGCCCACGCGGTTCATGCCGTCGTTCCAGTCGCCGGATCCGATGAGCGGCAATCCGTGCATGCCGAGGCGGCTCGCGCGGCGAATCGCCCGGACCGCGTGCTCGAAGAGCGAGGCCTGTTCGGCCGACACCCGCGGCAGGATGTACGCCTCCGATTGGGTGGCGTCCAGCTCCGGCGCCTCGAGAAACGGCACCTCTTCATCGAGCACCGACGCGTCGCCCGTGTGCGAGACGTAGGCGGTGATCGCGTACGGCAGCCAGAGCAGATCGTCGGAGCAGCGCGTCCGCGTGCCGCGCCCGCCCGGCGGATGCCACCAGTGCTGCACGTCGCCCTCGACGAACTGCCGCGAGGCCGCGTGCAGCAGATGCGCGCGACAGATCGCGGGCTTCGTGTGGAGGAGCGCGAGGACGTCCTGGAGCTGATCGCGGAAGCCGAATGCGCCGCCAGGCTGATACGGACCGCTCCGGGCCCAGATGCGACAGCTCAGCGACTGGTAGAGGAGCCACCTGTTGACGACGAGATCGAACGAATCGTCCGGCGTCCGGACCTGCAGCGCGTTCAGCGTGTCGTCCCACGCCCGCTCGGCGCCATCGAGCGTCGCCGACAGCGTATCGGGGGAGCCGTAGCGTCGCGCGAGATCCAGCGCGTGCGCGCGGTCCCTCCCCTGGCCGAGCACGAACGCCAGCTGCCGCGATTCACCCGGCGCGAGCGTCACCTCGACGTGCAGCGCGGCACACGGATCGAGTCCCGCCCCGTGCCGGCCGCCAAGCCGCGGCCGTTGCAGCGCTGCCGGCCGGCTGAGGGAATGGTGGCGTCCCACGAACTCGCCTCGATCGCACGTATACGAACGCGCACGCTCGGTGACGTGCCAGATCGCCGTCCGTCCGCGGAACTCCGTGTTGTAGTCGTTCCGCGCGAGGATGGCGCCCGTGGCGTCGTCGATCTCCGTCACCACGAAGCGCCGCTCGTCCGGCCCCGGCGGACCGAGAGACCATTCGACGTAGCCGAACACGCTCAGGCGCCGCGGCGCGTCGGACGTGTTGACGATCTTCAGCTTCGCCACCTTGACGGGTGCGCCCGGAGCCACGAACACCGTGAGCTCCTGTTCGAGTCCCGCCAGTGCGCGCTGAAAGCGCGTGACGCCCGCGGCATGACGGATGACCCAGCGGCCGCCGTCCGGACTCCGGGGCAACGGCGAGGGCGTCGCGGTCCATGCGGCGCCTGACTCCTCGTCCCGGATGTAGATGACTTCACCGGTCGGGTCCGTGATCGGATCGTTGGCGAATGGCGTCAACCTGTTCTCGCGGCTGTTCTCGTTCCACGTGAACGCGGCTCCAGACGCTGTCACCATCGTGCCGAACTCCGCGTTGGCCAGGACGTTCGACCAGGGCAGCGGCGTCTCGCGGTCGCCTTCCAGCACGATCACGTACTCACGGCCGTCCGGGGTGAAACCGCCGACGCCGTTGGCCATGACGAGCGGCGGGATTGCGACGGGCACGGCCGCCGGTTCGGGCGGCCGCATCTCCACGTCGCGCTCGACGGCGCGCGCGTTATAGATCCAGGGCGCCGCGGGATGGAGCTGCGACCCGAGCTCGCCGAAGTCGCCGTGCAGCACGACACGCGCGACGGCGCCGAGCAGCCGCCGATCGGCGTCCGGCATGCCTTCGGTGCGACGCAGGAAGATTCCTCCCGGCTTGTCGAGCCATCCCGCCCATCGCGCCTCGTGAACGAGACGGGTCAGCGCGTCCTGCGTCTCGTCGAGGTAATCCGCCGGCTGCTCGTTGAGGATCACGACGTCGGCGCGAAGCGCACTGACCCGCCAGTACTCCTGGGCCTGCAGTACCTGCCGGATCAGTGGCACTGCGTCGGTGCTGCCCGCGCGCACCAGGACGACCGGCAGGTCGCCGGAGATGCCGTAGCCCCACAGGTTGGATTGGCCCAGCGAATTCGCGGCGATGTCGGACGGGCTGATGCACGAGCGGTCGGGCCCGAAGACGCGCGATGCCAGGCGGTCGAACAGCACCGCCTCATCGTCGGTGAGACCCAGATACTGCAGCGTCGTGTGCACGTGGGTGAACGCCATCGACAGCGCGCGCGCCGCGGCATTCCCGTCGCGATACTTGCGGATCATCGCGAGCGCCGCCTCCCGATCCCGTGCGACCCCCGTTGCGTACGCGATGCGGACGAAGGCGCCAGGCGCGAGGTGCACGCGTTCGCGCAGCGCGGCGACGGGGTCGAGCACCGCGCCGGTCGTTCCCGACAACGCGCGCCCGTCGAGCGCAAGGGGATTGCCGGGCGTGCGTCCCCGCCCCAGGAAACGGGCCCGATCGGTTTCCCATTCGACGGCGCTGCGGGTGCGGCCTTCGACACCGAGGACGTGAAACGCCCATACCGGCGTCTCGTCGGAGCCGCGCGGCCGGCGGCTGAAGAGCAGCCCGGCGCTCTGCGCATCGAACTCGCTTTCGATGAACAGCTTCCCGAACGCGGGGTGCGCGAGGTCGTCCATCGGACGACCCAGCACGATCTCCGCGTAGCTGGTGATCTCGAGGTCGCGTGGCCGGTCACTGCGATTGGTGATCGACAGCCGTCTCACCTCCACGTCGTCCTCAGGTGAGACGACGATTTGAAGCAGCGTCTCGAAGTCGCCATCACGGCGGCGGAACGTCGCCTTGTCGAGGTCGAACGTCACCTCGTAATCGTCGGGTTCGGTGGCCATCGGCAGATAGGTCGCCGACCAGACGCGCTTCGACCACGGGTCGCGCAGGTAGATGAAATGGGCGCCGGCGTCGGACGTCCAGTCGTGGCGCTGGCGTGTGACGGCCAGATCCTTCCAGGAGCTGAAACCGCCACCGGCATTGGTGAGGAGAGTGGAGTAGCGGCCGTTCGAGAGCACGAGCGAGTGCGCGCTGCGCGTGTGCGGCGACTTGAAACGGCGCGATGCGGGCGGCGGAATCGACGGCGCCGGGCGCGTGCCTTCGGCCGGCCGGGGTTCCGACAGGATCGCTTCGCGCGGCACCCGTTCCTGGAGCAGGAGCTCAGTGGCCTGGACGCGCGGATCGGCATGGAAGCGCGCGACGAAGCTGTCGTTGCGGATGACGTCGGCAAGCGCGACCACCGACATGCCCTGGTGATGTGCGAAGAAGGCCCGGATGACGGCGGGGCGTGCGCGCTCGTCCGGAGTCCCGGAGGCGAGCGGTTGGCGCGGGGTGTAGTCGAGCGCTTCGTAGAACCCGAACCGGCCGTCGAGGCCCGCGCGCGCGAGGCGTTCGAAGTTCTCGGCCGCCGAGGCCGGATCGACGAGCGCTGCCAGCGCCGTGGAGTACGGCGACACGACGAGGTCCTCCGCGAGGCCGCGCTTGAGGCCGAGTCCGGGCACGCCAAACGCCCGATACTGGTAGTTCCCCTCGCGGTCGGTGACGGCATACGCCGACTCGGACACTCCCCACGGCACCCCGCGTTCGACGCCGTACTCGATCTGGCGCTTCACGCTTTCGCGGCAGCTCTGATCGAGCAGCGTGCCGGCAAAGGTGCGCATCAGCAGGAGCGGCATCAGATATTCGAACTGCGTTCCGCCCCACGAGACGAGGGTGGCGTGGCCATGAACGTTGGTCACCAGGCGCCCGAGGTGGAACCAGTGGTGCTGCGGCACGTCCCCCTTCGCAATGGCGACGAAGCTCGCCAGCCGCGCTTCGGATGCGAGCAGGTCGTAGTACGCGCCGTCGAGGCGGCCCGATCCCTCCGCGTCGGCGAGCCGGTGGCCGATCGCAAAGAGCCGCCTCCGGCGGTCGTAGAGGAAATCGAACTGCATCGCGTCGGCGAGCGCGATGGCGCGCCGCGCGAGGGATTCGAGGACGTCGGGCCGTGCGCCCGGCGCCGAATGCAGTGCCTCGATGCGATCGAGCGTCGCGCCGCTCCAATAGTCCACGTCATCCGGCACGAGACCGGTCCGAGCCCGTTGCAGGCCGCCGATGCCGGCTGCGAGATCCGCCGCGAGCGCGTCGAGCCGTGCGTCACGTTCCTCGCGTACCGCGCGCCGCGCTTCGGCGGCAATGGCCCGCGCAGCGCGGGCAATGCCGTTGTGAGCGGCACCGCCGGCGACGGATGGCGCGGCAGCGAGCGCGAGCATGTCCGCCGTGTCGGCGACGCCGTCGAGCCGCTGCGCGAGCGTCTGCGGTGTGTCGGCGAGCCCTCGCAGGCCGTGACCGAGGGCGATGAGCGCCCCCGCCAGGTTTCCGCTGTCCACGGTGGACACGTAGCGCGGGTGCAACGGCGCGAGTGTCGCCGTGTCGTACCAGTTGAGGAAATGTCCCTCGTGGCGTTCGAGGCTTTCCAGCGTGGTCAACGTTCGATCGAGGCGGGTGGCGAGCGCGTCCGTCGTGAGATAACCCAGGTCGTGCGCGGCCAGCGTCGAGAGCAGCCCCATCGCGACGTTCGTCGGTGACGTGCGGTGCGCCAGCCGCCCCTCACCGGCGTCTTCCTGGTAGTTGTCAGGGGGCAGCCAGCCGTCGGCCTCGGTGACGAACGTATCGAAGTAGCGCCACGTCTTGCAGGCCGTGCGTCGAAGCAGGTCCCGCTGGCGCTCGCCGAGCGGCCGGGCGCGGGCGCCCACGGGGATGCTGAGCCAATACGCCACGACGGGCGCAAGCGCCCACGACAGGACGAACGGACCCGCGATCGCCAGCGTGCCCGCGCCTGTCGCAACGATGACGATGACGGAGAGTACGGCGATGAGCGGACTCACCCTCATCTCCATCACGAATCGCGCGCGCGCGCGGTTTCCCGTGAGCCCCCTGGCCCTGGCAGAGGTCGTCGCCGCCGTTTCCCATTCGAGCAGCCGGCTCCTGGTGAACGTCAGGCGCACCAGCGTCAGCGCGATCGCGTGCGCCGACGCGGCTGCGTGATAGGGGAGCAGCACGATGCCGAGCAGGATCTGCGCGAACGCGGTCGCGGCGTCGTTGCGCAGGTTGCGCAGGAACACCGGCAGCGATTGCGGCCGGCGCGGCCCGGTCAGCAGGCGCGCCGCGAGCGGCAGCAGCTGCGACGCGAGAACCGCCAGCACGCCCATCGTCCACGCGGCGGGCGACCCGGGCAGGATCGTCCAGCCGGCCACGAGCAGCGCGAGCAGCATCGGCGCGACCAGGCTGCGGCGCAGGTTGTCGAAGATCTTCCAGCGGGCGATCACCGGGAGCGTGTTGCGCTTGAGGCCCCGGCGCGAGGGCACCCACGGCAGCAGCCACAGGAGGATCTGCCAGTCACCGCGAATCCAGCGGTGCTGCCGGCGCGCATGGGCGAGCACGCTGGACGGGTACTCGTCCACGAGCTCGACGTCGGACACCAGCGCCGCGCGCGCGTGCAGCCCCTCGAACAGATCGTGCGAGAGGAGCGCGTTCTCTGGCACGCAATCGTCGAGTGCGGCGATGAACGCGTCCACGTCATACAGTCCCTTGCCCGTGAAGATGCCCTCGCCGAACAGATCCTGGTATGTGTCGGAGACCGCGGTCGTGTACGGATCGACGCCTGTGTGTCCGGAATACAGCCGCGCGAAGAGCGACCCTGCCGCGCTCGCGAACGTGACGCTCACGCGCGGTTGGAGGATGCCGTAGCCCTCGGTCACGCGGCAGGCCGCCGGATCGAATCCCGGCCGATTCAGCGGGTGAGTGATGATGCCGACCAGCTCGCGTGCCGCGTCGCGCGGAAGCCGCGTATCCGTATCGAGCGTGAGGCAGTAGCGGACGTCGGGAAGGATCGCCAGATCGCCGACCTGCACGGTGAAGCTGGTATCGGGCGCGCCGCGGAGCAGGTGGTTGAACTCCTCGATTTTCCCGCGTTTGCGCTCCCACCCCATCCAGAGCCCTTCGCGTTCGTTCCACCGGCGCTCCCGATGAAAGAGGAAGAAACGTCCGCCGGCTTCTCCGGGGTACCGCGCATTGAGATCGTCAATCGCCGCGCGCGCGGCGGCGACGATCTCGGCGTCGTGCGCCTCGTGCTCCTCCGACGCGTCGCGCAGGTCGCTCAGGATGGCGAAATGCACGTACGGATCGAGATTCCCGGCAGCCTGCACCTCGAGATGCTCGGCGAGCGCGCGCACCGCGTCCACGCTGGCGAGGATCGTCGGGACGATGACCATCGTGCGCGCGTCGGCGGGAAGGCGAGTCAGCTCCAATCGCGGCAGCCGCCGCGGCGGCACCAGGCTGCTGAGCCCGCGCTGCACGAGCTGGATCGTGAGCTCGCTGGCGGGAACGGCAGCCAGCAGCGCAACGGCCAGCAGCGACACATCGCGCCACCCGTATGCGTAGGCGTAAGCGACGGCCACCGCGACGAGTGCGGCGGTGCCTGCGGCGATCGCGCCGAGATATCCGGGCGTCGCGCAACGGAAGAGAAACCGGCGCAGCCGCTGCGGCAGCTTCGGCACCCACGCGATGCTCCGCTCGAATGCGGCGCGTCCGCCGCCAATCAGGTGGTAGCCGATGTGCGAGCCGCGCGCGCCGGGCGACGCCTCGCCGGTGCGCCTCGCGTATTCGACGGCCTTGAGCGCGACGCGCAGCTGGGCCTCGCCCGTCGGGTCCGCGAGCTCTTCGACCGCGTGGCGATAGCGGTCGCGGCTTCGAAAATCCATGCGGCCGTACACGCCCGCCGGATCGCGCTGCAACACCTGCTCGACGATGTTGACGCTCTCGAAGAATTCGCTCCAGTCGAACGAGGAGATCAACCGCAGGCTCCCGATGAGGCCAGCCATCGCCGCCTGCGCAAGCGCCTGATGGCGTCCCTCGGATGCGATCGCCTGCTCGATCGACTGGCCTTTCGCCGCGAGAGCCGCGTCGAGCTCCTGCCGCAGTACGGCGGCGTGCTCGTACTCCTGCGCGCGCTGGAGCAGCCGGATGACGAAGGCCGGGTGCAGCTCCGCCGGCCACGCGCGCGTGCCGGCCGCCCTCGATTCGAGCGCGGCCGCGACCGCATCGCCGTGCCGGCGATGCGAGCGGCTGAGGGCCATCACCTCGCCGCGCGCGCGCAGCTGTTCGATGAGTGCCAGCTTGAGTGCGCTGGGCCACGCCCACAGCTCTCCGATCGTGAGCGGCGTAATCGACTGGTAGGCGGTCACGAAGCGGTGCAGCCGCTGCGCATCGAGACGGCCGGCACTCCACCGGACCAGCTCGATGGCGAGCGCGAGGATTCTCGGCGACCCCTCGTACTCGTCGGCCGCGACGCGAGGCAGACGCTTGAAGAAAGACGCCGGCAGGTCGTGTTTCACGTCCCGCGCCGCGGTCGAGATGACGAAGAAGTTGTCCAGGAGCCATTCGGCCGCCGGCGACGGAGCTTCGCCGCCCCGGGTGTCTTCCGCGACCGAGATATACGCGTCGCGGAGCGCCGCCATGTGTGCGTTCAGCCGCCGGAGGTGCACGCGCGACGCACTGGCTCGGCTGTCAACAGTCAGGGCGGCGGCCAGACGCCTGGCGCGCTCTTCGAGCGCCTCGATTCCGAGCAGTTCTCCGCCTTGAAACGGGGACGGAAGCTCAGCTTCTCTTGAAGGTCGTGTCAGCACAAATGTCCGACGCTATGCGACTCGTCCAGCTGTGCAACAGCAGTGCCGGTGGACGACGTGTTGCGCTTTTGTTGACAGACGAGATCGGCCAGATATACCGTCGCGCCATCTTCGCAACAACTGTATACGCATAGACCCACGCCAGCACTCATCGTCGGCGCGTCGGGCACGTTATTCACACGGGTCGGTTCTTCCGGACACGTAAGGCAGGAGGGTCGATCAGTCGAGCCTCATCAGGCACCGGCGGCGGCGCATTGCTGGTCCGGCCCGACCATCGACCGCAGCCGCGCCTCGTGTTCGCGCACCGCGACACTCGCCCGCGCCGCCGACCAGTTCCAGTTGCGGATCGAGCGACCGCGGTCCGGCGGCCAGCGCCGCAGCATGTGCCGCGCGAGCGGACACTGCGCGTCGCGCGGCAAAGCGGGCAGCGCATCGATCAGCACGGGTACCGCGTCCGCGCTCAGCGACGTCGCGTATGCGACGTCGAACCGGACCGGCACGTCGGCCGACGCCATCCGCGCCACATTCGCGCGCGCGATGACCGCGTCCGGGTTGATGGCGAACAGCAGCGCCACCGTCGCGAGGCCGGATGCCAGCGCTCCGAATGCGAACGCGTCGCGGCGGCCGCGCAGCACGGTCGCGGCGAGCCAGACCAGTACCGCGCCGATCCAGATCAGCAGCACCATCGCGTAGAAGCGCGACTCGGTGAGCCCGTAGCTCGCGTGGTAGAGGCGCAGCCGCTGGAGCGCCGACGCGGTGATCGCGAGCACCAGCCCGATCTGCATGCCGGCGAGACCGCGGAACACGAGGGCGTCGCGTTGGCTGCGACGGTCGAGGAGCCAGTCGGCTGCGAGCAGGACCGGCACGACGAGGACGACCGCGAAGACCAGCTCGAAGAAGCCGCGCCGCGCGTAGTCGGCATATGTCAGCTCCGGCGTGACCCGGACGAGCGCGTCGCCGCCGAAGAGATACCGGAACTGCACGATCACGAAGACCAGGAACAGCAGGTTGATCGCGGCCAGCGCCGTCGCGACTTCGGTCATTCCGAGCGGCCGTTTCGGCGCCAGAACGCCTCGGCCTTCGATTCCGTGCCGGCGATCCGAGAACGCGGGCAGTTCCGTGCCCGTCAGGAAGCCGCGCAGGTACCCGGTCGAGAGCCACGCGGCGATCGAGAACAGCACGACGTGACTCGCGATTCGCCCGAAGTCGAAACGGAGCACGTTCGAAACCATCCCCGCGAACACCGCGTCGGCCGACACGAACAGCGCGCCGAACACCAGGACGAGCGGCGCCGCGATCACGAGGCCGCGGGCGACCGCCGCGGCACGGCGCCAACCGGCTGCGCGGCCGGTCTCGACACGCGCACCGGATCGCGTCGCATCCACCAGCGCAAGCGCCGCGGCCGTCCACGCGTGCAGGGCGCCCAGCGCCAGCGCGCCGGCGTATCGAAGCACGCCCGCGCGACGCACCCAGGCTGCGGTGGGGACGTGAGCCGCGAGCGCGAACGCGAGCGTCGCGCAGCCGAGCGCGAGCAGCTTCAGCGGCGGAGCGTCGCGCCACGCGAGCCCGGCCGCGAACACGACGCCGATCGCCAGCCACGCGACGCGCGCGCGGTCCAGTGCGAGCCCCGCGCGGCGGTGCAGCGCGAGCGCGGAGAGCGCGACCGACGCAATCCACAGCGACAGGTTCAGACCCACCGGGCCGGGAGCGCGCAGCAGCGCATCGCCGATCGCGCCGAGCACGACGCCCGCCACGAGCAACGCCGCGACCGAGGCGGGTGGCACGGCATAGAGGCGGGCCGCCCCGACGAGCGCCTGGCCAATGACCCCGCTGTCGGCGTACCAGTCGGAGGCGCCGCGGCCGACTCGTCCGTCTTCGATCCGCCCGGCGCCCGACGTCCCGGAAAGCGTTTCGTCGCTCATACGCTCCACTTCCTCCGAACGGCAGAATCGCCTTCCGGACCCCGCCGTGTCTTGACCGGGGGGTGAGCATTGCGTGAGATTCCGATGAGCACGGCCGCGTCCGCGTCTCCACTGGTCCCGCCCTGGGCGACTACAACGCGCAGCGACGCTTGTGGTTCGACAAACCGGTCTGGCTAAATGTCAGATCTCAGTGATGGGGGGTGAATTCGCGCAGGGCGACAGCCGGTGGGGCAACCTGAAATACGGCTCGACCAACCAGGCGTGGAAGAGCGTTGGGGCCGGGGCACCTCATGGTGCTTCTTGGGGACGAAAGCGATGGCGTCTATCGTCGCGGCGGGAGACGCGCCCGCCAACCGTCACTCGGCGGGGCAGAGCGGCAGCATTGCGGACGCTGCGGTTCTAATCCCTTCTTCGGCTCTCATGCCCTCTTCGCGGACGCCGTCAATGTCGGGGAACCACGATCGGATCACGGGCAACGCCGCCATCGCGGCGGCTTCCCCCGCGTGGACGAGCTCTCGCCCGGCGTCGAAGGCATTCCATTCGATGCTTCTGAGATCCGGCGTGAGCACCAGGTCGCTGGCATTCCGCCAGCCGGATTCGCTGTGCCGCTGCATGATCTGGAAGCATCGCCGCACGACCTGGAAGACGTCCGCCGGCGGCCGG
>Ga0114129_10008445_pt1 | contig 14672 bp, 13 predicted proteins | sample RhiMetdeltSRZDD1_FD_80071 | JGI IMG/M metagenome (GOLD analysis project Ga0114129, IMG submission 80071) | Populus rhizosphere microbial communities from Tennessee, USA - Rhizosphere MetaG P. deltoides SRZDD1 (version 2) (version 2) | ecosystem: Host-associated > Plants > Roots > Rhizosphere >... | reverse complement strand
TTGCGCTTGGTTATCTGGGCTGGTTCGTCGGCCCAATACCTTTCGCGCTGTCTACCGCCGGCATCATGATCGTGCTGTGGCAGAGGCAGTTCGCCTCCGAGGCTCGCAAGGCGTTCGGGCCCGTCGAGAACGGCATCGCTGCCCCAACAAGGCCTGAGACTGCTAAGCCATCCCCATCAAGACGGCGATCGCCCCCACAATCAGCACCGCCAACGACGTCCCGAGAACCGTAACGATCCGCTCGCGCCGATCGCTTTGCGCTTCAATGTCCGGACCGTAGAGTGCCTTCGCTTTCGCGACCAAGCCGAAATTACGTGCCATGAGCGCCCCTTTGTTCGGTGAAAGCCGGAGCACGCCTGCCCAAAAAACGGGCGCACGAATCGCCCTGACCGACAAGACTATCACCTTTCTCCAAGGGACGACCCGGGCGGGTGATCAACTCGCCGCCAAATCCACCAGGCGCATTTGAACCCGCTCCTCGCCCTGCCAGCGGTCGACCGCAATCTGGCCGGCCGCATGCACGGCGCGATCGCGGTTATCCAGCAACGCTTTGCCCAGGACTTGGCCCATGGCGCGGAATGCGATTGCGTTGACGAATTTGCCGTCGCCGGAGCGAAGACGCGCGCGTATATGATTGTCCCCGAGCGGCTCCGCATACACGAGCGTGTGCGCCGGAAGCGCAAGGACCGGCTCCGGATTCCCCGCGCCGAAGGGTCCGGCGCGCGTCAGCAGATCCGCGAGGGAAAAATTGAACCCTCCGGCCGCAACCGCTCCGTCAATGAGCAAAGCGCTGTCGCGTCGTGCCAGTTCAACCGGTTCCGCGAGCGCGTCTTCCAGAAAGGCACGAAATGCTGCCAACGCGTCTTTCTTGAGCGTCACTCCGGCCGCCATGGCATGGCCTCCGCCCTTGAGCAGTATTCCTTCCTGCACCGCTCGGCGGACAGTACGCCCAAGATCCACCCCGGCAATCGAGCGTCCGGAGCCGGTGCCAATCCCCCCGGGCTCAAGCGCAATCGCAAATGCCGGCCGCCCGTAACGCTCCTTCAGGCGCGCGGCCACAAGGCCGACGACCCCCGGGTGCCAGCCTTGGGCGGCGGTGACAACCACAGCCCCTTTCTCCCCCAGGCCGAGCGCCGCGAGCGCCTCGGCTTCCGCTTGCGCCAGCGTCGACTGCTCAATTTGCTGGCGCTCGCGATTGAGACGGTCGAGCTCGCTAGCGAGGCGTGCCGCTTCGGCCGGGTCTTCCTCCAAAAGGAGCCGCACGCCGAGATCGGCCCGGCCGATGCGACCGCCGGCATTGATCCGCGGCCCCAGCAGAAACCCGAGATGCCACGGCTCCGGTGGCCCGTTGAGCCGCGCCACATCCATGAGCGCCGTCATGCCCTGGTGCTCGCGCCGCCTCAGTGCGATCAATCCCTTCGCAACAAAGGCGCGGTTAAGACCATGCAGCGGCACAACATCGGCGACCGTGCCGAGCGCGACTAAATGCAAAAGAGATAGAAGGTCCGGCTCGCTCCGCGCGCCGTTCCAGAAATTCCGCCGGCGCAGTTCACGCGTCACTGCAACAAGAGTGAGGAACACCAATCCCACGGCGGCAAGGTGGCCAAGGCCCGAAAGATCGTCGACGCGATTGGGGTCGACGACGGCGGCGGCAGTCGGCAGTTCCTCATCGGCTTGATGATGGTCGATCACAACAGTATCGAGGCCAAGTTTTTTCGCCTCTCCGAGCGGTTCGAGGCTCGTGACCCCGCAATCGACCGTGATCAATAATTTTGCGCCCCGTTCAGCAAAGGAATGGATAGCCTCCTTGTTCGGACCGTAACCCTCGAAGATGCGGTCCGGGATGTGGACGATGGGATCAAGGCCACACTGACGCAGATATCGGCACAACAGAGCTGAAGCTGTCGCGCCGTCGACATCATAGTCGGCGAATATTGCAATGCTTTCGCCTTTTACAATTGCGTCCGCGATGCGTACGCACGCCGCATCCATGTCGGTCAACGTATTCGGATCCGGCATCAGTCGCCTGATAGTGGGATCAAGAAAGTTGTCGACCTGATCCGGATCGACATTCCGTCCGGCCAGGACGCGTGCCAGCAATTCGTCGAGCCCATGACGCTGCGCGATGGTGAGCGCCCGCGCCGATCCTCTCTCGTCGAGACGATCGCGCCATGCGCGCCCGGTCAACGATTGATCGACGCCGAGGAAATGGCGATCGGAATTCTTCAATGACATCGCGGGGACTGCTGCCATGGCTCAATCACCAGGGTGCCGGCCACAGAGGCCGGACCCGAAACGCACGTTTACGGAATACGCAATACTGGGTGGGCCTAATCAGGCGCTTCGGCAAGCGCCCGACGAACTAGTCAAGATGAAATTTGTCGAACTGCCGATGCTCGGCCAATACGCGGCGCACCGTGCCGGTGACCGAGCGCATCACTACCGTTTCGGTCTCAATCACGTCCCTGCCGAATTTTACCCCGCTCAACATGGCGCCGCTGGTGACCCCGGTGGCGGCAAAAAGGCAATCGCCCTTCACCATATCGTCGATCTCGTACTTACGCCTCGGGTCTCTGATCCCCATTTGCAGCGTGCGCTCACGCAATTGTTCGGTATCGATGATCAATCTTGTTTGCATCTGCCCGCCAATGCAACGCAGCGCCGCCGCGGCCAGCACGCCCTCAGGTGCCCCGCCGATGCCCAGATAGATGTCGATGCCCGTTTTCGGCTCGGCGCAATGGATCACGCCGGCCACGTCGCCGTCGCTGATCAGGCTGACGGCGGCGCCGGTTTTGCGCACCGCGGCGATGATGTCGGCATGACGCGGACGGTCGAGCAGGAGTGCGGTGATTTCAGACGGCTTGACGCCCTTGGCTCGCGCCAGATTTACGATGTTTTCGTCGGCCGGCGCGTCGAGATCGATCGTACCCTTCGGATAACCGGGGCCGATTGCGATCTTTTGCATGTAGCAATCCGGCGCGTGCAGCAGCGTGCCGGCATCGGCCATCGCGATGGTGGCAATCGCCCCTGGCATATTCTTGGCGCAAAGCGTCGTGCCCTCCAGCGGATCGACGGCGATGTCGACCTTTGGGCCATGCCTGGTGCCAACTTTTTCGCCGATGAACAGCATCGGCGCTTCGTCGATCTCGCCCTCTCCAATGACGACGGTGCCGTCGATCGGGAGCTTGTTGAGTTCGCGGCGCATGGCGTCGACCGCAGCCTGGTCGGAAGCCTTGTCCTTGCCGTGCCCGCGCAAGCGCGCCGAGGACACAGCCGCGCGCTCGGTGACGCGCACGATTTCGAGGGTGAGAATGCGTTCCAGCAAAAATTCCGGCTGGACGGTAATGCTCGGCATTTTGACACTCCCCTCAGAAACGCGATCCTCGCCGAAAGGTCGCTCAGTTCTTCTCAATCCGTATGACCTGTGGCCGGCCTGAGATCACCCTATCGCGCCCCACCGCCGCAAGAGCCTTGCGCACGGCATCCTCGGTGGTTGCATAAGTAATGAGAATAACGGGGACGGAGCCCGCTTTGGTGTCTTGACCCAGATGTGCCGGATCATGGCGCTGCACAATGGATTCGATTGAAATTTCCTGCTCGGCAAGCCTTTTGGCAATGGTCGCTGCGGTGCCCGGCTTATCGCGCGCGACCAGCCGAATGTAATAGCCGCCTTCATGCCGTTGCATCGGCGCCCTTCGCACGTCCCCCAGCCGTGCGGTCGGCCGGCCGAACGGAGCAGTGCGGACGCCCCGCGCGATGTCGCCAATGTCAGCCAAGACGGCCGAGGCGGTCGCCGCCCCCCCAGCCCCGGGTCCTACCAGCGTCAGTGGATTGATGTCAGCCGCATCGACCGTTACCGCATTGGTCACGCCCATCACCTGGGCGATCGCGGAATCCTTGCGCACCATGGTCGGATGCACGCGCTGCTCTATGCCTTTTGGGGTCTTGACCGCCACGCCCAGCAGCTTCACGCGGTAGCCGAGCTCATCCGCGGCCGAAAGATCGGCAGGCGTGATCGACGATATGCCCTCCACGTAGATCGCGCTTTGGTCAACCTTGTTGCCGAATGCGAGACTCGCCAGGATGGCGAGCTTCTGCGCGGTGTCGTGGCCCTCGATATCGAAGCTGGGATCAGCCTCGGCGTAGCCGAGCCGCTGCGCTTCCTTCAGGCATTCGGCGAACGTCATTTTTTTTTCTTGCTCCATCCGTGTCAGGATGTAGTTGCAGGTGCCGTTCAGGATGCCGTAGATGCGCTCGAACGAATTACCGGCCATTCCTTCCCGCAATGTCTTGACGATCGGAATGGCGCCGCCCACCGCCGCCTCAAAATTCAGGGCAACGCGCTTGCTTTCCGCGACGGCCGCGAGCTTGACGCCGTGCCGGGCTAGCAAAGCCTTGTTTGCTGTCACGACGGACTTGCCAGACGAAAGCGCCGTTTCGACCGCACCTCTGGCGGGGTCCCCGCCCCCGCCGATCAGCTCGACAAATACATCGATGCCGGGTTCACGGGCGAGCGCCCGCGGATCGCCGAACCACTGCATTTCCCTGAGGTCGACACCGCGATCTTTCCGGCGTGAGCGCGCGCAGACCGCGACGATTTCGATCGGGCGGCCACAACGCGCAGCCAAGGCGTCGCGCTGATGCGCAACCTGAGAAACAAGTGCAGCACCGACAGTGCCCAGACCGGCGACACCCACTTTGAGCGATTGATTGCGCATGATTTCAACCGAAAGCCGGTTTCGATCCCCGATCATGGCCGAGGACATGGTCTTGGGAATCATGCGCCCGGGCTGAAGCCATAAAGGTAGCCCGTGGTTAGCGCCGCGTCGCGAGCGGAACGACGTTGTGCAACTGCTCCGGCGCATTTTCCAGGAAGCGCCTGACATTGCGCGCGGCCTGACGAATGCGCTGCTCGTTCTCGACCAATGCAATGCGCACAAAGCCCTCGCCGTATTCGCCGAAGCCAATTCCAGGCGATACCGCGATTTCGGCTTTTTCCACGAGCAGTTTGGAAAACTCCACACTGCCGAGACTTTTGAAAGGTTCGGGGATTGGCGCCCAGGCAAACATCGATGCGCGCGGCGAAGGCACGTGCCAGCCGGCACGATTGAAGCTTTCGACCAGCACGTCGCGCCTGCGCCTGTAAGTCTCCCGCATCTCCTTAATGCAGTTATCGGGCCCGTTGAGCGCGGCCGTGGCTGCCACTTGCACTGGCGTAAAGGCGCCATAGTCGAGATAGGACTTGACCCGGCCGAGCGCCGCGATGATGCGTTCGGTGCCCACGGCGAAGCCAATTCGCCATCCGGGCATCGAAAATGTTTTCGACATCGAGGTGAATTCAACCGCAATGTCGTTCGCGCCAGGCACCTGAAGCAGCGAAGGCGGAGGATTTCCGTCAAAGTAGACTTCCGCATAGGCGAGGTCGGACAGCACGAGGATGTCGTGCTTTTTCGCAAAGGCGATCAGGTCCTTGTAGAACTCGAGCGTCGCAACATAGGCGGTGGGATTGGCCGGATAACAGACCACCACCGCCCTGGGCTTGGGGATCGAATGCACAATCGCCCGTTCGAGCGTGTGGAAGAAATTAGGAGTCGGCTCCGACGGAACCGAGCGAATAGCGCCGCCCGCCATCAGGAAGCCGAACGCATGAATGGGATAGCTCGGGTTTGGAACAAGCACGACGTCGCCAGGCGCGGTGATGGCCTGAGCGACATTCGCAAAACCTTCCTTTGAGCCGAGCGTGGTGACGACCTGGCTCTCGGGATTGAGCTTCACGCCGAAGCGGCGATCGTAGTAGGCCGCCTGCGCGCGACGCAGTCCAGGAATTCCGCGCGAAGCTGAATATCGGTCGGTGCGGGGCTTGCCGAGAGTCTCCTTGAGCTTCTCGATCACATGCGGCGGCGCGGGAATGTCCGGATTGCCCATGCCGAGGTCAATGATATCCGCTCCAGCATTGCGGGCCTTCGCCTTTGCCTTGTTCACTTCCTCGAACACATAGGGAGGCAAACGAAGAATGCGGTAAAATTCTTCCATCGGCTCAAACCTTAAAGGTCGGCTGCCCTTCCAGCCCGCGGGTACCCCGGCTGGCTTTTATCACGGGTTCGGCTTCGCGCCAGTGGTCTGCCCGTTTTGACCGGCAGTTGGCGGTTTTTTTGCCGCCGCGGCGGCTTTTTTGCTGGCCGGCGAGCGCCCTTCCTGCCGGTCCCGCAGGGCAGTCAGTTCCTTTTCGGCCTTGACCTGCTCTTCTTCAGTCATCGGTATCGACGACCGGGCCGGCGGCATGTCATGCACGGCCGGGTATTCGAGTGGTTTTTCGGGACGCACCGGAGCGCCGGCGGGCAGCCCAAGGTCGCCGGGCAGGCGGTCAATGATCGGGCCTGCCGAACAGCCCCCCAATGCCGCGAGCAGGCTCAAACCTGCAGCCCGCAGAATTCGCTCGACCACACGTCTCATGTGCACCGCAAGATGGGCCGCTGATCCGGAAACTGATGTGGACTCAATGGATTATATCACAACTCTGTTAGCGGGCTAATATGGCCACAGCAAGGTAACCCGGGAGTTACCGCGAGTTCGGCGAAACCATGCGATGAAATGCAGCTTGCGCGACGCCAGCGGTCCAGACACTTCTGTCGAAAGACTGAGCGAACGCCGATGGACAAGCCAACGACAGACCTCAACAAGTTCGGCAGCGTCGATGTAGAGGCGTTATCGCGCAACATTGCGCGCCTGATCGAGGAAGGGGGCAAGGCTCTCGCCGCGTATTTGAAGCCGCGCGAAGAAGGCAAGATCAAAACTGAACTCGCCGAGGACATCACCGACGCGGTCAAGTCGCTCGGCCGGGTGGCCGAATACTGGCTGTCGGATCCCGCGCGTGCGCTCGAACTGCAGACCAGCCTCGGTCGCGCCTACCTCGATCTCTGGGCCGGCGCCGTCAAGCGCATGGCGGGCGACCCCTCAGAGCCGGTCGCCGCCCCGGATTCAAAGGACAAGCGGTTCGCCGACCCCGACTGGTCGCAGAATCAGTTTTTCGATTTTCTCAAGCAGGCTTACCTGCTCACCGTGCAGTGGGGCGACAGGCTGGTTAGGGACGCAGCCGGCGTTGACGAGCACACGCGCAAAAAGGCCGAGTTCTATGTCAGGCAGATCGCCAACGCGATCTCACCTTCGAACTTTGTGCTGACGAATCCCGAGTTGCTGCGTGAGACGCTGTCATCGAATGCCGATAATCTCGTCCGCGGCATGCATATGCTCTCGGAGGACATCAAGGAAGGCGAAGGCACACTCAAGATCCGACAATCTGATCCTTCCGCGTTCGATGTGGGACGCAATCTCGCCGTCACTCCCGGCAAAGTCGTTTTCCAAAACGATCTGATGCAGTTGATCCAGTACGAAGCGACCAAAAAGCAGGTGATGAAAACCCCGCTTTTGGTCGTCCCGCCATGGATCAACAAATTCTACATTCTCGACCTCACGCCGGAAAAATCGTTCATCAAATGGTGCGTCGATCAGGGCATCACGGTTTTCGTGCTGTCGTGGGTCAATCCGGACGCCAGGCTCGCGCAAAAAAGCTTTGAACAGTACATGCGCGAAGGGGCGATCGAGGCCCTGGACAAAATCGAGCTGGCAACGGGCGAGAAGCAGGTGAATGCCGTCGGATATTGCGTGGGCGGCACGCTTCTTGCGATCACCCTCGCCTACCTGGCTGCCAAGAAAAAGAAGCGCGTCAAGTCAGCGACGTTGTTCGCAGCGCAGGTCGATTTCAGCAATGCCGGCGATCTAATGGTTTTCGTCGATGAGAAGCGCATCCAGCAGCTCGAGACGCACATGAAGCAACGGGGCTACCTGGAAGCGTCGCGCATGGCAAACACTTTCAACATGTTGCGCTCGAACGACCTGATCTGGCCCTACATCGTCAACAACTACATGCGCGGCAAGAAGCCGCTGCCATTCGACATCCTTTACTGGAACTCGGATGCCACCCGGATGCCGGCGGCAAACCATTCGTACTATTTGCGCAACTGCTATCTCGACAACAAGCTGTCCAAGGGCGAGATGGAAATTGGAGGCGTCACCCTTGATCTGCACAAGGTGACTGTGCCGATCTACAATCTTGCCACCCGCGAAGATCACATCGCGCCCGCGAAATCGGTGCTGTACGGTTCGCAGTTTTTCGGCGGGCCGGTAAAATATGTTCTTGCAGGGTCAGGCCACATCGCTGGGGTGATTAACCCCCCCAGCAAGCCAAAGTACCAGTATTGGACCGGCGAAAAGCCCAGCGGCTCGAACGTTGAAAGCTGGCTCAAGACGGCAACCGAGCATCCTGGCTCGTGGTGGCCCGATTGGCTGGAGTGGCTCAAGGCACAAGATAAAAAGATGATCCCGGCGCGAAAGATTGGCGCCGGCAAGCTCAAGCCAACGGAAGCTGCACCCGGCTCGTACGTAAAAGTGAAAAGCTGGACGTGATCGATTCGATGCGGCGGACGGGACAGCGGCCAAGGCATCCATTATGCTGCGGCTGAAAAGCCATCATCACGGGGAGCGGCAATGACCAAGGAACTGTTGTGGCTGACGCTGACGATCATCCTAACCGGCGTGATGTGGGTGCCTTACATGATCGATCGCGCCATGGTGCGCGGGATGTGGGCCTGCATGGACAATCCGTCACGGAGCGACAAGCCGCAATCGCCGTGGGCGCAGCGGCTGTATTTCGCGCACACCAACGCAGTGGAAAATCTCATCATTTTTGCACCGCTGGTGCTCATCCTCGATGCGCAGGGCCACTCCACTCAAAGCACAGTCATCGCCTGCGCGGTCTATTTCTGGTCGCGTCTCGCCCACGCTATCCTTTATGCACTGGGCATCCCCGTTCTGCGCACGCTCGCATTCACCGTGGGGTTCCTTGCACAGGCAGCGCTTGTCTTGGCGGTGTTCGGAAAGCTCTAGTTCACAGGCGCAGCCCTTTCTGCGATCGTGCGCAAATCGAGCCCGCGCGGAAGCAGTCCGAAAGTTGAACCCCCTTCTGCGCCGAGCCGCGAAGCGCAAAACGCGTCGGCGACCGGGGCCGGCGCGTGCTTAATCAGCAGCGCGGCCTGCAGGGCCAGCACCAGTTCGCGCGTGAGCGCGCGAGCCTGGGACTCATCATTGCGTTGGCGAATGCCAAGCAACCGCCTTTCCAATTGCTTGGTAAAAGGCTTTAGCCGCGCCTCCTTGCCGTCTCCAAGCTCGCGGCGCAGCACTTCGATGGCATTCGGAGTTTTTTCCATCGCGCGCAACACATCGAGGCACATGATATTGCCGGAGCCTTCCCAGATCGAGTTGACGGGTGCTTCGCGATAGAGCCGCGGCATGATGCTCTCCTCGATGTAGCCGGACCCACCCAGCACCTCCATCGCCTCGTGCGTGAGAAACGGCGTCCGCTTGCAGATCCAGAACTTTGCCGCCGGCGTGATCACGCGCCGGATTACATGCGCCGCCTCATCGCTTTCGTCATAGGCGCGCGCGAGCCGTATGGTGAGGACAGTTGCGCCTTCAGATTCCAGCGCCAGATCGGCAAGCACATTCGTCATCAGCGGCTGGTCGATCAACTTTTTCTGGAATGCCGTTCGATGCCGGGCGTGATGGATAGCCTGCGCGACAGCCTGTCGCATCAGTCCTGACGAGCCGATGCAACAATCCAGTCGCGTATAATTTCCCATCTCGATGATGGTCGGAATACCGCGCCCCTCTTCCCCGACCAGTTGCGCATACGCGCCATGAAATTCTACCTCGCTGGAAGCGTTAGAACGATTGCCCAGTTTGTCCTTCAGGCGAAGAATCCGAATGGCGTTGCGTTCCTCGTCCGGCGTCCAACGCGGCATCAGAAAGCAGCTCAATCCCTGTGCGGATTGCGCCAGGACCAGGAAGGCGTCGCACATCGGCGCCGACATGAACCATTTGTGGCCATGGAGGCGGTAGCTGCCGTCCCCGACAGGCTCCGCGCGCGTCGTATTGGTGCGCAAGTCCGAGCCGCCCTGGTTCTCCGTCATGCCCATGCCGACGAGCGCCGCGCTTTTCAGCTTTGCCGGGTGGAAGCTGCGATCGTAGTTGCGCGAAAAGATCCTAGGCAGCCATTCGACGGCAATCGCTGGGGCGTGTCGCAGAGTCGGTACTGAGCCGTAAGTCATCGCCAGCGGGCAATACACGCCGCTTTCGATTTGACCGAGCATGTAGGTGCCCGCGGCCCGCGCGACGTGAGCGCCAGGCTTCGGATCTGCCCATGGACTGGAATGGAGGCCGGACCCCAACGCGAGCCCGAGCAACTCATGCCACGCGGGATGGAATTCGACTTCGTCCAGCCGGTGACCATAACGGTCGAACGCGCGCAGTTGCGGCGCGAACCTGTTGGCGTCGTAGCCAAGCTGGATCGTCTCGGGCTTGCCGAGTGTCGCGCCGAGCGCAGTCAGCTCGCTTTCCGCCCAGCTCGCACCTTCTCGCTGAACCGCGTCGCGAAGCACGGCGTCGGTTGCAAACAGATTGTATGGCTCGAGCGGAGGCGGCTGGTTCTGGACCTCGAACATGGGCTCCCTCGTCATTCCGGAGTGTGCAAACGCCAGTGAGCGAACCCAGAATCCAGAAGCAGACTCAGCCAGTGTATCAGGATTCCCGGTCAGACCCTACCGGAGCGTCCCAAGACGACAAGTCATGGAAACAACGCTACCTGCTCGAGTCCCATAGTTTCGGGCCAGCCCATGATCAGGTTCATGTTCTGGATTGCCTGCCCGGAAGCGCCTTTGACCAGATTGTCCAGTGCGGAAATGACAATCGCGCGACCCGGAAGACGGTCTTTGGCCACACCAATAAAGGTCATGTTGGAACCGCGGACGTGGCGCGTCTGCGGCGTCTCCCCGAATGGCAGCACGTGCACAAACGGCTCCTTCGCGTAGAACTTTAAAAGCAGATCATGAAGATCTTCCGGGGTCCGGCCGCGCCGTCCGCGAACGTAGATCGTCGACAGGATTCCACGGTTCATTGGCACCAGATGAGGCGTGAAGGTAACGGTTACCTCTCGCCCGGCAGCGAGCGAAAACTCCTGATCGAGCTCGGCCATGTGTCGGTGATGCCCTACGCCATAGGCGTGAAAGCCTTCCGAGACCTCAGAGAAGAGCATGGCCTCCTTGGCCGCCCGCCCCGCTCCGGTCATGCCTGACTTGGCATCAATGACGATTTCATCGAGCTCGATCGCCTTGTTCTTGAGCAAGGGAACGAGCGGAAGCTGCGCACAGGTTGTGTAGCAGCCGGGATTGGCGACTAGCCGTGCTTTCTTGATGTCCCGCCGGTGAATCTCGGTCAGCCCGTAGACCGCCTCTTTCTGAAGCTCGGGTGCGTGATGCTCGTGGCCGTACCATTTCGCGTATGCCGAGCTGTCCGCCAGGCGAAAGTCAGCAGAGAGATCGATCACTTTCGTTGTCGGCGACTGCTTCAACAGCTCCCTGATTACCTTTTGCGTAGTCGCATGCGGCAGGGCGCAGAACGCGACATCGAGCACTGCGTTTGCCCAATCAAGCCCATCGACCGCGACAAGCTGCGGCAACGCAAAAGGCGAAAAATGCGGAAATACCTCGCGCATCGCCTTACCGGCACTGCGCTCCGCGGTCAGCAGAACAATCTCGGCGCGCGGATGGCGCAGCAACATGCGCACAAGCTCGCCGCCGGTATAACCCGAGGCGCCCAACACACCGATCTTCGCTTTGTTAGCCATGAATCGATCCTTATCCAGAAGTCTTAAAGAACGACCGGAAGAAGGCCAACAGCGCGGTTTCGATTGGGGACACGTGCCGCAGCTTCAAATCCGGCGGCACGGGAGACGCAATGCTACGCTCGTGCCAGGGTGGCACGGCGGCGGGACTTCTTTACTGCAACAGGCGTCATGCGGCGGCATATAGGCCGCGCGCCTTTGCCGGTCAAGAACAACGGCCGCACGCGTGGGCGCCCGTTGATGTGTCATTCAAGTCAGATCGTCAAATTCCACGATACAGGAGTTTCGCGATAACCGGATGCCGTTTTCTTGATATAGGCAACCGACAGGAAACAGTCCGCATCAGAGATGAGTGTTGGTTGCTTTTTTGTTGAGGCAGATCTGGAATGCCGCGCGCATTAACCCCCGCGGTCTTGCGTTATTCCGCCATCCTCCGCGTTTCGACCATATAGGCGAACATCGATCGGTTGGATAAGCTCCGCAGCGGGTTAATCCTGCAACACCCATGGCAGGGCAAAAGCCCAGCCGGTTTAACCGGAAATCAATCACTTGGGAGGGAGGTAGCACAAATGCTTCGTTTGATTGTAGATAGCGCCTTCGGCGCCGCGATACTGATGAGTTCGGCTGTCTTTGCGCAGGTACCGGCCGATCCAAATAATCCAAACGAAAACTTGCCCGACGCGATGACTCCGCCGGCGTAAGGAGAGACCATCAATATTGAAACCGCCAAAAAGGCGGCCGCAGCCGCGATCGCGGAAGCTCAAAAGCGCAACTGGAACGCTTTGTGTGTGGCAATCGTCGCACCATCGGGTGATCTCGTTTGTTTCGAGAAGCAGGACAATTGCCAGTTCAGGTCGGTTTCGATTTCGCAACACAAGGCGCGCACTGCGGCGCGCTACCGGCGTCCGACTCTGGTGTTCGAACGATTGCTCGGTAAGGGCGACTTTTTCACCTAGCTAACGACGCTCGATGATGTCATCGCCTCGCGCGGTGGCAACCCGCTCGTGGTCGGCGGCAAGGTCGTCGGCGCCATCGGCGTCAGTGGCGGCACAGGCTCGCAGGACGACGTGGTATCAATGGCCGGCGCAGCCGCGCTGAAAAGCGTTCCACCAGTACTTCGTATGAAAACCGCCGGGACAAGCCCGGCGGTTTTTATTGCATCGTCACCAGAACCACATAATGGCTTTCGATATGACGTCACCGATCGTGAGCAGCGTCGCCGCCCAGACGAAGGCGGATACAAAATTCGCAATCTGGAATTGCCAGAACGGCATTTCGAAGATGCCGGCGATCAGGGGCACGGAAGCCCGCAACGGCCCAAAGAACCGGCCGATAAAAATCCCGACAACTCCCCACTTCTTCATGAAGGCTTCGCCGCGCGGAATGAGTTCGGGATGGCGCGATAACGGCCACATGTGCGCGACCGTATATTCGAGCTTGAGCCCGATCCAATAGGACAGCCAATCGCCCAACGCGGCACCGACCGATGCGGAAATCCAGATGGGCCAGAAACTGATGCCGCTGTGGCCGATCAGGGCGCCGATCGCGACCAGCGCACCCCAGGCCGGAATTAGAAGTGAAATGAAGGCCAGCGACTCGCCGAACGCGAGGGCGAAAACGATCGGTACCGCCCATCCACCGTTATTGTGGACGAACTGGACAACGTTTTGGGCAAGGCCTTGGAGGTCCATCGGGAGGGTTGGGCAAATACTTTGTCAATCGTGTGTAGCCCGACACCGACCAGTGCGCCAGCGCTCTAAGCCGGAAGCTCTGGCTCATCCTCCGGGAAGAGATGGTCGATCACGACCATTGCGACAATTAGCAGCGGCACGGCTAGAAACGCGCCTACGGGTCCCCAGAGCCAGGTCCAGAAGACCAGCGCCAAGAACACCGTAAGCGGATTGAGGGTGAGCCTGTGACCCATAATGCTTGGCGTAATAAAGTGCCCCTCCAGTGTCGCGAGGCCCAGAAAAACCAACGGCGCAAACAACGCCTGCGTGAGCGTAGGAAACGTCACCAGCCCAACCATGAACATGCTGACCTCCACGATCAGCGCGCCGATATACGGAATGAAGTTGAGAATAAATGCGAGCACAGCCCAGGCGACCGGGTCGGGAAGCCCTGCCATCCAAGCGGCGAAACCACCACACACACCAACCGCCGCATTGATGACGGTTACGACGCTCAGATAGCCAGTCAGATTGTGCTCAATATCATTCATTATCTTGAGAATTCGGAGTCGCGATTCACGATGTTCGAAAAACACCACCAGGAAATGAGCATGTACGGCAACATACAACCAGCATCGCGGCTTGGCAGGTCTATGGTTACGCAAGTCGCGACGGCTCAAACCCAAGCCACGCAGAGCACGACGGCATTTGGCAGTCAGACTCGTCACGTTCGTATAGTCAGCACGCTTGGAATCTGGGCGACCATTAGCAGCACCACCGTCGATGTTACGGCCAATAGCTCGGCCACTTACCTTCCGCCGAACGTACCGGAATATTTTGGATGCAGTCCAGGCCAGTCGCTCAACTTTCTCAGCACCAGCACATCGACTGGTTATGTTGTGCGTACGGAGATGACCTAACCCCAGGGGCGGAGGCTGCTGGCGGTGGACGCCCCCGGCCTGGCCCCCGCGTGGTTCTACCTCCTTCCCGCGTGGGGGCCTTTATTCCTTGGCTGGATCCAAGCCCGGCGGAGGTTTTCTTGTCGTCCCTACGTCGTGATGAGAATGGCCGTGATCATGTTAGGTGGTGTTTTGGTGATCGGACAATTGCCGAGGACTTCGCTCGCAAGTTTGATGGCTCGTTTGTAAGATAAAGATATGGCAACTCGAATAGGGACAACAAGGGAACCTCCGCTGATAGGCCCCGACGAGAGTAGGTCCGGCAACAGAAAAGAGTCGCAGTTGCCAAGGCTACGGCTCCCTGCTTCC
>Ga0114129_10008444_pt1 | contig 14674 bp, 15 predicted proteins | sample RhiMetdeltSRZDD1_FD_80071 | JGI IMG/M metagenome (GOLD analysis project Ga0114129, IMG submission 80071) | Populus rhizosphere microbial communities from Tennessee, USA - Rhizosphere MetaG P. deltoides SRZDD1 (version 2) (version 2) | ecosystem: Host-associated > Plants > Roots > Rhizosphere >... | reverse complement strand
CCATGCCAGGGATGGGAAACGGTTATCATATTGTGTGTTTAGTTTAAACAAATCTATTATAAGTTTCTGGTATGTGGTTTGGCCGGCAAACTACATACAATTAATTCATATGTATTTGATCATCCATATGGCCAGCCATGTTGCCAAAAGACCGGTAATCACACTTGCGGCGGTGTACCATATAAAGTATATGATATCGCCGGTCCTGAGCAAAGTAACGTTTTCAAGGGCAAAGGTTGAGAAGGTGGTAAAACCGCCGCAGAACCCTGTGGTTAGCAATATGCGCCATTCGGGGGTGAGCAGATTACCTTTTTCGGCAAGCGCATAAAACAACCCGATTAAAAAACAACCGGTTACATTTACAATAAGCGTTCCGAATGGAAACGGGTGGGGGTGCCACACATAAATATATTTCTGGCACAAAAAGCGGGCGATGCTGCCAACGCCGCCTCCCAAACCCACCAGTAAAATGTTTTTCCAGAACATGCCTACATTTTGATAACCGATTTAAGATCTACCAGCCAGGTATCTTTACGGCGTACAATACGTAAAGTGGTGGTATCGGCCGGGTTTGAAGTTTGATAATATTTATATAGAATGGTAGAATCGTTTTCTCCCGTAATGGCAACGGGCCTGATGGTGGCATTTTTGTAACTGCTTTTTTCATTACTGCTCATATGCCTGTAATCGGCCTGTTGCCTCTGAAACAGCAACATGTTGGTTGAATCTTTTAATAAATAAAATTCGGCTTTATCATAGTCTCCATCCAGTGAAGCTCTTATAAACTGGCGGCCGGCATCCTGCGCATCTTCGGCTTTTTTATAACTGCCGCCGTCGCCTCCCTCGCCCGAACTACAGGAAAAGGCGGCTGCAATGAATATACACCCGATTAATTTCTTCATAATCAACAAAAATAAAGCAAACGAAGATATGATGCGAGGGCTATAATACATAAAAAAAGTCCCCGTTCGCCAGCTGACAAACGGGGACTAATTGGTTTTTCAAACCTTTTTATCGAACAGTTATTTCTTTTCTTCAGTTTTCCTGACGACTTCTTTCCATGTTTGTTGTGGATGCTGCTCTTCATTTTCCCTGTGATCGCGATCATACGCCTTGATAATGGCTTTTACGAGGCGGTGACGCACTACGTCTTCTTCATCGAGCTCAATATGTGCAATACCGTCGATGTTTTGCAGGATACGTACCGCTTTATACAAGCCGCTGCGTTGATTTTTCGGCAGATCGATCTGCGTTAAATCACCGGTAATAATGGCCTTGGCATTGGACCCGATACGGGTAAGGAACATCTTTATTTGCAAATCGGTGGCGTTTTGCGCCTCGTCGAGAATAATGAACGCATTATCGAGCGTACGGCCGCGCATGTAAGCCAGCGGTGCAATTTCAATAACACGGGTGCTCATGTAATAGCCGAGCTTATCGGCCGGTATCATGTCATCCAGCGCATCATACAACGGACGCAGATAAGGATCGATCTTTTCTTTCAGGTCGCCGGGTAAAAAACCAAGACTTTCGCCGGCTTCTACCGCAGGGCGGGTAAGAATGATCTTTTTAACCATTTTGTTCTTTAATGCCCGTACAGCCAATGCCACGGCGGTATAGGTTTTACCGGTACCGGCCGGACCAATGGCAAAAACAATATCATTTTTTTCACCTACCTGCACCATCCGCTTTTGGTTGATGGTTCTGGCGCGTACGGTTTTGCCGTTGGGACCAAATACGAGTATGTCGTTTGGATTGCGATCGATAAAATGATCAACCGTTTCGGCATCATCGCCTCCTAAGATCTGTTCAAAGTAATTTTCGCTCATATGGCCGTTTCGCTCAAGGTATTGAACGATCAGTTCAATTTTTTCCTTGGCACTTTCAACCTGTTCAGGTGAGCCGCTTAATTTAACTTGGGTACCCCGCGAGAGAATTTTTAACAGGGGGAATTTCTTTTTCAGAATATCCAGTTTTCCATTGTTTACACCGAAAAACTCAATAGGGTTAACGGTTTCCAGGTTAATTATAGTTTCTGTCAATGCGCATCAATTTAGGTTTCACAAATACAGGATACGTTTCCTGATCATCTGAATTACATCTATTCCAAATATAATTATTTGGAACTGCATTTTAGTAAAGTTACTTATTAACAACATGTGGAAAATCGAAAATGTTGTGGTGTTTTCGTTAAATGTTGCTATGGATTCAAGTGTACCGCCTTCGTGGCAAAAATCAATGCTGCGCGTAGCGAAGCATTTGTATATTTGTTGCTCACTGATATTCTATGACTTACTTATTTACCTCGCGAAACAGATTACTAACATCATTGCCTCTTCGTAGTTTTTTATTCATCATCAGTTGTTGCTTTTTGTTTTGCTCCTGCTCGCGCAAAATAACCGAAACCGGTAAGGCTTCGTTTTATGCCGACAAGTTCCAGGGACGCAAAACTGCCAGTGGCGAGGTGTTTAAACAGGGGAATCTTACGGCAGCGCATCGCACGCTGCCATTCGGCACCAAAGTAAAAGTGGTGAACCTGGCCAATGGCCGTTCGGTTAAAGTAACCATTAACGACCGGGGGCCGTTTGTGACCGGGCGTTTAATTGATGTGTCGAAAAAAGCCGCCCGCAAACTGGGTATGGTCGATACGGGTGTGGCATCTGTTGAAATAAGGTATAAAAAAAGAAAGAAATAATGGTTCAATGCAGGGGGAACAGGTGAGTATCAAGCCACTGTTTCCAGTGATCAGCGACTTTATTCCAGTTAAATACATTATAATTCACTGAACCGTTGGCCTGCACGGGAAAATAATTATGCTCTGTTCCAATATAGGCTTTAAACGTAAAGTTGTTTTTATGTTGCCGCATCATTTCTATTCTCAGGTAATCGCAATAGGGGCTGGTCCAGTCTTTTGTTCCATAGCAAACCAGTACAGGAATTTTTAGTTTTGATAACCACGTATAAGGCGGTTCAGAAAATGAATACGTTGTTTTGTTGGGATCTCCGTCCGATGCATCGGTATTCATCGGGTCATCTGCAATGCGTTTCCATTCGGTAAACACCCGTTCGGCGTAACGGGTTGAATCGGTATCTGTTTCCTGATCGCGGTTTTGTTTTACTATAGAAGTTATTCGCCCCAGCGGGTTGCCGCCCGAATATATGAGGTGGGTTACCCGGCTGCATTTATAAGCCAGTTTGGCTACAATAGTGCTGCCTTCCGAATGTCCGGCCAGCACCAACTGTTGTTTACTGATAAATTGTTTATGTTGAAGAAATTCTATTACTGCTATGTTACGGTTTACATAGTAGTCGAGATAATTTCTGGCGTAATAAGCCGCCGGTGTTTTTCCGGTGCTGTCGATATACGCCATTTCTTTCCCCAGCTTTTTTTCTTCACCCATTACCGGGATGCAGGGTTTGCTAACGATGGCTATATGAAATGCATCAATCAAACTATCGGGATTAAACGGAAATACACCATATGTTCCCTTATCGCTCCACATGATCAGCGGATGCGGTACACTTCCCTGGCAAAACAGTAATAAGGGTTTGGGCTTTTCCTCTTCGCCTTTTTTTGATTTGACCAGCATTTGTACGGTATCACCTTTATACACCATTTCAAAAAACCTGTAGCCAAAGTCTTCAGGTTTTTTGTTTTGCCCGAGTATGTGTGTAGTTACGATAAGTGCAACAAGGAGTAATAGGGTTTTCATTGCTGGGATGCGAGCAGTAAGTTGTAAGTATTAAGTAATAAGTTGTAAGTAGCGATTAGCGAGTGGTAAGTGGGAAGTAGGAAGTCGATAGGGTTCTTCTGACTTCCGACTTCGTAGATCCTACTTCCTACTCTCATTTTCCTGCAGCAACTTCAACGTATGCTCCAAACTCTTGTTACTCGCCCAGCTCAAATGCCCCGGTATAATAAAGGCTGGTTTGCCAAACTGCTTCATCATGTTTTTGATGCTTTCGGGCCATTGCGCTACGTTGGCGTCTGACAAATTACCGAGGTCATTGGCTTCGGTGCTTTTTACAGCGCATCCGCCATAAAGTATTTTTTCTTTTTTGAACCAGATAACGATATTGTCTTTACTATGCGCTTCACCCGGATAAAATGCCTGAAATGTGTGATTGCCTATGGTGAATGTAGTGTCTTTTGAAAAAGTGAATTCGGCCTGCTTTTCGTTCTTCTCCGCACATAGTCTGCGGGTATAATCTGTCGACCAGGTTTTGATCCCTTTTTGCCTGTAGTATTCAAGTCCGGCCGTGCGATCGGCATGGAAATGGGTGCTGATGCAAAACACGGCTTTTTTATGGTGGCGCACTTCAATGCTGTCGAGCAATGGCTGAAACTGCAAACTGTCCCAGGGTGTATCGATCAGTACAACACCTTTACTGGTTACCACATACATACTGTTCGATGGAAAGGGTGTTCCTTTAAAATCGTGATAAGTAGTATATACGTAAAAGTCGCCTGTAAGATGCGTGATGGTCAATTTGTTGTTACCGGTTTGTGCTGTAGCAGGAAGCGTGCAGTGAATGGTAAGCACGGTGATAAACAGGAGTACGAGCGTTTTCATGAAATTTTTTAATGGTTGGTAAATCTCCTGCTAAAGATAAAGGATCGTACGGGTATACCTGATATGTGTAACATAAAAAAAGCGTCCGCCAGCTGGCGGACGCTTTTTTTATATGATAGTAAGCAGTTGGTAAGCCAACACCTCCTATAATCATTTATGGCTTATAACTTTCAGGTGTTAAGCTGAAGGTTATTTGCTTCTTTTAATTTCAACTATTTTTACGGGTAAGCCGTTTTTGTCGTAGCTATATTCTGTGTAATGTTCCAGAATATTCGGTTCGCTCACATCTTTTGAACTAATTCTTGTAAGCTGAAAATTCTCGTTGTAAAAATATTCATTCAACGGTGTACCCGTCATATAAGGCAGGGTAGCGGTTTTAGGTCTTGAATTGCTATAATAGTTCCACATGGGAAATATAAATGGCACTTTTTTCTGTTGACGGCCGTCCACTTCCCAGTTGTCTTTATCGAACTCCAATACTCTTCCGGGAGAGTTGATTTTTGACAGTTTATCACCGGCATAATTAAATGTCCATACATCTTTTTCCTGACCACCACCATAAGGTATAACCTCAACAGAGCTAATCTGGCCCGAACCATTGAAATTATATACCAGGTCAAATTCTTTTTGAGCCTGTACGCCTGAAGGGCTTATACGGCTAAAGTATTTTTCGATCTTAACAGTGCTTGTTTTGTGTTTGGTAATAAAAGCGCTGTTGGGCACAAATGGCAAGCCGGGGTGCGACGACAGGTAAAAGTTAATACCGGCGTAATAGTTTGTTGTGCTGAAATCGAAAAAGTCATCGGGACCTGCAGCTATCGCTTTTGGGTTAATGGGTGAAGCCCCATTCGCTTTGCTATACACTTTTTTGCCTGAAGGGGCTGCATCGATAATGGTTTTGCCATCGGCCGATACGGTTAATACCAGTTTCGAAGCATCGGGTTCAAAGTGTACGAGCTCACTGCCGCCATTGCCTACAGTGAATGGTAAAAACTTTGCTTTACTCGGGAAATAAACAAACACTGCGGGGTTGGTTTGTCCGCTTGCACAAACTAAAAGGCTATCCTGTTGGTCTTGTGTTTTCCAAACTCCTTCAACCTGATTTTGAGCGAAGCCGCAAAAAGTGCTGATTAAAAGAAGTGTGGTTAGGGAACACTTACTTATCATAGAACGGTTTTTAATTAATTGAAAAAAATAATTGAAACTACCATATCGTTTTTTGTTCGCTTTAGCCTTATCCATTGATGAACTTTAATGCCTCACGGTTGCACTTATGCCTCATTTAATATTATTGTATTAAACTATATAATTATTTATTCTTTTGTTTACTGTCGATTGTAGCAATAATGGAAACTGATGAACTTTGTAATGAGCCGAATTTTCAGGAAAGAATTTAAATACATGGGGATTAGCGCCAACGGCATAAACAAACAGGTTGACTGTTGTTTTTTTGGTTTTCCATATGGATGCAAAACTATTTTGCATTTGTGCCTTTAACCAATGTATTGTCCTTAGCCAATTAAAAGCATGTAGATTTTTCATCATAGGGTATTAGTACTATTAGTATCCGAACCGGCAAATTAGTAAATTAACTAATTTAAAACTGGTAAAAAGTGTTTTTATTGTAAAAAAACTCTACTATAATTAGTAGTTAACATGCCGGGGTAGCCGGAATGTTACTTATTTCGGCGTAAAGATATAACGCAGAATTTAAACCGGCAGTATACAAGATTTGAAATATGTTTATGGATTTCAGGAAGAACGACCTGCGCGCAACATCTGTCCGTAATCCCATCCTTTGGCCAGTGCAATCAGGGCCCTGGTAAGGCGGGCGGTTTTGGTGGGCTCGGTTTTGGCGCTATCGATCCATTTGCTGAAATACAGTTGTTGACTTTTGGTAAGCTTTTTAAAACCGGCCATCGCGTCTTCATCGTCGGCCAAACATTCCAGCAATTCTTTACTAATGGGTAGTTCGGTCTTATCTTCCTGCAGCTGCACTTTCACCATAGCTCCTTTTCGTTTGCCTATGCCTTTGCGCAGGGTGGCATTTACCGGCAGCATAAAACGGCCATCGCCAAATGGCATTATAGCCACTGCATTGATGGCAAAAGCATCGAGCTTTCCTTTTACGCGATAAATTTTTTTGCAGCCCGGTTTTATTTTTTGGGCAATATCCGCAGGAATTTCAATATATGTCCAGCCGGTTGCGGCGCCCTGCTTTTCGAACTTTTGTATTGTGGCAGTGAAGGAAACCATGCAGGCGGCAAATTAAGTAAAAAGGCAATAGGCAGTAGTGACCAGGCAGTAGGCAGTGGGCAATGGGCAATAGTGATAAAGTGCGAGTTTTCTACCAGATGGCAGAAAGCTCGCACTTCGCATTGGTTGCCGGTTACCGGGCACCTGGTAAACAGGTATCTGCTATAATCTATTCACTACTGCCTATTGCCTGGTCACTATTGCCTGTGAAAGCTATTGCTTTACAATTTTCAGCGATTGCAACCGCTGGTCTTTTTCAATTTGAATGGTGTAGATGCCACGTAATAATTTTTGTCCTGCGCGTACTTTGTTTTGTCCGCTTCCTTTTTCAACAACACGGCCCAGCTGATCGTAGATGGTATACCTGAAATCGCCGGCTGCGTTTATGATAAACATATCTGTCGATGGGTTGGGCGTAACGGCAATTGCATTGGCCGCTGCGGCGCCTGTTGTTGCCAGGCGTGCAGCAGTGCAGGTGGCTGCCGTTACATTGCCTTGTATAGATATATTATCAATATTGCCTAAGCCGGCGCTGCCGGTTGCTTCGAGCCTTATAGTAGATGCTCCTGCCGGTAAGGCCACCGTTGCTGAGGCGGTGGTCCAGGTTGCCCAGTTGGCGGTGGCCGGAAAACTGACCGATGAAACAACCGTACTGCTGTTCACCAATACCCTGCCGGGCCTGTCTGCGCCTCCGCCATTCGAAAAGCGCCAGGTTACGGTGTAGTTGCCCGCCGCAGCTGCCGATACCCGCCAGGTAACACCGCTGTTCGCAGCATTGTTGGTATTGGCAAACCCGGTTCCGGTAAAGCCTGCATTGTTATTGTCAACAGTTCCGTCAACACTGCAAAAACCGGTGGTGTTTTCTTCAATGGTAACAGATGAACCGCTGCTGCCGCCAACAAGATAAATATTAGGTACGGGCGGGGCCGCCATATCGCCTCCTAAATAAAAACCGGGATGCGGCGGTTGATTGTACGCTGCATTTTGCCATGCGATAGCCAGCCGGTATTGCGGATCGTGCATTAAGGTATATATCCTGTTGGTAGCGGTGATGGTGGTGGTGTATATGCGCAGCGCGGTATTGTCTGAAGTTCTGAAGATGACCTCTTCGCGCCAGTCGCCCAGCAGGTCGGCCGATAAACAGGGTGTTGCTTTGGTGCTGTTGTTCGATGCGCAACCCGATGCACTTAATAACGTACTTGCCGAACTGCTGCTGTAATTCCATTTGCTGATGGTGATGTTATCGAGCAGTTCGCGTTGCAGGTCGGCATCCCACCAAACGGCAAAGTTCATCGATGGTTTGGTAGTGCTAATGGAAGTGCCGGTGCAGGAATACAGATTGCCGCGTGACGCCCACATTTCGTATCCTTTATAACGCGGATCAATATCTGCTGCCAGTCCGCGGCCCACGTCGGCAGACGCTTCAGCCACGGTAAAAATGCGGGCGCCGGTACGTGCATCTACAAGTGCAGCGCCTACCTGTCCGTTGCTGGCCGGCGTTTCATAGGGTTGCCATATTTCGAGGCCCGCCCTGTCGGGGTTCATATCGCTCATATGTAGGGCATCGCCATGGCCCATGCCATTGGCCCATAAACCGGCGCCATTGTCGTTAATACCGCTTGAACCATTGAAGATTTCATCGCGGCCATCGCCGTCTACATCGCCTACGGTCATCTGGTGATTTCCCTGTCCGGCATATGCGCTGTTGCCCGAGGTATTGCTGTCGAACGTCCAGCGTTGTGTAAGCGCTCCGTTGCGCCAGTCCCAGGCAACCCGTACAAGGCGGGTATAATAACCTCTGCCGAAAACCATGCTGGGCCGCTGGCCATCGCAGTAAGCCACACAGGCAATAAAGCGGTCGACCCGGTTACCATAGCTATCGCCCCAGCTGCTTACCGTGCCCCGGGCAGGCAGGTAATTGGTGGTAGCCATGGCAGCGCCTGTTTGTCCGTTGAATACGGTAAGATATTCAGGGCCGCTTAACACGTAGCCGCTTGAGTTACGGTAGTCGGCCGATGCGCTGCCAATGACGGCGCCTTGTCCGTCAACAGTAGCGTCGGCGGTTTTACAGGCTACTTCGGCCTTGCCATCGCCATCAAAGTCATATACCAGGAATTGTGTGTAATGTGCGCCTGCGCGAATGTTGCGGCCGAGGTCAATACGCCATAAGCGGGCGCCGTTAATTTTATAGGCATCGAGATATACATTACCGGTATAGCCCGATTGCGAATTATCTTTTGAATTGGAGGGATCCCATTTCACTATTATTTCATAGGCGCCATCGCCATCGAGATCGCCCACGCTGCAATCGTTCGGACTGTACGTGTATGCTTCACCGGCGGGCGTTGTACCTGCGGCAGGTACCTGTAGTGGTATTTGCAGATAATTTTGCGACCATACGCCGGCCGATTCAGAAGCCGTTTGCTCTACACCATTTATTACAGGCCGAACGGTATAGGTGGCGGTGGTTGTAGTGTTATCAATATAATTGGTGGTGGCGGTAATGGGTGAGGCGTTGAGTTTGGTTGAACCGCGGTATACATTAAATCCTATGCCCGACGGATCGGTACCAAACAAACGCCAGCCAACATATACCTCACTCGAGCTGGTGCGTACTGCTACCACACCCCGGTTAATGTTTTCCATTTGGCGCTGGGCATTGAGGCGGTTGCAAAGCGTACATAATAAAAGGGAGAAAATAAAAAAACAACAGCGGTGTGTTGTGCGAAAAGCGTAGCGGCAACGGCATAGGATGCCCCTTACCGCAGAAAAGGCTAACGGAAATTTCATATGGCTAAGTTTTGGTTATGAAATCAGGTAAATGATTTTTCCCGGGTTTTTAACCGGAATGCGTTGTGCATGGCAATCGTATTTTCAAGCGGGTAAATGCGGATAGTGAAGGAAGTTAGTTGTATCGGCCCGTAAAACTATCCTGATCTGTTCTGAAGGGAGGGGAAAATAATTGTTTAAAATACCTTAATACATTATAGTTTTGATGTATTATACTTTTGCAAACAAAAACACATGAGAATTCTGCCCGCATTGCTTATACTGCTATGCCCTTTACTGATCATTGCCCAGGTTGATATAACACAGCACGTAGTGCCCGGCCGCAGCAACAGCGCCGAACAGCAAAAAAAGCCCTATGTTATTCTGATCTCGGCCGATGGTTTCAGGTACGACCTGGCCGATAAATACCAGGCCAAACACCTGCAGCAGTTTCGCAGCAATGGGGTAGCGGCCAAAGCAATGATACCATCCTATCCTTCGCTTACTTTTCCGAACCATTATTCCATTATAACCGGATTGTACCCGGCCCATCACGGACTGGTAGATAATACCTTTTACGATAAAAAAAGAAATGAGATCTATCGCATAGGCAACCGCAAAGCGGTGGAAGACAGCAGTTGGTACGGCGGTACGCCTTTATGGGTGCTGGCCGAAAAACAACAGATGGTAACCGCCAGTTTTTACTGGGTAGGATCCGAAACGCCCATTCAGGGCGTTCGACCTACCTATTATTACCGGTACAACGATTCCATTGATATGGATACCCGCCTTGGGGCAGTAAAAAACTGGTTAACCCTGCCCGAAGATAAGCGTCCGCATTTTATTACTTTTTATGTGCCGGATGTAGATCACGAAGAACATATGTATGGGCCCGATTCAAAACAGGCCGAAGCAGCGGTGCATTTTGTTGATGAAAGCATTGCGAAAATGGTACGCATGACCGATTCGCTGAAACTGCCGGTAAATTATATTTTCTTATCAGACCATGGCATGATACAGGTCGATACGGTTAATACCCTGCCTTTGCCCGCAGCCATAGATACCACCAAATTTAAAATACCCGATGGCGATGTACTGGTTCATTTGTATGCTTATAATGCCGCTGATATACAACCCGCCTATGCTGCATTAAAACAACAGCCATCGCCTGATTATGATGTGTACATGGCCAATGAAATTCCTGCACGCTGGCATTATGCCGCTGCCGACGACCGGTATAATCGCGTAGGCGATATCATACTGGTGCCAAAACCGCCAAAGTCGTTCAGCATACGCCGCAGAAGAACTATTCCCGGCAAGCATGGGTTCGATAATGCCATACCTCAAATGCATGCAACTTTTTATGCCTGGGGACCTGCCTTTAAGCAGGGTGTTCAAATTGATGCGTTTGAAAACGTGCATGTATATCCGTTGGTTGCGCGGATCCTTGGGTTGAATATTACTGAAAAGATTGATGGTAATAGTAAGGTGTTACAGCCTGTTTTGAAATGAAGTCTGAGGTCTGAAGCCGGAAGTCAGAAGAACCCCTGTATTTGATCACTTCTTACTTTAGAAATCAGTCATCGGACTTCCGGCTTCTGACTTCCGGCTTCCGATTTTTCCGACCTTTATAATTACTTATGGGCAAATTATGGGCGAATCTATCCTAATAATCGGGGCGGGGGCGGCCGGGTTGATGGCGGCCCGCAAATTATCGGCTGCAGGGCATGCGGTAACAGTGCTGGAAGCCAATGACCGCACCGGCGGAAGGATTCATACCATACAACCGCCTGCCTTTTTGCGACCGGTTGAAGAAGGGGCTGAGTTTGTGCATGGCAAATTACCACTGACCATGCAACTGCTGAAAGAAGCCAATATCAAATACCAGCCTGTTGAAGGAAAGATGATACGGGTCCCTAAAGGGAACAGGAAATGGTCTGCGCAGGAGGAGTTTACCGTTGGCTGGGATGAATTAATGCAGCACATGCAGGAGTTGAAGGTGGATACCACGCTGGCCGATTTTCTGAAAAAGCATTTTAGTGATGAAAAATATACCGACCTGCGCAAATCGGTACAACGTTTTGCCGAAGGTTTTGATGTGGCCGATATTAATAAAGTAAGTGTGTTAAGTATACGTGATGAGTGGATGCACGAACAGGATGAACAATACCGCATTCCCGGCGGCTATCAGCAAATCATACACTACCTGCAACAGCAATGTATTAACAACGGATGTACCATTCATACATCCTGTACCATAAAAAAAGTTCGGTGGCAAACGAACAGCGTGCAACTGTTAAGTGCCGATAACAAAGTTTTTACCGGCAACAAAGTAATTATTACGGTGCCGTTGGGTGTGTTGCAGGCTGCGCCCGGGCATAGTACGGCCATTGCTTTTGAACCGGTTATTTTTAATTATGTTCAGGCGATACATAATATAGGCTACGGATCGGTGACGAAAGTATCATTACAGTTTAAAGAGCGGTTCTGGCTGTCGTATGAAAAAAATATAGGTTTTTTATTGAGTGAAGAAACTATTCCAACCTGGTGGACGCTTGCGCCTGATCCTTATCCGCTGCTGACCGGCTGGCTGGGCGGACCACAAACTTCAACAATAAAAAATGCCGGCGACCATGAGGTATTGCAACTGGCATTGCAATCTTTATCAGCCATATTTTCTATAGAAGTGCATCAATTACAATCGCTGTTAACCGCATCTCATATTGCACAATGGCAAAACAATCCGTTCAGCGCAGGCGCGTATAGTTATAATATGTTGCCAACAAACGAGGCGCGACAACTGCTTAACACGCCTGTCAACAATACAATCTTCTTTGCCGGTGAAGGATATTATGATGGTGACTCGGGTGGAACGGTAGAAGCAGCATTGGCCTCCGCGGAAAAAGCAATTTCTGATTTAGAGATTTAGAAAACAAGCTTGCTATAAATGAAATCCCGAAATCTCAGGATCCCAAAATCAGAAATTGCAATTGAGTCGTAAAATTACGAGAACTGCTTTCGTAGATTATGCAGGTTTCCTTACTTAAAATAAAGCATTGATCATCCTGCATAGTGCTTTGGGTATTAAAGATCAATAGTAAAAATAAAAATGCACGCATTCTAACATCAAACAATTACAAGTGGCAGCATTTTTGTTATATACACCGACGACTAATTGTTACCTATGAAGAAGATTGGTGAGGCGACCATTCTGATTGTAGCGGATGTTATTTATTATGTTTTATTTCCCATCCGTTTTTCGCATACATTCTGTAGCAGATTAAATTGTTTTGAGCAATCTTCTTTAACGAAGAACTATTGTATTAATAGTAATAGTGTCTTCTGTAGTCATGCCTTTATTCACTATTCCCTTTTAAAATTGCATCTGGTATTTCTTTATATGGGCACAATTGCAAATTAAAGAGTATACTGTCAACTTTTTTGCTTAATCCATACTCCTTACCTCGGGCGTAGCAGCCGGTTATTTTTGTCGGCACGCTGGTTTGCTACGCCCATTTGTTTAATTGTAGGTATAACACTAAATGTGATTAGGCAGTGTTGATATTACCCTTTAGCTACTAACATGTATCCCCCCGATGCATCGGGGGGATTTTTTGACTTTTTAGGATAGATGATTGGTCGGTTGATGGGTTATTGTTTATTTTGAATAAAGGTTAGTCATCTGCCATTTGGCGGGTGACTTTTTTTTGCGGGTAACTATCTGCTGAAAAATCCATCGATGCCAATATAAATACAAGAGGCAATAAAGGTTATGATTAAAAAAAGCACCAGGGTAATATAAGCCATGTCTTCGCGATTCCGGTTTAACTCTTCTCTGTTGTATCTGTTGGCAGGTTTCATAAAACGTATGTTTGGCTATATACAATTAAAAAAGATGCCACTATGTATTTAAGATTGATGGTCAATGAATTAGATGAGAGCGGCATTGGGATGAGGAAGTGAAAAAGGGGAAAATAATGTGCAAATGGGCAAATGAGAAATGACTAATGAGAAAGCGGGGGCAAATGGGCGAAATGCCTGACCTATCCAAAACTAATCGGAAACGCAAAGCAATTACTCTGCGCCTTAGCCTCCTGGTCCCATTGTGGGGGCGGGCAAGCTTTGCGCGAAATTCCTTAACTATTTGGCGTGGAAATAATGATCAACACCCCTGAGGAGCCGGGGTGGTGCACACAATACCCCTAAAACCGGTAAATCCTTTCTACCGGGTTAAAGGGATCAGGTAAAATGGCGGCCATGACTCAGAGATTTCTTAACTCTTCTTCAATCAGATCATGAAAAGTTATTTCTTTCTCCATAACCCAGTTAGGTAATTGCTGAGGCACTATTTTCCAGGTGTCGCTTTCTTTTTGCATGCGGAACAGGATGCGATTACCCCTGTCGTCGCTAACATCAACCGTAAAAAATCCTTCATTGGCCCCACCCAGTTTTCTAAAGTTGAATTCCTTCAACCGGCCGTTCACTTTCACCAGTTTGGTAAAATGTATATTTTTCTTTACTTCAATTCGCATAGTCCAAAAATCTAACAAGTGAAACACAAAGGTAAAAGCAATTCCCGTGCTATAATTAGAAAAAAATATTAATTAAATAAAAAATACATCTAAAAAGCCGCTCTGCGCCTGAATTTCGTTAACCTGTTAAAAATTTTTTGATTTTGCGCAAGTATTCAGGGCGTGGAGCCGGTGTAACGTTTTTTACCCATAATTATATAGATCACCTTTTTGAGTGAGCCATCTTTTCCACTAAAAAGTCCGGTTTGGGCACCCTGTTAGTATGGGTTTTTGGTGGTAATAGAAGAAGCGTTCGCAACACTCAGGTCAGCTATGTTTGCAGCGCGTCATCAAACCAGCGCATTCTATATGCATTCATGGCAGTACGACCCAGTTTTTTCACCAGCCGGTAGTTTACCACAAAACCTACGGGGGCGCCAATCAGGGGAACCAGTTGTGCCATCTTGGCAATATCTATATAATCGCGGTATTCCTGCTGTAAGGTTCTCCAGTCAAAATCGCCGGGGTTGGGCGGCAAGGGTTGTTCGTTCCAGTTCTGCATTT
>Ga0114129_10008443_pt1 | contig 14675 bp, 10 predicted proteins | sample RhiMetdeltSRZDD1_FD_80071 | JGI IMG/M metagenome (GOLD analysis project Ga0114129, IMG submission 80071) | Populus rhizosphere microbial communities from Tennessee, USA - Rhizosphere MetaG P. deltoides SRZDD1 (version 2) (version 2) | ecosystem: Host-associated > Plants > Roots > Rhizosphere >... | reverse complement strand
CCGGCGCGCCGCCGACGGTCGAGGAGATCCGAGCCGGGTTCGCCCGTATCGCGGCCCGGCTCGCCGACGCCGGCTCCCGCTGAGCCCGCCCCGTCGGGCCGATCACCCACCGATGATCGGCGTCCGCGGTGCCGATGTGAAGTCGGCATGCGTGTTCGCACCTGCGACGGCGATCAACGGCCCGCCGACCGCGATCAACGGCCGAGGGCGCCCGCGATCAAGGGCGAGGGCCGGGGGCGCGCCACCTCCTGATCAACCGGCCCGCTCAGGCCGCCGACCACCACGCGGCCGTGTCCGGTGGCAGGACCGACCCTTCGACCGGCCCGCTCGAGCAGAGCAGCGAGCCGTACCCCGGCACGTCGACCGGTTCGCCGCCGAGGTTGATTGTGCACACGAAACCGGGGTCGCGGGCCAGGATCAGCGTCGAGTCGGCGGGCGACGGGAGCCACCGGAACGGCGCGTCCCGGAGGCGCTCGCGCCGGATCCGGAGCATCGTACGGTAGAGCTCCAAGGTGGACGCGGGATGACCGTCCTCTGTGGACACCGAGTGGATGCCCCACCCGTCGGGCTGGGGGAGCCACGGTGGTGCCGAGCCCTCCGGGCTGAAACCCCAGGTGGGGCCGTCCGCGGACCACGGCAGCGGTACGCGGCACCCGTCGCGCCCCCGGGACGTGTGCCCCGACCGTTCCCACACGGGATCCTGCAACGACTCCTCAGGCAGGTCGACGACCTCGGGCAGGCCGAGCTCCTCGCCCTGGTACACGTACGCCGCGCCGGGCAGCGCGAGCATCAGCAGCGCGGCGGCCCTTGCCCGTCCGAGCCCGCCGTAGCGGGTGACCGGCCGGACCGTGTCGTGGTTGCCGAGCACCCACGTCGCCGCTGCGCCGACCGAATCGACGGCGGTGAGCGACGCGTCGATGATGTTGCGCAGGTGGCCGGCGTCGAGCGGGGCGGTGAGGTACTCGAAGTTGAACGCCTGGTGCAGCTCGTCGCCACGCACGTACCGGGCCATCCGCTCGGGGCTGCCCACCCAGGCTTCGGCGACCGCCATCCGGTCGCCCGGGTAGCTGTCGAGCACCTTGCGCCAGTCCCGGTAGATCTCGTGTACGCCGTCCTGGTCGAAGTACGGCGTCGCGTCGGTGTCGAGGAGCCCGGTGCGGTTGCGCGCGACGTCGGGCAGGCCGGGTGCCTTGACGAGGCCGTGCGCGACGTCGATGCGGAACCCGTCCACCCCGCGGTCGAGCCAGAACCGCAGGATGCGCAGGAACTCCGCGTGCACATCAGGGTTCTCCCAGTTGAGGTCGGGCTGCCCGGGGTCGAACAGGTGCAGGTACCACTGTCCATCCTCGACCTGGGTCCAGGCCGGGCCGCCGAAGACCGACTGCCAGTCGTTGGGCGGCCCGCCCTCCTGCGACGCGCGGAACACGTACCGGTCGCGGGCCACGCTCCCGGGCGGGGACGCGAGCGCCCCGACGAACCACGGGTGGGCGTTGGACGTGTGGTTCGGCACGATGTCGATGATGATGCGCAGCCCCATCCCGTGCGCGTCGTGGATCAGCGCGTCGAGGTCGGCGAGCGTGCCGAACATCGGGTCGACGTCGCAGTAGTCGGAGACGTCGTACCCGCCGTCGACCATCGGGGACGGGAAGAACGGGCTCAGCCAGATCGCGTCGACGCCGAGCGTGCGCAGGTACCCGAGCCGGCTGCGCACCCCGGCGAGGTCGCCGACGCCGTTGCCGTCGCTGTCGGCGAAGCTGCGGGGGTAGATCTGGTAGATGACCGCGGTGCGCCACCACGCCGTACTGTCCACTGTGGATCCTCCCGGTTCGCGGCTCCGCCGCCAGTCAACCACGCGCGGCCACCTTTGTCCGCGCACGGGTGGCGGTGGACGAGCGCACGACCAGCTCGGGTTGGAACACGTACTCCGAGTGCGGGGGCGCGTGGCCCCGGATCTCGTCGACCAGCGCGCGGGCGGCCGCGTTGCCCATCGGGATCACCGGCTGCCGCACGGTCGTCAGTGGCGGGTCGGTGAACGCGATCAGCGGCGAGTCGTCGTACCCGACGACGGAGACCTCGCCCGGGACGTCGAGGCCGCGCTTGCGGGCGGCCCGGATAGCGCCGAGGGCCATGAGGTCTGAGCCGCAGGCGATCCCGGTCACGCCGCGGTCCAGCAGCCGCCCGGCGGCGGCCTGACCGCCCTCGACGCTGAACAGCGACAGGGAGACGAGGTCGTCGAGCTCGGCGACCGTCGAGCCGAGCAGCCGGGTCATCGCGCTGCGGAAGCCCGCGACCTTCCGTTGTACGGGCACGTAGCGCTCCGGTCCGGAGATCAGCCCGATCTCGCGGTGGCCCAGCGAGACGAGGTGCGCGACGGCCAGCTCGCCCGCGGCCCGGTCGTCGCAGGAGATGAACGGGGCCGGGATGCCGTCGCGGTACCCGTTGACGAGCACGATCGGCAGCGGCCGGTCGACGAGCTGCCGGTAGCGCTCGATGTCGCCGGTGGTGTCGGCGTGGATGCCGGAGACGAAGACGATGCCGGACACCTGGCGGTCGAGGAGCATCTCGACGTACTCGTCCTCGGGTACGCCGCCGGGGGTCTGGGTACACAGCACCGGCGTGAAGCCCTGCTGCGCGAGCGCGGACTCGATGCACTGCGCGAAGGCCGGGAAGATGGGGTTCTCCAGCTCGGGTACGACGAGTCCGACCAGTCCGGCGCTGCGCTTGCGGAGCCGGGCGGGGCGCTCGTACCCGAGAACGTCGAGCGCGACGAGCACCGACTGCCGGGTTTCGGCGGACACGCCGGGCCTGTCGTTGAGGACGCGCGAGACGGTAGCCTCGCTCACCTCCGCCTGGCGGGCGATGTCCGAGAGTCGAGCGCGCATGGCGCATACGGTAGCGGATTAGCAAGATCTTGCGAAGGACTCTGCAAGTACTTCCATGAACTGAAAAGTCTTGCTAACGTGCGGCGCATCGTCCGGTACCACGCAACCCCCTGCGCGTCGCCTGGGGCGGCGCGAACCACCGAACAGGAGATCCGATGCGCATCCGTACCGCGGGTGTGGTCGCCGCCTTGGCCCTGGCGCTCGTGGGCGCCGGGTGTGGGAACGACAAGGCCAAGACCGACAACAGCACCGCCAAGAAGGGCGGCGCGCTCGTCATCTGGGCAGACGACAAGCGGGCCGCGGCGCTCAAGCCGTTCGCCGACAAGTTCGGCACCGACAACGGGGTCACGGTCGAGGTCAAGGCGGTCTCCAAGGACCTGCAGACCGGCTTCGTCACAGCCTCCCAGTCCAACAGCGGGCCCGACGTGGTCGTCGGCGCGCATGACTGGATCGGCAACCTGGTGCAGAACGGCACCATCGAGCCGGTGCAGCTGTCGGCCGACCAGAAGGCCCAGTTCTCCGACCTCGCGGTCAAGGGCGTGACGTTCAACGGCCAGCTCTACGGCGTCCCGTACGCGGTGGAGAATATTGCGCTGATCCGCAATACCGACCTGGCCCCCCAGGCCCCGAGCACGATCGAGGACCTGGTTGCGGCTGGAAAGGCATTGAAAGCAGCCGGCAAGGCCAGCGAAATCATGTGCCTCCAGGTCGGCCAGAACGGCGACGCGTACCACATCTACCCGCTCTACACGTCGGCCGGCGGCTACCTCTTCGGCACCAAGGCCAACGGCGACTACGACGCGACCGACCTCGGTGTCGCCAAGCCGGAAGCGGTCGCCGCGTTCGAGAAGATCCGGGCGCTCGGCGAGAAGGGCGAGGGCGCGCTGAAACGGTCGATCGGCGGCGAGAACGCGATCGCCACGTTCACCGGGGCCAAGTGCGCGTTCCTCGTCTCGGGCCCGTGGGCCATCACGGACATCAAGAAGGCGAACGTCAAGTACGACATCTCGCCGGTACCCGGTTTCGCCGGCGGCAAGCCGGCCCAGCCGTTCGTCGGCGTCCAGGCGTTCTACGTCGCGAGCAAGGGCAAGAACAAGGCCGTCGCGCAGGAGTTCGTCGCCAACTACCTGACCAAGCCGGATCTGGCGAAGGCGCTCTACGACGCCGAGCCCCGGCCGCCGGCCCTGACCGCCGCGCTCAACCAGGTCAGAGGTACGGACCCGGACGTGCAGAAGTTCCTCGACGCCGGCAAGAACGGCGCGATCCTGCCGGCCATCCCCGAGATGGCGGCCGTCTGGGACCCGTTCGGCAAGGCGGAGGCCGCCATCGTGGGCGGTGCCGCCTCCGCATCCACTGTGGACACTGCCGCCAAGGCCATTTCCGACAAGATCAAATAGTGGATACGGGAGGCGCCTGATGAGTACGACTCGTACAGCGCCTCCCACCTCCCGCGACTCGGACGAGCGCCGCGCGGTACTCGACGCGCCGCCGCCGTCCGGGTCGCCCGGGGTGGGCGGACTCGCCGGCAAGATACTGGCCCTCGGCATCGTCGCGGCGATCGCCGTCTGGGGCGCGTTCCCGCTCGTACAGGCCAAGGCGTGGGTCGCGCTCGCGATCCTGGCCGCCGTCACGGCACTGATCTTCTACGCGTACCTGATGCCCCGGCGGCTGCCGTTGAAGTACCTGTTGCCGGGCACCCTGTTCCTCGTCGCGTTCCAGATCCTGCCGGTGCTCTACACGGTCAGTACCGCGTTCACGAACTTCGGCGACGGGCACCGGGGCAGCAAGCAGGAAGCGATCGTGGCCATCCAGACCGCCTCGATCACCCAGACCGAGGGCGGTACGCAGTACGGCCTCACGGTCGCCACCACCGGCAGCGTCGACAGTGGACCGCTCGTCTTCCTGCTGGTCGACCCGTCGGGTTCCGCGTTCGTCGGGGACTCCGACGGGCTGGAGCCGCTCGCGCCCACCGACGTGACGATCTCGGCGGGCCGGGTGACGCGGGCGCAGGGGTACACGACGCTCAACCTCGGCCAGGCCGGCGCACGCAGCAAGGAGATCACCGAGTTCACCGTGCCGACCGCGAACGGGGCGATCCAGTCGACCGGGGTGTCGCAGGCGTCGGAGCGGCAGGCGGGCCGCAAGTACGACCCGTCCTGCGACTGCGTCGTGGAAGCGTCCTCCGGGCACCGCTGGACCGCGGACGAGGCCGTCGGGTCCTTTGTGGACTCCGACGGGATCCGCCTCCCGCAGGGCTGGCGGATCAACGTCGGGTTCGCCAACTTCACCCGCGTCATCACCGACCGGTCCGTCTCCGGGCCGTTCTTCACCACCCTGCTGTGGAACTTCGCGTTCGCGATCGGCTCCGTGTTCGTGTCGTTCGCGCTCGGCCTGTTGTGCGCGCTCGCGCTCCACTCGCCCCGCGTCCGCGGCCGCAACATCTACCGGTTGCTGCTCGTCCTGCCGTACGCGATGCCCGCCTTCGCGATGCTGCTGGTCTGGCGGGACATGTTCAACGTGGACTTCGGCCTCGTCAACAAGCTCTTCGGCCTCCACGTGGACTGGCTCGGTGAGCCGTGGCCGGCCCGCATCGCCGTCATCCTGATCCAGCTCTGGCTCGGGTACCCCTACATGTTCCTGGTCGCGACCGGCGCGTTGCAGGCGATGCCGGCGGAGCTGAACGAGGCCGCGGAGGTCGACGGGGCGAGCGCCTGGCAGCGGTTCCGGGCCGTCACGCTGCCACTCCTGCTGGTCGCGTTGACACCGCTGCTGATCTCATCGTTCGCGTTCAACTTCAACAACTTCAACGCGATCTACCTGACGACCGAGGGTGGGCCGTTCCCGCCCGACAATCCGAGCGTCGGCGCGACCGACCTGCTGATCACGTACACGTACCGGTTGGCCTTCGGAGGTCAGGGCGCGCAGTACGGCTACGCCGCCGCGATCTCGTTCTACGTCTTCCTGATCGTGGCGACGATCTCCGCGATCAGCTTCCGGCGCACCCGCGGCCAGGAGGAGGTGTACGCGTGATCCGCTGGTTCCGGCTCGTCGGCTGGCGGCACCTGGTGGCCATCGTCGCCGTGCTGTTCTCGCTCTTCCCGATCGTGTTCGTGCTCTCGGCCGCGCTCAACCCGCTCGGTACGCTGAGCTCGACCGACCTCACGCCGACCGGGTTCACGCTCGACAACTTCGTGAACCTGTTCGACCGGTTCCCGTTCCTGACGTGGTACTTCAACTCGATCCTCATCGCGACGGTCTCGGCGTTGACGGCCGTGATGCTGTCGGCGCTCGCCGCGTACGCGTTCAGCCGCATGCGGTTCCGGGGTCGCCGGACGGGCCTCATGTCGCTGCTGCTGATCCAGATGTTCCCGCAGTTCCTCGCGATCGTCGCCATCTTCCTGACGTTCACGCGGATCAGCGAGTACTGGCCGGCGATCGGGTTCAACACGCCGTGGGCGCTGATCCTGCTCTACATGGGCGGTGCGCTCGGCGTGAACACCTGGCTGATGAAGGGGTTCTTCGACACCGTGCCCCGCTCGCTCGACGAGTCGGCCACAGTGGACGGTGCCACGCACACGCAGATTTTCGTGAAGATCCTGCTGCCGCTGGTCGCCCCGATCCTCGCCGTGACCGGACTGCTCATCTTCATCGCCACGATCAACGAGTTCCTGATGGCCAACGTGTTCCTCACCGACCTGGACTCCAAGACGCTCGCCCTCGGCCTGTTCGGGATGGTCGCGGGGGAGCGGAACAACAACTTCGGCATGTTCGCGGCCGGCTCGCTGCTGACCGCCATACCGACGCTGGTGGTCTTCCGGTTCCTCCAGCGCTACATCATCGGCGGGCTCACCGCCGGCGCGGTGAAGGGCTGACCCGTTGCTCCCGCATCACGACAGCTCGGCCCTGCACGTACCGAACCAGGCGCCGGTACCCGGGGAGACGGTCACCGTCTTCGCCCGGGTGCCGGCGACCGTCCACAGTGTCCACGTGCGGTCCACTCCGGACGGTGAACCGCGGATCACCGAGGCCGTCCCGGATCGGGTGGACGGGGACGAGGTGTGGTGGCGGGCCGAGGTCGAGGTACGCAACCCCGTCACGCGGTACCGGTTCCTCGTCGACGGGTGCTGGCTGACCGCGGCCGGGTTGGTGGCGCACGACGTACCGGACGCGACCGACTTCCGGCTCGTCGCGTACGACCCGCCACCGGCCTGGCTCCGGGACGCCATCGTGTACCAGGTCTTCCCCGACCGGTTCGGGCGGTCCGCGGGAGCGGCCGGACGCGCGTACCCGGAATGGGCCATCGCCTGCGACTGGGATACGCCCGTGGTGCCGCGAGGCCCCGAGACCCCGCGGCAGCTGTACGGGGGCGACCTCGACGGCATCGCCGAGCACCTCGACCACATCGCCCGTACCGGGGCGAACACCGTCTACCTGACCCCGATCTTCCCCGCCCGTTCGAACCACCGGTACGACGCTGCCGCGTTCGACCGCGTCGACCCGCTGCTCGGCGGTGACGGGGCCCTCCGCCGGCTCGCCGACGCGGTCCACGCGCGCGGGTGGCACCTGATCGGCGACCTCACCACCAACCATTGCGGCGACGGGCACCCGTGGTTCACGGCGGCCGTGTCCGGCATCGACGCCCCCGAGCGGGCGATGTTCTACTTCGACCGGGACTCGGGTGACTACGAGTCGTGGTACGGGCACAAGACGCTGCCCAAGTTCAACTGGGCCAGCTCCGAGCTGCGCCACCGGTTCCTCGACCCGCCGGACGGGGTGGTCGGCCGGTGGCTCGACGTCCTCGACGGGTGGCGCGTGGATGTCGCGAACATGACGGGCCGCCGCGGTACGGACGACCTCAACCACGAGGTCGCCCGGCTCCTGCGCCGGGCCGCCGTCGCCGCCCGGCGCGACGCCGCCCTCGTCGCCGAGCACGTCCACGACAGCAGCGACGACGTCGACCGCGACGGCTGGCACGGCACCATGAACTACACCGGGTTCCTGCGTCCGGTGTGGAGCTGGCTGCGCGCCGACGACCTCGGGCTGCCCGACTTCCTCGGCGTGCCGGGCGGGGTACCCCGGCGCGGCGGGCCCGCGACCGTCGACACGATGCGCGCCTTCGCCGGGCGCGTGTCCTGGCGGGCGCTCGTGCACTCGTGGTCGCTGCTCGGCTCGCACGACACCGCCCGGATCCGTACGGTCGTCGGCGATGCCGCCCGGCACGAGGTCGCCGTCGCGCTGCTGATGACCCTGCCCGGTACGCCCATGGTGTTCAGCGGCGACGAGATCGGCTCGACGGGTACGAACGGCGAGGGTTCCCGTACGCCGTTCCCGTGGCCGCGGCCGGATTCCTGGGACACCGCGACCCTCGCCCGGTACGCGTCGTTGGCGGCGCTCCGGCGTACCCACGAAGCATTGCGACATGGTGGTTTGCGGTGGCTGCACGCCGGCGACGATGTGCTGGTGTATCTGCGGGAAACCGCGGGCGAACGACTTCTGGTCCAGGCCCGGCGGGCGTCGGGTCCCGGCGTGCGGCTGCGGGTGACGGCCGCGGAGTGCCTGTACGGCAACGCTGCCGGTCTGGTCGCGGGTGCCGGCGGGGTGGCGGAGCTACCCGGCGATGGACCATCATGTGCGGTCTGGCGGATCGCCTCACCTGGCTGAAGATCGGCAAAGCTGTGGAGTATTCCTGCCGGCCTCACCAGGGGCAACCCTCGTGTTATCCCTTGGGCAACGGCGCGGGTGTTCCCCCCGTTGACCCCACATCGAGCACCGCGTTACCGTGCGCCGGGGCCGGGGTGTAACGGGTGTTACACCAGCGTGCGTGGCCGGCGCACCCGGTGCTCGATACCTGTGCTCTGCCGAAATGTGCTCTGCCGAAAACCCCCCAGGGAGGGTCGAGTGGTAAAGCGGAGAACCCGCATCGCGGTAGCGGCTGTGACCCTCGCAGCCACCGCATTTCTGACTGTGTCGGCGCCCGCCAACGCGCAAGGCGGCACCGATCTGGACAGCCTCCGGCTGCCCGAGAACACCGGGCCGGTGACCGTCCACCCGTCGCTGATCAATGCCCAAGGCAAGATCACCCTTTCCTTGCGGCTCAGCGACCCTTCGGTCTCCGAGGCCGTCGGCGAGGGAGCGAAGCAGGTGGGCGCAAAGCTGTCCCGCGCCGCCCAGCGTGAACTCGTCAACAGCATCAAAGCCAAGCAGAAGACCGTCAGTGACAAGGTCAAAGCTCTCGGTGGTACGCAGCTGACGGCCGCCCAGCGGTCCGTGAACTCCGTCATCGTGAGCGTGGACGCCAAGCAGCTCCGCGAGCTGGCGAAGATTCCGGGCGTCACGTCGATCACCCCGCTCTTCGACCGCAGCTACGACCTGGGCGACACGGTCCCGTACATCGGTGCGGCCGCGCTGCAGTCGCGCAACCCGTCGGTGACGGGCGCGGGCATACGCGTCGCCGTGCTCGACTCCGGTATCGACTACACGCACGCCCGGTTCGGTGGCGCCGGTACGCAGGCCGCGTACTGGGCCGCGTACGGCACCGTCGTGGCCGACCCGAAGTCGACGACGACCGACGGGCTGTTCCCGACGTCCAAGGTGATCGGTGGCTTCGACTTCGTCGGCGACACCTGGCCGAATGGTCCGCTCGCACCGGACCCCGACCCGATCGACTGCGGCCCGGCCGCGATCGCCCCGCCGTGCGCGGGTGGTCACGGTACGCACGTCGCCTCGATCATCGCCGGCAACAACGGTGTCGCGCCCGGCGCGTCGCTGTACGCGTTCAAGGTGTGCAGCTCCGTCTCCACGTCGTGCAGCGGTGTCGCGCTGATCCAAGGCATGGAAGCCGCGCTCGACCCCAACGGTGACGGCGACATCTCCGACGCCGTCGACATCGTGAACATGTCCCTCGGCTCGAACTACGGGCAGAAGGAAGACGACCTGAGTGCCGCGTCCGCCAACGCCGTCCGCATGGGCGTCGTCGTGGTCGCGTCCGCCGGCAACGGCGCCGACAAGCCGTACATCACCGGCTCCCCGGCCACGACGCCCGAGGTGCTCTCGGTCGCCGAGACCCAGGTGCCGAGCTCGAAGGCGTTCGTCCTGCGGATCGACTCACCCCCGGCCCAGGCCGGTATCAACAAGAACACCAACGTCGTCGACTGGGCCCCGATCACCACGGGCTTCGCGGGCGACGTGAAGTACGGCTCGACCGCGGCCCAGCGCGTCGGCTGTGACCCGTACCCGGCCGGTTTCTTCACCGGCATGGTCGCCCTGATCGACCGCGGCACTTGCGCGGTCAGCATCAAGGTCGACAACGCCGCGGACGCCGGCGCGATCGGCGTCCTCGTCGCGAACAACGCGGCCGGCGCGGCCCCGTCGTTCTCGTTCGGCGGCCCGCCCACGTTCGACCCGCAGCAGACCCTGATCATCGGCCAGGAGGTCGGGAACAAGGTCAAGGCGGGTCTCGCGACCGGCACTACGCACGTGACCGTGGACCCGGCTGACGCCACGCCACTGGTGGGCAGCATGGTCGCCACGTCCTCGCGTGGCCCGAGCCCGTCGTACGTCGCCATCAAGCCGGAGATCGGCGCGCCCGGCGCGTCGGTGTCGGCGAACGCCGGTGGCGGTACGACCGAGTCCGCGTTCGGCGGTACCTCCGGCGCGGCCCCGATGGTGTCGGGCTCGGCGGCCCTGGTTCTCCAGGTCCACCCGACGTACTCGGTGAACGAGGTCAAGGCGGTGCTCATGAACACCGCGGAGACGAACATCTTCATCAACCCGTCCACCCAGCCGGGCGTGCTGGCTGAGATCAGCCGCATCGGTGCCGGTGAGGTCCGCGTCGACAAGGCCGTCGACACGAAGACCTCGGCGTGGGACACCAAGGCCAACTCGGCCGCGCTGTCCTTCGGGTACGTGGCGACCGACGTCGACCGCGTCCTGACCAAGCAGGTCCGGGTGCGCAACTACAGCAACCAGTCCCGTACGTACAACATCGCCACGTCGTTCCGGTACGCGAACGACCAGGCGAGCGGGGCCGTCACGGTCTCCGCGCCGGCCAGCATCACCGTGCCGTCGACGGGTACCGGCACCTTCACCGTCACGCTGACCATCCACGCGAGCCTGCTCCCGCAGTTCACGCTGGACGGTGGCCCGAACGGGGCCAACGGCGCGACGCTGGCGCCGAACGAGTTCGACGGGTACGTGACGCTCACCGGCGGCGGCGACTCGGTGCACCTGCCCTGGCACGTGCTCCCGCACCGCGCGGCGAACGTCTCGGCGCCCAGCAAGGTGAAGCTCAGCAACAACGTCGGCACGCTGACGCTGACCAACCCGGCGGCGAGCGGCCAGGCCGGTACCGCGGAGATCTTCACGCTGAGCGGCAAGAGCACGAAGATCCCGGCGACCGAACTGCCCGACCCCGGTGACAACTTCGCCGTCGTCGATCTGCAGGCCGCCGGCGTGCGGACCATCGGCAGCGTCCTCCAGTTCGGGGTGACCACCTACGGCCAGCGTGCGCACCCGAACGCGCCGGCCGAGTTCGACGTCCTCATCGACACCAACCAGGACGGTACGAACGACTTCGTGGTCTTCAACGCCGACCTCACGGTCGGGTCGACCGGCCAGTTCGACGGGCGCAACGTGGTGTTCGTCGGTCCGATCGGCGGTGCGGCGTCCGCGTTCTTCTTCACGGACGCGGCGCTGAACTCGGCCAACGCCATCCTCACTGTGCCGCTGTCGGCACTGGGGCTGTCCGTCGGCCAGACGTTCGACTTCTCGGTCCTCGCCGGTGACAACTACTTCACCGGTGCGGTCACGGACTCGATCGAGGGCATGACCTACCAGGTCGGCAGCCCGCGGTTCGCCACGTCGGCGGACACGGTGTCGATCCCCGCGGGCGGTTCGGCGAGCGTCGGTATCACGGCGATCCCGAGCGCGACCGAGGGCGACGGCCTGCTGCTGCTCATGCGCCACGCCGAGTTCAACGAGGAAGCCCTGACGGTGCTCGTCAGCTGACCCATCCAGTTCGGTGATGGTGGCCGTCCCCTCGGGGCGGCCACCATCGCGTTCACCACGAGAGGGTGACCACCGCGCGGTCCGGGGGCTCGCCGCCCTCCTCGGCGATCACCCCGGCCAGTTCGTCCAACCTTTCCGGGGGTACGCACACCGCCCGCGCGGTCGTCGCCACGTACTCCTCGAACGGCTGGGGCGTACGGGGTCGCCGCCAGCGGTCCACCCGCGGCTCGATCCCGATCTCCCGCAGGACGGCCATCGCGTCCTCGGCGGTGGGACCCTCGGGCCGGACGAGCCCGTGCATCCGCCGCCAGTACGCGTTGAGTACGTGCATCGGGTGCCGGTCGGTCAGCTCGACGACGACCCGCCGGCGGGCGTGCCCGTCCAGCGCCCGTACGAAGTCGGCCAGGTCCGGCACGTTGTAGACCACGTGGTGGCACACGACGACGTCCACTGTGGACACCTGATCGGCGACGTCGGGCCAGCGGCCGGCGATCGTACGCACCGGCACGGACAGGGCGTCCGCCCGCGTGACGAGAGCGTCCATCATGGACGGTTGCTCGTCGACCGCGGTCAGCCCGGTGATCCGCCCCGCGAGGGGGAGGCTCGCCGCACCTGCGGCGGCGCCGACGTCGAGCACCGTACCCGGCTCCGCGAGCGCGTCGACCGCCCGCGCGTACGACTCGCCCGTCGGGTTGGCCAGCTGGATCTCGGTGCGGCGGGCCATCGTCGCCGCGGGGAACTGCCACGGCGAGTCGCGTACCGCGGCCAGGTACTCGTCGGGGATCGCCCAGGCGAGAAGCTGTTCCCGCCACCGCTGCTCGGCTGTCATGCCCCTGATCCCAGCAGACTGCGCAGCCCGGCCAGGTACGTCTCGCGGTCCGGCGTACCGAGCCACACGTACTGCAGGCCGTAGCCGGGTACGAGGCTGAACAGCACGCTGCCGACCGCGGCCGGGTCCGCGTCGGGCGGCAGGTGGCCGGCGTCGCGCGCCCGCCGGGCGATCACGACGAACTGGTCGCGCACCGTCCCGTACACGTCGGCGACGAGGTCGCGCAGGTCCGGATTCCGCAGCGACTCCGCCCACACCTGCACGGCGAACCGGAACACGCCGTCCTCCTCGAGCTGGGGTGCGAGGGCGGTCAGGACGGTCGCCATCGCCTCGTCCACGGGTACCGGCGGAGAGGCTTCGAGCATAGGCTCCAGCGTTGCGGCGATCATGCCGATGACCTGGCCCGCGATGGCCCTGGCCAGGTCTTCCTTGCTCTTGAAGTAGCGGTAGACCGCGCCCACGGACAGCCCTGCCTGGCCGATCACGTCCTGCATGGAGGTGGCGTGGAACCCGTTGCGGGTGAAGCAGACCCGGGCGGCGTCGAGGATCTGCTGGCGGCGGGCGGCGAGGTGTTCGGCGGAGACGCGCGGCACGGGTCACATCGTAAAACGAACGTTCGTTTCTTGACAAACGGTCAGACTTCGCGGGAGCGTAAAGAGAACAACTATTCGCTAAGGAGTCCTCATGGACACCGTGCACCGCCAGCCGCCGCCGGTGGCCCTGGCCGCGGTGATCGGCATCGTGATCGTCGCTTTCCAGGCGCTGCTCGTCCCGCTGTTCGCTGGGCCGGCATCGCACCTCGCCCCTCGCGACCTGCCGGTCGTGGTCGCCGGGCCCGCCCCCGCCACCGCCGCGATCGTCGACCGGCTCCGCACCGCCGAGCCAGGGGGCTTCGACGTGGGTACGGTGGCCGACGCCGCCGCGGCCGACCAGGCGATCCGCGACCGGGAGGCGTACGCCGCCTTCGTGGTCGGGCCGGACGGCCTGGCCCTGCACACCGCGTCCGGCGCCAGCCCGACCGTCGCGGCCCTGCTCACCCAGGCCGTGCAGCAGCTGGCTCCGGCGGGTACGACCGTGAACGTCGTCGACGTCGTCCCGACCGATCCGGACGATCCGCGCGGTGCCGGCTTCGCCAGCGGGTTCCTGCCGCTCGCGCTGACCAGCCTGCTGGCCGGTCTGGCGTTCGCGCTCGCGGTGCGCCGTCGTGGTGCCCGGCTGGCCGGACTCGTCGGGTACGCCGCCCTCGCCGGCCTCGTCGGCGCCGCCGTGCTGCAGTTCTGGCTCGGCATCCTGCCGGGGACCTACCTCGACAACGCCGGCGCGATCGCGCTGCTGGCGCTCGCCGTGAGCGCGGCGACGACCGGGCTGGGCGCGGTCCTCGGCCGCGTCGGGCTCGTGCTGGCCGCGCTGCTGATATTCCTCGTCGGCAACGCGCTGTCCGGCATCCCCGCCGCTCCCGAGCTGCTGCCGCAGCCGTGGGGTGCGTTCGGCCAGCTGCTGCCCATCGGCGCCGGCGGCACGCTGCTGCGCTCGGTGGCGTACTTCGACGGGGCCGGCGCGACCGGCGCATGGTTCGTCCTGGGTGCCTGGGCCGTCGCCGGGCTCGTCCTCGTCGCGCTGCGCCGGGGTGAGCGGCCGGTTCTCGCGTACGCCGAGGAGAGCCCGCGAGAGGCCGTCCACAAGCTGGGCGACTCGGCCGCGGAGTGAGTTGGCGCGCGGGCGGCGGGGCGTGACCTCGCCGCCGCCGCCCGGGCCGCGCGGCCCGCGCCGCGCGGCCCGCCGCCCGCGCCCCGGTGCGGCTCCCCTTGATCGCCGTTACAGGTGCGGATGTCGAGTGCGACTGCACGGGCCGCCCACAGACAGTGATCTTGAGTGTCGGGCGCGCCGCCCCCTCGCGCCTTGATCGCCGTCGGGTCTCCGCGGCGGTCGGCGGCGGGCGTGTCTGGGCAGGCTCAGGT
>Ga0114129_10008442_pt1 | contig 14678 bp, 13 predicted proteins | sample RhiMetdeltSRZDD1_FD_80071 | JGI IMG/M metagenome (GOLD analysis project Ga0114129, IMG submission 80071) | Populus rhizosphere microbial communities from Tennessee, USA - Rhizosphere MetaG P. deltoides SRZDD1 (version 2) (version 2) | ecosystem: Host-associated > Plants > Roots > Rhizosphere >... | reverse complement strand
ATAAGTATCACCCCTATCTTTTCAATAGTGGCCATGGCATCGTTACCACTTGCAGCACGAGCCATCAAAAGACTTAAGAACTATGATAATTCAGAAGAATTAATATTATCAATGACTGACATGATTCTTTGTTCTAGAATTACCGGGGTCTTAATTGCCTTGAGCTTTATATTGTGATGCACTAGTATTAATTAATATGGACTTTGCAATAACTACAATTACTTATGAAGATTTTTTTGACTCCAATACTTATTTCCTTGACTGGGGAGTAGTGTCTTACTTGCATGGATACTGATTCAGTAAAGCAATTAGAGACGTCACTCAAAGGAAAAGAGATAGGTCATAAAATACATTTTCTCAACAAGATCAATTCAACTCAAAATTATAGCCGCTATTTATTGAAAAATTGTGGCCTACCACTACATGGCGTAGTGGTTATTGCAAAAGAACAGTCAGCTGGTCGAGGAAGAATGGGAAGAAAATGGATCTCTCCACCCGGGGGTTTATGGATGTCAATTATATTACAAAGTTGGTTAACACCGAAAAGGATACCTATAATACAATTCATTTCGGCACTAGCTGTAGCAGACAGTATATCGACATTAACCTCTCTAGAATGTACAAACAAATGGCCAAATGACTTGTTGGTGAGAGGAAAAAAGATCTGCGGAGTCATTGTCGATGTTGATTTCGAGGGTAACAATGCCAATCAAGCTATAATTGGAATAGGTCTGAATGCTAATTTCTCAGCCAACAATATGAATGATTTAGAAAATCAAATCAAAGTCTCACGACTTACTACCCTTAGAGACGAACTGGGTTATGACATTCATTTGCTTAATTTAACTAAATTAATCCTTGAAAGGTTAGAGTACTATTATTCTCTATTGAAGGAAGACAAGATAAAAGTAATTATAGAAATCTGGAAGAAGAGATCAGACCTATTTGGAAGGGTAGTAACCGTTGAAGACGGAAAGGATATTTTCCACGGTTTAGCTATGGGAGTAGATGATAATGGGGTCTTGGAGATAAAGCTCTCCGATGGATCAGTTCGAGAAGTCTTATTTGGAGATGTCAATCTTTCCATTAAGCCCCATAGACTCAATGACCAACCGGACTTGGCAAGTAACTAACAGCACATATTCAGATGGTAAAAACTTATGCTAAATTTTAAGATGGCAATTATCATTCGATACATTCGATTCTGCTAGTATAATCATTAGCTTTAACTTATCTACTAGAGATAAAATCTTAATTATTGTAGATTATTGCTAGGAACTGCTTTATCAAAGAATAACATGATTCTGCTTCTATTGATCGGAATCGTAGGTATCGGCCTGGCGATTCTCTCATATCAATACTCTACACTGACCGCTACTGAAATCGCATATATTGCAGCTCAGGACGTAAAATCAAACGCAAACATTGAGGTTTATGAATTAGCCAGAATATTGGTTAGAAGTATTGAATCAGTTTCAATTAATTTAAGAACCCTGAGTAATGCAATATTATCGGTAGAAAGTGGAAATTCTGATGCCACAAGCTTGATAAATACTGCACAGATGGGAACTCAAGAGCTTACTGAAGCATACTACTGGATAGATGAGAATGGTAGGCTTCTTTCAACAAGTGATTCCAACGGACCAGTTACCAGTAACTCAAGTTTAAGTGACAAGGATTACTTTAGAATCCCTAAGATGACACTTAAACCATATTTTGGTAGCGCAGGGGATGCAAAAAATAGGTTTTCGCATTTCTATATTTCATTTCCAATAATTGCGCCCGCTAGTAATACTACCAGCATTTTGGCATCTGACCGTAACGTAAGTAGTTTTCAAGGGGTAGTAGTAGCCGCCATTAGTCTTGGGGATCTCGGTCGGTTCTTACAGGAGGAGCTTTCACCAAATTTAGAAAGCACCTTAGGTCTAATTGACAAAAACGGAGTTATTTTGTATTCACGAAACGAAGCCGTGGTGGGTCGTAATTACCTCACACCAGAGTTCCAATCTCTAATACCTTCACAGATTAAAGACTCTTATAACAAGATATTAACCAGCGGTCTAGAGGGTAAATCAGGCTCTGAAGATTTGCATTTACTTGGAAACGTAACAACCTTGGCTTACCAGCCAGTTGTTCTAGATGATAGACATATTTGGACTCTTTATCTGAGCGTACCACACAATTTGGCAAGCAATGTCGGTTTCCTAATTAATCAGCAAAAAAATTTTAGCACAATTGTCATTATAGCTGTCGGTTCATTGGCATTTGGGATTGCGTTCTTAATATTGTCTTGGAACAAGAGGCTAGAGGGGGCAGTAACATCCAGAACACAGGAATTAAAAAAGGTAAATGAATCGTTAGTAGAATCAAACATGCTCCTGGCCTCAGCAAACAAGCAGCTAGAGATTCATGACCGTATGCAGAAGGAATTCATTAATGTTGCAGCGCACGAACTGAGAACACCCATAATGCCAATATTAGGTGAAGCAGAACTAATGGAAGATAAATTAAATAATAGCAAGAATTCAGCCAAAGTGGATAAGGAGCAAATTTCTGCGATTATTCGGAATGCCAAGAGGCTGGATCGACTAGCTGCTGACATTCTAGACGTAACAAGAATAGAAGGGAAGTCATTGCAGTTAGTGAAGGAGCACTTTAATATAGACGAAATATTGTCACAGATTGTTAGGGAATCTAAGCGGCAAGTAGAAAACGATCCTCACAGGAATAAAAGGGTGAAAATAGATTATACCCAACACCAAATTGAAGTTAACGCCGACAAGAGTAGAATAACACAGGTGATCTCTAATTTAGTAAATAACGCCATTAAATTCACTCAAGAAGGAACGATTTCAATTTCATGTACGCAAGATGAGAATGAAGTAGTTGTTCAAGTGAGCGATCATGGGAAAGGGATAGACCCTGAAATTCATTCTCGATTATTTTCAAAATTTGCATCGAAGTCAGAACAAGGAACAGGGCTTGGGCTCTTCATTTCAAAGAGTATTGTAGAGGCCCATGGAGGAAGAATATGGGCCCACAATAATGAAGGATACCACGGTGCTACATTCGCATTTACTCTACCAAATTAATAATACACATCCAATTTAGTTGCGACGTTCACAAATCATATGTTTTAAATCGTTTTAATCCCTAATTCTGCACTCGAATTAATGATGCTACCTAAGTCTACAAACGATTGAAATATCGTTTACATTAGTCCCTGTGAGTTTTGTAAAAACTAATGAGTTCACTTTCTTAAAAAGCGTATTACTGTCATGACACCGTAGATATTTGTTAACATGGAGTTTCTTCTTATCGATTACTGCTAATACTTTAGGGGTAACAATTGCACCAGCTGCTTCAGTATTGCCATCAATTCCATCGGTGCCTAGACACAAGATAGTAAAATCCTTGTCGGACCAGGACTTCAATTTCGATATAGCAGAAAGGGCGGCTTCTTGATTCCTTCCACCTTTTCCGTTTAATCTATCACCTAGTTTTACTGTGGTTTCCCCACCTAAAATGAATGCGTAAGGAATAGATTCTCGCGAAAAATCATTAACAAGCCTAGAAAGGAAACTTCCCAGTCTAAATGCCTCTCCCGTGAAATCCGAACCTAGATTCATCGTTCTTATTCCTCGATTGTTGAGGTATGAAGACGCGGTCTTACATGCGATAAAGTTGTTCCCAATAATCAAATTACGAACTCTCTGGAAAACAGGGTCTTGAGGTTTGGGTGTATCCTCAATTCTCTTTCGTACTCCTGAATTTATCACATTTCTGACATTCTGAGAAACAAATGTATCACAACTCCAAAGTTTATATTTTAGCAGGATTGACTTTGCGTCACTAAAGGTAGATTTATCTGGCACTGTAGGGCCTGAAGCAATTATTTCTATCCTATCGGATACAACATCGGATAAAATTAAACTAACCAGAGTAACGCCTTTTCGAAGCGCCTTCGCCAACCTGCCACCCTTTATTGCAGATAGATGTTTTCTGACAGTATTGATTTCATCTATCGACGCACCGCAGGAAAGTAATCCAGATGTAATGTTCTGCTTTTCTTGCAAGGAGATACCTTCAATTGGTAATGGCATTAATGCTGATCCACCACCTGAAATTAGAGTAAAAACCATATCGCTACCGGTTGCCTTTTCCAATATCGATAATATTTTCTTAGAACCTAAAACTCCATTGATATCCGGGAAGGGGTGTCCTGCCCTTATAATGGATGCAGCAAGTTTCCCTGCGGGTGTGCCATATGGAATAGTGATTGCAGCATCAGAGATTTTTTTCTCATTTTTAAGAACGTGCATTAAACCCTGAAGCATGTCTGCTGCCGCCTTACCGGCGCCCACTATGTAAATTGACTTGAACAAAGAAAGGTCAAGTCGTGTCAACTCAGAATTGACATCAGAGATGTACATTATAGAATTAGAAATCTTAACGTTGTTTCTCAGTAAAGATCCCGGATTTACAGACATCAGAGCAGCTTCAATGGCGTTCATGGCAACATGGAGAGACCTGATATCATGATTCTCCCTTAGCAATGAGGCCTTATTATGAATTTTAGCGACATTCATAACTTGTAAGAATTAATGGAAAGTCAGATATTAAGTCCTCGACAGATGCTATTTTGAGGGCTGGTTCAGTTCAGACCACATCAATACTTAAAATCTTCTATGAATTATTATAAATATTATATATCTTACTTTTGTTAACCAGAAATATTGCATCAAAAAAGTTCTGTATCCTTATAAACAGGCATCAAGCTATTATGCAATGAAATTGAGAAGCTTATGACTTTTCGATTTAATTACAGTCATTCATGAAAAAAGTAACTTGAAAAACTTAATGAATCCAGCTCACAATCATAATAGTTGGATAAAGTTGGTGGTCGATCTAAGACTGAGAGGGATGGTAGGTAAGAGAGGTCTGATGTATGTACCATATTATGGCCAATCCAAAGCATTTATCGCAAATTACAAATCTTGGAAAGAATTTGATACAATGGGCAAGACCCATGCTATTGTCGCTTCAATCATTAGTCATGAATCAATTCACTTGACTTTGAATAAATTTTCCGTTACGGCATCAGCCAAGTTAGACAATTTGTTCGGTAAATCTGACTGCTGGGAAGACTATTCGCACGGACTAGGTGACTTCGGTAACACAGTCTTGAAGACAAGCTCAGTTTGTAATACGCATGGTAAGAGAGCAAGAACAAAAAAGAGATAATAATCTATAAATGTAGTCGCCTGACGATTTCATTGCCATGGGTGTTTACTTTACACCTCAAGATGCAAACAAGCTTCTTCCCGAAGTACATAGACGATTTTCTCAGATTATTAGTCTTCGAAATAGAGTTATTACAATTCAAGAAAACTTACAGGATATTAGTAACGAAGTATCAAATTTTAATACATTTATCTCCAAAAAGCAGGAATTAAATCAGGTAGTATCACACTTGTACAAACAAATAGAAGAACTTGAAAAGCGAGGTGTTATGATCAAGAGTGTAGATGATGGGTTGGTAGATTTTCCATCTTTGCGCTTTGATGAAGAGGTATGGTTGTGTTGGAAGTATGGAGAATCTGAAATAAAATTTTGGCATGGCAAAGATGAGGGATTTTTAGGTCGAAAACCTCTCGCGAGTGCCAGCGTAATAGAGCCATGAATTTTCTATCGCACTAATCTTTCGACTTTATACTACTAGGATGATCATAACGGGCTTTTAATGAGTCAGGATTAACACAAATTGAAATTGGGTCACTAGATCGTCGAGCTGCTTATATATATGATATAATTGTAGTTATCTTGAATTCTATAATTAATGCTAAAGTTATTCAAATTTTCAATCGAATTCAAGGTAAAAACGGGAAGCCCATGAAGATGTCTTGATCTTCGATTTCAATACCCAAGATCAAAGGAGCTGAGGAAAAGTGAAGGATAAGTTTAGTTTAAAAAGACTATCAATTCGAAAAAGTCCATTCGATCTCTTTAAGAAATTATACAATGAATATAACACGGTATTCATTCTTGAATCGTTGACTGGACCACAGGAATTATCTCAGTATTCAATAATTGGCTTTGACCCGGTTATGCGCATAGAATGCGATTATAAGAAATTCCGTGTTACCAATAAGGAAGGAGTGCTAATTCACGAATCGAATGTGACTGACCCTGTGGAGCAATTAAGACGAATGATGCCAAAAGTTACTACTCATAAGTACCGCTTTATTGGGGGCGCGGTAGGCTATGTTAGTTATGATGCACTTCGATTTTGGGAGTCTTTGTCCACGAGGAGAAAAAGCTATGGAAATCAGTTTCCAATTTTCGCATTTGGGATTTATACAGATGGATTATTATTTGATCGGAAACATCAAAAAACATATTATTTTCATGTGGGGAGGGATTCCAGAATAAATGAGATACAAGATTTACTTGGTTCCAAATATGATTTGCCACAAAAAAATGTTTCATTCTCCAAACCAAGTAGTGAGATGGACAAGAATGAATTCATTAATAAAGTACAGAAGGCTAGAGAGAAAATCTACAGGGGAGACATTTTTCAAGTCGTCATATCAAGAAAATTTAGTTTTAACCTTAGTGGCGATCCTCTCAAGATCTACCAAAAGCTTAGGGAACTTAATCCATCTCCATACATGTATTTTTTGAAGCATAGGAATAGTTTGATCATTGGATCTAGTCCAGAAATGTTACTACGTAGTGATTCAAAAAATATTGAAACATTCCCAATTGCAGGAACAAGACCTGTTACAAAAAACGAAGCTCTAAACAAACGCTTAAGAAATGACTTGTTATCAGATGAAAAAGAAATCTCTGAGCATACCATGTTGGTAGATCTGGCCCGCAACGATTTGGGAAGAGTATGCAAATATGGCACTGTCAAAACGAAGAAACTGATGACTGTTAAGAGGTTTAGCCATGTTCAGCATATTGTTTCGCACGTAGTGGGGAAGTTAACAAATGACAAGGATTGTTACGATGCTTTCAAAGCCTTATTTCCGGCAGGTACCGTTACCGGGGCACCCAAAGTTAGAGCCATGGAAATTATAGATGAATTAGAACGTAAACAAAGAGGTCCATATGCGGGTGCTTTGGGATATTTCTCGTTTAACAAGGCATGCGATTTTGCAATAACTATACGATCACTATTCGTGATTAATAATAAGGCTTATGTCCAAGCAGGAGCAGGGATTGTAATGGATTCCATCCCAATGAAAGAATGGCAAGAAACCTTACAAAAGGCAGAAGTCATTTTTTCAGCCTTGAACCTGGCCAATGAACGAAAATAATTTTGAGTTAGAAAAATACTAACATACGGAGAGCATAGCTTAAACAGCATTGAAATTAGTCATGTTGGAAAACTATCCTGCCAATACCTATCAGATTCATTTCCCATTATTCAAATAACCCATTATTTACAGGACTGATATTATGGCGTCACACAACTTTGAGTTTGTCTGGATCGAAAGAATGTGAGTTGTACCAATTGTAAAAAAAGTAATCATGTGACCATTCATGAAATATATCGACACCAGCAACATGATGACCATAAAACATCTCATTCATGTCAGTTTCTCCACCAGTAGAAGGAAACATTACTAGCGATTCCCTTTCATTGAGCACTACTGCAACAGTAATCTTCTTATTCATTTTTCTTTCAATAAGACCTTGCCTAAGTAAATCATCGTAGCTGACATCTTTTAGCAATTTCATCCCAGCTCTGGGGACTTGAGCATTTTCCGGCAAAATATATTTAAACTTGATTCCATGTTGCCTGATCATCGGTATCACCGTTTCAATCAAGTCATGGGTCACCTGAGGTAACATACCGTAAATATATTCGCGTGATTGTCTATACATATCTTTTATGCGCTCAACAACAGCAACCCAGCCATCAACTAATTCACCATTATTCAACGCACCTATCCTTTGAATAAACTTCATTGGCATATCACCCAACGAATGATTCGAGAAATAATCCTTGTTTTTTGATAAAAAATGTATGGATGGAATTTGTCCTATTATGGTACTCCCAAACGTAGTCAAACAGAAAACACCGCTTGATTTCTTTTCTACCAATCCAGCTTCTGTTAGTCTGTTCAAATTTCGATGAACTTCCTGCATAGTGACAGTAAGGTGCTTTGAAAGCCCTGCCAAGTTCATTTCTTTGGTATGCAGAGAGTGTATTATATCGAGTCGTTGTGAATTTGATAGTTCAATGAAGACTCTTTCCGCATCTTCAAACAATGAACTCAACTATTATCACTGTCATTAAATCAAGATGTCGTTTATAAGTTAGATCTGATTTTTGGTGCTGCCGGTATATGATAAAAAATCATGAATGTCCGCAATATCTATTAGATCTGAATTTTCATAGTCGACTATATGTCGAAATATTCTCGTGCCGGTGTTGACCTCAAGAAGATTAGAAAAATCCATTCTACAATACATACTTTTATTTCGAAAACCTATTTCTCAAATCCAGATTATAGTATACTGTCTGGTTTTGGGCATTATGCAGGATTGATAGAGATTGGCTCTAAAGTCATAGCCCTGCATTCGGATGGTGTTGGTACCAAAATACTCGTAGCAATTATGATGAAAAAATATGACTCTATTGGCATCGATTGCATCGCTATGAATGTAAATGATGTCATCTGTGTCGGTGCCATTCCAATAGGATTTGTAGACTATATCGCATTAAGTGCTCCAGACAAGAAATTAGTAGGTGCGGTTGTTAAGGGTCTTTCGAAAGGAGCAACGGAGAGTGATATGCCCATCATTGGTGGCGAAACTGCAATAGTTCCGGATCTTTTACATGAAGGTAATTCTACTTCTTTCGATTTAGTAGGAACTGTTTTAGGTATGGCGGATAGGAACAGGGTTATACTAGGCGATAAAATCAAAGAAGGAGATGCAATATTAGGTATAGAAAGTAGTGGACTTCATTCTAACGGATATAGCTTAGCAAGAAGAGTACTACTAGCGAATCACAAGATTGATGATACGACAAGATTTATCGATGGATCAATTGGAGAGGAATTACTGAAACCTACTAGGATATACGTAAGACCCGTAAAGGAATTACTACGTGCGGAGCACGAAAATCTGCACGGACTTGCTCATATTACTGGAGGATCTTTTACAAAGCTCTCTAGGTTAAATGAAAGAGTAAATTACAATTTGAATAGTTTACCAGAGCCACAAGGAATTTTCATGCAAATCATGAAAGACGGCAAAGTAGATGATCGTGAGATGTATACTTCTTTTAATATGGGAATCGGGTTCTGTATCATAGGGACGAAATCCTCAATCGATAATGCCAAAAGCATTTTCGAAAAGAGTAAAATGAAAAGCATCGAAATCGGCCAAATAACAAAGGGCTCAGGGAAGGTCTCAGCCACCTTGAATGGGAGGCGAACGCCTCTTACTATTACTTAATGACATCCACATGGAATGTGGTCTGAAGATTGGAGGCAGATTAAAGCCTTGCAGCCGCTTAAAACTGGACTTGATCTAACAAAAGTACGAAATTTATTGAAGAATTTTGGATATGGATCATGTTGTGATTCCTGAGCCAATAAGTCGCCATCTGTCCCCTATTCTTCTGCTTATGGCAACTCGACTCATTTCGAGCATGCACACTGGTCTTTTGAGCTTTAATTCAGCTTTATTGTTTTTTGTATGCATAACTGTTCCAAGAGTAGCAGCGGTACCTATGTTCAGTCTCAATGATTCCTTACTTTTTATCGGATCAACCTTTATCATTTCATGTGTTCCTACTGCAGTATCAAAGAGGTTATATTCTAGAGAAATATCTTCCACATCTGCAGGAAGCTTAGCTGGCAAACCAACGACAGACCCGATTAATGAATCACTCTTTACGAAAGATGGGTCAAGAAGAGTTCCTATAGCCACTAATCCACCAGGCTTAACATTGTCAACAAGACCAGCACCGGTTCCAAGAGTTGCGATCTTAGATCTAATAGGTTCATATTTATTCTTCTTATCGTCCCATAATCCAGGCCTAATTTCTATCTCATCGCCTGTGTCTAGCTCGCCTTGGATTAGCCCTCCTCCTAGGACACCACCTTTGATATGGTCCAAGAAAATTCCAGGTTTGTTTATGTCGAATGATCTTAGAACATGCATCATCGGATCGGAGTTTTTGGATCGTACGGGAGTCTTAATTGTATTTTCTATGGCTCCTATCAGTGCATCCATATTCAGCTTGTGTTGTGCAGAAATGGGAATTACAGGGGCATCTTGGGCAAAGTTTCCTTTAAACTCCTTAATCTGTTCGTAATTATCGATTGATTCTTGATAAGTAACCAAATCAACCTTATTTTGAACCAGGACCATTTGCTTGATCCCAAGAATTTGAAGTGCCAAAAAGTGTTCTCTGGTTTGAGGTTGCGGTACTTTTTCGTTTGCAGCTATAACCAGAATCGCCCCGTCCATGAGAGCAGCTCCTGATAGCATATTAGCCATCAAACTTTCATGGCCCGGCGAGTCTACAAAACTCACCACCCTTGTAAGGTCAGCCTCGCCTCCACAATTGTTGCATTTATCCTGGGTAGAGTAGCACGAAGGTGGCTGACAAGATGGACATTTGTAAAATGCTGCATCGGCATAGCCGACCTTTATGGTAATACCACGGCGAAGCTCTTCACTATGACCGCTTGTCCATACTCCAGTAATTGCCTCGACTAAAGTAGTTTTTCCATGGTCAACATGACCTGCGGTTCCAATATTTACACACGGTTGATAACCATATTTCTCAATATACCAATCAGGCAGAGTTTCTTTCCAATGCAACATATCTTGTCAAATTTTCCAGAGATATTAACCTAATTATGCAGGACTTTGCTGGTGTATAAAAATTATAAATAACTATTGAAGATGAAAAGGCTTATTTCGGTTCTTCTGGACTGGTTGGCAAACTGCCTTCTATTAGTAAACAATTAAGTTGGTAAACCTCGTCAGTCACGATGTTCCCCCTTATTAGCTTTCTTTTTCTGGTCCCCTCTTTCTTGTTCCTCATTCCGGTTCCTCGAGAGAGAAGTACATATTTTTTTACGCCGCCGTGTACATCCATTCTCATAGGGGTTCCTGATTTATCACTCCCACCAGTTATCTTAAATTTTCCGCCTGATAGTCCAAGAACTGAAGAGTCTATAAGGTCGCCAATTCTAGAGCCAACTAATGGCTGCGCTTCCTTGTCTTTAATTTCTCTGCTAATACTCTTACCACTCTTGTCGGATATTATTGTTTTAAAGACAGCCACTTCTACAAGAAGGGTGATTGAAGCATTAATTAATCTTTCTTGAGATCAAGATAAATAATAGCATTAATTGAAAATATTAAGTGACCTCTGATTTGAACGATAATTTTGCTCACGTCAAGTGTCCAATTTGTGAAAACATCATGACCTACATTCAGGCATGTCATGTTAGGTGCCATAATTGCGGCGCGGAATTAACATGCTCTGATAAAGGATCATACTGGTAGCGACCATGAATTTCACCTCAAAGGCTTTAGGACTTTAGAATTGCGCATTTTACTAAATAAAACGGCCATCCCGTATCATTTATCCAATTCACACTGATAATCAAAGGCCATTTTTTCTACTTTTTCCTTCATTGTTTCAATATAATTCTCGTATGTATCACGGTAATTGCACTCCTTACATTCTACAATTGAGAGTTCGTTATCAACTTGTGCGCGTTTAGAACAGTTTGGACATTTGGCTTCTAACATTTTTAATCCTAAATTCAAAGACTACCATATAAGTAGACTTTTAACTTGGGCATTATGCAATTTAATTTTTTCCACAGGCAATAAATATTTACTATTACCATGTCTAATCGATTGTTTGTAGGATTGGGATTGCCTTGATTACAATTAGATCAGAATTCAGATTTTTACTGATTACGTTATCAAGATCTGCTTTCGAACATGCAATGACAATCATTGTTTTTTCAGTTGGATAAAGGTCGAATGAACCTCGATGAGTTTCTACTTCTCCTATGTAATCCTTCAGTCTGTTAGCAATACTTGACAGTAGCTCTAACTTATCACCTCGCATTTCATTCTGATCTACCGTCCATGCGATAGTTACTTTCGTTCTACTTGCTTTCAAGTCAAGTTTCTTCAACATCATCCTAGTTTCATCTACCAAATGTTTTGCATACCCTTCAATACTCTTGACTGTACCGTTTACCATATACGTTAGGGGAGATGTTCCACTAATTGAGGAACCTATTGCTCTAAGATCATACAAACCGTTCGCAATGTCATCTAAATATATTTCATTAAATGATTTAGTTGATAGTTCGGCCATCGTTTCATCATCTCTGATATATCTACAAATTTCGAATATTGATGACATTACACCGTACTGGTTCAATGTTTGAATAGAATGCATTATTTCTAGTGAACCTATATCTACAAAATTTATTTTCTTTCGTGTGTCAGTGCTAGAAAGCAGCTTCGCCAACTGCATATCTTGTTTAGACTTGTATGCACCGACATGAACAACTTCACCACTAGTTATGTTTGCATTTAAAGGGAAATAATAGTAAGATAGATCCTTTCCAATTTTCAAACCTGTAATGTGCTCAATTAGAGCAATGTTTTCCATATTAGTTCCAAATCCAGTGGGTACTGCGTAAATGATTGAACTATTCTTTTTTAAATGCCTTACCGCGTCCTGAAATTTTGAAGTAAGATCAATCTTAACATCAGGCCCTGTTTTCCTAATTCTAGGAGCAAAGAAGACGTATGCAGCATTGTTTATCGCAAGATCTATTGGCTCTACAGCAAGTAAAGGGCCGTCCTCTATTAGTGCATTTACGTTTGGATATGTTCTCGCCACGTCAGGCTTTACTGAAATAGCCATACCTGCAGAATCATCGACTACGGAAACCTTTGCTCCTTTTAGCGCCATGAAGGAGGCGAGGTTATATCCCTCCGTACTCAATCCGTAAATAGTTGTCACAGGCAATGACGTTGATCCCGCACTCACTGTCTGCGGGCCTCCATAAACAACATATTATACTTTACCTGAGCTATGTAAAATAATGGTTAAAGAAAAATCTTTTCCATCATCAATTTTAATGTGGATATTTTGAGAATCTGGTTTGATGTTTTGACACCTAAACAAGTACTATTTTTTAAACCAATCATTGATAACTTGGTCCTCTCTGGCAATGATGTATTTTGCACTTCTAGACAGTATAGGGAGTGTATTCAATTAGCCAAAGCCAAGGAACTTAAGATGAAAATAATAGGAAGACACGCCGGTCCTCTTAAGTACGAAAAACTTAGAGAGAGTGCAAAAAGAACTTACGAATTGGCCGATGTCGTAAGACATTTTGAACCTACGTTCGCAATCAATTTTTGTTCGCCTGAAGCGGCTAGGGTAGCTTTTGGTCTGAATATGAGGCAGATCGTGTTCAATGATTCCCCGCACGCACTTGCCGTAGGGAAACTTACTGTTCCGCTAGCGCACCATCTCATGTGTCCTTGGATAATACCATACAACGCATGGAAAAATTTTGGAATTCAGAAGAAACAGATAACTCGTTATCGAGCACTCGATCCTGCAGTCTGGATAAGAAGATACAATAATGAAGGTGGTCAAGTACTGGAACCGTTAAGAACCAAATATTTTCTTACAAAGAAAAAAACCATTGTAGTGAGACCAGTAGAAAGCAAAGCTGCGTATATTGTTGACAAGCCAGAGAATTCAACTATACCTCAAATTGAGTTGCTTATTGAAAAATTTCATGATGTTGCAAATATCGTGATTCTAAGTAGATATGAAGACCAAGAAAAAGATTTCACGGATAAATTTGGCTCAAAAGTAACGATTTTAGGCAAGGTAGTTGATGGATTGGAATTGCTTTCAACTGCAGATATTTTTATCGGAGCAGGAGGTACCATGACTGCCGAAGCAGCGCTTCTGGGAAAGCCCACCATTTCAATTTCTCCAATTCAATTCTACGTAGATGACTATCTTCTTCGAACTGGCTTGGTTCATAAAGCTCGCCATCCTAGAAAACTAGTGCAGTTAGTTGACCATATACTGAAGGATGGACGAATATATGGAAGACAAAGGAGACTAGCTCATAGAATATTATCAACTATGGAGGATCCTATGACAAAATTGCTACAGATCCTAAATAACTACATAACATTATAAATACGGTCTAACTTACGAGAATTTAAGCCCGGAAGCCCGGTAGAGAATATTGCATTCGTCGATTGTAGTGGCCAAGCATAGAGGCCTTTGGAGCCTTTGACCCCAGTTCGAATCTGGGCCGGGCTATTCAGTCCAGCAGAATGTAGGAGGCTTGTTTTTCTTTTGGGTGAATCGACAAAATCTCAATTCACATTTCAACTTTAAAGTTTTCAGATATATTTTCTACTCAGTTTAGCATTATAAAATGACTTCATGTTTTTCATTTTGATATATGAAGAGGTTATATTGTCCAATAAGTCTAGTGCGTCAGTCAAATGTTTTCTTCTTGCCTCTAACTTTTTGCTATATTTTTGAGCTCGAGCTTTCAATGACCTGATTGCTAACTTCTGCATAACAGGATTGGGAGAACCTTGGGTTGAACGCAATAAGATCGATT
>Ga0114129_10008441_pt1 | contig 14680 bp, 15 predicted proteins | sample RhiMetdeltSRZDD1_FD_80071 | JGI IMG/M metagenome (GOLD analysis project Ga0114129, IMG submission 80071) | Populus rhizosphere microbial communities from Tennessee, USA - Rhizosphere MetaG P. deltoides SRZDD1 (version 2) (version 2) | ecosystem: Host-associated > Plants > Roots > Rhizosphere >... | reverse complement strand
TCGGTCGACCGAAAGCTCGTCCGGGAGCGGATCGCCAGGCGCCTCGCCCCGGCCTGGTTCGACTACCGGCGTGCGCTCGCGCGGGGGGCGCGGAACTTTCGGCAGCTCGGCCCCGGGGGCGCCGGCTACTTCGGCTGGCCCGCCGCGGCGCGCGCGGCGACGGGTCGGGCCGTGATGGCCTTGCGCGGCCGCCTGATCGCGCGGCAGCTCATCGAAAGCCTCGGAAAAGTGCCGCGTTCTTGACCCTGTCGGCGCGGCGCGTTAGAGTGATGCGTGCAGTGAAATCGACCAGATCGGCGGCAAATTGCTCGTTGGCAGCCTCATGATCGAGCACATCGAGTGGTTCAGCGCCGGGCTCGGCGGCAACCGCTGAGCAGTGGGAGACGAGCGTCGTGGCCGGCACGGTGAAATTCCCCGGGAACGATAGGATTCAACTCGCGACGAGCGCCGCCCGCGTGGTGAGGGGCTAATGGCTTCTGGCAGGCCGAAGATCACGGTGGTCGGCGCCGGCAACGTCGGCGCGTCAGTCGCGCAGTACGCGGTCGAGAAAGAGCTGGGCGACGTCGTGCTCGTCGACGTCATCGAGGGCGTGCCCCAGGGCAAGTCGCTCGACCTGGCGCAGGCCGGCCCCATCCACCGGTACGACTCCACGTTGATCGGCTCCAACGGCTACGACGAGACGGCCGACTCGGACATCGTCGTCATCACCGCCGGGCTCGCGCGCAAGCCCGGGATGACGCGCGACGACCTGCTCTTCAAGAACGCCGAGATCGTCGGCGGCGTCGTCGAGAAGATCGTCGCCCGCTCGCGCGACGCGATCCTGATCCTCGTCACGAACCCGCTGGACGCAATGGTCCAGCTGGCGTGGAAGAAGTCGGGCTTTCCGAGCAAGCGCGTGATCGGCATGGCCGGCATCCTCGACTCGGCGCGGTTCCGTCAGTTCATCGCCCTCGAGCTGAACGTCTCGGTCGAGAACGTCACCGCGTTCGTGCTCGGCGGTCACGGCGACACGATGGTGCCGCTGCCGCGCTACTCCACGGTGGCGGGCATCCCGATCACCGAGCTCCTGTCCAAGGACAAGATCGACGCGCTCGTGCAGCGCACGGCCAACGGCGGCGCCGAGATCGTCGCGCTCCTGAAGACCGGTAGCGCCTACTATGCACCGGCGGCGTCGGCCGTCGAGATGGTCGAGGCGATCCTGAAGGACAAGAAGAAGATCCTGCCGTGCGCGGCCTATCTCGAGGGGCAGTACGGGGTCAACGGCCTCTACGTCGGGGTGCCCGTGAAGCTCGGCCGCTCGGGCGTCGAGCAGGTCATCGAGATCAAGCTCATGCCCGACGAGCAGGCGGCGTTCAAGAAATCGGCCGATGCGGTACGGGAGCTGGTCGACAAGCTGAAGCTCTAGTCCAGGGAGTCACGCGGATGGCAAAGCGAGCGAAGGCGAGGCCGATGAAGAAGTCCGCCGCCCGGAGGCCACCCGCGAGGGTCAAGCCGATCCCGGCCGGTTACCGTACCGTGACCGCCTACCTGACCGTGCGCGACGCGGCCCGGGCCATCGACTTCTACAAGGGCGCGTTCGGCGCCGTCCAGACCGTGCGCATGCCTGGCGCCGACGGCAAGACCATCATGCACGCCGAGCTGAAGATCGGCGACTCGATCGTCATGCTCAGCGACGAGATCCCGGGCATGAGCACCTGCAAGGCCCCAGCGACGCTCGGTGGCACCACGATCGGGCTCTTCCTCTACGTGCGCGACGTCGACAGCGCCTTCAAGCGAGCGGTCGACGCGGGCTGCAAGGTGGTCAAGCCGCTAGAGGACATGTTCTGGGGCGACCGGTTCGGCTCGCTGATGGACCCGTTCGGCAACAGCTGGAGCATGGCCACCCACAAGGAAGACGTGCCGCCCAAGGAGATGGCGCGGCGCGCGCAGGCCGCGATGGCTGGAATGCCGGGAGCCTCGTCGTGAGAGACGTCCACGTCAGCGCGATCGTCGACGCGGTCAAGAAGCTCTGCATGAGCGCCAACGTCGAGCTCGAGCCCGACATGCTGCGCGCCTTCGACCGAGCGCTCAGCACCGAGCGCTCGCCGGCCGGCAAGCAGGTGCTCCAGATCTTGAAGGACAACGCGGAGATGGCGCGGACCCGGCGCATCCCGTACTGCCAGGACACGGGCTTCGTCGTCTGCTTCGTCGAGCTCGGCCAGGACGTGCACGTCACCGGCGGCGGGCTCCACGACGCGATCAACGAGGGCGTGCGCCAGGGCTACAAGGAAGGCTACCTGCGTGCGTCGATCGTGCGCTCGCCGTTCGACCGCGTGAACACCGGTGACAACACGCCGGCCGTGATCCACGTCGACGTCGTTCCCGGCGCCGAGCTCAAGCTGGCGATCATGGCCAAGGGCGGCGGCTGCGAGAACCGCTCGAAGTACACGATGCTGACGCCGGCCGCGGGCGTCGACGGCGTGAAGGACTTCATCATCGACTGCGTGAAGATGGCGGGCCCGGACGCGTGCCCGCCGCTGATCCTGGGCGTCGGCGTCGGCGGCACGTTCGAGAAGGCCGCGATCCTCTCGAAGAAGGCGCTGTTCCGTGAGGTCGGCTCCGCGAATCCGGATCCGACCCTCGACGCGCTCGAGAAGGAGCTCCTGGCGCGGGCCAACCGGCTCGGCATCGGCCCGCAGGGCTACGGCGGCGACACCACGTCGCTGGGCATCCACATTCAGACCTACCCGTGCCACATCACCTCGCTGCCGGTCGCTGTCACGATCGAATGCCACGCGCATCGGCACAAGGAGGCAACGCTGTGATCAAGCTTCGTTCGAGCGCCGGCTTTGCCGGCGCAATCCTGGGGGCAGGCACGGAGGAGTGCGCCGTCAGGCGCGCGACGACGGTCGGAAGGGGGGCGCAGCCCCCCTCCGAGGGAAGGTAAGCATGCCGAGCGAACCCGGCAAGATCATCTGGACGGAGATCGACGAAGCTCCCGCGCTGGCCACGTACTCGCTGCTTCCGATCATCCGGAAGTTCACCGGTGGTAGCGGCATCACGATCGAGACGGCGGACATTTCCCTGTCGGGACGGATTCTCGCCAACTTCCCCGAGAACCTGTCCGCGGCCCAGCGGGTACCGGACTGGCTGACCCAGCTCGGCGAGCTGGCCAAGCGACCCGAGGCCAACATCGTCAAGCTCCCGAACATCAGCGCCTCGGTGCCGCAGCTCAAGGCCGCGATCCGCGAGCTCCAGGGGCAGGGTTACAAGGTGCCGGACTACCCGGAGAACCCGGCGACGCCGGCCGAGCAGGCGATCAAGACGCGCTACGCGAAGGTCCTCGGCAGCGCCGTGAACCCGGTGCTCCGCGAGGGCAATTCGGACCGGCGCGCCGCGGGTGCCGTGAAGGAGTACGCGAAGAAGCACCCGCACAAGATGGGGCGATGGACCGCCGACTCGAAGGCGCACGTCGCCACGATGAGCCGGGGCGATTTTGCCTCCAACGAGAAATCGACGACGGTGCGCGACGCGACCACCGCGCGGATCGAGTTCGTCGACAAGAGCGGTGGCGTCAAGGTCCTGAAGGACAAGATCGCGTTGAAGGCCGGCGAGGTGATCGACGGCACCTTCATGAGCAGCGCGGCCCTCGTGAAGTTCATCGAGGAGCAGATCGAGGACGCCAAGAAGCAGGGCGTGCTGTTCTCCATCCACCTCAAGGCCACGATGATGAAGGTGTCCGACCCGATCATCTTCGGCTTCGCGGTGCGGACATTCTTCCAGGACGTCTTCGACAAGCACGCGGCGGCCTTCAAGGAGGCCGGCGTCGATCCCAACAACGGGCTCGGCGACCTCTATGCGGCGATCAAGAAGCTGCCGGCGGCCAAGCAGGCGGAGATCGAGAAGGATATTCAGGCCTGCTACGCCAGGCGCCCGGGCCTGGCCATGGTGAACTCCGAGAAGGGGATCACCAACCTCCACGTGCCGAGCGACGTGATCATCGATGCCTCGATCCCGCCGATGATCCGCGACTCCGGCCAGCTGTGGGGGGCGGACAACAAGCTCCACGAGGCCAAGGCGGTCATTCCCGACCACAGCTACGCCGGGCTCTATCGCGAGGCGATCGAGCACTGCAAGCAGCACGGCGCGTTCGACCCCAAGACGATGGGCACCGTGCCGAACGTCGGGTTGATGGCGCAGCAAGCCGAGGAGTACGGCTCGCACGACAAGACCTTCCAGATGACGGCGGCCGGCATCGTGCGGATCGTCGACGAGCGCGGCACGACCTTGATCGAGCATGCGGTGGAGCCCGGCGACATCTGGCGCGCTTGCCAGGTGAAGGACGCGCCGATCCGTGACTGGGTGAAGCTCGCCGTCACCCGCGCGCGAATCACCGGCGCGCCGGCCGTGTTCTGGCTCGATAAGAACCGTGCGCACGACGCGCAGCTGATCGAAAAGGTCACGCGGTACTTGAAGGACCACGACACGAACGGGCTCGACATCCGCATCATGTCCGTCGCCGAGGCCGCGCGCTTCTCGCTCGAGCGGATGCGCGAGGGCAAGGACACGATCTCGGTGACCGGCAACGTGCTGCGCGACTACAACACGGACCTGTTCCCGATCCTGGAGCTCGGCACCAGCGCGAAGATGCTGTCGATCGTGCCGCTCATGGACGGGGGCGCGCTCTTCGAGACCGGCGCCGGCGGCTCGGCGCCCAAGCACGTGGAGCAATTCCTCGAAGAGGGGCATCTGCGGTGGGATTCGCTCGGCGAGTTCCTGGCCCTCGCCGAGTCGCTCGATCACATGGGGCGGGCGGCCGGCAACGCGAAGGCACAGATCTTCGCCGAGGCGCTCCATAAGGCCAACACCAAGTTCCTCGACAGCGACAAGTCGCCGTCACGCAAGGTCGGCGAGCTCGACACGCGCGGCAGCCACTTCTACCTCGCGATGTACTGGGCCGAGGCGCTGGCCGCCCAGACTCAAGACAAGGAGCTGCAGGCGCGCTTCGCCAAGGTGGCCAAGCAGCTCCAGGAGAACGAGGCCAAGATCATCGCCGAGCTGAAGGCCGCGCAGGGGCGACCGGTCGACATCGGCGGCTACTTCAGACCGAGCTCCGAGCTCACGTCGAAGGCGATGCGCCCGAGCCAGACCTTGAACGCGATCGTCGACGCCGCGTCCTCGACATGAGCGTCACGACCGCGGCCGATGGCCTCAAGGACGTCACGACGCCCCTCACCGACGCCGACGTCGAGTCGCTGAAGACCGGCGACCGGGTGCGGATCAACGGCGTGGTCTACACCGCGCGCGACGCGGCCCACGGACGGCTCTGGCCGCTCATCCAGGAGGGCAAGTCGCTGCCGATCGACGTCCGCGGTCAGATCATCTACTACACCGGCCCGTCGCCGGCGCGGCCGGGCGACGTCGTCGGCTCGATCGGTCCCACCACCGGTAGCCGCATGGACAAGTTCACGCCCGCGCTGATCAAGCTCGGGCTCAAGGCCACGATGGGCAAGGGGGCCCGCTCGCAGCCGGTCAAGGACGCGTTCCGGCAGTACAAGGGCGTGTACTTCGGCGCGATCGGCGGCGCCGGCGCGGTGCTGTCGCGGTTCGTGACGCGCGTCGAGATCGTGGCCTACGAGGACCTCGGCACGGAGGCGATCCGGCGCCTGGAGGTCGAGGGGTTTCCCGCCATCGTCGTCAACGACTGCCACGGCGGCGACCTCTATCAGGACGGCATGAAGGCCTACGCGAGGGAGGAGACATGAGCAGCCGGGTGATCGGGCAATCGCGGCCTGCCATCACGGCATCGCACCTCAGGACGGATCCCTGGTGGGCATTGCCGATCACGGTCTTCATCGTGCTCGGCACGTTCATCGTCTACTCGACGTGGGCGGCCTTCCAAAACGCCCACTACTTCGTCGATCCGTACCTGTCGCCGTTCTATTCGCCCTGTCTCTCGCGGACGTGCCTGCACAAGAGCTTCGGGTTCGCGCTACCGGACGTCCACCTGCCGATCATCGGGCTGCTCTCGCCCGCGTTTCTCATCCTCGGCGGGCCGGGCTTGTTCCGACTGACCTGCTACTACTACCGTAAGGCGTACTACCGCTCGTTCTGGCTCACGCCGCCCGCCTGCGCGGTGCCCGACCTCAAGCGCGGGTATAGCGGTGAAACGAAATTCCCGCTGATCCTGCAAGCCTTCCATCGCTACACCTGGTACGTGGCGGTGCTCTTTATCGTGATGCTGACCTGGGATGCCATCCTCGCGTTCCGGTTCCCGAACGGCTTCGGCATCGGCGTGGGCACGCTCATCATGTGGATCAACGTGATCTTCCTGGCCGGCTACACGTTCTCGTGCCACTCCTGCCGTCACGTCTGCGGCGGGTACGTCAACGTGTTCTCGAAGGCGCCGGCCCGCTATCGCATCTGGCATTTCGTGACGCGCCTGAACGAGCGCCACCCGATGTTCGCGTGGCTGTCGCTCTTCAGCGTCGGATTGACCGACCTTTACATCCGGCTGGTCTCGATGGGCATCATTCGGGACTGGAGGATCATCTGATGGCGAAGCAAGATTACGAAACACACGAGCACGACGTCCTGGTGATCGGTGCCGGTGGCGCCGGGTTGCGCGCCGCGATCGAGGCCGCGGCGCAGGGCGTGTCGGTCGGTCTGGTTTGCAAGTCGCTCCTCGGCAAGGCGCACACCGTGATGGCGGAGGGCGGCATCGCCGCCTCGCTCGGCAACGTCTGGCCCGAAGACAACTGGCAGGTGCATTTCCGCGACACGATGCGCGGCGGCAAGATGCTCAACAACTGGCGCATGGCGCAGCTCCATGCACAGGAGGCGCCCGACCGCGTGCTCGAGCTCGAGCGGTGGGGCGCTCTCTTCGATCGCACCAAGGACGGACGCATCCTCCAGCGCGACTTCGGCGGTCATCGCTACGCGCGCCTGGCCCACGTGGGCGACCGGACGGGTCTGGAGATGATCCGCACGCTCCAGTACCACGGCATCCACCAGGGCATCGACGTCTACATGGAGTGCAAGATCGAGCGCCTCCTCAAAGACGGCGACCGTGTCGTCGGCGCGTTCGGCTACTGGCGCAACACCGGCAAGTTCGTGCTCTTCAAGGCCAAGGCGATCGTGCTCGCTACCGGCGGCGTCGGCAAGGCCTGGAGGGTCACGTCGAACTCGTGGGAGTACACGGGCGACGGCCAGTCGCTCGCGCTGTGGGCCGGAGCCGACCTCCTCGACATGGAGTTCGTCCAGTTCCATCCGACCGGGATGGTGTGGCCTCCGTCGGTGCGCGGCATCCTCGTCACCGAGGGCGTGCGCGGCGACGGCGGGACCTTGAAGAACACCAAGGGCGAGCGGTTCATGTTCAATTACATCCCGGAGTTCTTCAAGGGTGAGACGGCCGACAACGAGGCCGAGGCCGACCGCTGGTACGCGGACAAGAAGAACAACCGGCGCACGCCCGATCTCCTGCCACGCGACGAGGTGGCCCGCGCCATTAACGCCGAGATCAAGGGCGGGCGAGGGACGCCGCACGGCGGCGTGTTCCTCGACATCTGCACGCGCCGCCCGGCCGACTACATCAGGAAGCGCCTGCCCTCGATGTATCACCAGTTCAAGGAGCTGGCCGGCGTCGATATCACCAAGGAGCCGATGGAGGTCGGACCGACCTGCCACTACATCATGGGCGGCGTGCGGGTCGACGCCGACACGACCGCGGCGACGGTGAAGGGGCTGTTCGCGGCAGGCGAGGTTGCCGGCGGCATGCACGGCTCGAATCGACTCGGCGGCAACTCGCTCTCGGATCTCCTCGTGTTCGGCCGGCGCGCCGGTTTGTACGCCGCTCTGTATGCCAAAGATTTCGGCGGCCAGCTGACCGTCGACTCGAGCCAGGTCGAATCGTACGCCAAGGACATGCTCGAGCCGTTCACGCGCAGCGGCGGCGAGAACCCGTACGCGATCCAGGCCGACCTGCAAGACACGATGCAGAGCCTGGTCGGACTGATCCGCACCGAGCACGAGCTGCGTGAGGCCTTGAAGCGCATCGAGTCGTTCAAGCACCGCGCCGCGCGCACGCACGTCGACGGCGGCCGGACCTACAACCCGGGCTGGCACATGGCGCTCGATCTGGCCTCGCTGCTCACCGTGGCGGAGTGCTGCACCCTGGCGGCGCTCGAGCGACGGGAGAGCCGCGGCGGCCACACGCGCGACGATCATCCGTACACCGACGACTCGTGGGGCAAGATCAATGTGGTCATTCGCCAGCGGCAGGGGGCGCTCGCGCTGAGCCGCGAGCCGCTGCCCGAGATGCCCGCGGAGCTCAAGGCGCTCTTCCAGGAGAGGAAGTAGCGATGGCCCAGTTCACGATGCGGGTGTTCCGCGGTGACGCCTCGGGCGGCGGCTTCAAGGACTACACGGTCGAGCCCGAGGAAGGCATGGTCGTGCTGGACGTGATCCACAAGATCCAGGCGACCCAGGCCAACGATCTCGCGTGCCGCTGGAACTGCAAGGCGGGCAAGTGCGGCTCGTGCAGCGCCGAGATCGACGGCAAGCCGCGCTTGATGTGTATGACCCGGATGGACCTGTTCAAGCCGGGGGACACGATCACGGTCTCGCCGATCCGGACATTCCCGATCATCCGCGATCTCGTCACCGACGTGTCCTACAACTACGAAAAAGCCAAGCAGGTGCCGCCGCTGCGCCTGAAGCCGCCGGAGCCCGACGGCACCTACCGGATGATGCAGGAGGACATCGATCGCATCCAGGAGTTCCACAAGTGCATCGAATGTTTCCTGTGTCAGGACGTCTGTCACGTGATCCGCGATCATGAGGACAAGAAGCGCGCGTTCGCCGGGCCGCGCTTCTTCATCAAGCTGGCAAGCCTCGACATGCACCCCCTGGACACGCGCGATCGCGCGCGTTTCATCAAGGACGACGCCGGGGTCGGGTTCTGCAACATCACCAAGTGCTGCACCGAGGTGTGCCCCGAGCACATCCACATCACCGACAACGGGATCATCCCGCTCAAGGAACGGGCGGCCGACGCGCTCGACCCCATCGTGTGGCTCCTCAATAAGTTCAGGGGCCAGAAGAGCCGACAGGCCTGATCTCGCGTCCGTGAAAATCCACGAGTACCAGGCCAAGGCCCTGCTGCGCGAGTTCGCCGTGCCGGTCCCGGCCGGCGACGTCGCCACGACGCCCGCGGAGGCCCGCGCCGTCGCCGCGCGTCTGGGCGGCAAGGTGGTGGTGAAGGCCCAGGTGCACGCCGGAGGCCGCGGCAAGGGCGGCGGCATCAAGACCGCCGACGACCCGGCCGGCGCCGAGCAGGTCGCCCAGCAGATCCTCGGCATGAAGCTCAAGACGCCGCAGACGCCTCCCGAGGGCATCCTCGTGCGCTCGGTGCTCGTCGAGGAGGCCTCGGCCGTGGAGCGCGAGCTCTACCTCTCGATCACGCTCGACCGCGCGCGGGCCACCCACGTCGTGCTCGCCTCTCAGTCGGGCGGCATGGACATCGAGGAAGTCGCCGCGCGCACCCCCGATCGCATCGTCCGGGAGTGGGCGCATCCGGCCCTCGGCATCCAGGATTTCCAGGCGCGCCGGCTGGCGTACGGTCTGGGGCTCGCGGGCGAGCCGTTCAAGCAGGCGGTCGCGATGATCCGGAGCCTCTTCGGCCTCTACCTCTCGCGCGACTGCTCGCTGGTCGAGATCAACCCCCTGGTGATCACGAAGGACGGCCGCGTGCTGGCGCTCGACGCCAAGCTCAACTTCGACGACAACGCGCTCGCGCGTCACAAGGACGTCGCGGCGCTGCGCGACGTCAACGAGGAAGATCCGCTCGACGTCGAGGCGTCGAAGTACGGCCTGAACTACATCAAGCTCGACGGAAACGTCGGCTGCATGGTCAACGGGGCGGGCCTGGCCATGGCCACGATGGACATCGTGAAGCTCGCCGGCGGCGAGCCCGCCAACTTCCTCGACGTCGGCGGCGGCGCCTCGCCGGAGCAGATCGAGAACGCGTTCCGGATCCTCTCGTCCGATCCCAGCGTGAAGGCGGTCTTCATCAACGTGTTCGGCGGCATCCTGCGCTGCGATCGGCTGGCCGCGGGCGTGATCGCCGCCGTGCAGAAGCTCGGGCTTCGCCTGCCGGTGGTGGTGCGGATGGAAGGCACCAACGTCGAGGAAGGCAGGCGGATGCTGACCGAGTCGGGCCTGCACCTGACCAACGCCGCCGACATGGGTGATGGCGCGAAGAAGGCGGTGGCCCTCGCGCGGGGCTAGCCGGTGGCTACCGCTCATCCTCCTCACGGCCTCGGCCGTCGCGAGCACCGGATGCGGGCGTGGCGACCAGCGAGCCTACGAGGACGTCGTCGCGACGATGTCGATGGTGAAAGCCCGAGCGTTTTTCGAGAAGTATCCGCGGAGCCCGTATCGCGATCGGCTCGTCGAGGACATGGTCCGCTGGTGCCGGCGCGAGGACACGGACACGTGCTATGAGATCATCCTTCAGACGATGCCGACCGATCACCCCCGCCATCGCGAAATCGCCGACTTCCTCGAGCAGCGGCGCTCCGACAAGCGGCGGAAACGCTGAATGAGCATCCTCGTCGATCGAAAAACCCGCGTGCTCGTACAGGGCATCACCGGCCGCGAGGGCGCGTTTCACGCCGCGCGGTGCAAAGAGTACGGGACCAAGGTCGTTGGCGGCGTGACGCCGGGCAAGGGCGGCACGACGCACGAAGGCTTCCCGGTGTGGAACACCGTGGCCGAGGCGGTGGACGCCGAGGGTGCGACCTGCGCCCTGATCTTCGTGCCGCCGCCCGCGGCCGCCGACGCGATCATGGAAGCGGCCGCGGCGGAGATCCCGCTGATCATCTGCATCACCGAGGGCATCCCGGTCACCGACATGGTGCGGGCCAAGCATTTTCTGGCCGGCACGCAGAGCCGGTTGATCGGGCCGAACTGCCCGGGCGTGATCACACCCGACCAGGCCAAGATCGGTATCATGCCCGGCCACATCCACAAGGCGGGCCCGGTCGGCGTGGTCTCGCGCAGCGGCACCCTGACCTACGAGGTCGTGGGCCAGCTGACCTCGCGCGGGATCGGACAGTCGACGTGCGTGGGAATCGGCGGCGACCCGGTGAACGGGACGAGCTTCGTCGACGTGCTGCAGCTGTTCAATGCGGATCCGAAGACGCGGGCGATCATGATGATCGGCGAGATCGGCGGAACCGCCGAGGAAGAGGCGGCGGCGTTCATCAAGGCGAAGGTGAAGAAGCCGGTGGTCGCGTTCATCTGCGGCCAGACGGCGCCGCCCGGGCGCCGGATGGGCCACGCCGGCGCGATCATCGCGGGTGGCAAGGGGACGGCGGCGGAGAAAATGAAGGCACTGAAAGCGGCCGGCGCCACATTGGTGAAAAGTCCGGCCGACATGGGAGCGACGATGGCGAAGGTGATCAAACGATGAGCGCGCAGCGCACCCTCGCCATCGTCAAGCCGGACGCTGTGGCCAAGCGAGTGGTCGGCAAGATCGTCACGCGCATCGAAGAGGCCGGGTTCACCATCCTGGCGGCCAAGCTCGCGCACCTGTCGCTCGCCGAAGCACGCGGCTTCTACTACGTGCACCGCCAGCGGCCGTTCTACGACAGCCTCTGCGGGTTCATGACCCAGGGGCCGTGCTTCTTGATGGCGCTCGAGGGCGACACCGCCATCCAGCGCTGGCGCGATCTCATGGGCGCCACCGATCCGGCCAAGGCCGCCGCGGGCACGATCCGAAAAGAGTTCGCCTCGTCGATCGAGGCCAACGCCGTGCACGGCTCCGACTCGCCCGAGGCGGCGGCGATCGAGATCGCGTACTTCTTCTCGAGCCTCGAGCTTCACCCGCGGTAGCGCGGGACCCGTCCGTGTAGAAGGGACGCGCATGACCTACGCCACCCTCAAGTACGAGCTCAGCGACGGCATCGCGACCGTTATGATCAACCGTCCCGAGAAGAACAACGCGATCTCGATGGAGATGCGCGCGGACTTCCGCGCGCTCGCCGACGAGCTGTACGGCAACGAGGCCGTCCGGGTGGCGGTGTTCACGGGCACCGGCAAGACCTTCTGCGTCGGCGCCGACGTCTCCACCTTCGAGACCGATTGGAACACCCCGGTGTTCCGGGCCAACACCCGGCTCCTGACCAGCTTCTTCAACGACCTCGAAGCGCTCGAGAAGCCGCTGATCGCGGCCATCAACGGCACCTGCGTCGGCGGCGGCCTCGAGCTCGCCCTGGCGTGCGATCTGCGGATCACCGCGCGCTCGGCCCGGTTCGGTCTGCCCGAGAACAATCTCGGATTGATCCCGGGCATCGGCGGCTGCTCGCGCCTGGTCAAGCTGGTCGGCTTCGGACGGGCCAAGGAGCTGGTCCTCACGGGCGACATCGTCACCGCCGAGCAGGCCCTCGCGTACGGGCTCGTCAACCGTGTCGTGGAGGACGCCGAGCTCACGACCGAGGCGCGAGCGCTGGCGGCGCGCCTGGCCGCGAAAGCACCGCAGGCGCTCGGCATGGCCAAGCGCGTGATCCAGAGCTGCGTGAGCGCCGATCTCCACACGGCGCGCACGCTCGAGAGCTTCGGCCAGTCGATCCTGATCAAGACCGCCGATCATCACGAGGGCGTGAAGGCCTTCCGCGAGAAGCGCCGGCCCCGCTTCGAGGGCCGCTGAGCCGATGAAGGTCCTGATCGCCAACCGGGGCGAGATCGCCGTGCGCGTGATCCGCGCCTGCCGCGAGCAGGGGCTCGCGTCGGTGGCGGTGTTCTCCGAGGCCGATCGCGAGGCCCTGCACGTGCAGATGGCCGACGAGGCGTACCCGATCGGGCCGCCGGCGCCGAACGAAAGCTACCTGGCCATCGACAAGCTCGTCCGGGTGGCGAAGGCGGCCGGCGCCGACGCGGTGCATCCCGGGTACGGATTCCTCGCCGAGAACGCCGCGTTCGCCGAGGCGTGCGCGGCGGCCGGGCTCGTCTTCATCGGGCCGCCGCCCCGGGCGATTCGCGCGCTCGGCGACAAGGTCGCGGCGCGCCGGATCGCGCGCGAACTCGGCGTGCCGACCGTGCCGGGCACGTTCGAGCCCGTCGCCGGCGAGGCCGCCGTGCGCGCGGCGGCCCGCGAGATCGGCTATCCCTTGATGATCAAGGCCAGCATGGGCGGCGGCGGCAAGGGCATGCGGGCCGTGCACGCCGAGGGCGAGCTGCTCGCCGCGCTGGGGACGGCGCAGAGCGAGGCTTCGTACGCCTTCGGCGACGGCGCCGTGTATCTCGAGCGGTTGCTCCTGGAGCCGCGCCACATCGAGGTGCAGGTGCTCGCCGACACGCACGGGCACGTCGTGCATCTCGGCGAGCGCGAGTGCTCGATCCAGCGGCGCCACCAGAAGCTCGTCGAGGAGTCGCCGTCGCCGATCGTGGACGCGGCGATGCGCGCGCGGCTCGGCGAGGCGGCCTGCCGAATCGCGAAGGCCGCGGGCTACGTCAATGCCGGCACGGTCGAGTTCCTCATGGACGCCGACCGGAACTTCTACTTCCTCGAGATGAACACGCGGCTGCAGGTCGAGCATCCCGTGACCGAGATGGTGACCGGCATCGACCTGGTGCGCGAGCAGCTCCGGATCGCCGGCGGCGAGCCCATCAGCTTCACGCAGGCCGACGTGACGCTGCGCGGCTCGGCGATCGAGTGCCGGATCAACGCCGAGGATCCGTTCGGCGGCTGGATGCCGTCGCCGGGTCGGATCACCGGGCTCCGCGCCGCTACCGGACCGTGGGTGCGCGACGACTCCGGAGCCTACGAGGGCTACACGGTCCCGCGCTTCTACGACACCTTGCTGGCCAAGCTGATCGTCTGGGGCGCCGATCGCCCGGCGGCCATCCAGCGCATGATGCGCGCGCTCTCCGAGTACAAGGTGGTCGGGATCCTCACGACGATCCCGGTGCTCGCCCAGATCATCGGCCACGACGACTTTCGCGCGGGCCGGCTCTCCACCGGCTTCCTCGACCGCGTGCTGCCGACGTTCGAGGCCGAGCACAACCGTGCCCGGTCGGTCGCCGTCATCGCCGCGGTGCTTGCCGAGTACGAGCGGCTGGGCCGCCGCACCATCGTCGAGGCGCCGCCGCCGTCGGCGGACGACTGGCGCACCGGCCGCCATCCCGGGTGGCGCTCGTGAAGTTCGCGGTGACCGTCGGTGACACGACCGAGATGGTCGAGGTGAGCGGCGAGGCCGGGCGCTATCGGCTGACGATCGGCTCCGAGGTCTGGGAGGCCGACGGCCGGTCCACCGCGCCGGGCATCTACTCACTCCTGATCGGCGGCGTGTCGTACGTGGCCGACGTCTGGGACCAGGACGGCGCGTGCGTGGTCGACGTGGGCACCGAGCGCTACGTGGTCCAGGTCGAGGAGCACACCCGCTACATCATCCGCACGCGCGGCGCCGCCGGCGGGCAAACTGGGCGCACCCTGGTGGCCCCGCTGCCCGGCCGCATCGTGAAGGTGGCCGTGAAGCCGGGTGATCGTGTCGAGAAGGGCGCGACCCTGCTCGTGATCGAGGCGATGAAGATGGAGAACGAGTTCAAGGCCGGCGCCTCGGGCACCATCGCCGAGGTGCGGGTCGAGCCCGGCCAGGCGGTGAACGGTGGCGACGTCCTGATCGTGATCCGCTGAGCCGCG
>Ga0114129_10008438_pt1 | contig 14684 bp, 15 predicted proteins | sample RhiMetdeltSRZDD1_FD_80071 | JGI IMG/M metagenome (GOLD analysis project Ga0114129, IMG submission 80071) | Populus rhizosphere microbial communities from Tennessee, USA - Rhizosphere MetaG P. deltoides SRZDD1 (version 2) (version 2) | ecosystem: Host-associated > Plants > Roots > Rhizosphere >... | reverse complement strand
CGAGAGTCGATCCCCCGTCGTCGGAGTAGAACACCCCTTCGCCCTCCGTACCGACGTACAGCCGGCCGGAGCGGCGGTCGACCTCGAGCGCGGTCACGACGAGGGTCTCCCGAGTAATGCGGGACCACGTTTCTCCCCCGTCGGTGGAACGGTGGAGTCCTCCGACGGTGCCGGCATACACCACGTCTGCGCGGTTCGGGTCGCGGCGCACGTTGTGGGAACGCCGGTTCGTGAATCCAGTCTTTACGCGGGTCCAGCGGTCGCCTCCGTTCAGGGTCCGATACACCCAGCCGCAGGTCGAGACCCAGATGTCGTTCGGGTCCTGCGCGGCGAAGTCCCACGCGTAGACGGACGCGTCGAGGACCATTCCCTCGGCGATGCGCGACCATGTCTGACCGCCGTCGCGCGTCCGGAAGGCCTGGCGCCAGGTCCCGGCGTACAGCGTCTTGCGGTCGCCCGGCGCAAAGGCGAGCGACTCGACCTGGTAGAGACCCGGGGTCGTGTCCCCCGTCAGATTCCAGGTTTCGCCGCCGTCTCGGGAAAGGCGGACGCCGTCGTCGCCGCCGACGGCGAGGAGCGGCGGGGCGCCCGGCGCCAGGGCGAGCGCACGCGTGGCCACGGATACCTTCCAGCGCGAAAGGACCGTCCAGTTCGCCCCGCGGTCGTCGCTTCTCGCGACGAGACCCCCCTGGTACTGGCCGGCGAGCGTCGCCCAGAGCCGCCCCGGCACCTCGGGGTCCGCGATGAGGCCCGTCGCGATGTAACCCGGAAAGGCCGCCCCCTGGCGCAGCGGCGTCCACGTGGAGCTGCCGTCGGTCGAACCGTAGAAGTTGCCGCGCGACGTGCCGCAGTAGAGCGTACCCGGGGCAAACGGATCGACGGCGAAAACGCGAACCTCTGCTCCCCACACCGGTAGACGCCACCAACCCGCGGCCTCCGACCGAGCAGTTGCGAGGAGAAGCACCACCGCGATCAGCAGGTCGAGGCAGAGATTCGGTCGCCGTTTCATCACTTTCTGTTTCGGGGAAAGACGATCAGGACGATTGGCTTGTCGAGACTCGACTCCCGGTCCTCCGGGGCCAAGGATAACCGGGATTCGTTTGACCGCGGCGGACCGCCGTCACTTCCGCGAGGATCGATACGGCGATCTCCTCGGGCTCGACCGCGCCGATCGAGACTCCGATCGGCGCCCGGATCGCCTCGAGTTTTTCCAGCGGAACGCCTTCCTGCGCGAGCCGGGCGAGAACCCCCCGGACCTTGCGCGCCGAGCCGATCAGCCCGAGATACTTCGCCGCCGGCGCTCCATCGGCGAGCCACGGACGCAGCGCCGCCAGGTCCGTCTCCCAGCACCGGGACACGACGGCGACGTAGCGATCTCTTCCGGGCGCAAGAGCTCCCGGCGGGAGCTCGTAGTCGCGGCTCGTGTGCACCGCTCTCACGCCGGCGGCGAACCGGTCGGGCCGGGCGTATTGATCGCGGTCGTCGCCGACCAGGACGTCGTATCCAAGGTCGACGCCCAGCCGAGCAAGCGCTCTGCCAACGTGTCCGCCGCCCAGGATCACGAGCGTCGGGGCCGCCTTGAGGAGCTCGACGGAGACGCGCGCCGAGCCGCCGCAGATCATGTTGGTGGGCTCCCGCATCTCTCCCGACTCGATCTCGCGCTCGAAGAAGTCGTACCACTTGAGAAACCGCGGCGCGCCGCCTTCGCGGAAGAGCGCTCCCGCGTCGGCGACGACGAGCGCCTCGAACGGGCCGCCGCCGATCGTGCCGCGGAAGGACCCGTCCTCGAAGATCACGAATCGCCGGCCGACGCGCGAAGGACCGGAGCCTTTCGTCTCGACGACCGTCGCGAGTGCGAGGCGGCCGCGCGCTTCGAGCTCGAGGGTCAGCTCCCGGAAGAAGGCGTCGTCGCCGCTCATGACACGATCATTGTAGCGGTCCGTCGGTTACGATTGTCGTCGATGCAATCCGTCCGCGTGGCGGTGTTTCCGGCGGCGGGGCTCGGCACGCGTTTTCTGCCGGCGACGAAAGCCCAGCCGAAGGAAATGCTTCCCCTCGTCGACCGTCCGCTCGTCCAGTACGTGGTCGAGGAAGCGAAGGCGGCCGGGATCGAGCGGATCGTCATCGTCACCGGACGCGGCAAGAACGCGATCGAAGACCACTTCGACACGTCGTTCGAGCTCGAGAAGATGCTCGAGGAGCGGGGCAAGGACGACCTGCTCGCGATCGTGCGGGAGGTCTCGGACCTGATCCCGGTCTCGTACGTCCGGCAGAAGACCGCGCTCGGGCTCGGGCACGCGATCCTCCAGGCGAAGGATCTCGTCGGACGGGAGCCTTTCGCGGTGCTCCTGGGGGACGACATCGTGGACTCACTGGAGCCCTGCATCGGTCAGATGATGCGGGCATACGAAAAGCGCGGAAACCCGGTCATCGCCATCCAGGAGGTCTCGCCGGAACAGACGCAGCAGTACGGGATCATCGCCGGCGAGCGCGAGGGCGACCGGATCGTCCGGATCACGGGGATGGTCGAGAAGCCGGCGCCGGAGAAGGCGCCCTCGAACCTCGCGATCATCGGCCGCTACATCCTTCCGCCCGAGATCTTCGACATCCTCGAAGAGACGGGGTCCGACACGGGCGGCGAGATCCAGCTGACGTCCGGCCTCGCGACGCTTCTCGAGCGGCAGGCGATCGACGGCTATCTCTTCGAAGGGAAACGCTACGACGCGGGCGACAAGCTCGGTTTCCTGAAGGCAACGGTCGAGTTCGCATTGAAGCGGAAAGATCTGGGAGGGGATTTTCGGGAGTACCTGAGGACCCTGGATTTGTCCTGAGTCCGCGTCGGTCGACTACTTTGGCTGGACGTTGGACTTGGGAGCCTTTTTCTCGGTCGTCTTCTCTTTCTTCTCGGACTTCTCGGCCTTCTCAGCCTTTTCAGACTTCTCTGCCTTCTCGGCTTTCTCCGACCCTTCCTTCGTGTCGGCGGCGGCTTCCTTCGCCTTCTGCTCGCCTTTGGCGCCCGCGTAATCCGTCACGTACCATCCGCTTCCCTTGAACTGAATCGCGGGAGCGGAGAACGCTTTCTTCAGTTTTCCACCGCAGTGCGGACAGATCCGGAGAGGCTTCTCACCCATTCGCTGGATGGCTTCGGTCTTGCGGGGGCAAGACAGGCAGACGTACTCGTAGATCGGCATGTCGTCCGGTTGTCAGCGATCAGCCGTCGGCGAGCGGTCCCCCATCCGTTTTCCATTGTAGCTTCCGGACTCCCGCCGGCTCTTTGATTCGCACGAGGTCGAGACAGAAGAACGCGTAGAGAGTCCGTGCGTTCTCCGCCACCGTTGCCGGCCCCCTCTGACACAGGAGTTGCAGCGGTGTCCGTCCGTCGACGAGCTCGCGGAAAGCGGCCTCCTCGGACGTGAAGAGCCGGGTCGGCATCTCGCTCGCCGACCTTTCAAGCACGGACTGCCCCGAACCGAGGCGCTCGATGAACCGACGGACCGCGCTCGCTCGACGGATGCCGTCGACGATCACTTCCGCGATCGGCAGGTCGATTCGGATCGTCTCCTCGTCCCGGCGCGACCCGACCTCGAAGACCACCTCCCCGCTCTCCCAGTCGAACGCGCCCCAGAGGATGGCGCGCACCTGCTCTCCGATCGCGCGATCGAGCGTGGGCTGGTCGAGCAGCTCCAACCGCAGGAGGACCTGGCCGAGACGGATGCCGTCTCCCGCGAGCCGCGCCTCGGCGCTCACGACCGCGTCTTCGGGCAACGTCCCGTGGCGGATCAGGTACGTCCCGAGACGAACCTCCGGCTCGTCGGAGGTCGCGAAGACGACGACGCCCGTGTCCAGGTAGATCCGCCGATGTCTCGAGCCGCTCGCGACCGACAGCGAGCCGGGCACCCGGAAACGTTCGATCGTCGCGAGGATCTCCGGCAGCGGAGTGACCGCGAGGTCGCCGCGATACTCGAACTTCTTCTCCATGAGACGGGTTTCCGACCATGGTAACCGAACTGTTTCGGGTTCACGCGGTGCCGGCGTCTACAATCGCCGCGTGATCACGGTGTCCGAGGCGTACGCGATCCTCGATCGCGCGGTGGCGCCGGGAGAGATCGAAACGGTCCGGCTACCCGACGCTCTCGGACGAATTCTCGGAGCCGACGTCGTCTCCGACGTGGACTGGCCCCCGTTCGACACGTCGGCGATGGACGGCTACGCGCTCTCCGCCGGCGGGGCGGGAGGAAACGAGGGACTCCGCGAGCGCCCCGGCCTCGTCGCCGCCGGCGACCCTCCCCCACCGCCGCTCGCGCCGGGCGAGGCGGTGCGCGTCATGACGGGAGCGCCTCTCCCGGCCGGCGCGGATGCCGTGGTTCCGATCGAGGAGATCCGCCGCGAGGCCGGACGAGTCTCCTTCGACCGCGCTCCGAGCGAAGGCGCTCACCTCCGGCGAAGGGGAGAAAGCGTCAAACGCGGCACCGTATTGCTCTCGAAGGCCAGCCGGCTCGACCCGATCGGAATCGCCCTCGCCGCGCTTGCCGGAGCCGATCCCGTGCGCGTGCGGCGGCGGCCGCGGGTCGCGATCGCGACGACCGGAAACGAGCTGGTCGCCGCCTGCGAGACGCCCCGCGGAGGGCAGCTGAGGGACTCGAACGGCCCGATGCTCGACGCTCTCTGCCGGGCGCGTGGCTGGATCGTGATGCCGCGCGAACCCGTCGAAGACGAGCCGGAAGCGGTCGAGCGGCTGTTCACGGAGCCACTTGGGGACGCGGACGCGCTGGTGACGACCGGCGGCGTCTCGGCTGGCGATCTCGATCTGTTGCCGCCGGCCGCAGAGCGGGCGGGCTGGGAGATCCTCTTCCACCGCGTCGCCGTGCGGCCCGGAAAGCCGGTCGCCGTCGCGCGGAAAGGGAACTCGCTCTGGTTCGGTCTCCCGGGTAACCCCGTTTCGGCGTCGGTCTGCTTCCATCTCTTCGTCCGGCGCGCGCTCGACCGGCTGGAAGGGACTCAGGAGCCCGGACCCCCGTGGGTCATGGCGCGGCTGTCGCGGGAGCTTCCCTCCGCAGGCACGCGCGAAACGTACCGGGACGCGCGTCTCGTCGACGAGAACGGTGAGCGGGGCGTCGAGGCGCTCCCGACCGCGGGCAGCCACGACATCGCGGCACACGCGCGGGCGAACGCGCTGATCCGGATTCCCAAAGACGGCGGTCCTCTCGCCGCCGGCTCGCTCGTCACATGCGTGCTCCTCGAACGCTGAAAAAGCGCAAGCCCCGAGTCGAGCCGGCGCGGCGGGCGTATCCGGCGCCCGAGGTCGTGCAAGGGCGAGTGCTCGCGGCCGACGGCGTGCCGATCGCCTACACGCTCTGGCGTCGCCCCTCGCGCGAGATCGTGATCCTGGCGCCCGGGTTCTGGAGACGGCGCCTCGCGAGAGAGAACCTGTACCTCGCGACGCACTTCTGCCGGCGTGGCTACGACGTCGCCGCGCTCGACTTCCGGGGTCACGGCGGGAGCGGCGGCTCCTACGGGTTCGGAGCCGCCGAAACGATGGACCTCGCCGCGGTCGCGGAGGAGCTCGCGGGCGAAGGGAAACCGTATTCCCGGTTCTCCGTCATCGGGCTCTCGATGGGCGGCTCGATCGCCGCCGAGACGCTCGCACAACGTCCGCACCTCCCCTGTCGCGCGCTCGTGATGATCTCGTCGCCCGCGGACGTGTCGACTCTCACCCCGCGCCCGCTCTCGCGCGACGCGATGCGCCAGCTGCGACTTCGCCACGTGCTCCGGATGCCGCGAATCGCCATCCGTCGCCTGCGCACTCCCAAGCCCCGGGCGGCGGAAGCGGTCGCGAAGCTCTCGATGCCGAAGCTGATCGTGACCGCCGAAGGCGACTGGCTCGTGGACCCGTCGCAGGGCCGTCTTCTCGCCGAGTCGGCCGCGCCGCCCGTCGACTACGTCCATCTCGATCTCCCCGGTTCCCTCCACGCCGACGCGCTCGTCAAGTTCGTCCCGCTGACTCTCCTGCGCGTGCTCGACCGCTGGTTCGCGCGGTGGGCGCCGCCGTAGGACCCGCCGCGGGGACAGGTCCTGCGGACCTGCACGCGTCACCGACGACGCGACACGGGACACGTTTAGTTTTTCCTAAGGTCGAAATCGCGCACGGAGCGTGCAAGTAAAATCCCCGCCGTGTCGGACCGCCGTGTCGTCATCACCGGAATCGGCTGCCTTTCCCCGAACGGGAATGGCAGAGAGGCTTTTGCCTCGGCGCTCAAACGCGGAGCGAGCGGCGTCGACCGGATCTCGCTCTTCGATCCGGAGGGGCTGCCCGTCACGATTGCCGGAGAGCTGAAAGGCTTCGATCCGACCGCGTGGATCGGGGCCAAAGACATCCGCCACGTTTCCCGTGCCGTGCCGATGGCGATTGCCGCGTCCGCGGAGGCCCTCGAGGACGCGGGTATCGATCCGTCGCGGCTGTCTCTGGACGAGCGGCGCGGGATTGGAGTCGTGCTCGGCACGGGGGGCGGTGCGATCGAGTTCACCGAGCGGATGTACCACCTCTACTACACCAACCAGACGAAGAAGGCGTCGATCTATTCGATCCCCTCCGGAACCATCGGAACGCTATCGTCCGAGATCTCGATGCAGTTCGGGCTGCGCGGGCTCTCGCACGTCGTCTCGACGGGATGCGCATCTTCCACGGACGCCCTCGGCTATGCGTTTCGTTCGATCAAGTTCGGCGTGGGCGGCGACGCGCTGCTCGTCGGCGGCGTGGACGCGACGGTCGTCCGGGGGATCATGGAAGGTTTCGTGATGATGCGGATCGTCTCGACCTCCTGGGAAGGCCAGCCGCCGCGAGCTTCGAGGCCGTTCTCCGCCGACCGGGACGGTTTCGTCCTCGGTGAAGGCGCGTGGATGTTCGTGCTGGAAGAACGTCGACGGGCGCTGGCCCGCGGCGCGAAAATCTACGCGGAGATCCGGGGTTACGGCGCAACTTGCGACGCGCACCATCGCGTTCGCCTGGACGAAACCGGCGAAGAACCGGCCCGCGCGATGGCGCTCGCACTCGACGAGGCGGCTCTTCCTCCCGATGCCATCGACTACCTGGCCTATCACGGCACATCGACGGCGCTGAACGACCGCGTCGAGACGCGGGCCGTGCGGCACGCCTTCGGCCGATCGGCGCCGCGGCTGCCGGGCTCGTCGATCAAGTCCATGATCGGGCACCCTCAGGGCGCCTGCGGCGCGGCGGGCGTCGCGGCGACTCTGCTCGCGATGCGCGACTCTTTCCTGCCCCCGACGATCAACCTCGAGACGCCGGACTCGGAGTGCGATCTCGACTACGTCGCGAACGAGTCCCGGGAGACGTCTTTCGAGCACGCCCTCTGCAACTGCATCGGGTTCGGGTCCAAGAACAGCGCGCTGGTGATGAGCCAGGGATAAGGGATAGTCCGGGCTCGAGACGTGAGTTTTCTCGTTCCCCCCCGGCGACCGTCCCAGGAGATCCTGGACGATCCGAACATCTCTGCCGAGGAGATGCGCCGATCGCTGGAGGATCTCTCTCTCGTCAACCGGTGGTGGGGAAGCGCCCGGGCGCTCGAAGGTTTCCTCGTCGGAGAGATGCGGCGGAAGGGCGTCCGGCGCCCGGTGCTCCTCGACGTCGGAGCCGGCTCCGCCGACGTCTCGCGTCGGCTCGCCCTTTCTCTCGCCCGCGCGGGACATCCCGCGACCGTCTTCGCCTCGGACGTGCAGTGGAGGCACCTGGTCGCCGGGCGACGCATGGCGCGCGACTCGTTCCCGGGCGTGTGTGCCGACGCGTTCGCCCTGCCGTTTCCCGAGGGCTCCGTGGACTGGATCGTGTCGACGCTCTTCTTTCACCACTTTTCCCCCACGGAAAACGCCCGGCTTCTGGCGTCCTTTGCGCGAATTGCGCGGCACGGCTTCGCGATCCTCGATCTGACCCGCCACCGGATTCCTCTTGGGCTCATTTCCGTCGCGGGGAGACTCCTCTTCAAGACGCGCGTTTCCCTCCTCGACGGGATCTCCTCGGTCCAGCAGGCGTACACGCCGGAGGAAGCGCGCCGGATCGCCCGCGACGCCGTGCCCGGCTCGGAGGTCGAGCGCATTTTCCCCTTCCGGTTCCTCGTCTCCGCCCCGAGCGCTTGACCGAGCGCTTCGACGCCGTCGTCGTGGGCGCCGGTCCGGCCGGCTCCGCCGCGGCGACGATCCTCGCCAGTCTGCAACGGCGGGTCCTTCTCCTCGAGAAGGACGTCTTTCCGCGGCACAAGGTCTGCGGAGAGTTCCTGTCGGCGGACGCCCTGCCGAGCCTCGAACGCCTCGGGGTGCGGGAGGAGATCGAGAGCGCCACCCCGGAACGCATGACGCGGGGCGTGCTCCACCTCCCGGGTGCAGCGGCGGTCCCCTTTCTCCTTCCCCACGCGGCTCTCGGAATCTCCCGGTTTCGACTCGACGACCTGCTCGCACGACGGGCGCAGGGCGCGGGCGCCGACGTGCGTTTCAATGCGCGGGTGCTCACCGCCCAGCCGGACCGCTCGGGATTCCGGGTCCGCTTCGTCGACCGGCAGGAGGAGGGCGACGTCCTGGCCCGCGCCGTGATCGGCGCCTGGGGCCGATGGGATGCGCTCGACCGAGCGCTCGAGCGGAACTTCCTCGGACGCCGCTCGCGCTACTTCGGCTGGAGCCGCGACTACGGGGGCGAGACGGCGTTCCTCCAGAATGAGGTGCGCCTCTATCTCTTCGCGGGCGGATATTGCGGGCTCTCGCGCGTCGAGGGCGGAGCGGTCAACCTCGCCGGAGTCGTCTCGGCGAAGATCCGCACCCGCTCCGGCCGCGGCTGGGACGCGGTCGTGGACCGGGCGCGCCGCGGAAATCGGGCTCTCGACGCCGACCTCGCGAAGCTGACGGCGGGCGCGGTCGGTTTCCTCGGAACAGGGCCCGTGTTCTTCACCGCGAAGCCCCCGACGGAAGACGGAATTCTGATGGCCGGCGACGCCGCCGGAGTTCTCGACCCGTTCTCCGGGGAGGGCCAGGCCGCCGCGCTCGCGAGCGGTATCCTCGCGGCGGAAGCGGCGGAACGGCTTCTTTCGGGAGAGCTGTCGCGGGAAGAGTGCGCGCGGGCCTATTCCGAGGCGTGGCGCCGACGCTTCGCGAGGCGTTTCGCCTGGAGCGCCGCGTTCCGGCGGCTGATGCTCAATCGCCGGATCGGCGCGATTGCGGGACGCATTGCGGGGAAAAGACTCGTCCGGTTCGCGATCACGGCAACGCGCCGGTGAATCGACTGCCCCGAGGAATTCGGAGGTTCAATCACGGTGAGTTTCAGAACCGGATGCAACTCGAAGCCGTTGGGAGCGCCTCCAATCCGGGTCTCGGGCATATCGAAGAAGCCCGGCCCGACGACCTCGACGAGAGTCCCTCCGTGTGTCTTTTGAAGCGATTCGGCAACGTGTCTGACCACCGCAAATGCGGCCACGTAACGAGACTCCAGGGCGCAGCGCGGATTCGGAATCTCCGCGATCATCCGCGCTTCCGGATCCGCCGGATCGCGCAGCAGAAGGTGGAGGTCCTGGTCGATTCGAGGGCGAACGTCTTCGAGCACGGCTTTGACTCGATAGACCTGGAACTCCACCCCTCCCCGGCGTCGCTCGCGAGCGTCTGGCGGACGAGGTAGCCCGATGAGATCGTGAATCGTGGCGTCGACCGGCTCGAACCGGACCGACTCCGCGTCCGTGTCGGTCAAGATCTTCACGCGCCAGCGGTACACGCCGCATGGGATGTGCGCCTCCTGCAGCGTTCGATCGATCGTGCGACATCCGAAGAGAACCGACAGCCCGCCGACGACGAGAACCGGAAGGGCGTTGACACGGAGGCGCGACACGGACGACTACAGCCCTCTCGCTCCCTCCGGCGTGAAGATTTTCGGATCGAGTCTCGCCATGCGGTAGTCGAGGTACTCCAGTCGGGTGACTGCGCGCGACGCGGCCCCGATGAGTTCGCGGATCTCCATTTCGGAAACCACCTTCTTGCCCGACTGCTCACGAAACTTCGTGAACGTCACGGCGCGCGCTTCCCTCCCCGAGGCGAGAAAGAACCGGACCCGGCAGGGGACCTTCGCCCGATCATCGACCGAGAGGAGCACCCGCGGATAAGACAGCTTCGGCGACTTTCCCGTCAGCTCCAGGACGCGGCAGCTGCGGCCGCCCACGGTCTCGCTTTCCCCGCTCGCCTTCGCGGTGTAATCCTCCGAAAAGCGCAGCCTCGCGACGTCGCCGAAGGACGCGCCGCCGAGCAGTCGCTGGTTGGGCGTGATCGGGACCGGGTTCGTCGAGCCGGGCACGAGGAGCCACATCCGGTCCCCGTTCGTCAGGACCTTGCGCCCGCTGTTCTTCCCGCCCCGAAAAACGATCAGGCCTTTGTCGCGCCCCTTCACGTACACGTCGAAGTTCGCGCTGCTCGCCTCTTTGCCGTCCACAATCTGCGTCGCGCGAGCGGAGATCACCGCCTCGTCGAACGCGTTGCGGGTCGCGTCGACCGCCGCGAGCAGGCTCCGCTCGTCGCCGGAGCTCTGGCCGAACGCGGAGGACGCCAAAAGAAAACCGGCTGCCAAGACTCGTTTCATCGAGCGCTCCAACAGTCTCGCCCCTCGACGTGTTCCACCGGGGTCATGCGTCTAGACGTGCGTGAGCGCTTCGACGATGGAGATCCGCGACGCCCGGCGCGCCGGAAACCAGGAGGCGACGAGCATCGTGCCCACCATCGCGGAGATGCCGGCCACGTACGCGAGCGGGTAGAACTTCACGTTGATCGGCATTCCGTGAGTCGCCCCGGGGGGCGGCGGCAGGATGATGCCGGAAGCGTTCAGGATCGCCCGGACGACGAGCGCGACGAGCGCCCCCGCGAGGCAGCCGGCCAGAGCCAGCACCGCTCCTTCCGCCAGGAACATCTTCAGGATGCCGGCCGGCCGGGTCCCGATCGCGCGCAGCGTTCCGATCTCGCGGGTCCGCTCGGTGACCGCCATCGTCATCACGATCGCCGCGGACAGGATTACGATCACGACCAGGACGGCTCCGACGAACCCGAAGATCCCGATGTAGAGGAGCTTGACCTGGCTGTAGAAAACGGCGAGTTCCTCCCAGTGACGGATCGCGATCGGAAACCCCGCCGCCGTCAACGACTGCTCCAGCCGCTTCGCGACGCGGTTCTCGTCCGAGCCTTTTCGAAGGAAGACGACGAGCTTCGAGACGGTCTCCGATGTCTCGAGCAGGCGCGAAACCAGCCCGATGCCCGCGGCCAGGTACCGGTCGTTCAGCTCCTTGATCCGCACGTCGACGAGTCCCGACACGACGCCGTCTACCGCGTTCAACGATCCGTCGCGGGTCGTGGCCATGAGCGTGATGCGGTCACCCGTTTTCACGCCGAGCGCGGACGCCAGGCCGGTTCCGAGAACCACTTCCTCGCCGTCGGCGCTCGAAAGATAGCGGCCGCCGACGACGAGCTCGCGCGCGAGAGTCGCGGTCGCCTCCGGCTGCGGATCGACGCCCAGGCCGAGATAGGGCACCGATTTCGCGCCGTTGGTCGCGAGGCCGACGAACTCGATCCTCGGCAGCACCGCCGCGACCGCCGGATCGCCCGCGGCGATCGAGCGCGCCCGACCCGCGTTCGGGAGACCGAACTCCAGAGTCGACTCCTCGCTTCGAGTGACGGCGCGCCGGTCCACGATCTGGAGGTGGCCGATCGATCGGATCGTGCCTTCCTTCAACCCCTCGAAGGACTGCGCGATGAATCCGCCCGCGAGCGCGAACGCCGCGAAGCCGAACGCGACGACGGAGCCCATGAGAAGCGTCCGGCGTTTCTGCCGCACGAGATTGCGCCAGGCGAGACTCCAGGAACTCATCGGCTGGGTGTCGGCGTCATCACGCGCGTGTCCGACTCGATCCGGCCGTCCTGGAGGGAGACGACCCGCCTCGCCCGGGCGACGACCCGCGGGTCATGGGTCGCGAACACGAACGAAACTTCCCGCTCCTCCCCCATCTTCCGCATGAGGTCGAGGATCTCGTCGGCCGTCTTCGAGTCGAGGTTGGCGGTCGGCTCGTCCGCGAAGACGACCGCCGGCCGGTTCGCGAGCGCCCGCGCGATTGCGACCCTCTGGCGCTGTCCGCCGGATAGGAGGTCCGGGCGAACGCCGGCTTTCTCGGCGAGCCCGACTGCCGAGAGGAGCTCGAGCGCCCGCGCGCGCCACTCCGCCGGGCCCTTCCCGGCGAGACCGACCGGATAGGCGACGTTCTCTTCGGCGGAGAGGACCGGGATCAGGTTGAACGTCTGGAAGACGAACCCGAAGCGGTCGCGCCGCAGGTCGGACTTCGCGTTCTCCGAGAGGCGAGCGGAGTCCTGTCCTTCCACGCGCACTTCTCCGGCGTCGGGCATGTCCAGGAGACCGAGGAGGTTCAGGAGCGTTGTCTTGCCCGACCCGCTCGGCCCCTGGATGGCGATGAACTCCTCCGGGCCGATCTCGAGCGTGACGTCCCGAATGGCCGGGACGATCGCCTCGCCGAGGCGGTAGGACTTCGAGACCGAGCGCGCGGAGAGGAGGGGCGTTCGATTGGTCGACTGCAAGTTGGTTGCAGTCTAGCCCGAGGTGCCCGAAGCTCCGTGCCGCGCTTAGGCCATGGGCTGTTGAGGAACGGCCGTTTGCTCTCTCCCGGCCGCGTCGAGCGGCCGCTTACTTAGTACAGGTCGTTTCCCAGGTGTCGACCCATTTCCCGTTCGACTGCATCTGCCCCTTGTACGTCGCCTCGTGGTCGCTCTTCTTGGTGAAGGTGTCGTGGTATTTCGCCTTCTTGCCCCCCATCATGCCTTCCGAATTCCAGGTGATCGAGTCCCCTTCCCAGCCCTTGGCGTCTCCCGCACTCCAACCGCCCCAGCTATCGATGGCGATCCGATCCCATTTCTTCTCGGCGCCGTCGTACATCCAGTACTCGTCTCCATCCATTGGCATCGGGTTCGCGGCGGTCTTGGTCTCTCGATAGTGCGAAACCAGCCAGTGGCCTCCGAGGTCCATCTTCACCGAGACGTTCCCCTCGGTCGCGTGCTCGGAACCCATCGGGGACGCCATCGTTTTCCCGGTGCAGTGCCAGTTCCCCTCAAGGGCCGTGAGCTTCGCGTTTTCGGGAGATCCCGCCATCCGGGGAGCGGGGGCCGCTTTCGAGGCCGCTGCCTTCCCCTTCGGCTTCGCCATCTTTTCCCCGGCCTGCGCGAAGCAGAGCGACGCGCCGGCGAGCAGGGCTCCTCCGATCAGAGCGGTCGAGCGCATTCTCATTTGTCCTCCATTTCTTTCGTGGCGCGATGCTACCACCGCGATGCGATCGGAGGAGCGGACGATGTCCAGAGGGAGAGCGGTCAGGCTACCCTTCTCGCGTGCTTCGCCTCCCACGCGGGATCGGACGGCGAGCGGCGTTCGAAAGCGATCTTCAGGCGATGGAGTCCGGCCGTGGCGAGCGATCCGAAGACGACGGAAAGCACGAGAGGCCAGGGGCCGTCGCCGATGAAGATGTCGCTGCCCGTCTTCTGAACGAGAATCACGAAGACGAAATTCACCGCCACGTTTTCCAGCAGCTTGAAGGAGACCGAGCCGCCCGAGACCCGGGCGACCCAGGGGAAGGTCTTGACCCCCTCGATCATGAGGAAGACGATCAGCGACCGTCCCAGAAAGTTGCTCCACGCCTGAAGATTGACGCTCATGGATTTCCTCCTGGGACGTCGGCAGTTGCAAGTCGTGTGCAAGAAAAGGACTTGGCGGAAGCGCATGGGAATCGAACCCACCCATCCCGGCGGAACCGGGACGCCAACGGATTTGAAGTCCGCGAGGGCCACCAGGCCCCGGGCGCTTCCGGGGCAATTATGTCGGAGCGCGTTGAAGACTTCACGAGCCGCGTGCTATTCTGCGCGGCCTTCGCGTGGGGCTGTAGCTCAGTTGGGAGAGCGCCTGAATGGCATTCAGGAGGTCGACGGTTCGATCCCGTTCAGCTCCACCATCCAGAAGAACACGCAAGGATGCGGGTTTCCGCGTCCCTTCTCTTCTCGCGTACACGACTCTCAGCAGCTGAGAGGTTCACGGGAGAGGTTCACGGGCGAGATCTCGTCGCACCGCAGCTGCCGAATTCGATCCGACTCAAACGAATCGGTCGCCCAAGTGACCAACCTTTACTCGCGGAGAGCAAACGCTTGAAGGAGTACCTAGACAGAAGTCGTATCCGACCGCACTCATCCTCACGTCAGGAACCCTAGGCGCAACTTCGCGGCGTCGGTACGACCGAGCAATCTCTCGAAAAGGCCGGCGCTTGTGTGCTGCCCACACCAAGCAAGGAGGGGACGAGAAATGGCGCGTCGCCTACTGCTTTTTTTCGTGGCTCTTCTTTCGAGGCATAAGACCAGGCCGTCCACCCGCGTCACACGGTCACGTGCTAGCATCATTTCCTGCCTTCAAAGGAGTTGAGATGTCGATGAAACTCATTCGTCGTGTGGTCGATTTTTCGGTGCGACCACTTTTACCCGTCGCTCTCCTGATCCTGGCGCTTGCGCATCCAGCCCGGGCGCTCCACATCATCCCCGACAAGCTCGGCGATTCTCGCTTCACTTCCGGCCCATGCCCGAACATCGCACCGCGAGACGGGGCCGTGTGTCCGGGG
>Ga0114129_10008437_pt1 | contig 14684 bp, 13 predicted proteins | sample RhiMetdeltSRZDD1_FD_80071 | JGI IMG/M metagenome (GOLD analysis project Ga0114129, IMG submission 80071) | Populus rhizosphere microbial communities from Tennessee, USA - Rhizosphere MetaG P. deltoides SRZDD1 (version 2) (version 2) | ecosystem: Host-associated > Plants > Roots > Rhizosphere >... | reverse complement strand
TCGACGATCTCGTCGGTCGTGATGGCCTTCAGCTTCCAGTCCTGGTCCTGCTCGAACGCGCGCATGAACTCGTCGGTCACGCGGACCGAGTTGTTGGCGTTCTGGTACTGCGTCGAGTGACTGTCCTTGCCGTCCAGGTCCATGTCGAACCCCGCATCGCGCAGGACCCGCGCTTTCCGCTCCTCGACCGCCTTGCACCAGATGAAGTCGCGGACGTCGGGGTGATCCACGTTGAGGATCACCATCTTCGCGGCGCGGCGCGTCTTGCCGCCCGATTTGATCGTGCCGGCGGAGGCGTCGGCGCCGCGCATGAAGCTCACGGGTCCCGAGGCCGTCCCGCCGCCGGCGAGCGCCTCCTTGGACGAGCGGATCCGGGAGAGGTTGATCCCCGAGCCGGAGCCGCCCTTGAAGATCGTTCCCTCCTCGACGTACCAGTTCAGGATCGAGGACATGTGGTCCTCGACCGCGAGGATGAAGCAGGCGCTGCACTGCTGCGGCGTGTCGGGGACGCCGACGTTGAACCACACGGGCGAGTTGAACGCGGCCTTCTGGTTCACGAGGAGGTGCGTGAGCTCATCGGCGAAGACCTGGGCATCGGATGGCGTGGCGAAGTAGCCGTTCTTCTCGCCCCACCCGCGGATCGTGTCGACGACGCGGGAGACGAGCTGGCGGACCGAGGACTCCCGCTCGGGCGTGCCGAGCGTCCCCCGGAAGTACTTCTGGGCGACGATGTTGGTGGCGTTCTGTGACCAGGAGACCGGGAACTCGACGTTGCGCTGCTCGAAGGCGTTGCCGCCCTCCTTGAAGTTGGGGATCACGGCGTCGCGCGTCTCCCATCCGATCTGGTCGAACGGATGCACGCCGTCGATCGAGAAGTGTCGCTTGAACGAGAGACCGTCCTTGACCGCCTCGACGTTCACCAGGTCGTCGCTGGTCTTCGCCACCCGTGCCGCCTCCTCTCGGGGAAGTTCCCTTGGGGAAGGAATCACACCCGTGGAATCACAAGGATGTCATCCTGCTCCGAGGGCACCCCGATGTCAAGTGTCATCTTCCTAGATGTGGGGGCTAGCTGCCACCTATGACCACTACATATTGTGGTTCGAGCGTGATGCAGCTCCGAGGCGGAACGTAGCGTCAGACCGGTGTGGAACGCCAGTGGACGGGCGGTGGACGGCGCGGTCCTGTCGCTCTTCTAGCGCCCCCGGCGCTTGGCCGGCTCGCGCTTGAGCAGCGCCCCCAGCTCCCGCTCGAAGTCGGCGATCTCCTGGAAGTCCTTGTAGACGCTGGCGAACCGGAGGTAGGCGACCTGGTCGAGGTCCCGGAGCTGCCGGAGGACCTCGATGCCGACCTGCTGCGAGGTGACTTCCGGGCCCTTCCGGCGGAGACGCTCCTCGACCCGGTCGACGAGCTCCTCCACCTGGAGCTCGGAGACCGGTCGATTCTTGATGGCTTTGAGGACCCCCGCGGCGACCTTCTCCCGCCGGAACGGGTCGCGCGAGTCGTCCCGCTTGCGGACGACGAGCCCGACGTCCTCGATCCGCTCGTACGTCGAGAACCGGCGGCCGCAAACGCCGCACTGTCGCCGACGGCGGATCGAAGATCCGCCGTCGGCGGGCCGGGAGTCGACGACCCGGTCGCCGTCCGCGCTGCACCAAGGGCATCTCATCGGTCTGGCGGCCACAAGATGTGGTGGCCGCCGGCACGGTACCCCCACGATGTTGGGCGGTCAACCGCATCCCGACTCAGCTGGCCGGGATCACGAGCTCCTGGCCCGGTACGAGCGAGCCCGGCTCGACCCCGTTGACCTGCGCGATCTCGAACACGACGTCCCGGGGATCGCGGGCGGGCTCGAGACGCCGGGCGATCGACCATAGCGTGTCGCCGGGCGCCACCACGTGGGTCCTCGACCGCCCGGTCTGGGGACCGTGCCGTCCCAGCGCGTTCGCCACCGGCCCCGACAGGGCAACGACGCAGGCCCCCGCGAGCACGGCCGCCCCGAGCCGACGCCTCCGAACGCGTGTTCGACGCATGGGAACAGCGTCCCCGAACGCCTGTTCGATGTCAAGGCCGGAACCGAACATATGTTTGCATCCCTCCGGGGCCGGTGCTACGGTGCCCTGCATCGCGACAGGAGGCTAATGACCGTGTCTGACATCACGGCTCGGCAGCAGCGGATCCTCGACTTCATCGAGCGGACGGTCCGCGAACGCGGCTACCCCCCCACGGTCCGAGAGATCGGCGAGGCCGTCGGCCTCACCTCCTCGTCCTCGGTCCATGCCCAGCTGGCCAACCTCGAGCGGAAGGGATTGCTGCGGAAGGACCCGACCAAACCGCGGGCGATGACCCTCGCGGAGGATCGCCGGGCCGAGGGGGTCCCGGTTCCGTTGCTCGGCCGGATCGCAGCCGGCGCCCCCGTCCTCGCGGACGAGCACATCGAGGACCGGATCATGGTCCCGGCCGAGTACGTCCGGGGCGACGGGCACTTCGCGCTCCGCGTGGAGGGCCAGTCGATGGTCGACGCCGGCATCCTCGACGGCGACGTCGTCGTGGTGCGCAGCCAGCGCTCCGCGACCGACGGCGACATCGTGGCCGCGCTGCTGCCCGGGGAGGCGGAGGACGAGGCCACGGTCAAGCGGCTGGGACACGACGGCGCCCGGGTCATGCTGATGCCGGAGAACCGGGCCTTCGAGCCGATCGAGATGGTCGACGGGCGGATCCTCGGAAAGGTCGTGGCGGTCCTCAGGAAGCTCTGACTCCGGATAAGCTCCGCGCCACACGGCGAGGGGGCGACCGGATGTCTACGCAGGTGACCAACCTGGAGCACCAGATCGTCTCGCAGCCCGACGAGCTCTCGCGTCTCCTCACGTCGGAGCGGACACGCGAGCAGGTCCACGAGGCCAGCGAGGGCCTCCAGCGCGCACGCCGGATCTGGCTCGTCGGCACCGGGACCAGTCACCACGCCGCGATCCTGGGCGCCGGGATGCTCCACGACGCCGGGCGGGCGGCCGTCGCCGTGTCCTCGATGCGGTTCGTGGTGTGGGCGCCGATCGTCGGGCCCGACGACATGATCATCGTGATCACGCACACCGGCGAAACCGCCTACGCCCTCGCCGCGAGAGCCCTCGCGACCAACGCGGGATTCAACACCGTGACGATCACGAAGCGAGGAACGGCGTTCCCGCACGCGATCGAGACCACCGCCGCAGAGACCGCGGAGACCTACACCGTGAGCTACACGACCGCGCTGTTCGTGCTGGCGATGATCGCCAAGGAGCTCGGAGCCGAATCGATCACCGAGGACTCGCTGGCGCTCGTCCCGGGCGCGGTTCGGAACGCGATCGAGGACCCCGGCGTGGAGGACATCCCGATCCCGGAGCGGATCCTCACGATCGCCGGGGCCGGGCCGGCCGCGTACACGGCTCGCGAGGGAGCCCTCAAAGTGCGGGAGGGGGCCCGGGTCCTGGCCGAGGGACAGGACATCGAATACCTCCTCCATGGGTCGGCCGTGCCGCTCACCCGCGCCGATCGTCTCGTGACCCTCACCCCGCCGGACGAGGACGGCTTCGTCGACGCCGTGGCCGGGGCTGCGTCGCTCGAGGGGATCCCCGTCTACCGCGTGGGCGAGCCGGCACCGCTGCCCACGCTCCTCGCGCAGATCCCGCTGACGGTCAGGCTGCAGATCCTGGCCCTCCGGTTCGCGCTGGAGCGGGGCCAGGATCCCGACACGGTGATCGTGGGGAACTGGGCGGACGAGGACCTCTGGCGGATCGGCCGCCCGGACCGGCACTAGCCGGACGCGGCACCGTCGGTCACGAACCCGCGGACCGCGGAGAGCAGCCGGAGGCCCACCCTCGCCTTCACGATCGTCCCGGTCGTATCGAGCTCGGTCGACAGCACCTCGGCCTCCCGGTAGAGGCGCGCGGTCACGTCCTCGCGACCGAACGGCACCAGCAGGGTGATCTCGACCGGCGGTCGAGGGATCCGCTCCCCCAGCACCTCGAGGAGCCCCTCCACGCCCTCACCGGTGAGCGCGGAGACCGGGACCGAGCCGGGGAAGCGTCGGGCCAGGCGGGCCCGGTGCGAGCCGGCCAGTCGGTCGATCTTGTTGAGGACGAGCACCTCGGGGAGATCGCCTGCGCCGATCTCCCCGAGGACGCGCCGGACGGCGTCGACCTGTTCGTCGAGCGCATGCGACGTGGCATCGGCGACGTGCAGGATCAGGTCCGCCATCCCGACCTCCTCGAGCGTCGAGCGGAACGCCTCGACCAGATCGTGCGGCAGCTTGCCCACGAAGCCGACCGTGTCCGAGACGACCGCCTTCCGGCGGCCGGGGAGCTCGATCCGACGGGTCGTCGGATCGAGCGTGGCGAACAACTGATCGGCGACGACGACATCGGCGCCGGTCAGCTGCCGCATCAGGGTCGACTTGCCGGCGTTCGTGTAGCCGGCGATCGCGATCTGGGGGATCCCAGAGTCCTGCCGTTGGGACCGCTTCAGGTCCCGGGTCTTGGCCAGCGTCTTGATGTCGCGCCGGAGCTTGGCGATCCGACGGCGGATGTGCTGCCGGTCGACCTCCATCTTGGTCTCGCCGGGACCGCGGGTGCCGATCCCGCCGCCCAGGCGGCTCATCGCCTCGCCCCAGCCGCGCAGGCGCGGTAGCAGGTAGTTGAGCTGTGCCAGCTCGACCTGGGCCTTGCCCTCGCGGCTCCGCGCGTGCAACGCGAAGATGTCGAGGATCAGCGCCGTTCGGTCGATCACCTTCACGCCCAGCCGCTCCTCGAGGCTCCGCAGCTGGCCCGGGGTGAGCTCCTGGTCGAGGATCACGGATCCGGCGTCGCGGGCGTGGACCTCGTGGTGGAGCTCCTCCAGCTTGCCGCGGCCGATGAACGTCGCCGGGTCCGGCTCGGAGCGACTCTGGACGACCCGCGAGACCGTGTCGGCGCCGGCGGAGTCCGCCAGCGCTGCCAGCTCGTCGAGGTCCTCGTCGGCGATCCCCGGTCCCACGCCGACCAGCACGGCGCGTTCCCGGATCGCCGGCTGCCAGGTGGCCGAGAGCGGCGACTCGAGGGTGGCCCGGGTCGAGCGCCGGGCCCGTCGGGTGCGGTCGCGCTCCGGCATGCGCTAGGAACCGAGCGAGGAGCCGAACTCGCGGAGGAGCTCGTTCAGCTCGAGCTTCGAGTCGGTGGCCTCGGTGCGGTAGCCGATGATCAGCCCGGCCGGCAGCCCGTAGCTGCCGGCCAGGAACTCCCGCGGCCGCGAGCCGGCCACGACGATCGCCCCCGCCGGGACCTCGCCACGGTGCTCGACGGGACCGTCGCCGGTCACGTCGATCACCGGCGTGTTCCCGGTGAGGATCACGCCGGCGCCGAGCACGGCGCGTTCCCGCACGCGGACCCCCTCGACCACGATGCTCCGCGATCCGATGAAGGCGCCGTCCTCCACGATCACCGGCCTGGCCTGGACGGGCTCCAGCACGCCGCCGATCCCGACGCCCCCGGAGAGGTGCACGTCGGCGCCGATCTGGGCGCAGGAGCCGACCGTGGCCCACGTGTCGACCATCGTGCCGGGACCCACCCACGCGCCGATGTTCACATAGCTCGGCATCAGCACGGCGCCCCGCGAGATGAACGCCCCGTACCGGGCGGTCGCAGGCGGAACGACTCGGACGCCGGCCTCCTCGTACCCGCGCTTCAACGGGAGCCGGTCGTGGTATTCGAACGGGCCGACCTCGGTGGTCTCCAGACCGCGGACCCGGAAGTAGAGGAGGACGGCCTTCTTGGCCCACTCGTTCACGGTCCAGCCGTCGCCGTCGGGCTCGGCCACCCGGACCTCGCCCCGGTCGAGAAGCGCGATCGTCTCCTCGACGGCGGCCGCGTCGAGGTGGTCGGGATCGTCCCAGGCTCGTTCGATCCGCTCGGCGAGCTCCGTCACGCTCAACCGAGCACCTCGTCGAGCGCCTCGACCGCGCGCTCGCACTCCTCCACGGTCGGGACCATCGCCATCCGCACGTAGCCCTCGCCCGCCGGTCCGAAGAACGAGCCGGGCGCCACGATCACGTCGGCCTCGTCGAGCAGTCGGAGCGACCAGTCGAGCGACGGTCCGGTGCGCTCCGGCACCGCCACCCAGAGGTAGAAGGTCGCCACGCTGCCGGCGACGCGGATCCCCTTCGAGGCGAACAGGTCGAGGAACAGCTTCCGCTTCCTCGCGTAGAGCGCGCGGGTCTCCTCGACGTGGTCCTCGTCGCTCCAGGCCGCGACCGACGCGCGCTGGACGAACTCCTGCGGGGTGACGCCCACCGAAGGACGGAGCCGGCGGAGCGCGGCGATCAGCTCCGGGTCGCCGGCCACGAAACCGGAGCGGTAGCCGGTCATCGACGAGCGCTTGCTGAGCGTGTTGAAGACGAGCACGTTCGTGAGGTCGTCGATCTGGAGGGCGGATGGCGGCGGCTCGTCCTCGAACCACAGCTCGCTGTATGCCTCGTCCGAGGCGAGGACCACATCGTGCTCGCGACATCGGTGAGCGGCCTCCTGCAGGAAGTCGGAAGGCGCGACCGCCCCGGTCGGGTTGTTCGGGTAGTTCAGCCACAGGGCCGACGACCGATCCCAGGCGGCGGCGTCCGGCGAGGAGAGATCCGGCAGGAACCCGTTCGCCTCGAGGAGCGGGAGGGCGCTGACCTCGCCGCCGGCGTACCGCGTCCCGCGCTCCGGGATCGTGTACCCCGGCGACGTCACGAGCACGGTGTCCTTCCCGCCGGCCGGGTCGAGCAGCGCCTGCGCCAAGCTGAAGATCGGCTCCTTGGAGCCCAACGTCGGGAGGATGTGGGCGTCGGGATCGAGCACGACGCCGAACCGGCGCTCCACCCAGACGGCGATCGCCCGCCGGAGCTCCGGAAGGCCGGCGGCGCGTGGGTAGGACGACGTCGGCGTGACGGCGTCCTTCAACGCGTCGCGGATGAACGCCGGGGTCTCCTCGCGCGGGTCGCCCACGCCGAAGTCGACGAGCGGCCTGCCGTCGGCGAGCGCGGCCGCCTTCCGGCGGTCGAGCTCCTCGAACGGGTACGGCTCCGATGCCCGCATCCCCGGTGACAGGTGGACCATCTCGTCAGCCTCCGGTCCGCGCGTTCCGCAGGAACGCGCGGAGCACGTCGCGTGCGCGCGTGAGCGCGGCGATCTCGACGCGCTCGTCGTCCCGATGAGCGTACTCCGGGTCTCCCGGTCCGAAGTTGACCGCGTCGACGCCGACGAGCCCGAACTCGGCGACCGGCGTCCAGGCCTGTTTCGGGCCGACGGCGAGCTCGCCGGCGGCTCGGAGCCGCTCGACGAGCGGGTTGGCCTCGGGGACGAGACCCGGCGGGGCGTTGCCGAGGACCTCGACGGTCGCGTTCGGCCCGGAGATCGACGCGATGAGCTCCCGTTGGGCGTCCTCCGACGCGGTCGTCGGCCCGTAGCGAACGTTGATCCGCGCCGTCGCCCGATCGGGAACGACGTTGGTCGCGAGGCCTCCCTCGAGTCCGGTGATCGAGACGACCTCACGGAACGTGAGACCGTCGAGCGAGACGTCGCGAGGCGGTCTGGCCGCCAGCGGGGCGAGCAGGTCGATCGCGTCGTGGATCGCGTTGCGACCCAGCCACGGGCGGGCCGTGTGGGCCGCAGCGCCCTCCACGGTGAGCTCGACCGTGAGGTTGCCCAGACAGCCCAGCTCGAGCCGGTTCGCGGTCGGCTCGAGAACGATCGCCAGGGCGGCCTCGCGGAACTCGGGGTGCTCATCGAGGAAGGGACGGAGTGCGCTCTGGGCGAACGGCAGCTCCTCGCGTCCGAAGAGCACCAGGCCGACGTCGAGGTCCGAGACGACCTCGCCCCGCGTGAGATCGTCCGCGAGGGTCAACATGACCGCGAGGCCGCCCTTCATGTCGGCGGCGCCGCGACCGTGGATCGCGCCGCTCCCGCGGCGGCCGGGGGCGATCCGGCCCGGCGGGACCGTGTCGACGTGACCGGCGAGCAGGATCAGGGGCGCCCCCGGCCGCCGCTCCGGCATCGCCAGGAGCACGGCGTCGCCCTCGACGATCGAGAAGGACGACGGGATCTCGTCACGGATCGCCCCGAGGATCGCGGCCTCGTCACCGCTCACCGACGGGATCGCGACGAGCCGCTCCGCGAGCTCCGCGAGGTCGGTCATGGTCGAGCCCCGAGCAGCGCGTCGACGTCGACCGTGGTCTCGAAGACGCGGGACGCCGGGCCCGTCAGCGCGACGGCGCCGTCGTCCGCTCGTTCGACGTCCAGCGCGCCGCCCGGGAACCGGATCGACGTCCGGGCGTCCGTGAGCCCGGCCTCGTTCGCGGCCACCCCGATCGCGCACGCCCCGCTCCCGCACGCCATCGTCTCGCCGCTGCCGCGCTCCCAGACGCGCGCGACGACCTCGCCGTCCCCCACCCGCGCGAACTCCACGTTCGTTCCCTCGGGGAAGCGCTCGTCGCGTTCGAGGACCGGGCCGATGTGCGCGACGTGGTAGCGGGCCGGGTCGTCCTCGACGAAGAGCACGAGGTGCGGGTTGCCCATCGAGAGCGCGCTGGCGACCACGGTGACCCCGCCGCCCAGGTCGAACGGCTGCTCGAGGAACGTCTCCCACGCCGGGCCCCGCATCGGGATCGCGGCCTTCGTGAAGTTCGGCTCCCCCATCTGGACGCGAACGCGATCGTCGTCGAGGAGCTCCGCGCGGCGAACGCCCGACCGGGTCCCGATCTCGATCGCGCCGTTGGCGCGACCGAGGTCCCGCAGGAGCGTCGCCACGCACCGCAGGCCGTTCCCGCACATCTCCGCCAGGCTGCCGTCGGCGTTCCGGTAGTCCATGAACGGGAGCCCCGCGGGGTCGGTCGTGACCCGGATCGAGCCGTCGGCGCCCACCCCGAACCGGCGATCGCACAGCGCCGCGACCTCGTCCGGTCCGAGCGGCTGCCTGTCGTCGGGGTCGAGCGTCATCACGAAGTCGTTGCCGGTGGCCTGGTATTTCCAGAGCCGGAGCTCGCTCACGCGGCCTCCAGGTGGGTCCGGATCCGATCGACGACCTCGCCCGCTCCCTCCTCGCCGACGTCGAACCAGGCGATCCGGGGATCACGGCGGAACCAGGACATCTGCCGCCGGGCCAGCGTGCGCGTCCGTCTGACCGTCGCCGCGGCCGCCCCGTCGATCGACAGCTCGCCCGCGAGATGTCGAGCGAGCTCCGCGTAGCCGATCGCCTGCGAGGAGGTCAGCCAGCCGCCGAACCCGCCATCCACCAGCGCGCGTACCTCGTCGAGCCATCCCGCTTCGAGCATGTCCGCGACGCGCCGCTCGATCCGAACCGCCAGCAGCTCGGGCGACATCCGGATCCCCGCCACCCGCACGCGCTCGTCCGGGTACGACTCCCACGACGCGGCGAACGAGCTGAACGGACGGCCCGTGATCGCGGCCACCTCCAGCGCCCGCACGGTCCGCCGTACGTTGCCGGGCTCGATCCTCGACGCGGCCACCGGGTCCAGCTCCATCAGGCGCCCGTAGAGCTCCTCACCACCGACCGCGGCGGCCTCGGCCTCCAGCTCCCGACGGACCCCGGGCTCGGTGCCGGGGAAGTCCAGCTCGTCGACGACCGCCCGGTAGTAGAGGCCGGACCCCCCGACCAGCAGGGGGTGGCGGCCGCGACGCCGCACGTCCCGTGCGGCATCGCGCGCCACCGCCTGGAACGCGGCCACGCTGAAGGGCTCGCTGGGCTCGACGAGATCGAGGAGATGGTGCGGGACGCGGGCCCGCTGCTCCTGCGTGGGCTTCGCCGTCCCGATGTCCATCCCTCGATAGACGAGCATCGAGTCGACCGACAGGATCTCCGCGCCGAGCGCCTCCGCCAGGCCGATCCCGGCCTCGGTCTTCCCCGACGCCGTCGGCCCGACCAGCGCGAGCAGCGGCTCCAACGCCTCAGACCGAGACCGGCTGCGGGACCAGCTCGCCGGCGAGGTGGTGCGGCGCCGCGCCGGTGATCCGGGCGGTGGCGAACGTCCCCGGCTCCAACGCCTCCTCCAGATGGACGATCCGGTTGGTTCGGGTCCTCGACTGCGTCGACGAGCCGCGCCGCCCCGACCCCTCCACCAACACCTCGACCTCCGCCCCGACCTGCGCCCGCGCCTTCTCAAGCGAGATCCGCTCTTGGAGCGCGACCAGCCGGTCGAACCGCTCCTGGACGACCTCCTTCTCGACCTGGTCCGGCAACGACGCCGCTCGCGTCCCCGGCCGTGGCGAGTACTGGAACGTGTACGCCGAGTCGAACCGCGCCCGCTCCACGACGTCCAACGTGTCCGCGAAGTCCTCCTCGGACTCGCCGGGGAACCCCACGATGATGTCGGTGGAGACGCCGACCACCGGGATCGCGTCGCGGATCCGCTCCAGCCATCCGAGGTAGCGCTCGCGCCGGTACGACCGCTGCATCGCCTTCAGCACCGTGTCCGATCCCGACTGCAGCGGGAAGTGGATGTGCTCGCAGACCTTCTCGCCCTCGCCCATCGCGTCGATCACGTCCGGCGTGAAGTCGTGCGGGTGCGGCGAGGTGAACCGGATCCGCCGGATCCCGTCGACGTCATTGACCTGTCGCAGCAGCTCCGCGAACAGCGGGCGGCGTGACGAGCCCGGAACCGTGACGTCGCGTCCATACGTGTTCACGTTCTGCCCCAGCAGCGTGACTTCCACGACCCCGCGACGGGCGAGGCCCTGGACCTCGGCGAGCACGTCGCCGATCGCCCGGGAGCGCTGCGCGCCACGGACGAACGGCACGATGCAGAACGTGCACGCGTTGTCGCATCCGACCGCGATCGAGACCCACGCGCGGAACGCGTCCTCGCGCGCCGCCGGCAGGGCCGAGGGGAACAGTTCGGTGTACTCCGCGACGTCCATCTGGGGTCCGTCGTCGTCGGCACGTCGGAGCAGCTCCAGCAGGTGCGGGAGCGCGTGCGTGCCGACGACGACGTCCACCCACGGCGCCCGCTCCTGGATCAGCCCCTGGTCCTTCTGCGCGAGGCACCCGGCGACGACGATCCGCAGGTCGGGGTTCGCCGCCTTCAGCGGCTTCAGATGGCCGAGGTTCCCGTACAGCTTGTTGTCGGCGTTCTCGCGGATCGCGCACGTGTTGAGGACCACGACCCGCGCCTCTCGGACGTCTTCGGTCGAGGTCATCCCGTCGGCGAGCAGCATCCCGCCGATCCGCTCCGAGTCGTGCTCGTTCATCTGGCACCCGAAGGTGCGGATCAGGTACCGGCCGTTCACGCCCTCAGGCTACCCCCGCTCATCTGGCGAACTCGGTCGCCCTCGTCTCCCGGATCACCGAGATCTTGATCTGCCCGGGGTACTGGAGCTCCTCCTCGACCTGCTTGGCGATGTCGCGCGCGATCGTCTGCGCCTGGAGGTCGTCGACCTCTTCCGGCGCGACCATCACGCGGACCTCGCGACCGGCCTGCATCGCGAAGACCTTCTGAACCCCCTCGTGCGCCGTGCAGATCTCCTCGAGCCGCTCGAGCCGCTTGATGTAGGTCTCCAGCGACTCGCGGCGCGCGCCGGGGCGACCGCCGCTGATCGAGTCGGCGATCTGCGCCAGCACCGCGTCGACGGTCCGCTGCTCGACCTCTCCGTGATGTGACTCGATGCAGTGGACGACGCCCGGATCCTCCTTCAGCCGCCGGGCGATCTCGGCGCCGATGATCGCGTGGGAGCCCTCGACCTCGTGCGTCACCGCCTTGCCGATGTCGTGGAGGAACGCGCCGCGCTTGGCGATCGCGGGATCCATCCCGATCTCCGCAGCCAGCGCGCTGGCGATGTGGGCCGACTCGACCAGGTGCTTCAACACGTTCTGGCCGTAGCTCGTCCGGAACTGGAGCCGGCCCAACAACCTGACGAGCTCCGGATGGATGTCGGTGAGCCCGACCTCCGCCACCGCGTCCTCGCCGGCCTTGCGGATCTGCTCCTCGAGGTCCCGGACGGACCGCTCGTGGACCTCCTCGATCCGGGCCGGCTGGATCCGACCGTCCTGGACCAGCTTCTCCAGGGTCATCCGCGCCGCCTCACGGCGCACCGGATCGAAGCACGACAGGACCACGGCCTCGGGTGTGTCGTCGATGATGATGTTCACGCCGGTCGTTGCCTCGAAGGCGCGGATGTTCCGGCCCTCGCGGCCGATGATCCGGCCCTTCATGTCCTCGCTCGGGAGCGTGAAGACGCTCACGCTGGACTCGGCGGTTTGCTCGGACGCCACCCGCTGGATCGCGATCGTCACGATCTTGCGTGCCCGCTCCTCGCCCTCCTCCCGGGCGTGCTGCTCGATCTCGCGCACCTGGGCCATCGCGCTGCGCTTGGCGTCGGCGACGATCTGCCCGATCAGCTCGTCCTTGGCCTCCGCCGAGGTCATCCCCGCGATCCGCTCCAGCTGCGTCTTGTGTACCTCGGTGGCCTTCTCGAGCTGCTCGCGGACGAACGTGAGCTTGTCCTCGCGCTCCTTCAGCTCAAGCGCGCGAGCGTCGATCCGCTGGCCCCGACCGCGGAGTTCGGCCTCGCTCTCCGTGATCCGACGCTCCAGGCGCCCGAGCTCCTCACGGCGATGCTTCAGGTCCTCCTCGGTGTCGCGGCGCATCCTCGCCGCCTCGTCCTTGGCGTCCTGCAATCCTTGGGTCCTCACCCGGGCCGATTCCTGTTCGGCTTCGGTGAGGACCTGCTTGGCCTTCGCTTCCGCGGATCGGGCGCTCGATGCACCCATCGTGTTCCTGATCACGAAGCCGGCGGCGGCCCCGGCCAGAAGGCCCACGAGGCCGGCGATGACGGCATCCATCGTTTTCCTCCCGATGTCTCGGGAGAGGGGATCGGTTTCCCCGGATCCAGGGCGCGACGGAAGGCTAGAGCGGCCGACCCCTTGGCTCGATAGATGTTGGGTCGGAGGTCATCTCGGACTGAACGTCGGTCACTGGTGCCTTTCGATCGTTCACTGGGTGTTCGGGAGTTGGTTCCCTCTCGTTTCCCAGATGCTACGGCCGCGCCCCGCGCGGGGCAAGACGTCACTCGTCCACGAACGAGAGCTCGAGGGCCTTCCGCGCTGCGCGGCGGGCCATCTCGGGGCTGTAGCCCCGGCGCATCAGGAGGGAGCTGAGCCGGTTGAACGCGGTCCGTGGTTCCACCCCGATCATGCGACGCGCCTTCGACTCGGCGAGCTGCTCGGCTCGCTCCTCCTCGCCCTCCGACCCGCCCTCGGCGGTGGCGGCCGCGAGCGTCGGCGCGATCCCGGCCGCCCGGAGCCCCCGCTCCACGGCCCGGCTCCCCTCCTGGGCCCGGCCGAAGCGATGCTCCGCGTACTGCCTGGCGAACGCCTCGTCGTCGATCAGCCCGACGCGCTCCAGCCGCACGAGGACGTCGGCGACCTCGTCGGCCTCGAACCGTGCCTCGAGCAGCCGACGCTCGAGCTCGCGACGGCTCCTGGGACGGACGGCCAACAACCCGAGCGCGCGCTCGTGGCAGCTCTTGGGGTTCTTCGGCTCCCGCCGCCGCTTCACGGCCATCGTGCTCAGGCGGAGGACCTGCCCTTCTTGCCGGCCGCCACCGGTTCCTCCTCGAAAGGCGCGTCTTCGATCGGCGGCTCCTCGGCCTCCCCGATCGCGATCGGTTGGTCGTCGGCATCGGAGAAGGTGCTCAGGCCCACGGCCTCGCGGACCTTCCGCTCGATCTCGTCGCGGAGGTCGATGTGCTCGGCCAGGAACTGCCGGGCGTTCTCGCGACCCTGCCCGAGCTGGTCGCCCTCGTACGTGAACCACGCGCCCGACTTCTTGACGATCTCGAGGTCGACGCCGACGTCGAGGAGCGAGCCCTCCTTGGAGATGCCCTTGCCGTACATGATGTCGAACTCGCACTGGCGGAACGGCGGCGCGACCTTGTTCTTCACCACCTTGACGCGCGTGCGGGAGCCGACCACCTCGGTGCCGTCCTTCAGGTTCTCGATCTTGCGGACGTCGAGCCGCACCGACGCGTAGAACTTCAGCGCGCGGCCGCCCGGGGTCGTTTCGGGGTTGCCGAACATCACGCCGATCTTCTCCCGGAGCTGGTTGATGAAGATCGCCGTCGTGTCGAACCGCGACAGCGAGCCCGAGAGCTTCCGCATCGCCTGCGACATCAGCCGCGCCTGCAACCCGACGTGCGTGTCTCCCATCTCGCCCTCGATCTCCGCTCGCGGGACGAGCGCCGCCACCGAGTCGATCACCACGAGGTCGAGCGCGGCCGACCGGACCAGCATGTCGGCGATCTCGAGCGCCTGCTCCCCCGAGTCCGGCTGGGACACGAGGAGCTCATCGATGTTCACCCCGAGCTCGCGGGCGTACGTGGGGTCGAGCGCGTGCTCGGCGTCGATGAACGCGGCGATCCCGCCCTTCGCCTGGGCCTCCGCGATGATGTGCAGGCAGACCGTGGTCTTGCCCGAGCCCTCCGGTCCGAAGACCTCCATGACCCGGCCTCTGGGGATCCCGCCGACGCCGAGCGCCAGGTCGAGCGCGAGCGAGCCGGTGGGGATCACGCCGATCCCGGCGCCCATCGGATGCTCGCCGAGCTTCATCACGGCGCCCTTGCCGAACTGCTTCTCGATCTGCTGCAACGTGACGTCGAGCATCTTGTCCCGGTCCACGTTCCCCTCCTTCGTGC
>Ga0114129_10008436_pt1 | contig 14685 bp, 12 predicted proteins | sample RhiMetdeltSRZDD1_FD_80071 | JGI IMG/M metagenome (GOLD analysis project Ga0114129, IMG submission 80071) | Populus rhizosphere microbial communities from Tennessee, USA - Rhizosphere MetaG P. deltoides SRZDD1 (version 2) (version 2) | ecosystem: Host-associated > Plants > Roots > Rhizosphere >... | reverse complement strand
GTATGAGATCGATCGCGGCGTCGCTCTTCCAACCGCGCGCGCGAGCGAACGCGAGATCGTTGTCGTTCAGGAGGATCAACCGATCGGCGACGCGAGCGGCGGCCGCGACCTGCGACAGCCGGACCGCCGGATACCACCAGCGCCGGATCCACGGTTTGACGAGCAGCCCGGCGTCGTGGTCGTCGAGCATGCGCCGATAGTTCAGGTGTTCGAGGCCGTTCGATCGGGCCACGAGCGCCGCCCCGTCGAAGAGGCCCGCATGGCGCAGGACGCCGACCCAGAGCCCTTCGGCGCTGGCGACGTCGATGACGTCGTACGGACCGCGATCGCGAAATGCGCGCCTGATCGCGCCGAGCGCCGCGACGGGCGCGAGCGCCCAGCGAAGGAGGCGGTGCCGAGGCGACGCGCCGAGATCGTCCGCCAGGAGCACGTCGCACGAGTGGCCGAGGCGGCAAAACTCTTCCTGCAGCTTCAGCAGGACTTTGGTCGAGCCGAGCCGCGCATCGCGCGGGTAGTCGCCGACGAGCAGGATGCGCATCACGATCGTCAGGCGTGCGCCGGCGCGACGCCGCACGACTCCGCGTCGGCATGGCGCAGCGCCCGAATGCTGTGCGGCAAGTCGAAGCGCGAACGGTACAGATCGTATGCCCGCGCGGCCAGCTTGCCGCGGCGGCCGTCGGAGGCGAGCAGCTGCGCGGCGGCCACCGCCAGCGCTTCGGGCTCGCTCGCCGGAACGAGCTCCACCGCGCACGATTCTTCCCAGAGCGGTTCGGTGAGCCATCCGCTGGTCGTGACCATCGGCCGTCCGTGCGAAAGCGCCACCATCGCGCTCGTCCGCCGGCTGCTCACGCCATCCGGATACGGTTGCAGCATCACGTCGCACGCGGCGACGTGCGTGGAAACGGCGGCGTCAGGCAACGTGCCGGTGGCGTGAACGCGGCCGTCCAGGCGCGGATGCCGTTCGATGAGCTCGCGCTGCACAACGTCGCTTCGGCTGCCAACGAGGAGTACGCAGCAGTCTGTCGCATCGATCAGCTGTGGAATCGACGCGAGGAGCATCTCGCGAATCACGGGGCCGTTGGCGCCGAAGTTGCCGACGATCGGACGCGTCCCGCCATACCGCGCGCGCACCGCGGCCGACGCGGCGCGATCGACGACGACCGGAATGCTGCTCGGCACCGGCAGCCACTCGACCGGCTTGCCGGCGCCGATCATCGACTGCACCATCTCCCGCCATCCGGGGATCGAGACGAACGCGCGCTCCGCCGACGAGGCAACGATCGACGCCATCAGCCGGTTGACGATCGCCAGGGCATTGCGCGAGAGCGCCTGGTCGCGTTCGAACGGGAACGCGACCTCGTGAAACATGACCCAGATCGAATCGCGGCGTCGTGACTGCAGCCACAGACAGAACGGAACGTTCGCCGCTTTCCAGCCGAACGCGTGCGGGACGTACTGGACGAGCAGGCGCCGCGGGGCCGGCCGGCGATCCAGCTCGCGCGAGAGCATGCGCAAGGCGCGCGGCCCGAATCGATCCGGCAGTCGATGAACTGTGATGCCGTCATTCGTATGCTCGGGACTGCCAGGCGCGCACCGCGCGCCTGCGAGGAAGCGGAGCGGGGCGTCGGGGCCCCCGCGCGCGACCGAGCCGGGATCCGGGGCGGAGCCCCGGTTCGACAGGTCCACCGGAGGCGCCCAGACGTCGACGCGGTCGCCCGCGTCCGCCAGACCGCGCGCGACCGCGCGCGTGTAGTCGCTGACTCCGCCGGGCTGCGGCGGGTACTCGCCGGTGATGATGTGCCAGTGCGTCACAGGATTGGCGGCGTGTCCAGGCCTGGGCCGGCCGCCGCAAGCGGCGCGGGCGACAACGGCGGCGGGAGAACCTTCGATCGCACGAGCCAGTTCGTCCACCGGGCGTTCAGCGGCAGCGCGGCGGCGTACAGCGGCCGCATCTGCCAGCCGTACGCGAGGCAAACGAGGGCGGCGGCAATCGCCGACATCCACAGGCCGATCGTCTGATAGAAGACGCCGAGCACGCCGGCGATCGCGAGAAGCGGCAAGGCGCGCGCCGCCCACGGGACGATCGCCTCGGACATGAGACCGCGCGCGGTGAGCGACGCGCTGCGGCGCAGCAGCGCGATGCCGCCCGGCAGTGCGGTGATCGCCGTCGCCGCCAGGCTTGCCCAGGCGATGCCGATCAGGCCGAGGCGATGCCCGAGGACGATCGCGAGCATCGTCTGGAGAACGCCGTTCACGAGCACGAGGACGCCGACTTTGGCGCGGTTCCCGATGATCGACGCCGACGACACCAGTCCGTGCACGAACGAGTGAAGGACAACGCCGGCGGCCAGAAGCGCGTTCAGCGCAACGCCGCCGAAGAGCGCCGCGCCCACCCATCGCGTCACGAACGCCGGATTGAAGACGAGCAGGCCGCACGCCATCACGCCGGCGATGAGCAGGTGCAGCCGCTGCATCATCAGCACGACCGTCCGCACCCGGGCGCCGGAGTGTCGCTCGCCGCTCAGTTGCGCCAGACCGATGTGGCCGCTGTCGGGCAGTACCCACGCCAGCGGCATGCACATCGCGGCCACCTTCGCGGTACAGCTGTAGACGGGCACCCACTCGGGATGTCCCATGTAGGTGATCACGATGCCGTTGCTGGCGGCGAGGAGCTGCCACCCGAGGTTGCCGAGCCACGTGCCGAATCCGTTGACGAACAAGCCGCGGAGCTCGCGGAATCGGGGGCGCGACACGGCGAACACGAGATCGGGAGCGATCATTGCGGCGCGAACCGCCGAGGCGACAATGCCCAGGACGGACGGCACGACCGCAGCCCAAACCAATGCGTACACGCCGTGGCCGCTCAACAGCAGCCACGCCGTCACCACGACGGCGACGACGCCCTGGACGATTGCCAGCACGCCGTTGAAGAAGGCGTCCTGGAGTCCGACGATCACCGCTTTGTAGACGGCAATCGGATAGCTCAGAGCCGTCGAGGCGACGAGGATCATGAGCGGCCGCGCGACGAGCGCGCGATCGGCCTCGGTCAGGAAGAGCCGCGGCGACAGGACGTGCCACGCCGTGACCGCGACGACGGCGTACACCACGCCGACGCCGGAGCCGAGCCACAGGCCTTGCGAGACGAGCGTCCGCAGCTCCGCGCGATCGCGGCGTCCGTCGGCGGCGGCGAGCATCCACGGCAGCACGCCGAGGATGCCGAGATCGACCATGCCGGCGTAGCTCAGGACCTCGCTGCTCGCGAGCCACAAGCCCCATGTGCGCGCGCCGAGCGTGTGAAGCGTGAGCGGCACGAGGAAGATGCCGGTCACGATCGCGAGCGCGTACTGGGAGTACGCGAACGCCGCAATCGTCGCCGCTCGACGCGTGCGGGTCATGACTGGTTCATCGCGCTCAAATAGAGCGACATCCCGGCGCGCCGCTCGGCAGGCGCACGCAGCAGGTCGAGCCAGGCGCCCGCGATCGCGACGCGCCGGCGGAGCGGATGCTGCAGCTGCCGCCGGTGGATCGCGCGCGCGACGCCGACGTGGGACCCGGCGGCGACCAGCGACAGCGGTTCCTCTTCAGCGGACAGCACCCGCCAGCCGCGGCGGTCGAAGAACGCGCGGAGCGCCGGCAGCGTCCACCGCAGCACGTGGTGTGGTGGGTGATCCCAGAAATCGCTGCCGCCCGTCTGCTGCTCGCGTATCAGGCGGGTGAAACGGCGCGGCCCCGGGCACGAGAGGAACAGCCGTCCGCCGGGACGCACCCAGCGGGCGAGCGCCGTGAGCAGCGCGTGCGGGTCGGCGACGTGCTCGATCACCTGAAACAACACGACGGCGTCGAACCGCGCGTCCTCTCCCAGATGACGAGGCAGATCGTCGAGTCCGCCTTCGAATGCCGAGAGACCCTTCGCGCGGGCGCTGGCCACTGCCGTCTCGCTGAAGTCGATGCCGGACGCGCGATGCCCGCGGACCGCGGCGAGCGCCAGAAACTCGCCGCTTCCGCAGCCGAGCTCCAGGATGTCGAGCGGCGCGGGCCCGAGATCGTCGAGGCACCGCAGAAATTCCCACCGCACCGGATAACTCTGATCCGATGGATACGTCGTGGCGGTCCAGAGAACCGCCGGCGACGCCATCTGCAGGCCGCACCGCGTGCATCGGATCCAGCGGATGCGTGGCGGCAGCGCGGCCGTCAGATCGCGGGCACGGCATTCGATCGCGGCGTCTGCGCCGACCGCGACGTCTTCACGCCGCCAGCCGTCGACGATCTCCGCCGACGTGAGCTCCTCGACGAGCTCCAGCACGCGTGCGCCGCACGCCATGCACGCGCCGTTCGAGTCCGGGTTCATCGTCACGCGCGAGCCCGGACGCCGAAGGCCTGAAGGTTCAGCGCGAGCGGCGTCTCGACCGCGCCCGGCAGACGCGCAAGGCCGTACGTCGTCAGCCGGATCGCGTTCGAGCCAAGCGCTCGCCACGTGAATGGCCGCGACGGCTGAAGCTCCGGCGCCGCCGTCTTGACGACCGCGGAGAAGCCGGCGCGCTCGAGCGCAAGCCTCAGCGATCGCGGCGAAAAATGATTCACGTGCACGAGGTTGTCGGCGAGCGTCACGCGGTGTGAGCTGACAGCGCCGAGCACGCGTTCCTTGATCGCCTGGCTCGGCCCGCACGGCACTTTGATCGCGACGGCGCCGCCGGCGTTCGTCAGCGACGCCAGCGTCGTCAAGAGCGCCACCGGCTCGGGGATGTGCTCGAGCACGTCGGTGAGCACGACCGCGTCGTAACGCCGGCCGCGATCGGCGAGCGCCTGCGCGTTCATCCGATGGACGGTGAGGCCGGTGCGCGACGCGGCATACGCCGCCGTGCGCGGATTCAGCTCGATCCCTTCCGCGTCCCATCCGGCCCGACGCGCCAGGTCGAGAAAGCGTCCGGCGTGCGCGCCGACGTCGAGCAGCCGGCGGCCGCCCGATCCGACGCGCCGCTCGAGCTCACGGAGGATGGAGCGGAAGATGAAATCCTTGTAGTCGGCCTCGAACTCCCGCGCGACCCAGCTTTCACTCCAGCGCTGGTCGTACATGCGGTCGAAGTAACGCGCGAGCGTCGGCAGCGCCGCCGGCTGACCGAACCCGCAGCGGGCGCAGCGCATCAAGTCGAGCGTCTGACCGCTGTACCCTGCGAGTTCGTGATCCTGATCCTCTGACCGGTAGATGTCGAGCTCGAACCGGAGTGTGTGATACGCCGACAGCTCGCGCCCGCCGCAGACCCAGCACGCGGTCACGGGCGCGAACATCGGACCCGCGTCGACGGCGGCCGACACCGTCACGCGGTCCGCCTCACGAAGACGAGGTTGACGTACCCGGGGCCCGATTCGAGCGGCCGCGCGTCGTATCCGACCTCGGTGAGCTGCCGATGGACGACGCCGTCCCAGGCGGTCTCGCACACGATCGAATCGATGACACCGTCCCTCAGCGAGGCGCGCATGCCCGACAGCACCCGATCCTCGGCGCCTTCGACGTCGATCTTCATGAGGTCGATGTGCGCGAGGCCGGTGCGCTGCCGCCAGGCGTCGAACGTCTCGGCGCGCACGCGTACCGTGTGGTCCGGCGACAGCGAGCCGAGCGCCAGCCGCTCGGCGGTCAGCGTCAGCGATGAGAGGCCGCTGTTGCTCTCGCACTGCGACACGTAGAACGTCGCTTCGCCGTCCGCATCGGACAGCGCGACGGGGGAGGCCTGCACGCGATCGTCGAAGCCATTCAGCCTGATATGCGTCGCGAGCTGGTCGAACACGGGCGGGTTCGGCTCGAAGGCATAGACACGGCCCGACGCGCCGACCCGCGACGCGGCAATCAACGTGAAGTAACCGTGATTGGCACCGACGTCGACGAAGACGCCGCCCGGTTTCAGCGCATCGATCAGAAAATCGGTCGTCGCCGGTTCGTACCGCGTGTTCGTGAAATACAGCCCGTGCGTCGTGAACTCCGTGATGTCGACGATGAGGCGGCGCCCCGCAATCGACAGCGGGCGATACTTCCGGCCCGAACGCCGCAGGCGATCGGCAACCCTGAACGCGACGCTGCGATAGAAGCGTCCGATGCCGGGCCGACGCGAGAGCCGCAAGCCGACACTCACGAAGGGCATTTCCATCCACGAGAGCTGTGCGACGGTGGCGGCGCATCCTTCCGCGGCCGATCGGTACAGCGAGCGCGCCAGCGACTTCATCGAGCCGCCCCGCTGGCCTCGACGGCCGCGATGATCTCCGCGCCCATGTGGTCCCACGTGCGCGCGCGGAGTGCCTCGCCGACCGGCGCCACGGCGGCCGCCAGCGCGGCGCGATTTCGCCGCCACCGGCGCAGGCGCTCGGCAAGCTCTCCGGGATCGTCCGGATTCGAGAGCAGGAGATCGTCGAGGGATGCCGGGTACTCCTCCGCGACGCCCGCCGAGCGGCTGACGATCGCCGGAATGCCGCGGCTCAGCGCCTCGCGGACCGACAATCCGTACGCTTCGTAGCGCGCGGGATGGACCAGTGCATCGACCGCGGCGAGCAACTCGGGAACATCGCATCGGAACCCGACGAACCGAAAGCGATCGGCGCATCCCGCCTCGCGCGCCTTGCGCACCCACGCCGGTTGCTCCGCGCCGCTGCCGACGACGACGAGATCGGCGTCCCACTGCCGATCGCTGCACAAATCCGCCCACGCGGCGAACACCGTGTCGAACGCTTTGCGGCGATCGCCGAGCGCGCCGACGAACGCGACGAGCGGACGTTCGGACGGCCATCCGAAACGGAGGCGCGCGGCCGCGCGATCGTCCGGCGTCACGCGCGAGAAGCGCACCGGATCGCCGCCGTAGTACACGACACACGTGCGCGACGGTTCGACGCCGATGTGCCGCACGACATCGTCGCGCGTGCGCCGGCTGTTGCAGATGACGAGCGGCGCATCGACGAGCGCGGCGCGCTCGGCCGCGAGATCGCGGTTATACGTGATGGCCCCTTTCGCGCGACGCAGGGCCGATGCGGCCACCGCGGGGCGATACGCGGCGTGCAGGTAGTGCACCCAATTGACCGCGCCGGGAATCGCACAATTGCCGCCGTTCACGAGAGGCTGCACGCCGCGCGGCGCAAGGTGCGTCCAGACGCGCCGGCCCGCGCGCGCGAGCAACGAGCTTCCGAGCGCGTGATGACCAAATGGACGATGCACACAATGAATCGTGAGGCCAGGCATCGATTGAAGATCGGGCCACGCACGATGCGTCACGAGGTGCACGTCTCGATCAGGAATGGTGGAGCCGAGATGGCGGGCCAACGCGTGGTTCGCGGCGTCCATGCCGCCAAGCGGTGTGAAGTCACCCGCCACGAGGAGCCACGGTCTCACGCCCGCGTCACGCGCGGCCGCTTCGCCATCGCCCCATGCAGGCCCCCTTCGAGGAACCAGAACTGCATGCCGGCGGCCGTTCCGAAGGGGACGAAGCTGAACACGAGCGCCAGCGTGCCGAAGTTCGCCGCGATGACCGCTGCCGCCCACAGACGATCCTCCCGATTGGCGAGCGTGCGGACAAGCTTCAGGTCGTAGACCGCTGTCGTGGTCAGCGCGATGCCATAGAACAGCAGCAGGAAGAGACCGCCATCGAGCAGCCACGCGTTCGGCTGCACCTCGGCGAACACCGCGGGCGCATCGAGCTGGCGGGGATCGCCGAAGTAGTAGTTCATCATGCCCCACCGCGCGAGTCCGGCGCCGAGTGGATATTCGACGAGCAGGTTGTTGAACGCGTACTCGACCGACTGGCCGCGGCTCTTGTAGTACAGCTCCCGAGGATCCTCGGCGACCAGCGTGGAGAAGCGTTCGGAAATACTCTCACCGCCGAGGACCGTCGCAAACGACAAGCCGCCCAACACGAGTCCGACCGCCAGCGTGACGAAGCTGGCGACGCGCTTGGTTTGTTTCTGAGCCGTCAGCATGAGCACGTAGGCCGCCATCATGCCGACGGTGACCACCATCGACACGCGAACGTGACTGAGATAAATCGCTGAGACGCCCGCCATCGCCATCGCCATCGCGATGGCCCGCTTCCAGAGGGCGAGGGGCTCGAGCACCAGAATCAACCCGAAGAGCGCCGCGATCGTGCCGGCGCTGCACACCGCGCCGGGCGTGTCGAACAGCCCGGGCGGCCGGATGATCATGCGGCCTCCCGGTCCGACGTAGCTGGCCGCCATCAGGAAATCGGAATTCCCCTGATAGAGCGCTGAGAGCTCGCGGGGCATCCACTGGTCCGGGTTGTAGACCTGCAGCACGCCCACGATCGAATTGATGCCGTTGCACACCAGCAGGACGAGCACGATGCGTACGAGCTGACGGCGCGTCGTGATGTACGCGCGCGCCCAGAACACCGGACAGAGAATCGCGAAGTACAACCCGATCTGCGCCAGGCCCGACTGCAGGTTGGCGGTCAACGGGTGGGCGAGGCCCAGAACGAGGACGACCAGCACGAGCACCAGGAAGCGCTCGGCCGGGTGCTTGCCTTCCCGGCGTCCGCCGCGGTCGAACCACCACAGCGCGAACGCAAACAGGCTGATGCCATACGCGCCGACGCGCATGGGCAATCGATAGGCCTGACTGCCGGGCAGAAACATCAGGGCCGGCAGGAACGTCAGGCTCAGCGCGAACCACTCGGCGAACCCCGATGGCGTCGGGCGTTCGTCGTCCAGCGGGGGATCCGCAGGCTCGATCGCGACGTGGTCGACCGACTGCTGCTGGTCGAAATACGCGTACGGCGGAGGCCAGTCGGCTGCATCACGTCGGTTGTGCATGGCTCTCCATGACGTCCTCGATGAGGGCGTTCAAGTTGCGCGCGTAGGTTTCGGGCGAGGCCATCGCGAGCATGCGCGCACGCGCGGCGCTGCCCAGGCGCAGCCGCAGATTGGCGGACTCCACGAGCGCGCGCATCGCGCCCACGAGATCGGCGCGATCGCCGGGCTTCACGAGCATCCCGGTCGCGCCGTCTTCCACGAGCTCGGGAATCGCATTGATCGACGTCGCGATCGACGGCACGCCGGCCGCCGCCGCTTCCTGAAAGACCATGCCGAACGCCTCGCTGCGCGTCGGCATCACGAACACGTCCGCGCGGCGCCACAGGTCGCGCCACGCGGCGGTGTACGGCGCGATGCCGCGAAGGACGCGCACGCCGGCCGGCAGAACGCTCGTCTCGATCGGCCAGTCGGTGACGAGATCGAGCCGCGCGCGATCGCCGAGGGCCGCGTCGCGCCACGCGTCGACGAGCGACAGCCCTCCCTTGCGCGGGAAATCGCCGCCGATGAAGAGCAGACGGACCGGTTCGGCGTGCCCGTTGCCCGCACGAGCGGCACGCTCGGCCAGCCACTCGGGATCGAACTGCGCGGCGCGCACCGGATAGGGCATCACACGCACCTTGCCCGCGCAGTCGGGATAGAGCTGGACGAGATCCTGCGCTGCCCATCGCGACGTGGCGACGATCGCGCGCGCGGCGCGAAAGACCCGGCCGTCATGGATGACGTTCGGCCGGTACGTCCAGCGCGCGAGCCGCGACGTCATCTCGACGCTCGCCTGGCGTTCGGTCGCGTCGATCGAAACAATCGACGGCGTGCGCGTCATGCGTCCGAGGCTCGCGTACGCGGTCGCCTGCGTGTGGAAGTGCAAGAGGTCGATGGGCCCGTGTCGATCGGCAGCGGCGATGCGGCGCGCCGCCAGCAGCGCGGCATTCATCTGCTGACGCCATCGCGCGAGATCGACGTTGGCGAAGACGCCGCTCGACGGCGCCACGCGCGCGCACAGCAGCCGCCGCGCGATGCGATCGCCGATGGTCAGCGATTCGCTCAGGTTGATGTGCCGCGCGTCGACGGACGGCATCAGCGCCGCGGCGTCCTCGATGAGCGCAGCGACCGCCCGGTGACCGAGGATGCCCGAGTTGACGAACAGCACACGCGTTCGTGCCGGCGTCATCACACGCTCTTCGTGAGCGTCCACAAGATGTGCGGCCAGCTCCCGAGATCGCCGGACTCGTCGAGCGGCGTCAACATCGCGGACACGTCGGCATGGGTCGAGACCGCGGCCCGATGCGCCGCTCGCGAGTGGTCGATCCGCCATGGGATGTAGCCGTGCCCGCGCAGGACCGCGATGACCTGAGCCGGCGACGTGCCCAGATCGCGGAGGTGATACGGGTGCAGCTCCATGCTGATGTTGTCGATGCGGTGCGACGAAAGCCGGCGTCTCAACCCGGCAATCGCCTTCGCCTCGCCGCCTTCGATGTCGATCTTCAGCAGATGGACCCGATCGACCTGTTCGCGATCCAGCAGATCGTCGAGGGCCTGGGCGTCGACCTCGAGCTGCCGACCGCGCTCGGCGAGCAGCGTCGTCTGCGCCACGCCGAAGTTTCCCGTGTCGCGCGCCTGCGACTCGTACTCCTGAAATCTGAGTCGACCGGCGGCGTCGCTCGCCGCGACGTTGCGCACGGCGACCGAGGAGAGCGCGTTCTTCGCCAGGTTCGCGTGCAGCGCGCGGCACGCGCGCGGATCCGCTTCGATGCTCAGCACGCGGCCGGTGGACCCGACCAGGTGCGCACCGACGAGCGTGAAGTAGCCCCAGTTGGCGCCCACGTCGACAAACGTCATCCCGGGACGAAGCAGGTGCCGCAGCAGCGCGGTCTCCTGCGGCTCGTAGCGTCCGGTCAGACAGACCTCGCGCATGAGACCGTCGCGGAGATCGCACATGTACATCAGCGATCCGAGCTCGGACGGCAGCTGCATCCAGAACGGATCGACACGGCGTCTGGCGATCCAGTTCATGGCGCGATACCGGCCGGCCGGCAGTCGGCGGATCACCGTCGACGCCGCGCGAACCCACATGGGGGCGGCGCCGGGCGCGCTCTCAACCACGTGGCCTCCGGCCGATCACCATCAGGTTGTCCGACAGAGCACGCGGAAACAGCCGCGCGAGCGCCTCGGGGTAATGGGCCGACGCGAGCGGCAGCCGTCCTCGAAGGCTGTATGTCACGTCGATCTCCTCGAGACCCGCCGCGAGTGTCATGCGCTGAAGATCCGATTCGAGCAGGGCCGTGCGGTGCGCCGGATACTGCAAATCCTGAAATGCCGAAAAGCGCCGCTTCGTTACCAGCGTGAGGAGACTGAGCAGGCTCAACTGATTCGGGGTGGTGATCACGACCCAGCCGCCCGGCTTGACAATACGCGCCAGCGAGCGGACGAATGCCCATGGGTTCTCGAGGTGCTCGATCGTTTCGACGGCCGTGATCACATCGGCGTCGCCGTCACGGATCGGCCAGTCGGCCGAGTCCAGATCCACCTGACGGAACTCGGCATTCGCGGGGAAATCGTCGTAGCGAACGGCGTCGAGCCCGCAGTACTGATCGAAGCGGCCGCGTACTTCACGCCACAGCGCGCCGCCGCCACAGCCGGCGTCGACGAGGCGTCCACCCGCGACGCCGCGCGCGGCGAGCCCCTCGGCGACCATGCGGTAGATGGCGTCGTTGCTCGAACCGAGGCTGAGGCGCGCGCGCGCTTCGAGCGTGTCGGCGTGCGCGAGCGCTGGAGTCATGCGCGAACCGGCACCGCCGGCATGTTGACGAGCGCGGCGTGCAGCCGCTGAATCTGCGCCGCCGGATCGCTGACGGCGCGGGCACGAACGCGGGCGTTCCCGCCGAGCGCCTGGCGCCGCGCCGGATCCTCGAAGAGCGGCACGAGCGCCGCGCTCAGCGCCGCCGGATCGGACGGCGGCACGAGCGCGCCGCACGTCTCGTCGACGATCTCGAGGGCGCCGCCACACGCGCTCGTCACGACCGGCAGCCCCGCGGCGAGCGCTTCGACGAACGCGACGCCGAACGGCTCGGGACTGATGTTCGGCTGACAGTGCACGTCGGCGGCCGCGAGCAAACGCGGCACATCGGCGCGCTGGCCGGCGAAACGAATCCGATCGGCGATTCCCAAATCGCGCGCGCGCGCGCGCAGCGACTCGAGATATGCGGCCTCGTGCGGGCGTTGCGCACCGCCAATCTGCCAGCACATCCAATCACGCCGATCGCGCAGGCGTCCGAGCGCGTCGAGCAAGACGGTGTGTCCTTTCCACGATTCCATGCGGCTGGCCTGCACGACGACGACCGCGTCGGGCGGCGTGTCGAGCTCGGCGCGGACGTCACGGCATGCATCGCGTGACAACTCGACGAGCGCCGCGTCGACCGGTGGATGCACAATCGTTGTCGGGACGCCGCTATGGGTCGCTTCCGCGCTCGCGGAGGTGAACCGGCTGTTGCAGATGGCGAGATCGGGCGGCGTGCGCCGCGCCCAGCGCTCGGTCCAGTGTCTGCCGTCGAGCGCGTCGTGCACCCAGACGGCGAGCGGCACTCCGGCGCGGCGGACACCCGGACCGAAAACCGCATGCGACCACGACGCGTGACAGATGACGCGATCGAAATGTCCCGACCCGAGCAGCGCCGCCAGCTCGCGTCGCGCGCGATGGATCGTCTGCGGCCGGCTGACCCGTACTTCGCCAAGCTGATGGACGCGCGCGCCGGCTGCCGTCAGTTCACGGTTCAACCGGCCGTCGAAGCACAGCGCGAATTCCGACTCGAGATTCGCGCACGCCTCCGGCCGTCGCGCGATCGCCAGCAACATCGCTTCGATCCCGCCGAACAGATTGCCGCTGTAGATGTGAAGGACTTTCACCGTCTCGCTTTCCGCGATCAGCTGTTGGCTCGCAGAGAAGACGTGGTCGGCGACGCGCCGACAATCGAACGCTGGGCGTCGAGCACCGCTTGATAAACCGGGATCAATTCGCGCGCGAGCCGCGTGCGATCGAACACACGCTCGGCCGTCGCGCGGCCCGCCGCGCCAATGCTCGCCCGCAGCGACGCGTCCGTTGCCAGCGTCGCGATGCGCGCGGCCAGCTCGCCGGCGTCGCCCGGCGTGTGCGTCAGCGCATCGACATCAGCCGAGACGAGCTCCGCGGCGCCGCCGGCGGCGCTGACGATCACGGGGCGCCCGCAGGCCATCGCCTCGGCGATGACGAGGCCGAACGGTTCGGGCGACGTGCTCGCGTGAACGACGACGTCGAGCGCGCGCAGCGCCGCGTCGGATCGCTCGATGAAACCGGTGAATCCGACGCGATCCGCGATTCCGAGCGACGCGGCCGCCTGCCGCAGCTCGACGCCCGAATGTTGACTCCCGTCGGTCTGATAGAGCGCGTCGCCGATGACGTACGCGCGAACCGGCAGCTCGCGCGGAAGCTGCGCGACGCCGCGCAGAAACGTCTCGTGTCCTTTCCATCGTGCGAACGTGCCGAGCAGTCCGACGCGGATCGTTCCGGCCGGGGCTGCCGGCAGATCGGCGAGTCGATCGAGATCCGCGCGATCGCCGATTGGCGAAAACCGATCGAGATCGACGGCGTTCAGGATGGGCACGACGCGAAGGCCGTTCCCAAGCGCGGCGGTTGCGTCGCGCGACACGCTTAGCGAGTTCGCAACGAGGACCGAGCATCGCGACACATTCCAGCGGAGGAGTCTCGCCGTCAGCGGCCGCGACCCGAGGTAATCGTGCAGATGCCACACGAGCGGCACGGACCTGGTCGCCCATGCGGCGAGCAGGTGCATCTTCAGGCCGTTGGTGTGAATGATGTCGGGGCGAAACGAAGCGACCTCGCGACGAAGCCGGCCGACGTACGCGGGTACCGCTGAAGCCGCACGGGCGAATTGCGCGGCGAGACCAAGGTAGCCGCGATCAGCGCGCGCGCCGTGTTCGCCGAGTGCCGCCAGCGCCGGTGGAAATGGCTGCACCGCGGTGGTGACGCCAATTGCGTGCGCCGCCGCGTTCAACGGACCCTCACCCGCCGTGACGAGATGAAGGGCCCATGACGGCTGCGCGCCGCGCACGCTCGCGAGCATCGCGAGGAGGCTGGTTTCGGCGCCCCCCAACTGGCCCGTGGGATTGACGTACATCACACGCATCGGGCGGCCGCAGTGCGGAATGTCCAGAACGTCCAGAACGTGCAAACGGGTTTTAAAAGAGCCGCGAGCCGACCTTGATCTCGTCGTTCGGCTGGACCTTGTCGTCCATCTTGGCCGACACCTCGACGATCTTGCCGTTGAGGGTGCGAATGACCGTCAGGCGCCGATCCGAACCGCGCTCGGTCAGGCCGCCCGCGAGAATCAGCGCCTGCGCGACGGTTGTTCCGGTGTCGAGCACGTAGTTGCCCGGATTCTTCACCTGCCCGCTGATCCAGAAGCGCTTCGCGGTGGGCACGTTGATGAGGTCGCCGTCCTGCAGTGTCACGTCGAGGCCGGCGCGGCCGAGCTCGAGATCCTTCCGGTTGACGGTGATTTCCTTGGCAGGCTCGCCAGGTCTCGGTTGGTGCACGACGATCACTTCGTTTGCCGCGGCGCTCGTCGGCGATCCCGCGAGCGCAAGCGCCTCGAGGAGGCTCATCGTCAAACCCGTCAACTGCACCTTTCCGGGCGTCCGCACCTCGCCGACCACGAGCACACTGCGCGCCTTGTACACGTCGACGTCGATGAGGACCTGGGGATTCTGCAGGTATCCGTCTTTCAACAGCGACGTGATTTTGGCCTGCAGCTCGACGACCGTCGACCCCGCGGCCGACTGCCGGCCGATGTAAGGCATCGTGATCGTGCCGTCGGTGTCGACGCGGTACTT
>Ga0114129_10008435_pt1 | contig 14685 bp, 13 predicted proteins | sample RhiMetdeltSRZDD1_FD_80071 | JGI IMG/M metagenome (GOLD analysis project Ga0114129, IMG submission 80071) | Populus rhizosphere microbial communities from Tennessee, USA - Rhizosphere MetaG P. deltoides SRZDD1 (version 2) (version 2) | ecosystem: Host-associated > Plants > Roots > Rhizosphere >... | reverse complement strand
GCGGTTCGCGAACGGCATCTTCGAGCCGATCTGGAACCGCCAGTTCATCGACCACGTGCAGATCACCGTGGGCGAGTCGCTCGGCATCGAGGGACGTGCGGGGTTCTACGAGAAGGCCGGCGCCGTCCGGGACGTGGTCCAAAACCACTTGCTCCAGCTCGTCGCGCTCACCGCCATGGAGCCGCCGATCGACTTCGCCGCCGAGTCGGTTCGCAACGAGAAGGTCAAGGTCCTCAAGGCGCTGCACACCCCCGGGCCGAAGCACGTCGTGCGCGGCCAGTACGGCAGCGGCTACATCGAGGGCGAGGAGGTGCTCGGGTACCGCGAGGAGGCCGACGTGGCGGCGGACTCGCAGACCGAGACCTACGTCGCCGCCAAGCTCTACGTGGACAACTGGCGCTGGGCCGACACGCCGTTCTACATCCGGACGGGCAAGCGCCTGCCGAAGCGCGAGACGACGATCGCGATCCAGTTCAAGCGCGCTCCGCACCCGCCCTTCGAGGCCGACCTCGAGTCGCCGCTGCGCCCGAACGTCCTCCTGATCCACATCCAGCCCGACGAGGGCATCTCGCTCGCCATCGGCGCCAAGGTGCCGGGGCAGGGGCTCTCGATCCGCACCGTCCACATGGACTTCGTCTACGGCGGCGCGTTCCGCATCGGGCTGCCCGAGGCGTACGAGCGCCTGATCCTCGACTGCCTGCTCGGCGACGCGACGCTCTTCACGCGCGCGGACGAGGTCGAGGAGCAGTGGGCGATCGTCGACGCCATGGTCGCGCCGTGGCGTCGCGACCGGCCACACTTCCCGAACTACGCGGCGGGCACGTGGGGGCCGGCGGCGGCAGACGAGCTCCTCCATCGTGACGGCCGCTCCTGGCGGAGGCACTGACCGTGGCCGTGGCGCTCGGCAGCATCCGCGAGATCGAGCACGAGCTCGGCCAGCTCCGCGACGCTTCCACGGCTCCCGGTGCCGCTCCCCTCCTGCGCACGAGCGTGATGACGCACATCGCCTGGGTTCCCGAGCGCTGGGCCGAGCAGGCCCGGGAGACGCTCCTCGGCCTGGCCGAGCGCCATCCTTCGAGGACGATTCTCCTCTTCCCCTCCCCGGACGAGCCCGACGACGTGCTCGAGGGCGAGGTCGACTTCCGCTGCTTCGTCCGGGGAGGTCACGAGAAGGAGATCTGCTCCGAGGTCATCTCGATCCGCCTCTGCGGGCGTCGCTCCGCCGCGCCGGCCAGCGTCGTCGTGCCGCTCCTCGTCCCGGACCTGCCCGTCTTCCTGCGCTGGCGCGGGCCGCTCCCGTTCGGCGCGCAGGAGCTCGAGCAGATGGTCGACGTCGTCGACCGCCTGGTCGTCGACTCGCGCGAGTGGGCGGACGTCCGGGGCGACCTCGCCCGGCTCCCGGAACTGTTCCACCGCGTGGCCGTGTCCGACATCGCCTGGGGGCGGACGCTTCCGTGGCGGGCAGGGGTCGCCGACCTCTGGCCCGACGTGCGCGACGCCGCCGTCCTCCGCGTCGCCGGTCCCGAGGCCGAGGCGTTCCTCCTGCAGGGCTGGCTCTCCGGCCGGCTCGGCCGCGAGGTGCGGCTCGAGCACGAGCGCGCCGGGGAGGTCGAGCTCGTCGAGGTCGACGGGCGCGAGGCCAGGATCGGGCGTCTCGAGCCGCAGACGTCGAGCGACCTGCTGTCCGAGGAGCTCGAGGTTTTCGGGCACGACCGGATCTACGAGGAGGCGGTACGCAGCTTCTCGTCGGCCCCGACCTAGCCGAGCTCGCCGCCGGCTGGATCGCAGAGCGGTCCCGTGCCGGGAAACCGTTCCGCATCGCCCTGACGGGCGGGTCGACGCCGCGTGCCGTCTACGAGCGGCTCGCCGCGATGGACCTCGACTGGGCGTCGTGGCACGTCTGGTGGAGCGACGAGCGCCTGGTGCCGCCCGACCATCCAGACTCGAACGAGCGCATGGCACGCGAGGCCCTTCTCTCCCGCGTGTCGATCCCCGGCGACCAGGTCCACGCGCTCCGCTCGCTGGACGTGCCGCTTCCGGACGAGTTCGACCTCGTGCTCCTCGGCGTCGGCCACGACGGCCACACGGCCTCGCTCTACCCCGGCCACGACGAGGAGCTCGCCGACCCGGGCCCGCTCGTCCACGTCCCGGTGCCGGGCCTCGAGCCGCCGCACCCGCGGATCACGTTCGCCCTCGCCTACGTCAACGCCCAGCCGCTGGTCGCGCTGATCGTCGGCGGCGAGGACAAGCACGAGATCCTGGGGCGCATCCTCGCGGGCGACGAGTCGCTCCCGGCCGCCCGAGTGCGAGCCCGGGAGACGGTGTTGCTCACGGACGAGGCAGCCGCGCCTCGATAGCCTCGCCCACCGCGAGGACAAGGGCGTCATCGCCCGGGCGGGCGGCGATCTGGAGGGACGCGGGGAGCCCGTCCTCGGCCGCGCCGCACGGGAGGGCGAGCGCCGGCCAGCCCAGCGCGTTGAAAGGGCGGGTCAGCGAGATCATGCGCTCCCGCAGCGCGAGGTCGCCGATCCCGACCGGCGGCGCCACCATCGGCATCGTCGGCGTGAAGAGAACGTCGAACCCGTCGAGTGCCTCCAGGGCGCGCTCGCGGTAGGACTCGCGCTCCACGAGCGAGGCGGCCACCTCGGCCTCGCCGACGGAGAACGCGGCCTCCAGCTTGCGCCGGACGTTGTCGCCGTAGAGGTCGGCGTGCTGGGCGAAGAGCTCGCGATGCACCTCCGCTGCCTCCACCTGGAAGGCCGGGTTGAGGTCGCCCGGCAGTGGGAAGTCGACGTGCTCGACGTCGGGAGAGAGGGCTGCGGCCTCCTCCACCCGGGCCCGCACGAGCGGCTCCGCCAGGTCGAGCCATGCGAGGGCCAGGCGCAGGTCGCCCGTCTCCCGTTCCGCGAGCCCCGCCAGCACCCTCATCATCGCGCTGCACGCCGCGACCGAGCGCGCCATCGGACCCACCGTGTCGAAGCTCGGCGCGAGCGGGAAGACGCCGTCGGCCGGCACGAGGCCCCACGTGGGCTTGAAGCCGACGACGCCGCAGCACGCGGCCGGGAGGCGGATCGACCCGGCGCTGTCCGTGCCGAGGGCAAACTCGCAGAGCCCGGCGGCGAGCGCCGCGCCGTTGCCGCCGCTCGAGCCTCCCGGGATCCGCTCGGGATCGAGCGGGTTGACGACGGCGCCGTAGTGCGGGTTGTCCGACGTGATGCCGTACGCGAGCTCGTGCAGGTTCGTCTTCCCGACGACCGCGTAGCCGGCCTCCTCGAGCGCGGTCACACATGACGCCGACCGCTCGGGAACGTGGTCGCGGTAGATCGCCGACCCGTAGGTCGTCACCAGCCCGGCCGTGTCGATCAGATCCTTGACGGCGAGCGCGATCCCGTCCGGCCGCTCCTCCGGAAGCGCGAGGAACGCCCGGTACGGATCAGCCGACGGCGTCGTAGATCACCGCGACGGCGAACGAGCCCGCCAGGAGGATCAGCGCGATCCCAAGCAGGATCAGGCCGAGCTTCAGGTTCTTGCGGCTCAGCTCGGGATCCACTAGCCGACCACCACCGGGTCGATCGCCATGGCGACGAAGAGGAGTGCGAGGTACGCGAGCGAGTAGCTGAACAGCCGCCGAGCCCGGGCCGGCGTCGCCTGGCGCTGCAGGGCGAGCGCGAGGCCGATGAAGAGGAGCCCGAGGACGAGCGCGGACACGAGGTAGACCGCGCCGAGCGTTCGACCGAGGACGGGCAGGAGCGTGATCGCCACGAGGACGAACGAGTAGATGACGATCTGGCGCGTCGTCTCGCGCTCGCCGCGCACGACCGGCAGCATCGGGATCCCCGCCTCGGCGTAGTCGCGCTTGATGAGCAGGGCGAGCGCCCAGAAGTGCGGCGGCGTCCAGAAGAAGACGATCAGGAAGAGCGCCAGCGCGACGAGCGTCAGGTTGCCGGTCGCCGCCGAGTACCCGACGAGCGGCGGCACGGCGCCCGCGGCGCCGCCGATGACGATGTTCTGCGGGGTCGTCCGCTTGAGCCAGCGCGTGTAGACGAGGACGTAGAACAGGTTTCCGGCCAGCGCGAGCAGCGCCGCGAGCACGTTCACGAACGAGGTCAGCACGACATAGGAGAGCGCCGAGAGAGCGAGCCCGAACTCGACGGCCCGCTCGGGCGGCACCCGGCCGGCGGCGACGGGCCGGCGGGCGGTGCGCTTCATGTGCGTGTCGATGTCGCGGTCGAGGACGTGGTTGAGGGCGCTGGCGCCGCCGCAGGCGAGCGCGAGCCCGCCGAGCGTGGCCAGGGCCAGGCCCGCGGACGGCAGCCCTCCGGCGCCGACGATCATCCCGCCGGCCCCGGTGATCAGGAGCAGAACCATGATCCGCGGCTTTGTCAGCGTCAGGTAGTCGCGAAGCGATCCCGCGGGCACCCGAGCGCCGCCCCGGAAGGAGATCGCCGAGGCGACCGACGCGGCAGCGAGCGCCGTCGCCCCGAGCGCAATGTGGAGCCAGGCCGGTGCCCCTGCGAGCGCCGCGAGGCCCGCGCCGGCGAAGAGGAAGAACGAAGCTGCCGCGGTGCCGAGGAGGTCGTTCCGGTCCGGATGCGCAAGACGTGCGGCGAGCACGGTCGCCGCGAGCAGCGCCAGGGTCACATGAGCGGAGACGTCGTGGGCGAGCCCCCAGGCGCCGGTCGCGACCACGGTCGCCACACCGGCGGTTCCGGCGAGCGCCGTGAGGCGGAGCCAGGGCCCGGGCCGGGCGCTCATTCCTGTAGCCCTCCGATGCGCCGACGCAGGTCGCGCAGCGGCCGCGGGCTCGACACGTACGGCACCTTGTCGAAGTTGTAGGCAGGCGGCGGGGAGGTCGCGTACCACTCGAGCGTGTCGCCGCGCCAGGGGTCGTTGCCGACGCGCGGGCCGCTGCGCCAGCTCTTCGTCGCGTTCCAGACGAAGATGAGGAGCGAGATCGCCATGAGGAAGGACCCGAGGGTCGAGATGAGGTTGTACCACTCGAAGAGCCCGCTCTCGTCGTAGGTGTAGACGCGCCTCGGCATACCCAGCAGCCCGAGCATGTGCTGCGGCAGGAACGCCGCGTTGAAGCCGACGAACATGAGCCAGAAGTGGGTCTTGGCGAGCTTCTCGTCGTACATCCGGCCGGTGATCTTCGGGAACCAGTAGTAGGTCCCGGCGAAGATCCCGAAGACGGTCCCGCCGAAGAGCACGTAGTGGAAGTGCGCGACCACGTAGTACGAGTCGTGCACGGCGTAGTCCACCGGGTAGGCGGCGAGCATGACCCCGGAGAGCCCGCCCATCGTGAAGAGCGCGATGAAGCCGAGGCAGAAGAGCAGCGGCGCCTGGAGCCAGAGGCTGCCTTTCCAGAGCGTCGCGAGCCAGTTGAAGATCTTGATCGCGGTCGGCACGGCCACGGTCAGGGAGGCGGCCATGAACCACCACTGCAGTGGCTCTGCCATCCCGATCGTGAACATGTGATGCGCCCAGACGAGCATGCTCGCGAAGGCGATGCCGAGGGTGGAGAACGCGATCGCCTTGTAGCCGAAGATCGGCTTCCGCGAGAAGACAGGGATGACCTCGGAGAGGATTCCCATCGCGGGCAGCACCATGATGTAGACCTCGGGGTGGCCGAAGAACCAGAACATGTGCTGCCAGAGCACCGGCCCGTTGTCGCCCTCGAAGAAGGACGTCACCCCCTGGCGGTCGAGGAGGAGCATCGTCACGGCCGCCGAGATGGCCGGCAGGACGAGGACGAGCAGCACTGCGTACGCCTCGATCGACCAGACGAAGAGCGGGATGCGCATCCAGGTCATGCCCGGGGTGCGCATGTTGTGGATCGTGACGATGAAGTTGATCGCGCCGGCCAGCGACGAGAGCGAGGTCAGGTGCAGGCCGAGGATCCAGAAGTCCTGGCCCGTGGTCGGGCTGAACTCGTCGGTCGAGAGCGGCGAGTAGGCGGTCCAGCCGGAGCTCGCCGCGCCGCCGTCCGCGAAGAAGCTCGAGAGCATGACCAGGCCGCCGAGCAGGAAGAGCCAGTACGAGAGCGCGTTCAGGCGCGGGAACGCCATGTCCTGCGCGCCGATCATGAGCGGGACGAGGTAGTTGCCGAAGCCCGCCAGGATCGGGACGACGAAGAGGAAGACCATCGCCGTCCCGTGGATCGTGAAGAGCTGGTTGTAGTCGTTCCGGGTGATGAAGTCCTGGTCCGCCTGGGCGAGCTGCGTCCGCATGAGGAGCGCCATCAGCCCGGCCAGGAAGAAGAAGCCGAAGGACGTGACCAGGTAGAGGATCCCGATCCGCTTGTGGTCGACCGTCGTCAGCCAGCTGGTGACGCGGCCCTCGCGCCAGGTGGGCGCGACGGTCTCGGTGCGGACGGCCACTAGCCGTCACCCTCCTGTTGGGTCTCCGTGCCCGCCGGCTGCGGCTCCGCCAGCCGCTCGTTGGAGCGGATGTAGGCGATGAGCGCCTCCACCTGGAAGGCGGGCCAGCCACGCCCGACCGGCGGCATGTAGCCGTCGAAGTTCGGCTTGTCCTGCCCCTCCTCCAGGAGCGCGGTGAGCGCAGCCTCGTCCACGAGCGTGCCGCTCTTGGCGATCGGCGGGCCGAGGTCGCCCTCGCCGGCGAGGCCGTGGCACTTGGCGCAGACGCGCTCCCACGACTCGCGGCCGAGGGCGAGCTGCGTCGCCCCGGGCTGGTCCTGCCCGGTGAGCAGCGTCAACCGGTCGGTGAACTCGGTCTCCGTGACCACCTCCACGACGGTCGGCATGACGGCGTGCAGGACGCCGCAGAGCTCGGCGCACTTGCCCTCGAACACACCCTCGCGGTTCGGCGTGAAGTTGAGCGTGTTCGTCTTGCCGGGGATGGCATCCCGCTTCCCGGTGATGTCGGGCACCCACCAGCTGTGGATCACGTCGTAGGAGACGAGCTCGAGCTTGACCGGCCGGTCGACCGGCAGGATGAGGGTGTCGATCGAGATCTGGCCGTCCGGATAGACGTACTCCCAGTAGAACTGGTGCCCCTCGACGCGGATGACCAGCTCGTCCGACCGGTCGCCGCCGGTCGCCTGCACCGCCGAGGAGCGGGCGAGGACGACGATCGCGATCCCCGCGAGGATGATCGCCGGGATGACCGTCCAGATGATCTCGACGCGCGTGTTGCCGTGGATCTGCGGGCCCTCGGCGTCCGGCGGGGCCGACCCGCGGCGCCGGAAGCGGATGACGAAGAGGATGAGCGCCGTCTCGACGGCGACGAAGACGACCGCGCAGATCGCGAAGACGAACCAGTAGAGCCAGCGAATGGCCTCGCCGCTGTCGCTCCCGGTGGACGGCGGCCCGAAACCGGGGTCGGCGGCCAGCGCAGCCGGGGCGGCCGCGAGCACGAGCGCCGCGAGCACGACGATGACGGCGGGCTTCCTCCGCATGGCCGGTGCGATTCTATTCGCCCGTGCGACGGCCTGGCTTCGCGACGAAAGTCACTCGTTCGGGGGAGTTGAAATTCCCCCGAAATGTGGTTCAGTGAGTGCGGACGGGGTACCCTCCTCAGCGGCGAGGAGGAGCCCCGGATCGGCACCGCCGGAAGCTGGGAGAGGGTTTTCGCGCGCCGAGGGGAGCTTCATGGGGGAACCCTGTTTCCCCCATGTTCCCCGGCCTTCAGGAGGCTAGGCTTGTCCTCGATGGACGACGCCTGGCTCGTGCAGCTCCCTCCCGACGCGACGGGGCCGGTCGAGGTCTTCGTGAACGGCGTGCGGCAGGAGCAGGGCAAGGACTACGTCGTCTCGGGCGAGGTGCTGCGCTTCTCCAGGCCGCTCGCGCGCGAGGGCCGGCTCGGCCCGCTGCGCTGGGCCAGCATGTTCCTCGGCGTCGCCGGCACCTACCGCAAGAACGACTCCGTGGACGTGATCTACGACGTCGGCGGTCGCCGGACGGTCGCGTCCGGCCTGACGATCATCCCGCCAGGCGGGCCTGCACGGCCCCCGTCCCCGTAACGGACACGGCCGTGGGGACGAGCGCGACGCCGTACTTGCGGGCGAGGTCCGGCTGCCTCGAGACGTCGACCGTGACGACGCGCCGGCCCTCCGCGCGAAGACGCTCCTCGAGCGTACGGCAGTCGCTGCAGAGCGGGTGCGTGAACTGGAGGACGACCTCGCCGTCGGGCGTGAGGCCGAAGTCCGCGAGCTCGACCCGGTCGAGCCGGTGTGAGCGGATTCCGCGGAGCCGCGCGCCGATCCGGTAGATCTCACAGCCCGCACAGAGCCCCGTGGCCGCGGCGAGCAGGGCCAGGCCGGCGACCACGAGGGCAAGCGCCCAGCCCAGCGTCGTCACTCCGACCGCGTGTGCGACCGAGGCCGCGCCGAGGACGACGACGCCCACCATGTTCGCGAAGCGCGGCGGCCGCGAGTCCTCGATCGGCCCCTCGCCGAAGCGTGGTTGGACGAGCTCGAAGTAGGCGAGGCACGGCAGGCAGTAGCGGCGGCCGAAGATCAGGCCGACGGCGAGCTGGAGCGCGAGGATCGCCAGGAGCGGCCACCAGCCGGTCACGACGGAGACGAGCGCGAGCAGCCCGATCGTCGCCTGGTTGAACCGCGGTCCGCGCGAATCGATGACGTCGAGGTCCCGGTACGGGTCGGCCGTGCGTCCTCGCTTCACTTTGTGAAGCTTACCGGCTGGGGGCGCCGATCGCCCCAGTCGCTATCCTCATTTCGAGGGCGTGGAACGCGACCAGATTGACGATCTGAACACCGGCTTCGTCGAGGAGCTCCTCGCCGACTACCTCGCAGCTCCCGAGTCGGTGGACCCACAGTGGCGGGCTCTCTTCGAGGCGAGCCCCGAGGCGCTGGTCGAGCACCTCCCGCTCCTCCGCCGGCTACGCGAGCTCTACCCCGACGGTATGCCCGGCGGGAACGGCGCTCCGGCGCCTGCGGCCGCTCCACCGGCCGTCGAGGCGGAGCCCGACCGGCTCCTGCTCGGCGGCGTCGCGGCCGCGATGTCCCTCGTGAAGGCGCACCGCACGCACGGCCTGCTCGCCGCGCGCCTCGACCCGCTCGGCTCGGAGCCGCCGGGTGACCCCGCGCTCGATCCTGAACGGCTCGAGCCGCGGCTGACGCCCGACCTCATGGCGCTCATCCCCGCGGGCGTCCTTCGCCTCTACGTGAAGGCGGAGACGCTGGCGGAGGCGCTACCGATCCTGCGGGAGACCTACTGCGGGACGATGGCCTACGAGCTCGAGCACATCTCGAGCCACGAGCAGCGGCTCTGGCTGCGGGAGGCGATCGAGTCCGGCCAGTTCCGCCGGCCCTTCGCGGCCGACGAAAAGAAGGCCCTGCTGCGGCGCCTGTCCGACGTGGAGGGCTTCGAGCGCTACCTGCGCCGCGCCTTCCTGGGCCAGAAGCAGTTCTCGATCGAGGGCCTCGACGTCATGGTCCCGATGCTGGACGAGGCGATCGAGCTGGCCGCCGCCGACGGCGCGCGCCGCGTGGTCCTCGGCATGGCGCACCGCGGCCGCCTCAACGTCCTCGCGCACACCGTCGGCCGCGAGGTCGACGCGATCCTGCGCGAGTTCGAGGGCGAGCGCGTCCTCGAGGCCGTCTCCACCGATCTCGAGAGCGGCTCCGGCGACGTGAAGTACCACCTCGGCGCCGCGGGCACCCGCGAGACGCAGAGCGGCGAGGTCACCGTCTCCCTCGCGTCGAACCCGAGCCATTTGGAGTTCGTCGACCCGGTCGTCGAGGGCGAGACCCGCGCGGCGCAGACCGACCACGCCTCTGCCGCCGGCGAGCACGATCCCTCCGCGGCGCTCGCCGTGCTCATCCACGGCGACGCTGCCTTCCCGGGCCAGGGCGTCGTGGCCGAGACGCTCAACCTCCAGGAGCTCGCCGGCTACGCGACCGGCGGCACGCTCCACATCATCGCCAACAACCAGGTCGGGTTCACGACCGACCCGGACGAGGGTCGCTCCACGCGTTACTCGAGCGACCTCGCCAAGGGCTTCGACACGCCGATCATCCACGTGAACGCCGACGACGCCGAGGCGGCCGTCTCTGCGATCCGGCTCGCCATGGCGTTCCGGGCGAAGTTCCGGCACGACATCGTCGTCGACCTCGTCGGCTACCGGCGCTTCGGCCACAACGAGGGCGACGAGCCGAGCTACACACAGCCGCTCATGTACAAGCTGATCGAGAAGCACCCGACCGTCCGCGACCAGTACGCGCAGCGGCTCGCCGACGAGGGCCTCGTCACGCCCGACGAGGTCGAGGGCTTCATGGACGAGGTGCAGGCGCGGATGCGCTCGGTGCACGAGGAGCTCAAGGCCTCGTTCGAAGGTGGCGGCAAGCGCAGAGAGCGCCGCATCGGCCGCGGCGCCGACGCGCACCTCGAGACGGCTGTGCCGCTCGCGCAGCTCCAGGAGCTGAACGAGCGCCTGCTCGAGGTACCCGAGGGCTTCACGGTCCACCCGAAGCTCGCCAAGGCGCTCGAGCGGCGGCGCGACACGCTCGGCGACCAGGGCGGGATCGACTGGGGGCAGGCGGAGGCGCTCGCCTTCGGCACCCTCCTCGCCGACGCCACGCCGGTGCGCCTCACCGGCCAGGACACGGAGCGCGGGACGTTCTCGCACCGCCACCTCGTGCTGCACGACTTCGAGACCGGCGAGAAGTACGCGCCGATCCAGCACCTGCCGACCTCGCGCGCGCCCTTCCAGGTCTACAACTCGCCGCTCTCGGAGACCGGCGCGCTCGGTTTCGAGTACGGCTACTCGGTCGCCGTCTCGCGCGCGCTCGTACTCTGGGAGGCGCAGTTCGGCGACTTCGTCAACTCCGCCCAGGTCGTCATCGACCAGTTCGTCGTCTCCGGGCTCTCGAAGTGGACGCAGAGCTCGCGCCTCACGCTCCTCCTGCCGCACGGGTACGAGGGCAATGGGCCCGAGCACTCGAGCGCGCGGCTGGAGCGCTTCATGCAGCTCGCCGCGCAGGAGAACATCCGCATCGTCAACCCGTCGACCGCCGGGCAGTACTTCCACCTGCTGCGCCGGCAGGCGCTCCACCCGAAGGGGCGCCCTCTGGTCGTGCTGACGCCGAAGGGCCTGCTCCGCCACAAGGAGGCAACCTCGCACGTCGAGGAGCTGAGCGAGGGCGGGTTCCGCGCGCTCATCGACGACCCGCGGCTCGACGACGACGAGAAGCGCGAGGTCGAGCGGCTCGTCGTCTGCTCCGGGAAGGTCTACTACGACATCGTCGGGCACGAGGCCTTCGGCGAGTCGGAGAGCGTGGCGATCGGCCGCCTCGAGCAGCTCTATCCGTTCCCGGTCGCCGCCTACGACGAGCTGCTCGCGCGCTACCCGGCCCTCACCGAGGTGGTCTGGGCGCAGGAGGAGCCGCAGAACATGGGCGCCTGGCGCGCCATCCGCCACCGCCTGGAGGAAGGGCTGCCCGCCGAGGTCGACCTCCGCTACGTCGGACGTCCGTGGCGGGCGAGCCCCAGCGAGGGCTACCCGACCGCGCACAGGCTCGAGCAGGACCGTATCGCGCGCGAAGCGCTCGGCGCGTTCTAGTCCCTAGCGTTCGTGGATCTCGCGCAGGAGGGCGCGAACGTTCGCGACCGGCCCGAGGTGCGCGAGCTTGTCCGGGTTGGCGATCGAGCGGATCGTCTGGACCGTGCCGTCGGCGACGTCGAGCGAGAAGGTGCTGATGAGCCGTCCGTCGCGGTCGAGGAACAGCGCGCCCGGCTGCCCGTTGATCTCCGTGCGGCGGAAGGTGGCGCCGACTTTCATCAACTGGGTGCCCAGGCCGAGCAGAAGCTTGGAGACGTTGTCGCGGCCGTAGATCGGCCGGCGCCACGCCGGGCCCCTCCTGTCACCGTCGCCGTAGACGACGACGTCCTGCGCCAGCAGACCGACGAGGCCGTCCGTGTCGCCTTCCTCGACCGCGTCGAAGAAGCGGTCGGCGAGGCGCTCGCGCTCCTCCCGCGAGGCCTCGAACCTCGGCCGCCGGTCGTCCACGTGGTGCCGGGCGCGCACCGCGAGCTGGCGCGTGTTGTCCTCGCTCTTGCCCACGACGCCGGAGACCTCGTCGTACCCGTAGCCGAAGACGTCGTGGAGCAGGAAGACCGCCCGCTCGACCGGAGTGAGGCTCTCCAGGAGCACGAGGAACGCGAGGGAGAGAGAGTCGGCGGTCTCCGCGTGCTGGGCCGTGTCGGCGTCGGGGTCGGTGAGGAGCGGCTCGGGGAGCCACTCGCCGACGTACTCCTCGCGCTGGGCGCGCGCCGAGCGGAGGTAGTCGATCGCGAGCCGCGTCGTCACGGTCGAGAGGAAGGCCTTGGGCGAGTCGATCTCCTCACCCTCGCTCTGCGCGCGGTGGTAGCGGAGGAAGGCCTCCTGCACGATGTCCTCGGCCTCGCCGACGCTTCCGATCATGCGATAGGCGATCGAGAAGAGCAGCGGCCTCAGCTCTTCGTAGATCTGGTCTGTCGGTCTCTCGGGCATTCCGTCACCCCTCAGACGAGAAGGCGCGCTCGTCTGTGACACGCGGGCCTCGCGTGTCACAGACGCGTATGCCCGTTCGTCTCAGAGGGTGAACCAGGGAAAGGAGACGACAATGAAAGTCTTCATCGCAGGCGGGACCGGAGCGGTCGGCAAGCGCCTCGTGCCACTGCTCGTTTCCGCAGGACACGACGTCTACGCCACGACCCGCTCCGCCGGAAAGGTCGACGATCTCCGTCGGCTCGGTGCCGAGCCGGTCGTCCTCGACATCCTCGACCGCCCGGCTGTGGAGGCCGCGATCGCGGCGGCCCGGCCGGAGGTGATCGTCCACCAGGCCACGGCCCTCTCGGACATCGGCAACTTCCGCAAGATCGCCGAGGAGTTCGCGCAGACCGACCGTCTGAGGACGGAGGGAACCGACAACCTGCTCGCGGCAGCCGCTGCGGCGGGTGTGCGTCGAGTCGTCGCCCAGAGCTTCACCGGCTGGCCGTACGCCAGGGTCGGTGGGCCGATCAAGACGGAGGAGGATCCGCTCGATCCCGACCCGCCCGAAGCGGCGCGGGACATGCTCGCGGCGATCCGCCACCTGGAAGACCGGGTCACCGGGACGCCGGGAGTCGAGGGCGTCGCCCTTCGCTACGGCGGCTTCTACGGGCCCGGCACGAGCATCGCCGAGGGCGGATCCCACCTCGAGGCCATTCGCAAGCGGAAGTTCCCGGTCGTCGGCGACGGCGCCGGCATCTGGTCGTTCGTCCACATCGACGACGCCGCCGCAGCCACGAAGGCGGCGATCGAGAGCGACATGACCGGGATCTACAACATCGTCGACGACGAGCCGGCGCCGGTCTCCGAGTGGCTTCCCTATCTCGCCGCCGCAATCGGTGCCAAGCCGCCTCGGCACGTGCCGGCCTGGGTCGGCAAGCTGGCCGTCGGCGAGCTGGGGCTGTCGATGATGACCGAAGCCCGCGGTGCCTCGAACGAGAAGGCCAAGCGCGAGCTCGGCTGGCAGCTTCGGTACCCGAGCTGGAGGCTCGGTTTCGAGGAGGGCCTGACCGACGACGTCGTCCACGAGCAGGCGGTCGCCGTGTAGAGGCGAGGGCGTAGACTCGCGCGGTGATCGACCCGACCGAGCGCTGGCCGCGAGGCCACGAAGAGAAGCCCGACTACGCCGGGCTTCTCACGTACGGGGGCGCGCCCTACACGCAGGATCCCGCCGAGCTCGAAGGCGTCGACGTGGCGGTCGTCGGGGCGCCGACCGACGACCTCGTCTCCGACCGGCCGGGCACCCGCTACGGCCCGCGCGCGATCCGGGCGGCAAGCTTCCCGCCCGGGCCGCACCTGGAGGCCGGGATCGACGCCTTCGCCGCGCTCTCGATCGTCGATTTCGGCGACGCGCCGGTCATCCCGGCCGATCCCGTGCGCACGCACGAGGCGATCGAGACGACGGTCGGCCAGGCGCTCGCCGCCGGCGCGCTCCCGGTCGTGCTCGGCGGCGACCACTCGATCTCCGAGCCCGACATCCGTGCGTGCGCAGCCGTCCACGGGCCGGTCGGCGTCGTCCACTTCGACACCCACACGGACACCGGCAAGGAGGTCTTCGGGGTCGAGGTCTCGCACGGCACGCCCTTCTACCGGCTCGTCGAGCAGGGCCACATCGACCCGCGCCGCTACGTGCAGATCGGCCTGCGCGGCTACTGGCCGGGCGACGCGGAGTTCGGCTGGCAGGCGGACCACGGCGTGACGAGCTTCTTCATGCACGACGTGCGCGAGCTCGGGATCAAGGCCGTCGTGCGCCGCGCGATCGAGATCGTCGGCGACGGCCCGGTCTTCCTGACGGTCGACGTCGACGTGCTCGACCCGGCCTTCGCCCCGGGCACCGGGACGCCGGAGCCGGGCGGGATGACGACGGGCGACCTCCTCTGGGCCGCGCGAACGGTCGCCGAGGGCCTCGACCTCGTCGGCGCCGACCTCGTCGAGGTGCTCCCGACCGCGGTCGCCTCGGCGGACATCACGGCCCTGGCGGCCGACCGGATCGTCCGCGAGATCCTCACGGGGATCGCGCTGCGGCGCCGGGGTCAAACCGGAGGCTAGGGCCGGGCGTATAGCTAGACGGCCGGGCTCCGAGGGAGATCCTGGGGAGGAGCCCAATGCAACCGTACGAGGGAGGGGGAGCCGACTCGCGCGCGCTCTCCCGTCGTGACCTGCTCAAGCGAG
>Ga0114129_10008434_pt1 | contig 14685 bp, 13 predicted proteins | sample RhiMetdeltSRZDD1_FD_80071 | JGI IMG/M metagenome (GOLD analysis project Ga0114129, IMG submission 80071) | Populus rhizosphere microbial communities from Tennessee, USA - Rhizosphere MetaG P. deltoides SRZDD1 (version 2) (version 2) | ecosystem: Host-associated > Plants > Roots > Rhizosphere >... | reverse complement strand
GCGACACGTCTCGAGCACGGCCGCGACTTCGGCGTCGGTATCTCCCGTGAAGTGATTGAGCGCCACGACGGGCGCCAGGCCGAAGAGACGCACGTTCTCGACGTGCTTGGCGAGGTTGTCACACCCGCGCCGCACGGCCGCGACGTCCTCGACGGGCAGCTCGGTCAGTGCCACGCCCGCGTGCATCTTCAACGCGCGCACGGTCGCCACGACGACGGCGACCGACGGCACCAGACCGGCGGTGCGGCACTTGATGTCGAGGAATTTCTCGGCGCCGAGATCGCTTGCGAATCCGGCCTCGGTGACCACGACCTCGCCCAGCTTGAGCGCCAGTCGCGTGGCGATCACGGAATTGCAGCCATGCGCGATGTTGCCGAAAGGACCGCCGTGCACGAGCGCGGGCGTGCCCTCCAGCGTCTGCACGAGATTCGGCTTGATCGCGTCCTTCATGAGCACCGCCATGGCGCCCGCCGCGCGTAAATCCGCGGCCGTGACCGGCGCGCCGTCCGCCGTTTCGGCGACGACCACCCGCCCTGCGCGCGCCTTGAAGTCGGCCAGATCGGTGGATAGGCACAGGATGGCCATGACTTCCGAGGCCACGGTGATCTCGAAGCCGCCCTCGCGCGGCACGCCGTGTGCCGGCCCGCCGAGTCCGAGCACGATGTTGCGCAGGGCCCGGTCGTTCATGTCGACGACGCGCTTGAGCTGTACGCGACGCGTGTCGACGCCGAGCGCGTTGCCCTGCACCAGGTGGTTGTCGAGCATGGCCGCCAGGAGGTTGTGCGCGGCGCCGATGGCGTGCATGTCGCCGGTGAAGTGCAGGTTGATGTCCTCCATCGGCCCGAGCTGCGCGCGGCCGCCGCCCGTGGCGCCGCCCTTCATGCCGAACACCGGGCCGAGCGAGGGCTCACGGAGCGCGACGACCGCGCGCTTGCCGAGCCGCCGCAGTCCGTCGGCGAGGCCGACGGTGGTCGTGGATTTGCCCTCGCCGGCCGGCGTCGGCGTCATAGCCGTCACCAGCACGAGCGTGCCGTCCGGATGGTCTCGGCGCCGCGCGATGGCATCCCACGCGACCTTCGCTTTGTGCCGCCCGTACGGCTCGAGCTCGTCGGGACCGAGTCCGACGGCGGCGCCGATCTCGTGAATCGGCTTCAGGGTCACCGCACGCGCGATTTCGAGATCCTGCTTACCCATGAGCGGCCAGACCTTTCTCCGTGACTGGGCGGGACAGGCGCGCGAGCCGCTCGGCGACAATCGGCAGCGCGGTGATGGAAAGCCCCAAGGGTGAGACGGCATCCGCAACGGCGTTGGCGACGGCGGCGGGCGCGCCGATCGTGCCGCCTTCGCCCATGCCCTTCACACCGCCCGGCATCAGCGGGGAGGGCGTCTCGAGGTGACCGATCTCGAACGACGGCACGTCGCCCGCTTTCGGCAGCGCGTAGTCCATCAGCGTGCCGGTCAGCAGCTGGCCCGCCTCGTCGTGGACGATCCGCTCCAGCAGCGCCTCGCCGATGCCCTGCGCGACGGCGCCGTGGATCTGGCCCTCGACGATCATCGGATTGATCACGGGGCCGCAGTCCTCGACGAGCACGTAGCGTGGGATGCTCACGCGACCCGTGTCGGGGTCGACCTCGACCATGGCGATGTGCACGGCGCCGGAATAGGTGGGCCCCGGCGGATCGAAGTACACGGTCGTCTCGAGCCCGGGCTCGACGTCCACGGGCATGGCGCCCGGCGGCGAGTATGCGGCGCGCGCGACGTCGGCCAGCGTCACCGCGCGCTCGGGGAAGCCGCGCACGTGCGCGCGCCCGTCTTCCAGCACGACGTCGGCGGGCGCCGCCTCCAGCAGCCGTGCGGCGAGCGCGGCGATCTTCGGTTGCAGCCGCTCGGCGGCCTCCGCCACGGTGCCGCCGATGGCGACGGCGCCGCGGCTGCCGAAGGTGCCGCTGCCGAGCGGTGCGACCCGCGTGTCGCTGGCCTCCACGCGAACGCGCTCGAGCGGCACGCCGAGGCGATCGGCGAGCACCTGCGCGATCGTCGTCGCGTGCCCCTGCCCCTGCGACGGGAACGAGGTCGCGCAGCGCACGCTGCCGTCGGGATCGACGCGGACGGTGGCCGCCTCGATGCCCGACACGTCTTGCATGCCGCGCCCGCGAAAAACCTCCGAGCCCATGCCGGTGTACTCCGTATAGCAGGCGATGCCGATGCCGATGAGGCGGCCGCGCGCCCGCGCTTCGGCCTGCGTGCGCCGAAGCGCGTCGTACTCCGCGGCGGCGAGCGCCTGCTCGAGCGCTTTGGGGAAATCACCGCTGTCGTAACGCATCCCGCTCGCCGAGGTGAACGGGTACGCGTCGCGGGGGATCAGGTTGCGGCGGCGCACCTCGGCGGGATCGAGGCCGAGGCGCGCGGCGAGCAGATCGAGCATCCGCTCCATCGCGAACGCGCCCATCGTCATGCCGACGCCGCGGTAGGCCCCGAGCGGGGGCGTGTTGGTCTGAACCGCCATCGCCTCATACGCGTACGCCGGCGTCAGGTACGGCCCGGGCAGGATGTTTGCGGCCCCGAGCGGCTCGAGCGCCGCGGTCAGCGGATAGATGTGGTACGCGCCCGCGTTGGCGACGACGCTGGACCGCAGCGCGAGCACGCGGCCCTCGGCGTCGGCGGCCAACTCCACCTCCATCCGCTGCTCGCGCGCCTGCGACCCCGCGGCGAGGTTCTCGCGTCGCGTCTCGATCCATTTCACGGGACGGCCGAGTCGCATGGCGAGCGCCGCGATGGCGACGTCCTCGGGAAACACGTGCGTCTTGAGCCCAAAGCCGCCACCGACGTCGGGCGCGCTCACGTGGATGCGGCTTTCGGCCACGTCGAGCGACGCCGCGAGCGCCGCGCGCAGGACGCGCGGCGACTGGTTCGACGCCCACACCGCGAGCGTCTCGCCGTCCCAGTCGGCGAGCACACCGCGCGCCTCCAGGGGCGAGGCCGTGAGCCGGCCGTGCGCGAACGTCTCGCGCACGACGACGGCGGCCGACGCGAACGCGGCGTCCACGTCGCCGCGCCGCTGCGCGCGCCGGAACAGCAGGTCGTCGGCGTCCAGCGCCTGCTGGAGCGTCACCTGGGCCGCGCGCACGTCCCAGTCCACGGCCACGCGCTCGACACCGTCGGCCGCGGCGTAGGTCGACGTCGCCGCGACGACGGCCACCGCCTCGCCGCAGAATCGTGGCTCGGACGTGAGGATGCGCCACGCCGTCGGCGTGAAACCGCCACCGGCCAGCCGTGGGCGAAGCGCACGTGCGCCGAGCTCTTCCGGTCCCATGACGGCGACCACACCGTCGACGGCTCGCGCGGCGGTCGCGTCGAGGCCGCGCACGACGGCGTGTGCGTGCGGGCTCCGCACGAACGCCGCGTGCACCATGCGGGGCAGGACGAGATCGTCCACGTAGCGTCCGCGCCCGCGCAGCAGACGCGGATCCTCCACGCGTTTGACGCGCGCGCCCGTGTAGCGGATCAGGCGCCGCCCTTCACTCGCGGCAGGACCTCACCCGCAATCAGCTCGAGCTGCTCGAGACCCCAGTCGAGCGGATTCAGCACGATCCAGTCGACGCCGTTGTCCAGCGCCGCGATCCGCGCACTGATCCGCTCGGCGACCTCCTCGGCCGTGCCGAGCAGGTAATACGTCTTCCAGTAATCGAGATCCATGCCGGAATACACCGAGAAGCGCGGAATCGCGGACTCGGGCTTCTCGCCGGGCTTGAGCACCCAGACGAAGTTCGAGTACACGCGGCCGATCCTGGCCGGATCGCGCCCCGCCTCGCGCGCGAAACGCTGCACCTTGGCCCAGTCGCCCTTCACCATCTCGGGCGTGGCCGAAGAGTGCGGCACCCAGGTGTCGGCATACTTCGCGATGCGGCGAAGCACGGGATCGATGTTCGGCACCGTCTGGCCGTAGACCTTCTCGGAGGGCTGCGTGCCGCCGCCGATCCAGATCGGCGGGTGCGGCTTCTGCGCCGGCTTGGGATCGATGGTGAGGTTCTCGAAGCGGTAGAATCGGCCGCGGTAGGTCACGTCGTCGCCGGCCCACAGCGCGCGCACCGCCTCGATGGCCTCGTTCATGCGCGGCCCGCGCTCCTTGTACGGCACGCCCATGAGCTCGAACTCCTCTTCGTGCCAGCCCACGCCGATGCCGAGGATCGAGCGGCCGCCGGAGAGCAGGTCGAGCGTGGCCCACTCCTTGGCGAAATAGACGGGATTGCGGAGTGGCAGGACCAGCACCATCGTGCCGAGACGGATCGTGCGCGTGACGCCGGCGAGCGCCGACAGCATCGAGAGCGGCTCCAGCCACGTGGTTGCGTAGGCGGGCGGCGTGAGCAGCAGATGATCGATCGTCACCGCGGCCTCGAACCTCAGATCCTCGGCCCGGCGCAGGTAGCGGCCCATCTCGTCGAGCGTGGCGGTTCGCGGTCCCAGCGCGAAGGACGGGATGCGCAGACCGTACTTCATCGCTGACCGTCCTCCTTCTTGGCCTCGTCCTTCGTCAACCCACCGACGCGCGGATGCGGCCGGCCGCCGTCCGTGACGACGATGGCGAGCACGATCTCGTTCGCGCGCGGCGCGTCCGGGACCCGCACCTCCAGCGCGTCGTAATGCGTGCGCACGAACGCCGCGTCCTTGAAGTGCAGCGGGACGTCGATGCCGGTGCCCGGACCCCCGAGCTTCTTCGCGGACGGAATGATCGCCTTGCCACCACCCACGGCCGCGCGCAGCGGCGCGCCGAGCTTGGGATGCAGCAGCGCGGCCGCGTGCTCGTACTCGCCCTGCTCACCCACGATGGCCGCCTTGCCGTAGGACTCCGCGGGCGCGCCGAGCGCCTCGGTCGCTTTCTTGGCCAGCAACGCTCCCAGCTCCTCACCGGCGTCGATCAGCGGGGTGAGGTCGTCGACGAAGCGCCCAGCGAACGGGTTCTCGAGCACCGCGACGGCCGCGACCTTGCGCACCGGCCGCTTGGCTTCCCGCCCGCCGTCGCTCAGGATCTCTTCCACCAGCGTGACGATCTTGCGAATCTTCACCATCAATATCTCCTGGCCTATTCTTCGCCCGACCGTCGGGCGCCGGAGCCCGGCGAAGGCGCCCCGACGGCAAGTCTGAAAAACACCAGGCCGTCGAGCAGCTTGGGATAGAAGTGCGTCGACTTCTGTGGCAACACCTCGCCGCCGCGCACGACGGCCTGCAGCTCGTCGAGGGTCGTCGGCGCGATGAGGAAGGCCGCCTGATATCGTCCGGCCCGCGCCACGCGAACCGCCTCCACCTGGTCGGCGGTGTAGTCGACGTGGGTCTTGGCGTCGAGCTTCGCATCCGTGATGTCGCAGAGCGGCTTCAGCACACCCTCGTGGAGAATCGACACCGCGAGCTCGCGCCAGGCGCGCGACGTTCCGGCCGGCCACGGCAGCGCGTCGAAGGCATCCGGCCGCAGGGTCAGCGTCACGGCGCCGTCGGCCGTGACGACGCCGAGCGAGCGATTGCTCGGCCGGAACGCGAGCGGGTCAGCGAGCGGTGCGGCGTCGAACCAGCGACCCGCCGCGTCCACGAGCCGGCGCAGTGACATGCCCTCGACGCCGTGCACCAGGCGATGGTTGGGAAAGATCGTGAGGCCGGGCGCGTCGAGGCTCACGAAGGCCATCAGCTTGTCGTCCGCGCCGGGGTGCCGGCGCGCGTACTCCATCGCGGTCTCGTAGCGATGATGACCGTCGGCGATGATCACCCGCGCGGCGGCCAGCGCCTGCTGGACGCGAGCGATCGCCGCCGCGTCGGTCACACGCCAGAGCCGATGCCGCTCGCCCTTCAGATCTCGCGCCTCGGCGAGCGGCTCGCCGGGCGGTGTCGACGCCTGCAGCAGAGCGCCGCTGGGATCGGCGACGAGCATGAACAGCAACCCCGTGTCGGCGCCGGTGGCCTCCAGGAGCCGCATGCGATCGTGCTTGGGACCGGCATGGGTGCGCTCGTGGGGCAGCACCTCACCGCGCGTGTAATCGGTCACCTGTCCCAGCGCCACCAGCCCGACCCGCGTGACCTCGTGTCCGTCCAGGCGGTACGTCTGGTGGTACGGATAGACGGCCGGCGTCGCCTCGCGCTCCCACACGCCTTCGGCCAGCCACCGATCGAGCGTCGCGCGCGCGCGGGCGTATTTGTCGTCGGGCCCGTCCTTCGGATAGGACACGCGCACGATGTTCGCCGGGCTCATGGCGTAGAGCGCGTCCTGCTGCTCGGGACTGATCTGGTCGTAGGGCGGCGCCACGATCTTGCTGACGTCTCGCTCGCGATCGATCGCGAACCGGTAGCCGCGGAAGGGGCGCACACGCATCAGTGACTGGCTCCCGCGGGGCCGTGGCCCTTGACGACCTCGGCCGCGCGTGCCGCGGGCGGCGTGTTGCGGCTGCGGCCGATCGTGATGCGGCCGTCGATGAGCACCATCGAGATTCCCGGCAGATCGCCGGCGGCGAGGGCGCCGAGCGCGTCGGAGGCGATGGAGCCCGTCGGCGCATCGCAGATCACGAGATCGGCCGCGCGGCCTTCAGCGATGACGCCGCAGTCCAGCCGGTACACGCGCGCGGTGTTCCCCGTGGCGCACGCGATCGCCTCCGCGGGCGGCAGGCCGCCGAGGCCCGCGAGCAGGCTCAGCGTGCGCAGCACGCCGAGCGGGATGACGCCCGTGCCCGACGGCGCGTCGTTGCCGACGATGAGCCGGTGCGTCGCGCGCGCGTCGCAGGCGACGCGCAGCGTGTGCAGCGCGGTCTTCATGTTGCCGCACTGGACGATCTCGAGCGCCATGCGCGTCGCGACGAGGCGCTCGATCTCCGACGGCGTCATGGACGTGGTGCCGCCGTTGATGTGACCGACGACGTCCGGATCGGCTTCCAGCACGACGTCGGCGTTGATCGGGTTGCTGCCGGCGATCGAGGGGCCGCCGGTGTGGATCGTCACCGTCATGCCGTGCGCCTTCGCCCACCGCACCATGGGCGCCGCGTCCTTGCCCGTCTTCACGGAGCCGAGGCCGATTTCACCGACGAGCCGCACCCCGGCGGCAGCCATCTCGGCGAAGTCCGCCTCGCGCATGCCGAGCTCGAGAATCGGCGCGCCCGCGTGCACCTTCACGCCGCCCGGCCGAAAGTTCGCATAGGCCTTGGCGGCGACGATGGCGAGCGCCTTGAGTCCGACGATGTCCTTCGGCCGCCCGGGCAGATGCACCTCGCCCGCGGAAATCGCGGTCGTCACGCCGCCGTGCATCCCCGAATCGATGAAGTCGACGGTTCGCTGCCGCGGCGTGAAGTCGCCGAACACCGGATGCACGTGCGAGTCGATGAGACCCGGCATCACGGTGCTGCCGCGCGCGTCGATCACCGTGTCGGCGTCGTCGTCGAGCCCGCGGCCCACCGCGGCGATGCGCGCGTCATGGATGACGAGCGAGTCGGCGTCGAGCAGCGGCTGGCCGATGTTACCGCTGACGAGCGTGCCGATGTTGCGAACGAGCGTCTTCATCGCCCCGGGCCTCCGTCGCGCGAGTGTGTCAAATCGAGCGCGACGACGCAACCCGCCGCGGCTCGCGCGCTCGCGGCCTACACGCTGAGATAGGCGCGCCGCAGCGACGCGTCGGCATCGAGCGCCGCCATCGTGCCGTCAAAGCGGATCTGGCCCTTCTCGATGATGTAGGCGCGATCGGCCAGACGCCGCGCGAACTTGAGATTCTGCTCGGCCATGAGGATGCTCAGCCCCTCGCGCTTGAGCGCCGCGATGGTGTCGGCGAGCGCGCTGACCACGACCGGCGCGAGCCCCTCCGACGGCTCGTCGAGCAAGAGCACGCGCGGACCCGTCACCAGCGTGCGCGCGATCGTCAGCATCTGCTGCTCGCCGCCCGACAAGCTGCCGCCGCGTTGCCGGACGAGGTCGCCCAGCCTCGGAAACAGCGTGAGGACGTGGTCGACGCTCCAGCTGCCCTCGGCGCGCGCGCCGACCATCAGATTCTCGGCCACCGTGAGGTCGGCGAAGATGCGGCGGTCTTCCGGCACCAGTCCGATGCCGAGCCTCGCCACGCGATGCGTCGGCACGCCGCGAACCGAGCGTCCGTCGAGCCGGATCTCGCCGGCGGTCACGTCCACCACCCCGACGATGGCCCGCAGCGTCGTCGACTTGCCGGCACCGTTGCGTCCCAGCAGCGAGACGACTTCGCCCGCCGCCGCCCGCAGGCTGACGCCGTGCAAGACGTGGCTGCGCCCGTACACCGCGTGCACGTCCCGCAGCTCGAGCATCACGGCGCCTCGCCGAGATACACCGATTGCACGGCGCGATCGGCACGCACCGCCGCCGGCGTCCCGTCGGCGATCACGCGGCCCTGGTGCAGCACCATGATGCGCTCGGCCACGGCGAAGACGACGTCCATGTCGTGCTCGGTGAACAGCACGGTGAGGCCGCGCTCGCGCGCGATCCGCGCCGTGAGCGCCATCAGCGCGCCACGCTCGGCGGGTGCCATACCCGCCGTCGGCTCGTCGAGCAGCAGCAGCGCCGGCTCGTTGGCGAGCGCGATCGCCAGCTCGAGCTTCTTCAAATCGCCATAGGCGAGCACGCCGGCCGGCCGCGCCGCCTGCTCGTCGAGGCCGACCTGCTCGAGCAATGCCCGCGCCGGCGCGACCTCGAGCCGCGCGGCCGACGTGAAGAGCGTACGGCTGCCGCGCACGTGCGACAGGCGCGCGACCTGCACGTTCTCGAGCGCGCTCAGCGTGGCGAAGGTTGCCGTGATCTGAAACGTGCGACTGATGCCCAGACGCCAGATCGCGTGCGGCGGCAGGCCCGCGATCGATCGCCCCCGCCATCGCACGTCGCCGGCGTCGGCGCGGAGCTGGCCGGTCAGAATGTTGAAGAAGGTCGACTTGCCGGCGCCGTTCGGCCCGATGAGCGCGCGGATCTCGCCCGGCTCGAGCGTGAACGACACGCCGTCGACGGCGCGGACGCCGCCGAACGCGCGCCGAACGTCGTCGACCTCGAGCGCCGCGCTGCGCTCATGCACGTCCGCGCACTCCCAGCACGCCGAGGATGCCACGCGGGAAGGCCAGCACGATCACGACGAGCATCGTGCCCAGCACGAGCTGCCAGTATTCCGTGTAGCGCGTCACCACCGTGTCGAGCAGCTTGTACAGCGCCGCCCCCAGCGGCGCGCCGGCCAGCGAATGCACCCCGCCCAGCAGCACCATGACGAGCGGCTCGATGGAGACGGGGACGGCCAGCGATTCGGGGAAGACGCTGCCCTTGAGGAACACGAACGTCCCGCCGGCGATCCCGCCGAAGAATCCGGCGACGATGAAGGCCAGCCACTGATGCGCGCGGACGTCGATGCCGACGGCCTCGGCACGGCGCGCGTGGTCCCGCGCCGCGCGCAGCGTCAGCCCGAACGGCGCACGGCCGATGGCGGCCAGCGCCGCGATGCCGACGCCGCACGCGGCCAGTGCCAGGTAGTAGTAGCGCACCGGCGAGGCGAGCCACGGCGCCGGCCAGATGCCGAGCAGGCCGTTGTCCCCGCCCGTCACGTCGTACCACTGGTGCACGATCGCGTACGCGATCTGCGCGAACGCCAGCGTGAGCATCGCGAAGTAGATCGACGACAGGCGGACACAGAAAAAGCCGATGGTCAGCGCGGCGAGGGCCGCCGCCACCGGGGCGGCCGCGAACGCGAGCGGCATCGGCGCCTTGGCCCAGCGCACGAGCAACGCGGCCCCGTAGGCGCCGAGCCCGAAGGCCGCCGCGTGACCGAACGAGACCATGCCGCCCGTGCCCATCAGCAGGTGCAGGCTCGCCGCGAACAGCGCGAACGCGAGGATCTCGACGAGCACCCACACGTAGAAGGTCGGCAACAGCGGCGGCACGACGACGAGCAGCGTGATCAGAGCCGCGATCACGGCGCCCGGAATCTCGACACCGCGCGCGGCGGCGACGGCACCGCCGGCCGAGCGCGCCTGGCCCTCGGGCCGGCCGAGCAACCCCCACGGCCGCACGACGAGCACCACCGCCATCACCACGAACGTGAGCACGAGTGTCGCGCGTGGCAGCACCAGCACGCCGAAGGCGTCGATGACGCCGATGACGATCGCGGCGAGCAGCGCTCCGGGCACCGAGCCCATGCCTCCGATCACGACGACCACGAACGCCTCGGTGATGATGGCCGCGTCCATGACGGTGGTGAGCGCCTGCCGCGGAATCTGCAGCGCGCCGGCCAAGCCGGCCAGCGCGGAGCCGAGCGCGAACACGCCGGTGAAGAGCCGGGCCTGATCGACGCCCAGCAGCGCGACCATCTCGCGATCCAGCGTGGCGGCTCGGATGAGCACGCCCCAGCGCGTGCGATAGAACAGCCACCACAACGCGGCGGCCACGGCGGGACCGAGCGCGATCAACGCGAGGTCGTAGGTGGGCACGAGCTGCCCCGCCACGCGGACGGCGCCCGCGAGCCCGGGGGCGGCTGGTCCCGTTTTGTTCTCGCTGCCCCAGACGAGCTTCACGACGTCCGAGACCACGAGCACGAGCGCGAAGGTCAACAGCAGCTGGTAGAGCTCGGGCGCCCGATACACGCGCCGCAGCAGCGTGATCTCCACCGCCGCGCCGAGGGCGCCCACGGCCAGCGCGGCCAGCCCTACCGCCACGTAGAACGCCCCGGCGCCGAGCGGCAGCGCCCCGGTCAGCGTGTAGGCGAGATACGCGGCGAGCATGTAGAAGGAGCCGTGCGCGAAGTTCACGACGCGGGTGACGCCGAAGATCAGCGAGAGGCCCGACGCGATGAGGAACAGGACCATCGCGTGCGCGAGCCCCGCGAGGAGCTGGACGAGGAAGAGCGACGGGCTCAGCTGCCGCTTCGGAGCTTCTTCACGTCGTCGTCGGACGGCAGGACTTTCTCACCCGCCACGTACTCGTGATTCACCATGACGCCGACGCCGCGCTTGCCGTCGAGCTTCGTGGTGCCCACCCACGCGCCCATCGTCGACTGACCGTCGGAGGCGCGGTAGGAGATCGGCCCGATCGGCGTTTCCACCTTGAGCCCGCGGAACGCCGCCACGAGCTTGTCGGTATCCGTGCCGCCCGCCTTGCGAATGGCCTCGAAGATCGACAGGTACGTCACGTAGCCGACCAGCGAGCCGAGCACCGGGTTCTTGTCGTGCCGCTTCGTGAAGCGGGCGACGAAGTCCTTGTGGGCCGGGGTGGCGATGTCGTACCAGGGATAGCCGGTGACGAGCATGCCCTCGGGCGCTTCCAGGCCCAGCGGGTCGATGTACTCCGGCTCGCCGAGCAGGATGCCGACCACGAACGTCTTGTCGAAGAGGCCGCGCTTCTTCGCCTCGCGCACGAACGCGATCCAGTCGCTGCCGAAGAGCGAGACGTACAACGCCTCCGGATTCTGATTCAGGATCGCGGTGACGAACGGTCCCGCCTCGAGCTTACCGAGGGTGGGCCAGTGCTCCCCCACGACCTGCACGTCGGGCTTCAGCTCCCTGAGACGGTCGCGAAACGTCTCCCACGCGCGCTTGCCGTATTCGTAGTTCGGACCGATGGTCGCCCACTTCGCGTACTTCATGCGGCCGGCCTTCTCGGCGAGCATGCGGCCCTGCTCGTAGGTATTGGGCCGCACGCGGAAGACGTGGTCGTGGCCCTTGGACCATGTGATCGCCTCGGTGAGAGGCTCCGCGGCCACGAAGAGCGTCTTGTTCTGTTTGGCCCAGTCCGAGACGGCGAGGCCGACGTTCGACAGGAACGTGCCGGCGATCAAACTCACCTTCTCGCCCGCGGCCAGCTCCTGCGCGTGCTTGACGGCCTCGGCCGGTTGGCCCTTGTCGTCACGGAACAGCACGTCGACACGGCGGCCGAGCACGCCGCCCTTGGCGTTGACCTCCTCCACCGCCATCTCGATGGCCTGACGATAGGGGCCGGTGAACGGGGCGCCGATACCGCTGAACGAGTTGATCTCACCGATGCGGATCGGCGGCGCCTGCGCCGAGGACGGCGCGCCGAGCGCGATGGCCACCGCGACCACGAGCAGGGCAGCGACACGGGCGGGGCTCATCGGACCTCCCGATCAGGACGCGACGTGGACGACCACACCGGGCTCGAGGCGGCGCTCGACGTCGAGGATGTGCGCGTGCATGGCGATGCGCGCGGCGTCGCCGTCGCGCCGCGCGATCGCGTCGTGGATCGCGAAGTGCGCCACGATGATCTCCGCGTCGTCCTCGGCCGTGAGCTCGGGGCGCTGCGCGGCCACCTTCACCTCCAGCGCGGTCAGCGCGTGCGTGACCGCGGCGTGCACTGGATTGCGCGCCGCCGCCGCCACGAGGCGGTGGAACTCCGCATCGAGCCCGCGACGACGTCGCGACGTCAGGCCGGGCTGCGTGCGGGCCTCGAGGCACTCGCCCAGCGTCTTGAGCTCGTGATCGGTGACGCGCACGGCCGCCAGTCGCGCCGACTCCGGCTCGAGCAGCGCGCGCGCCTCGGCGAGCTGCGCGAGCGACACGCGACCCAGGCGAAACAGCGTCGACAGATCGCGCACGACGGGTGTGGCGTCGACCTCGCGAATGAAATAACCGCCGGCGGAGCCCTGGCGCACTTCGACGAGCCCGCGGTGCTCGAGCGCGCGGAGCGCTTCACGGACCGCGACGCGGCTCGCTCCGAATTCGCGCACGAGCTGGCGCTCCGGCGGCAGCTTGTCGCCGTGCGCGAGGCGTCCCTCGTAAATCGCGCGCTCGATCTGCGCGACGATGTGCTCGTATACGCGAGGTGTCCGAACCACTCCGAACATCGGTGCGTCACTCTCCGATCAAAGGGGCCGGATGTCAAGAGCACCGCCAGAACGCGCACGGCCCGGCGCCCGAGCGGAGACACGGAAAAATAATTCCGTGTCTGGGCAGCCGGCGTGCGCCCGTCAGCGCCGTGACGCGAGTGTCACGCCTGCGATGCGCTGGACGACACGACCTTGGCGGAATCCCGCGCAATTTCGCACTGGCTCGCGCGTTGCACGACGTCCGCACATCCAGGGGCCGCTCGATGTGTCACTCTCGGACAGGAGGACCTTTCAATGCGACGAATCGTGATCTTGAGCGTGCCGCTCGTGATCGCCGCTCTGGTGAGCACAGGCTGCATTGCGACGCGGAAGTGGGTCGACGAAAACCTCGGCAGGCGGCAAGTCCAGATCGACGACCGCTTCTCGCGCGTCGACGGGGCGGTGCGAGAGGTCGGGGATGCGAGCCGCACGGCGCAGTCGCGCGCTGACGCCGCGCAGGGCCGCGCGGACGCCGCCCACGATCGCGCAGAGACCGCGCAGAAGAACGCGGAGACGGCGGTCGGTCGCGCGGACGAAGTCAACACGCGGCTCTCTCGCCTGTGGACTGGTCGCAACAAGCGCACGGTCGTCGAAACCGTCCACGTTCAGTTTGGGTTCGATCGCGCCGACCTCTCCGACGGCGCTCAGACGGCGCTGCTCGGCATCGTGAAGGAGCTCAAGTCGAACGCCGACCTCAGCGTCGATCTCGAGGGCTTCACCGATCCGACCGGCGCGCGCGACTACAACATGGGGCTGAGCACGCGGCGGGTGGAAGCGGTGCGCCGCTATCTGATCGAGAACGGCGCGGATCTCGGCCGGATTTACTCGATCGGCATGGGCCCGCTGACGGGGAACAACAGCGAGCACGCGAAGCTGCGCCGCGTGACGGTGCGGCTGATGGTCAATCCGACCGATTGAGCATCTGAAGAGGATTTGAGCCCGGAGACGGTCGTGGTCGCGCCACCGCCGGCCGCCTCCGGGCTGGCACCGAAGCTACGAGAGCCGCGGCACCATCGTGGCCACCACCATCACCCACGCCTGTGACGACAGCATGAGTTGTACGTGGCGGGCTATGACGAGTCGGCCGTCCGTGCGGATGGCCGCCATTGTCGGATCGCCGGAACGCAGGATGCCGCGCCAGGTCGCGAGCCAGCTGTGTGCGTCGCTGGTGCGGATCCAGCGCGGAAACCAGAGGTCGAGCCGGAGGTGCGGGTAACGTCGCGTGACGTGCGCCACCAGCCGCGCCGCCACCAGCGCCCCATGCGCCAGGTTCATCACCGCGACGGCCAGCACCACCAGCCCCGTGATCTTGACTATCACGTCGACCATGGCACTCGACTGAGGCAAGCCTGATACCAGACTCACCGTGGGTCGTAACTAGCAGTAAAAAAGGCGTTTTTGCTTCTGGGTAGACTGATCAGCAGACGGTCACCGGCTGGTTTCTGACCACCCCGAGCGATCAGAAACCAGCCAGTTGAAGCCGCTCAAGCCGCGTGGCGGAGCACCACCTCGTAGTCGTTCGGCGAGTGGTCGATCACCGGCCTCCACGCCTCGTGCACGAGCCACTCGTAGCCTGTCGGGGTGGACAGCACGACGCGGCCGGGATGGAAGCTCGACGGCGGCTCCACCCGCACGGCCAGCAGCGACTCACCGTCGAGCGCGCGGTTGACGGCGCTCTGGATCTCCGCGCGCACGGTCAGCGCGCGGTCCTCGGCGCGCTCCCTGTGCTTGAGCCACGCAAGCCACACCACGACCATCGCCGCCAGTACTGCCGGCGCGATCAGCGCTTGCAACATGTTCATCGCCTCCCGTCTTTAATGATGCGGCGCGGTGCGGGAGGGATGCTC
>Ga0114129_10008433_pt1 | contig 14687 bp, 15 predicted proteins | sample RhiMetdeltSRZDD1_FD_80071 | JGI IMG/M metagenome (GOLD analysis project Ga0114129, IMG submission 80071) | Populus rhizosphere microbial communities from Tennessee, USA - Rhizosphere MetaG P. deltoides SRZDD1 (version 2) (version 2) | ecosystem: Host-associated > Plants > Roots > Rhizosphere >... | reverse complement strand
CGTCGTTGCCTTTCTGCCGCAAAGCATTTTCAACATCATGGTCGTCATTGGAATCACGAACTGGCCGACGGTTGCCAGGCTCACCCGTGGAGAATTTCTCAAAACGAAGTCGCTGGAGTACGTGACCGCCGCGGAGGCTCTGGGTGCGAGCGATTTTCGGACGATCTTCCGTCACGTGCTGCCGAATACACTGGCGCCTGTCATGGTGGCGGCCACTTTCGGAATCGCGTCCGCCATTCTTGTGGAATCCACGTTGAGCTTTCTCGGATTCGGGGTGCCGCCATCGACGGCAAGTTGGGGTTCGATACTGTCCAGTGCGCGACAGATTCTTCCCAGTGGATGGTGGTTGACCGCGTTCCCCGGTCTTGCGATTTTTTTAACGGTGACCTCTTATAACCTTGTTGGGGAAGGTCTGCGCGACGCGGCTGACCCTCGTCTGAAGGGTTGACGTCCGTTTATAATTAGCTCGAATGCCGCAAATAAAAACCTTCTATGACGAGCTCGGTGTAGGTCGTGACGCGGATGCCAATGCAATCAAGCACGCGTTCAAAGAGATAGCGAAGGTTTACCATCCCGACAAAAACCCCGCCGACAAACAGGCATGGGCTCACGAACAGATGAGCCGGCTGAATTTCATCTGTGAAACGCTGCTCAATCCCACGACCCGTAAGGAATACGACGATCTTGTGAAGAAGTACGAACAGACGGCGGTCGAGGCACGCCCACGCCGCCGTCCGCGAGAGCAGGTCGCGATCGAGAGAGAATACGCCCAGGTATCGGTCGAGATCATAAACCTGAGCGGCAAGTATGAAAACTGCCGTCTCCGAATTGTGATCGGAGCCTGTGTCGGAAGTATTGCCGCTCTCGTGCATCTGGCCGCCTACTTTGGCCCGTTCGTCGAACTGTTGCGCCACTTTCCATTGACGTTTGCGTTCTCGTACTTCTTGAGCCTGATCGGGGGTGTAATGACCGTCATCGGCCTTTCCGATTATTTCGGACGCGGCCAGTACCGGCAGCGCATCCGCGAGCTTGAAGAGCGGCGATCCTACCTGCGCGCCCGCATGTACGAAGCACACGTTGTGTATTAAAAAAGCTTAATAAACACGTCTTTCTCCTGACTCCCACATATAATCGCGTCTGTAAATTTTTCGATTACTTGTGGGAGAAACTAATGATTTTCAGAAAGACGTTATTTGGAGGTTTGCTGGCGACTTTGATCTTGACCTCCGTTGAGATCGGTGAAGGCCGCCTGAATCGCACCTCGGCACAATTGGATGTGACGCCGGGGCGGTCCCACATTCCAATGATTCACGTACGGCATGGTCGCAGCACCGCGACCAGTACGAACTGGAGTGGATACGCTGTAACCGGCGCCAGCGGGTCGGTTTCCGACGTGACAGCTTCCTGGCAAGTTCCGGCGGTGACCTGTCCGAAGTCGCCAAATCAGTACGCGTCATTCTGGGTAGGCATCGATGGTTATTCTTCGAACACAGTGGAACAGATCGGCACGGACTCGGATTGCCAGAACGGTGTGCCCACGTATTACGCCTGGTACGAGTTTTATCCGCACTGGGCATATACGGTCAACCCGAACTCCCTATCCGTTCACCCGGGCGACATAATCGCTGCTGAAGTCAGTGTCGACGCGAAAAGTACATTTACCGTCACCCTGACCAATCTGACCAGCAAGCAAAGCTTCAAAACTAGCGCAAAGATGAACAACGCCGATCGATCGTCTGCGGAGGTGATCGTCGAAGCGCCCTGGAGTGGCGGTGTTCTGCCTTTGGCATTTTTTAACGTGGCGAACTTTGGGCCAGATTACACAGGCGTAGCGAACTCTTCCAACGTCACGATGAAGGTCGGCGGTTCAAACGTTGTTGGATCGATTGGGTCGTTTGCCACCAACGTCCAAATCGACATGGTCGATAAGGGTGGTGCCGTGAAAGCGGATACCAGCCCGCTTTCGGTGCCCGACGGTCGAAGTTTTTTCATCAAGTGGGTTAGCGCGGGACCGTAGGCCCTTCCACCCTAACGAATGCCTCCGGGAAACAGTCTCAAACTGTAAGGGGGCAGTAAGTTATTAATCGCGTTTGTCGTTTTGCTTGTTCTCTGGCTTCTTGGATTCACAGTAATGCACATCGCCTCATTTGCGGTTCATTTCTTGCTGATTGCGGCCGTCATCGCGCTAATTGTTCACTTCGTGCGGCCGCATTCAACGCCAACGCCGAGGTCGTAGCCTGCGTTCTAATCTGATCATCCTGGGACCACAGGGGTCGGGAAAGAGCACCCAGGCGGAATTACTCGCAAACAGGTTTGGATTTGCCTTGGTGGGTGCCGGTGACGAGCTCCGCAAAATCGCCCAGGAGGACAGCGACCTTGGAAGGAGCATTCGCCAGACAGTCGACGTCGAGGGGCGCCTGGTTCAGCCGGAATTCATTTCAGAGATCATTAAAAACAGAGTCGAGGCTGTGCCGAAAGATCGGGGATTAATTCTCGATGGCTATCCCCGAAATGTGACGCAATACCAATTGTTCAAGAAATTGTGGCCGGAAACGGGAAGAGGAGATTACCGGGCAATCTCTATCGAGCTTCCCGACGAAGAGGCCATCAAGAGGCTCACCAACCGAGTGACGTGCGAAAACTGCGGGACGATATCTTCCGCTGGCCCCATGGACAAATGCAGCAAGTGTAGTGGCCGCCTCGTCCGGCGCCCCGACGATACGCCCGCAGCCATCCAAAAACGTCTTCAATTGTTTCACGCCGAAACTCTGCCGATGATTCAGGCAATGGAAGCCGACGGCAAAGTGTCGCGCATTGACGGCGCCCGCCCCATCGACGAAGTGCATCGCGACATCGTAGCGAACGTAGCTTGAAACGGGAAAACGACTCGTCCCGACTGTAGGAAAACAGGAAGCATCCGTTCGCATTCGTTGAACTGGTGAATATGGCGCGGGAGCTCGAGGCAGACCTTGCTGTCCTTGGAGCGAAAGGAATCACGCTGCTTGAAGAACCATTCATCGGCACAACGACCGAACACGTTCTCAAGGAAGCACCATGCTCCGTTCTGGTCACGAAAGACTGAACAAGCCGGTCCTGCTCCTGGTCGAGTCAAAGAACGATGTCTGACGCTTGCTCCAGGAAAATCTGAACAACCGATACGGTGAGCAACGGCTTCACCTGACGAGGCCAGAGCAACGATCTTCGTGTTTCGTCTTATTCGCTTTGGGTCTGAAGCGGCTCTCGCTCCGATCTACGGACCAGAAAAGCTCGTTCGAGACATCGCATATTTCTTCACGGTTCTCCTGGTTGGCGCATCCGTCATCAGTATCATTAAATTTGCAGGCAATACACGCCGCCGCCGGGTTGGCAATCCTCTAGGCAAAAAGGAAGATTCATGAGACCACATCACCCAATGCCCGCGTTTCTGTTCGATCTTGATGGGACTCTGGTCGACAGTGTCTACCAACATGTTCTGGCGTGGCGGGAGGCTTTGGAAAGAGCGGGCATCGAACTGGCAGTGTGGCGCATCCATCGACGCGTTGGCATGAGCGGGGGGCTTCTGGTGAACGCCTTGTTGAGGGAAACGGGCCAGCAAGTCACTGCTGAGGAAATCACAAACATTCAACGTCTGCATGCCGAAGCCTACGAACGCATGGCAAAAGAGGTGCGCGCGCTTCCTGGTGCGCGGGAACTGTTGGCTTTTTTGACGGACGCCGGTGTTCGTTGGGCGATTGCAACCAGCGGGCGTCTTCGGAGTGCACGTCCGGCGCTCGACATTCTTGGTATTGGTCCGGACGTTACCGTGGTTACCCGCGATGAAGTCACTTATGCGAAACCCGACCCCGATCTTTTCATGGCAGCGGCGGCTCGGCTCGGTGTCGAACTGGACTCCGCCATCGTCGTGGGAGACAGTGTGTGGGATATGTTGGCGGCCCGCCGCGCCGGAGCTTTGAGTGTCGGGTTGCTTTCTGGCGGCTACGGTCAGGATGAACTCGAACGGGCCGGCGCCTACCGTGTCTACGATGACCCTGCCGACCTCATGCGGCATGTGGATGAAGTTGGTGTCCGAGCCGAGCGGACGTGACGTAGGCGGCCTGATCGTTTGTTTGCTCCCTGACTTGCATATTCATTTTTGTCCAGTGGTTCTGGATTTTCTGTAATCCAACTGATGACGCCCACGTCGGTCGAACCTTTACTGTTTGTGATATTCGGCGCAACCGGGGATCTCGCACGCCGCAAGCTTCTCCCGGCCCTGTACAGCCTCGCGCAACAGGGTTACTTCGACGGTTCCGTTGTGCTCGGAACTGCACCGGGAAGAGACATCGATACGAACGCCTTTCGCGAGATGGTAAAAGACGCCATGCCTGCGCAATGGCGTAATGAATCTGTCTACTACTGCGGACTAGGCGAAGGAACCAGTGAGGACTTTCGCCGGTTCACATTTCACATTGAGGGGATCGAAGGGCGGCATAACCTGAGCGGCAATCGCGTCTTCTATCTCGCCGTTCCGCCTCAGGCATTTGGTCTTGTCATTGAAGGCCTCGGACAATTTGGTCTGCAGAGAGCGCGAGGCTGGACCCGTATCGTTGTTGAAAAGCCGTTTGGCAGGGATTACGAATCTGCGCGCGTGCTCGACAGCCTCATTCATCGTTACTTTGACGAGTCTCAGGTATTTCGCATCGATCACTATCTCGGTAAAGAAACTGTTCAAAACCTCCTGGTCATGCGATTTGGGAACCCGATCTTTGAGCACTCATGGAACCGCGATCGTGTAGACAACGTACAGATCACCGTTGCAGAAGAACTGGGAATTGAAAACCGCATTGCCTATTACGACGAGAACGGAGCGCTGAGAGACATGGTTCAGAACCACCTGACACAAGTCCTGACGCTGCTGGCCATGGAAGCTCCGCCGCTATTTGAAGCAGAAGCAATACGCGACGAGAAGGTAAAAGTCTTGAAGTCCGTCGTACCGCTGAAGCCGCAGGACGTCGTTTTTGGGCAGTATGTCGGCTATCGCGACGAGCCCGGCGTTCCAAAGGATTCGAACACCGAAACCGCAGTCGCGCTGAAAATGGAGATTGCAAACTGGCGCTGGCAAGGAGTGCCGTTCTATCTGCGGACGGGAAAGCGGATGGGGCGCCGCATCGGACGAGTTGTTGTGGTCTTTCGATGCGCGCCCGTTTCGGTATTCGAGCCGTTCTCACCCAAATGCACGATTCACCCGAATGTGTTCGATATCAGCATCCAACAGGACGAAGGGTTCGATCTGTATTTCGAAGTGAAGCATCCGGGCCAGCCCGTCCGGATTGAGACGGAGAAGCTGCACTTTCGGCACGCCGAAGCTTTTCCGAGGTTGCCCGACGCTTACGAGACACTGTTGCTTGACGTCATGCGCGGCGATCAGACATTGTTCGTGCGTTCCGACTTCCTGGAACTGTCGTGGAAACTCTACGAGCCTGTCCTTAGGGTAGCGCCGCCGATACATTTGTATCAGCCCGGGACGTCGGGACCGCCGGAGTTCGACCGATTACCGGCGGCACGTGGGCATCGATGGTTCCCCATCGACTCTACGGTACCACCTCGATTTCGTTTACGACTTGCGTGACTCCAGGCGCCTGCAACACGCTATTTGGCGCGCCGGAAGATCACGTGCACTTGAAAACGCAGATCGAAAGATTAAGGAGGCGAATTTCAATTGTGGCTGCTTAATTTCTTCTTTGTTCTGTGGCAGCTCCAGACCATGTTCGAGCCGCCTCGCTTGACGCAATTACTTCCCGTTGGACATAACCCGAATACCGTTGCAAGCACCTGGGTGATTGGCGACCTCGACGTCGGTGTTGACGGCAGCGTTAAATCCGCAACTGCTCTAAAGGGAGATAGCCCCCTTCCGGGTACCGTCCTCTCCAGTGTCAGTCGTTGGAGGTTCGCGCCGGCTAATGCTACGGCCCCAGTCGAATCACGCGTCGCGACGGTTTTCTTATTCCGGTCGCGCGACATTTTTCCATATTCGGGGCCGGATTTGGCGGGTATATCTGTCGCTGGGCTGACCAGGCCCCCTGTTCCCATCAGCCTTTCGGATCCTGGATACCCGGCGACCTCGATTGCAGAGGGCGAGGTCATACTCGAACTTCGTTTGTCCGAAACGGGCGCCATTCAGAATGTGCGGGTCGTCAGTGGCGTTCCCGGCCTTACTGAATTTACCGAGCGGGCGGTGCGCACCTGGAGATTTGCCGGGTCGTTGTGGAATGGAATGCCGGTACCGGGTACCGTTGTCGCGGTAGTGTCCTACCTTCGTCCTGCGGTTTGAGTCATGCGTTAGTCGTACTTTTCCATTCGAATATTCAAGCGCGGAGCTCCGAGCTGAACGAGGTGGCGCCCGACGTCGTCGCACATTGCAGGGGGGCCGCAAACATAAAAAAGCGGCTCTCTGAATTCGGAGATCAGGGCGGTAAGTATCCGCTGATCCACACGGCCGAGGAAACCGTTCCAACCAGCGGGCGCTTCCTGGGTAAAAGTGTGGAGAATGCGGCGTCCTCGATGCAACATTGCCGCAAGTTCCTCCCGATAGATAATTTGATCAAAGGTCTTTGTCGCATAAAGCAGCGTGAAGTCCATTGATGACCTTGTTTCTTCGATGTAACGCCACATACTGCGAAAGGGCACGATTCCGCTTCCACCGGCAATCCAAACCAGGGTTTTGTCTTCAAAAACAAAACGTCCGTAAGGACCTCGGAGATTAAGCGTTTCTCCGATGCCGACGTCTTCTGTAAGAATTCTGGAGACAAGACCACCCGGCATTTGACGAACAGTCAGGTCGATGTAAGGTTCCAAAGGGCTGGATGCGATGGAATAGGCACGGCGTACGCGCCCGTCCTCCCGCGTCATGAGTGTGACGTTCACAAACTGCCCCGGAACAAACCCGAAGGCTGCCGGGCGGTCCACGCGAAGCGTTTTTGTGTCGGACGTTTCGACAATGATGTCGCGTATTTCCGCTTCAAACTCCATACACCATTAGACCATTGCCAGGATCCGTTTGGCCTGACGCGTGCAAAAACATCATCAGAGGACTGACAGGGGGTAGTTATGAAAACGACGTCGGCTTTCATCGGCGGAAGCATAGCGGGTGCAGCCCTGACCTTCTTTGTGGATCCGATTCTGGGCAAGCGGCGCCGCGCATTGTTGCGCGACACAGCTGTGCATGACAGCAGAGTTCTTGCCCGCGCAATCAACGTCACGGCCAGAGACAGCGTACATAGAGCAAAGGGAATAGTTGAACTGATAAAGGACAGGTTCGAGCCGGATTACGTCGATGACGCAAAACTCACAGATCGTGTACGCACGGAAATTGGGCGCGTGTGCTCGCACCCAAATGTTGAAGTCATAGTCCAGGATCGATTCGTGACGCTTGAGGGACCAGTCGTTGCGCAAGAGCGGCGGCCGATTCTCAAAGCGGCGCGGTCGGTAAAGGGCGTCCGCGGTGTGGACGATCGCATGGAGCCATTTGTGCCGCCGCGGACAATGCAGACCCAGGCAAGCAAGGAACGTCAACCGGACATCATGCAACGCCACTGGTCTCCGGCAACGCGAGTTCTTACCGGCATCGTTGGCGGTTGCATGTCGGCGATGGGCATGAAGGCTGGATCGCTCCGGGGCGCGCTGCCGGCTGCTGCAGGGTTCGGCCTTATGTTGCGGGCGATAACGAACAGAGAACTTAAACGACTCATCTGAGTGCACGCGAGTCCACCTGCCTCCACCGTCAGCGGATTCGGTCATTGACAACTGTTCTCGACCCCGGTCCAAACCAAATAAGTGGGAGGCGTATCATTCGCAGCATCAGAACTATTCTTCCGAGAGAGTTGCGGACGCACCACGTCTTGGTTCGAATCGATCCATTGGATGAAGAAATCCGGCAATCTTCGCCAACGCTCGACATGCTCTCGTCTGTCGGAGCGCGTGTCACTGTGATCACAGAGGAGCCTGAACGGACTATCGACTGCGACATCTTTTGCAATGAAGCCTTTTCTCTTTCGCATGAGGTAAGAACGTCCACGATCGACATCGCGAAAAAAGCGAGGGTGGCGGTTGCGGGTTTCCAATTCGAGAGGGAACTAAGGCAGTTGGAAGCCGTACTGGCTGCTCTGGAGTCGCCGGTGATCGCGTTTCTCGGCGGAGAGCTTTCAAGAACGGATTTGTTGCTCGTGTCGTCAATTTCCCGGCGGGCTGATCGGGCTTTTATTGGTGGCGAGTTGTGCGTTCCCTTTCTCCGCGCGAAGCACGTCCGTTGCGCAAGTCATTCAGTGACCGGCGAAATGATCGACTGGGCGGGAAAGATCATGGAAGACGCTCGCCAGGAAAAGCGATTCATCTTCACTCCGGAGGATTTCGCGGTTCTGAACGAAGGTGAGTTCAAGCGATTTGTACATGGGCAACCATTCGTCCTCGACCCACCGGTGCGCTACGTCAAAGGAGACGAGCTCAATGTTGACGACGTCATCTGCGACATCGGCCCCGTTACCCAATGGATTTGGAGCGACTATCTCGGATCAGCGAGAACGATCTTCTGGCATGGACCACTGGGAATAACGGAATGGCAGGCGTTTGCCGAAGGAACGACGTTTCTCGCCAATGCACTCGCCGGCCAGGCCGATTCGATGCACCATGGTCTGGTCTGCGGGCATAGCCTGACCTCCTTCATACGACGCGCGCAAATCTCGCGAAGAATCATGCGTTATTTCAGTTCGGCGTCCTCGGCGGCCCTGCACTATTTTGCAGGCGAGCCGCTGCCGGCGGTGGAGGTTCTGAATGAAAGATCGCACGGACGTCCGAAACCCCGCCGCATTCTCATTCCTCTCAACGGAACGAGTCGCGACGCGGCTCTCATCGACACCGGCGCTCAGCTGATACCGCCCGATACGCACGTGTTTCTGCTGCACGTTCGTCAGGGATTCGACGAAGAACGATATCCGGATTTTGTGGCGGCCATGACTGCGGAGGAACGATATCAGCGGCGCGTCGAATCCGAAGCCATTTTTGCGCGCGCCAACGCAATGCTGGCGGAGCATGGCTTCATTGCAACTGCGCAGATTGCGGCACAGGGCAAGCCGCACGAGATCATCTCGCGTTATGCAAACCGCCTTCGGGCAGAAATGGTTCTCGAACAGAGATCGTCGACTGTATTGCGGGCTACAGAGGATTCCGGTGAGGGCGCGCTGCAATTGCTCGCTGGAAATCGACTGCCGGCGGTCGCAGCGCTCGATGAACTAACGTCGCGAGTGACACCGATCGCAGCACAGGTGGAGAAAGTGCTTCTGGTCGTGGATGAGACACCGGGCGCAATCGAAACGGCAGCAAGGATTGGAGAATTCCTTGATGCCGATCGTATGGAAATCAACGTCCTGCACGTTCAGAAGCCGCCCGTCTCTTTCATCAAGGCCTTCTGGGTCGATCCAAATAAGGTGCGCCAAATCGATAGGGAACGGCGATTTCAGGTTGAGAACATCTTTATGAAGGTCAATGCGGCGCTCGCGCGTCAAGGACTGGTGTCCCACCGACAGTTTGCGGTCGACGGGGATCCGGTGGAAGAAATCCTCAAAGCGGCTGACGAACTTGATCCAGCCGTCATCGCAATTTCGATGGGCAGGACCTCGCAAAAGCTGCTGAATCGGTCGCGGCATCCGGTTTTGGTCGTGGAGAGGACTCAAGGAAAGGACGATTTGCGAAAAGCAGGTTGATTCACCCCTCTTGTAGGTCGAACGGCGACGATCGCGCGGAACAAATCTGACCTGCCCTCAGTAACTCCTGCCGTCCAACTATTGAGGGAGGCATACGCCATGGCAAAAGCTGTTGGTATTGATTTGGGAACGACAAACTCCGTCGTTTCAGTAATGGAAGGTGGAAAGCCAACCGTGATTACGAACTCGGAAGGGAGTCGATTGACACCTTCTGTGGTTGCATTCACCAGGACCGGCGAACGTCTGGTCGGACAGCTTGCAAAGAGGCAGGCGGTGCTCAATCCGGAAAACACCATCTATTCGGTGAAACGATTTATCGGCCGGCGATTTTCTGAGGTACATGAAGAACTCAAGAATGTTCCTTTCAAGGTAGTTCCGGGACCGAATGACGCCGTGCGCTTCGACATCATGGGAAAGCTTTACTCGCCGGAAGAAATTTCCGCGCTGGTGCTGCGGAAACTCGCCGAGGACGCAACCAAGTATGTAGGAGAAAAGGTGACCGAAGCGGTCATCACCGTGCCGGCGTACTTCAATGATGCGCAGAGACAGGCTACGAAAGACGCGGGTCAGATCGCAGGCCTCAAGGTGTTGCGGATCATTAACGAGCCGACGGCAGCCGCACTCGCTTACGGCCTGGATAAGAAAAAGAACGAAACAATTCTCGTCTTCGACCTCGGTGGTGGAACTTTCGACGTCTCGATACTCGATGTTGGTGATGGAGTGTTCGAAGTGAAAGCGACTTCGGGCGATACGCATCTCGGCGGTGATGACTTCGACAAGCGCATCGTGAACTGGTTAGCGGAAGAATTCCAGCGCCAGAACGGGATCGATTTGAGGAAAGACCGTCAGGGGTTGCAGCGGCTGACGGAAGCCTCAGAAAAGGCTAAGGTCGAACTGTCCAGCCTGCTGGAGACTCATATCAGCCTGCCGTTCATTACTGCAGATGCAAACGGCCCCAAGCATCTGGACATGACTTTGACCCGAGCCAAATTCGAACAACTCACCCACGATCTCGTCGAACGATGTGTCGGGCCGGTTAAACAGGCCCTTGCCGATGCGAAACTGACGGAGCGCGATATCGATGAAGTCATTCTCGTCGGCGGCGCTACGCGCATGCCGGCCATACAAACCCTCGTCCGGCGCCTGATGAACGGGAAGGAGCCGAATCAATCCGTCAATCCCGACGAAGTCGTTGCCGTCGGTGCGGCGATTCAGGCCGGTGTTCTCGCAGGCGAAGTTAAAGATGTGGTCCTCCTCGACGTTACGCCGCTTTCGCTGGGAATTGAAACCCTCGGTGGTGTCGCGACGAAAATCGTCGAACGAAATACCACGGTACCCGTTCGACGCAGTGAGGTCTTCTCAACTGCAGACGACAACCAAACTGCCGTTGATGTCCACACGCTTCAGGGGGAACGCGAGCTAGCCCGCGACAATCGAACCCTCGGTCACTTCAAACTCGAGGGTATTCGTCCGGCGCCCCGAGGCGTTCCTCAAATCGAGGTCACGTTCGACATCGATGCAAACGGCATTCTTACGGTGACAGCAAAGGATCGTGACACGGGCAAGGAGCAGAAAATCACGATCAGCGGCGCAACGCAGCTTTCGAAAGAAGAAATCGACCGTATGGTCCGCGACGCCGCAGCGCACGCGGACGATGACCGCCGCCGCCGTGAAGAAGTTGAAGCCCGCAACAATGCGGATTCAATGGCCCACCAGGTGGAAAGACAGCTTCAGGAACTCGGAGATCGTGCCCCTGCAAACGAGAAGGCGCGAGCGGAACAGATGATCAACGACGTTCGGGAGCTTGTTCGCACGCAATCCACGGACGTTGCCCGGTTACGACAGTTCACCAGCGATTTGCAGCAAATTCTGTACGGCCTCACTTCCGCCGCGGCAGGAACGGCACAGCCTGGTCCTGAGCAGAAAGGTCCTGATGACGTGGTTGACGCCGACTTCAGAAAGGCAGGCTGAAAATGGAACGCACCATTGAAAGCCTTGAACAGGAATTGAAAACCGAGCACGACCTGCACCTGCGCGCGCTGGCGGACTTCGAGAATTACCGCCGGCGCGTGAACCGCGAACGTGAACACGTGGGCAAAGAAGCGCTTGGAGAATTCATGCGCCCTCTGCTGGATGGCGTCGACGATCTCGAGAGATTGCTCGAGTTCGTCGGAGACGAAAGCTCGCCGGTCATCGACGCGGTCCGCGCTGTTTATCGAAAAATGTCGGATCTCCTCGCCAGGGAAGGCGTCCGGCCGATGCAGGCCGTCGGCGAACCATTCGATCCGTCTATTCATGAGGTTGTCGCCACGGCACCGGCCGGCGAAAAAAACATGGGTACCGTGGTGCAGGAGATACGACGCGGATACACGTGGGACGGTGAGCTGCTAAGGACGGCGCAGGTTGTGGTGGCGGCGTGATGGCCCGTTTAGTCGAGGACCTGAATCTCGTTCTCGACTTGCGTTACCCCGGGGGATTGCCAGTGACTTCCTTGCTGACGGAGGGCCGAACCTCGATGAGATTGATGACTCCCTTGACTCCATTGAGGTATCGCACGGCGTCTTCCGCTGCGACTTTCTGGTAATACCAATCCACGCTGCCTTTGAGAGTTATCCATCCCTTGTCCACGAGGACTTTGATCTGCTCTCGTGGGATTCCACTCGTCCAGTCGAGGACATTCGCAGCAGCTCGCGCAATGTCTTCGTCCGTTCCCAGGCTGGCATTCGGTAGTCGGACTTCGATATCGTTCGCCACGGCCCGCACGCCGCTGACTCGGAGGACAGCGCGCTCGGCGGCAAGCTTCTCCGCGTAGCTTTCGACGGATCCCGTTAGACCGACGATACCGTCCCGGACACTGACTGCAATTGCAGCAGGATTTCTTATGCCTGGCTCCCAATTGATTTCGACTTCAACGTTTCGTTTTATGTCTACGTCGCCCGCAACAGTTGTTGCCATTGTTTGCTTGCTCTCCCTAAAAATATCCTGCGCCTATAAACCCGCGAAAAAAGTAAGACGATGACCGCGCTTCGCGTAAGACAAGCTCTCAATGACGGACCCTATGCGGGTTCCGTCAAAAATGGTATGAGGCACAACGAAGAGTTCAAATCGTTCGAGCCGGACGAGCAGGTTAAGGGACTGATCCAACGCCGGATCAAGAAACTCGAGGCGAAGATCCAGGCTTTCCCGCCCGACTCAGCGCTTTTGAGAGTCTTCATCGAGGCGAATTCCGCGAGAACGCTCTATCACGTCACCTTGATGATGGGTGTGCCTGGAAAGACAATCACGGCCAAAGAAGAAGATCACGATGCTGGAGCCTCGATCAAAACGGCTTTCGATGAACTCGAGCGGCAGATCCAGAAACACAAGGACACTTTGCGGCACGAACGCTTATGGAAACGAATCGGTAAACGGGACGAACTTCGCCGGATGAAAGCTGTCGCTGGCAAAGAAGAAGAGACGAAGCGTAATACGTTCTTTCAGCTTGTGAATCCACACCTGGAGTGGCTGGATCATTTCATCAACCACCTGATCCGTTATTCCGAAGCGATGGGCGAGCTCGTGCGAAGCGATTTGAATCCAGAAGAGGTTGTGGACGAGGCCGTTATAACTGCTTATCGCGAATTCCTGAAGAACCCATCGATTGGAGACGTCAGGAGTTGGCTCACACGAATCGCCGTCGATCGTCTCGATGAAGAAATTAACCGAGACGTTCCGGGGATTCCGCCACAGGAAGAACTGTGGCAGCTGGGCGAAGAGATCTTTTCCTTTTATCAGCCCGATGAGGATCTTAAGGCGGAGGACGTCATCCCTGACGCCACAGTCTCGACTCCCGAAGAGGAACTCGCCGCCCGGGAAATTCGAGAATGCATCAGCGACGCACTCCGTGCGATCCCCGACGACTGGCGCCGGATCCTTCTCATGCGATACACCGATGACGAGGCAATACCAAAGATCGCGCGTTCCGTTAGAAAACCAGAGCGTGAAGTTCGGCGCATTCTTTCATATTCGACCAAATATGTTCGCCAGAGACTTATCGAGTCGGGATGCATTCTGGCAGACCGCAGGCGGGCAGCGTAAAGAGGCTGGCCGCCATTGGAGGAATCATGGATTACATGTTGATCAAGAGTCCGGACGCGACGGCCATCCGTGGCGCCATTGCAATTGTGCTTGGCATTATTGCCCTCTTTTTGCCTGGACCGACTTTCCTGGCATTGGCAGTTGCTTTCGGCACATTTGCAATGATCGATGGCTTGATGGCGTTCTTTTCCCTGTTCGATCGCAGATCGCGAATAAGCCGCGGCTGGCTGGCAGTCGAGGCAATCGCCGGCATCGGTGTAGGCGTCCTCACGTTCTCGCGGCCGGCAATGACCGCAGTGGCTCTGACGTACCTGATCGCGGCATGGGCCCTGGTTACCGGGGTAATGAAGATCGCAGCAGCGATCCGATTGCGAAAACAGATTCGCCGTGAATGGCTTCTCGTTCTCAGCGGTCTGATTTCGATCCTGTTCGGAGGATTGCTCGCAACGTATCCCGTTCAGGGAATCTTCGGTTTGATGTGGGCCTTAGGGATTTATGGTCTGGTTTTCGGGAGCATGTTGGTGGCGCTTTCATTCCGTCTGCGGCGTGCAGGTGAAGTGAGGGCTGAAGAACAAGCGCCCCCGCGCGCCGCGTAGACTGTAGCGGCGGTCTACGAACGTGTGAATTAATCGAAATGAGGCAATATTCCCCTCCTTGCATTACCGCAAGGAGGGGACGGCCGAGCGATTAAGAAAACTGCGCGAAGCAGCCGCGAATAGCGAGGCCCGGGTGGTTTTCCGATGAGAACAATAAGGAAAACCACCCCGGCTGTGTCTGCTTCGGTGGCTTCGCAATATTTTGTGATGACACCGCCACCCCTCCTTGCAGCGATGCAAGGAGGGGACTGTCGCCTCATTCCGATTTGTTCACAGCTTG
>Ga0114129_10008432_pt1 | contig 14687 bp, 14 predicted proteins | sample RhiMetdeltSRZDD1_FD_80071 | JGI IMG/M metagenome (GOLD analysis project Ga0114129, IMG submission 80071) | Populus rhizosphere microbial communities from Tennessee, USA - Rhizosphere MetaG P. deltoides SRZDD1 (version 2) (version 2) | ecosystem: Host-associated > Plants > Roots > Rhizosphere >... | reverse complement strand
ATCAAAGCATACCTGACTGGTTGGTTTAATCTTCGACTAGGAAATCGGGGGCTTTGTCTGCATCTATACTGCTGCTAGCCCATCTATACTGCTTGTTAACCACGTCCCTTCATTCAGTGGAAAGCTAAACGGTCAAAACTTTGTTTTGCAATTCTTTCCACAGCCGTCCTGATAATTGGCCGCAAGGATGTCGGGAGCCGAAGAAGCCAAAACGAACGAGTCCCCGGAACAGGCTTTGCTGGCTGCGGCGCGACGCATTGCCGCTGCGCGGCCGTCGGGCGGCTGGGCTTGTCATATCCGGCTTTCGCATCTGCCCCCGCAGAAGTTGAAGGAAAACTACAGTTTCGCAGTAAACATCTTGCGGAGCGCGGTCGAGCGGTTCCTCGGACGTGTCTTTCTCTTCGGCAATTCCGATATCGTGGTGATCTGCTGGCAGACGCGACGCTGGCAGCTCCGTTCTGCCATCGCGAGCCTGCAGCCCCTCTTCGATGGCGAGGGCCGAGCCAGCGGGCGGCCGCCATCAAATGAACCGAGTTTCGCCACCTGGTGGGATCTCGATCAGCAAAGCGGCGATTTCCTGCTCTTTGCCGAACGGCTCGCTTCCGGGTGCACGCGTACCGATAATGTCGCCTCTGCGCCCGTCGAAAAGGCCGGATCGGAAACTGCCGAGCCCAAAGGACTCGACCCGAACAAATTCGCCGCCCTCGTTGCGCGCATTAAGGATGCCAACTTGGGCGGAGCGATCCGGCGCCAACCGATCTGCCGATTCCATCGCTCGGGCAAGCCGCAGCCGCTGTTCGAAGAAGTCTATGTCTCCATTCAGGAACTGCAGCGCCTCTTTGCTCCTCGGCTCGACCTTGGACTCGATCAATGGCTGTTCCGAGCGCTGACCGAGGTGCTGGACGAGCGCGTGCTCACTTGGCTCGCCGCAGCTGAATCTCTCAACCTGATCGCCAGATTTGCGCTCAACCTGAATCTCTCGACTTTCGCCTCCGGGGCATTCGCGAAATTCGAGGCGCGGTTCGGGAACCAGTTGCGCGGCCGCATGGTGATCGAGATCGACAAGTCGGATCTGCTCGCCAACCTGCCACGCTTTGCGGCGGTGCAGGAGACATTGCATGCGCAAGGCCATTTCCTCTGCATCGACGGGCTCACCGGACCCGATCTTGCCGCCATCGATTACGGTCGCTTGACCGCCGACTATTACAAGGTGGGCTGGCATCCGGACTTCCTCGCCGCGGATGGCGAAGGCAGGGTCGGTCTCGAGCGCCTTGCCGCTCAGGCCTCTCCGGACAAGATCATCCTCAGCCATTGCAGCGTCGAGGAAGCTGTCGGCTTCGGTCAGGAGCTGGGGCTCACATTGTTCCAGGGCTGGTACCTGGATTCCTTGCTGGGTTCATTGCGTTCGCCGCGATTCAAGCTGGTCGCAAATAGCTAACCGCCCCAGGTCCAAGCCGGCGTTGGCCTCGCCCAGTGCGGCTTTTCGTCCGCTGAGGCTTGCCGATGCCACCCGCCTAGTATAAAAAAAGCGGAACAGTCGTTCACTTTTTCAACCAGAAAGTATACCGCCCATGCGCGCGGGTTCATCAGCGAGTGGCGCTCGGCCGCCCGAGCGAGGCCAGCCCCATGCCGTCGATGTGCATGTCGGTCAGAGGCTCAGATCGCAGCGCAAGCTGATGGGACTTTCCCAAGGTGACTTGGCGCAGCGGGTGGGCCTGACCTTCCAGCAGATTCAAAAATACGAGCGTGGCGTGAATCGCATCAGCGCCAGCCGCCTGGTCGAATTCGCGCTCGTGCTCAAGGTTCCTCCGGCCTGGTTTTTTGAGGGCATGCCGGCGCCGCACTCCCGGGCAAGCGGACGCCGCGGCCGCCGGAGTGCAGAGATCATCCAGGAACTCGCCAACCGTGAAACGGTGGAGTTGGTCCGGCTCTACAACCAAATCCCGGATCGACGCATACGCGAGCGGATCGTGGCCCTGTTGCGTGCCGTCGCGCTGGAGTCAGGAACACGAACCCAATAGCCTCCGATGGTTAGTCGTGCTCGCTTCGCCGCGCACGCTCGAGGAGTGCGGCCACTGCTTCATGCGGCGCTACGCCGGCGTGCAGAACCTCATAGACCTGTTCGCAGATCGGCATCTCGACACTGCATCGTCGCGAGAGCAGATGCACCGCGGCCGCCGCACCCACGCCTTCGACCACTTGTCCGATTTGCGCCGCCACTTCCATGGGTGTATTGCCGCGCGCAAGGCCGAGACCGAAACGCCGGTTGCGGGATTTGTCATCGGTGCAGGTGAGGACGAGGTCGCCGAGACCAGCCAAGCCCATCATCGTCTCGGTACGCACGCCAAGCTTCTGGCCCAGACGCATCATCTCGGCAAGTCCACGAGTAATGAGCGCGGCGCGGCTGTTGGCGCCCAGACCCAATCCATCCGCCATGCCGGCGGCGATGGCGATCACGTTCTTCACGGCGCCGCCGAAGCCGACCCCGATCAAGTCGGTCGAGGTATAGGCACGGAAGGCGCCGCAATGCAGCGCGGCGGCAAGCCGGTCTGCATAGGCGCTGTCATTGGAGGCAACCGTAATCGCGGTCGGTAATCCTCGCGCGACTTCCGCGGCGAAGGTTGGGCCGGAAAGCGCCGCCAATGTCGCATTTGCGCCCAGAATTTCCGCCGCGATCTCATGCAATAGCCGGCCGCTGGATTCTTCCAGCCCTTTGGTCGCCCAGGCGAGGCGCTGAGTCTCAGGACCGAGCGCCGCCACGGTGTCACGAAACGCGAAACTTGGTACGGCAACAACGACTTCCTCCACGCCGCGCACGTTCTCGAACGAAGCGACAGGCTGAATGGCCGCAGGCAAGGCGATACCGGGAAGGTAGCGGGCATTAACCCGCTCCGCGGCCATACGCGCAACTGCAGCCGCGTCGCGGCCCCACAGCAGAACGCGGTGTCCGCATCGCGCAAGCTGGATGGCAAGCGCAGTACCCCAGGAACCCGCGCCAAGGACCGCGGTCGTCATGAGAGGCTCAGTCATTCCTGGTCTCGCGGGGCGATGGGATCAAGTCACGAGAGTAGAGTTATATCTCTACTTGGCCGCCCACCTCCACGACCCGGTTTGGCGGGATGTGGAAGAACTCGGTGGCGTCGAAGGCATTGTTCGACATGAAGATGAACAGCTTTCGCCGCCAACGCGACATCGGCGATTTCTGGATGCTCGCCAGCAGCTTTTCGCGGCCGATCACCACCGAGGTGATCATGGGATCGAAGCGGAGATTGGGGTAGGGAGCTTCCGACAGGGCGCGCCCGACGTTCGGGGTATCCATGAATCCATAGCGCAGTCGCACCGTATAGAAGCCTTTGCCGAGATTGCGGACTTCCAAACGCTCGTCGGGGGGGACATGCGGCACGTCTTCGGTCTCTACGCTCAACAGCGCAACATGCTCATGCAGCACCTTGAAGTGCTTGAAGGCATGGAGCAGCGGCTGCGGCACCCAGCCGAGGTCGCGGGCCATGACGATCGCCAGGCCCGGAATGCGCTGTGGGCGGTCCGGCTTCACCCCTTGAAGGAAGGATTCCAAGGGCAATGTTGAACGTGCACGCAACTCGGTGAGCCATTGGCGCCCTCGCCACCAAGTTGACATCAGCAAGAACACGATGGCCGCAACCAGGACCGGGAACCAGCCGCCATCGACGATCTTCAAGAGATTGGCGCTGAGGAAGGTCAGGTCCAATGCGAGGAAGGCGCCAAACACAGCCGCAGCCTGGGGCAAACTCCATTTCCAGGCCTGGCGGGCATAGACGTAGGCGAGCATGGTGGTAATGGTCATCATGCCGGTCACGGCAATGCCATAGGCGGCGCCGAGATTGTCTGAAGTCTTGAAGCCCAGAATGAGCAGGATCACCAAGATCAGCAGCGCGCTGTTGATTCTGGGAACATAGACCTGACCGATTTCCTCCTGAGAGGTGTGGAGCACGCGGATGCGCGGAAGATAGCCGAGCTGAACCGCTTGTTGGGTGATCGAGAACGCACCCGAGATCACTGCCTGCGAGGCGATGATCGTCGCGGTCGAGGCAAGCACGACCAGCGGGTACAGGCCCCAACTCGGCACCAACAAATAAAATGGGTTCTGCACTGCTGCCGGATCCCGCAACAGCAGCGCGCCTTGTCCGAAATAATTCAGCAGCAGGGAGGGGAACACGATCGCGAGCCAATCCAGACTCATCGCTCGGCGGCCGAAATGGCCCATATCGGCATAGAGGGTTTCTGCCCCGGTGACTGCCAGAAAGACCGCACCAAGCATGGTGAAGGCGAGCCATGGTGTGTGGATGAAGATGGCAATGGCGTGGAGAGGATTGAGAGCAAGCAGGATCGCCGGTGTTTTGAGAATGCTCGCTGTACCGAGCACAGCCAGGGTCGCAAACCACGCGAGCATAATTGGTCCGAACAGCATGCCGACGGCGGCTGTGCCACGCCGCTGGACGGCGAAAAGCGCGATCAACAATCCGATCGAAATCGGAATCACAAAGGGCTGGAACAGCGGCGTCGCGACGTTCAGTCCTTCGACGGCGCTCAGCACAGAGATGGCCGGAGTGATGATCCCGTCGCCGTAGAACAGGGCCGCTCCGATCAGCCCGGCGGTCATGATCACTGCATAGCGGCGATCGGTCGAGCCAACGGTCCGCAGGGCCAGCGCCGTCAGCGCGAGGAGGCCGCCTTCGCCGCGGTTGTCGGCGCGCATGATTAAGAGCACGTATTTGACGGTGACAACGAGGAACAGCGACCAGCCGATCATCGAAACGGCGGCGAATACGGCTGATGCTCCGGTATCGCCATAGGCCATGAGCGATTGCCGTAGAGCGTACAGCGGCGAGGTGCCGATATCGCCGTAGACGACGCCGAGTGCGCCAATCAGAAGGGCGCGGCGGGTGCTTGAGGGAAGTGCTGTAGCGGTCATGCCGGAAGATGCGACAGGTGAGTTGATCAGTTCCGGTCGCTCTGTTGCGGTGCAGCATAAACCTATGACGGCCGGCGTGCCTATCGAAAATCGGTTGTCTCTTATGCAGAAGCCGCGCCAGTCACCGTTGCCCCCGGTTAGTTCTTGCATGTTACCGGGATTTCCGGTCTCCATCTCGGGTAGTCACGTTAAGACCGATAGAATCCAATGATTTTCGGCAGGGGAAGCGCCACCTTCGACCGGCTTTTGCCGATAGTCCTGCTGATGCTGCTGGCGATCGGCTGCTTCGTCGTGTTGCGGCCGTTCCTGACCGCGGTCCTCTGGGCGGCAATCTTGGCCTACTCGACTTGGCCGACTTACACCGAGTTACGGAACATTCTCCACTCGCGGAGCTGGGCGGCGGCGGTCATGACGTTGCTGGTGGCGACCGTGATCATCGTTCCGGTCGTGCTGGTCGGGTCCAAGCTGGTCGAAAACAGCGCGCCGGTAATCGCGTCAATCCGCGGGCTTTTCACGCAAAGCTCGTCCGGTCCGCCATCCTGGATTGCGCGCATTCCGATTTTCGGGCCGGAGATCGCCGCTTTCCTGACACAGCACGCGATCGAGGGCTCGACGGTTAGCGGCTATTTGCGAGAGCTCTTAGGCCCGGCGCAGAGCCTCATTCTGGGGACCGCCCGAACCATCGCCGCGGGGGTGTTGGAACTCGCCCTGAGCGTCCTCATCAGCTTCTTCTTCTTCCGGGACGGCGATTTCATAGCGCGGCGTCTTCATGGAACGGTGGATAGGGTGGGGGGAACGCGCGCGGTTCAACTGCTTGCGGTCGCCGGCGCGACGATCAAGGGCGTTGTCTATGGCGTGCTCGGCACGGCTTTGGCGCAAGCCATTTTGGCCGGAATCGGTTTCTTCTTTTTCCAGGTTCCGGGCGCGCTCTTCCTCGCCTTCCTGACCTTCCTCATGTCGCTCTTGCCCATGGGCCCACCACTGGTGTGGATCCCGGCGGTCATCTGGCTCGTGGTTCACGACCGAATTGCCTCGGCGATCTTTCTCGCGATCTGGGGATTTTTGGTGATCAGCGGTATCGACAACCTGCTGAAGCCCTATCTAATCAGCCGGGCCGGTCGGCTACCGTTCATACTCGTCTTGCTGGGCGCCTTGGGTGGCGTGCTCGCCTTCGGCCTGATCGGCATCTTCCTGGGTCCGATTCTGCTGGCTATGGGATTCAATCTGGTCCTCGAGTGGAGCGGCCGGGCGGCAGTGGAAGAATCGCGGCGTATCCGCGAAGTTGCTCGTTCCTCAGAGCAATCAGATTAGAGCGGTATCCGCTCTGGAAGCTCGGGCGTGGCTACCATCCACGCCCGAGGCTTCGGTTCTGGCCTAGTCATTTGCAAGATCACGCCCGCCAGAAGGGCTTGTGGATCTCCCTCTCCACATCGGACCGGCTCAGCCCGATGTCACTCAGCAGATGGTCATCGAGACGGGCCAGCATCTTGCGCTGTTGGACCCGATCGCGCCACTGATAGAAGGCGCTGGAGACTGCTTCCAACCCGGCACCGACGCCAAAGCGTGCCGCCACCGAGTAGGGATGATGGACTTGGATCGACATGGCTTTCACCCTTAGTTGTGTTTATGTGAAACCTGGGCTTCACATGCTGTGCTAAGGGTGAAAGTGGCGTATCGATGGGCTTTAGACAAACGATTAGATTTCTTGTGTTGACCTAGTTTTTGTATGGCGACTGATTGCCTCAGAGAGACGAGGCTGGTCCGCCAGTAGCCGCGGTTTTTAGGGAAAACCACGGAAGGCCCGTCGGTTAAAGCCCGAGCTGTTCCATGAAGCTCAACTTACGAGACACGCCGCCTTGGAGGGCATGCTGGGATGCCGGCAGCTCGTGCACATGGACATCCTCGGCGGAGTGACGCTGCAACGCCTCGACCGCCTTGGTCTCGTGCTCAGGATCGATAATCTCGACCCACAGCAGCAGTCCGCCATCGTCGAGATGTTGCTGCAGGCGCTTGGCGTGTTTGGCTTCCATCAACCGCCCCAAATAGGCACCGATCATTCCACCACCGCCGCCTGCTATGGCCGCGGCGGCAACAGCCAGCGCCAGCGTGCCCCCTGAAGCGACCACCAGGCCGCTGGCCGCGATCGCGCCGATATAGGCAAGGCCGCCAACGATCGAGGCTTTGCCCTCGGTGCGAGAGTCGATGTCCACATAAGCCAGGCGCGGCACGCGGGAATCGTCCTCCAGTTCGGCGCTGCGTTCGTAGCGATGCCCAAGCTTGCGTTCGACGGTTTCGTGGCTGGCCAGCAGGCTTATTCCGGCGCGGTCAAAGCCGCAGGCAAGCAGATCGTCGATGGCGCGTTCGAGGCTGGGCTCATCGTGAAACAAGCCAACCGCTTCCCGGATCTTGGCAGGCATTCGGGCCCTCCTCACGACCAGGTGACAGAGCGGGCTCTAAGCAGGAACCCCGACGGCGCCCTTGCCGCTCCCATAGATTACCAAACGAACGGATGCGCTCACGGTCCTGAAAGGCTTATTCGAAAGGCATGCTCCGGGTCCGGCGGCTTTCGCCGGCGGTCTTCCGTGAGACGGCAAGGCGTGTTCAGATGACGCTCATATTCGTCAATCGGGAAAACAGCTCATGAGTTTCGAAGGAAAGGTCGCCTATGTCGCCGGCGCGGGAGGCATGGGCCTGCGCATCGCGCAGGATCTGATCCAGGCCGGCGCGCATGTGGCCCTTGCCGATGTGAAACCGGCGCCGGGCGAGCTTCCGTCCGGACCGGGAGGCAACAAGTATTTCGAAGGTGACCTGACCGACGACGGCTTTGTCGAGAAGACGATGGCAGAGTGGGAGCGCAGGCACGGTCGCCTCGATTATCTCGTCAACACCACCGGCGTGCTGCTGTTTGGGCGCGACCGATCATGTCTCGAGATGGATCTCGATGTTTGGGATCGGGTGATGACGGTAAACCTCAAATCCTTCGTCCTGACCATTCGCCATGCTGTGCCGGCGATGAAACGCGCCGGCGGGGGCGCGATGGTCCACTTCTCCTCGATCGACGCCTTGAGGGGAGACGACCGTCCTCAGGATGCGTATGGCTGCTCGAAAGCGGCGATCATCCGGCTGTCGAAATCGGTCGCGATCCAATTGGCGCGTCAGCGCATCCGATCGAATGTCATTCTGCCCGGGCCGGTGCACACGCCGATGCAGGCACGCTGGGACAATGATCCTGCGGCACTGCAGCGGCTGTCCGATTTCGTGCCTCTCGGACGCATCGGAGCCGTGGAGGACATGGCCAATGCGTGCCTCTTCCTGTTGTCGGATAAGGCGGGTTTCATCACCGGCACCGAGCTCATCGTCGATGGTGGCCTGACCGCGCGGCCGTGAGCGTCACGCAGCCGCAAGGCTCTCCTTGACCTTGTCCTGGAAGTAGCGCACGCCCTCTTCGTGACGAGGCGAGAGCGGGCCCGCAGTGTAAGCACCCGTCGCATAGTTCTTGTGAGTTTCGAGGCAGATCTCGAAATCCTCTCGCACGACGGCGAGATTGCGCGCGATGGTGTCTTCTATGGCCGAGTGATCGGACGGGTCGGAAAAATAAAAATTGTAGATCAGCTCGGTGCGCTGGTGATCGAGCGGATTGATGCGCGACGTATTCATGCCACCGGCAAAGAGCGAGAGCGTCCAATTCGGCCACATCCAGAGCCATTTGCCGCGGTAGAAGAGGCCTTCGCGCGGCGGTGCGGTCATGCGCACCAACCCATCATGCGCGGTTGTCGAGAATTGTTTGAAATCGATCGCGGCGAAGAATTTCGGATGAATTCCGGGGATGTGATATCCCTCGACAAAGTTATCCGTGTAGATCTTCCAGTTTGCATCGAAAGCCAGGCGCTCTTCCCGCACGGCCTGATAGCTCTCGATCGGCTCATCTGCCAACTCAGTGATGAGATCGCCGAGCTGGTGTTCCAGGTCGCGATCCGGAGCAATGGCGACGAAGACCAGGCCGCGCCATTCGCGAACATTGATGGGCTTAAGCGGCCAGTCCTCCTTGCGAAAGACGGCATCCTCTCCAAACCAAGGAGCGGCGAGGAGGCGGCCCTCGTCGTCATAGGCCCAATTATGATAGGGGCAGCGGATCGGTCCGCAGCGGCCGTTTCCCTCCGGCAAGAGCCTCGCGCCGCGGTGGCGGCAGACATTGCGGAAGCCGCGCAGGGCCTCGTCCCGACCTCTCACGACAAAAATCTTGAGACCGGCGATCTCTGCGGCCGTGTAGGCGCCGCGCTCATTCAATCTCGATACTGGCCCCAGCAATTGCCAAGTCTTCGCAAAAATGCGGTCTCGTTCGTCGATGAAAGTTCCGGGCGCGGTGTAAAAGGCGGGATCGAGATTCAGCACCTCGAAGCTCCTTGGTGTTGTCGCGCGGAAAGCTTACCACGGCGACTTCTATCCTCTGTACAGTTGCGTCTTAGTCCATCAGCGGCGGTTGGGGTCTGGCACGCTTTCGCCTGAAAACTCACCCAAGCAGAGGTTCCCAGATGAGATCAGTTTTCGTCTCCCTTGCCCGCGGCGCTGCCGTCACTCCTGAGCGCCGAGGTGAGAGTTATCGCTCAAGCAAGGTTTGGCGGCTGGGGGCCGCAGCGATTTTGCTCATCCTGCAGACTGGTTGCAGCTCACCGGCGAAAGTGACTTCGCAAGACGCGGCTATCGCTACGCAAACCATCAACGAAACCAGCAGCACGGCTACGGCGATTGGAAAATCCAAATACCGAACCTACCGCTGGTTGACCCCGGAGGAGATGACGGCCCACCAGCTAGGCTATGATCCGGGACTGGATTTAAAAACGCGAGAACAAGTGACTGAAGCCGTCGACGATGAACTGGCCAATATGGGTTATCAGCAAGGCGATCCGGCTGATTTCACGGTCGCCTTCTCCGATGTTTATCTCGACAAGGAAAAGGCGCTCGGGAACACGGGCATCGATATTGTTAAAGGTCCTGAAGAGAAGTTCACCATTGCATTTTTCGATACGCAGACGGGTAAGCTCTTGTGGCGTGGTTGGGGCAAGGAAAAGCTCAGCGGCGGTCAGCCTGACGACAAACAGATCGCTCTGGCGGTAAGCCATGCCTTAGCAGACATGCCTGTGCCGCTTGCGCCGTGATGGGTGCCTCACTGCTCACATACAAGCTCGGCGGCAAGCGCGCGCTCGTCACCGGCGGAGCTTCTGGGATTGGCTTGGCCACAGTGGAGCTTCTCGCTCGATCGGGAGCCGCTGTCGCCATCAACGACCTTCCCGGCGACCGTCTCGAAGCGACCGCTGCACGGCTGCGCAAAGAGGGTCTCCACGTCACCGCGGCGCCGGGCGACGTCGGACAGCCGCAATCCGCCACGAACATGACGCTGCGGGCCGTCGCGGAGCTGGGCGGGCTCAACTATCTGTTTAACAATGCCGGAACGCCCGCCACGCGCACGCCCATTCCGCCGAGCGACCTCGATGCGCTTACCGAGGTGTTCTGGACCCGGATTTTGTCTGTGAACCTAACCAGCGCATTTTGGACGACCAAGGCGGCCGTTCCGGCGCTGCGAGCGTCTTCCGGCAGCATCGTCAATACCGTGTCTGTCTCTGCCTTCGGCGGGGGCGCCAGCAGCACGGCCTACGCTACCGCTAAGACAGGCTTGCTTGGTCTGACGCGCGAGCTGGCGCGTGGACTGGCGCCGGAGGTCCGCGTCAACGGCATAGCGCCCGGTCTCGTCAACTCGCCCTGGGAATGCTCCTTTGGCGATCTCGAGGCGCAGGCGCGGGAGCACGTGCCGTTGCGGCGGGTGGGTCAGCCGGAGGATTACGCCGCCGTTGCCGTCTACCTTGCCGTTGATGCCCGGTACATGACCGGCCAGGTAATTTCAGTCGACGGCGGGCTGCGGCTCTGATCCGCCCGTCACTCCGGGAACCTTTTCCTCGAATCCCCATCTAAGGAGCCATGGTCAAGGACACCATGGCACGACCCTCCGACCGGGAGATCGGGTTTCAAGCCCCACCTGCTGACGATGAGCTGGTAAGGCGTATCAGGAGCGGCGACACGGCGGCTTTCGAACTTCTGATGCGCCGCTCAAACCGCCGGCTCTTCCGTATCGCTCGCAGCATCCTTCGTGATCCGCTCGAGGCGGAGGATGCCGTTCAGGAAGCCTATCTGAGGGCTTACGCGAGCCTGGGCGGCTTCAAGGGGCCGCTCGGCTTCTCGTCCTGGATCTGCCGGATTGTCACCAATGAAGCCCTGGGCCGCCTGCGCCAGCGGATGCGAGTGGTGTCGCTGGACGATTACCGCAACCCCCGCCACGAGCAGCCCAGAGGGAGCGAGGCATTAGCGACAATGCAGCCCAACCCGGAACGGCTGGCGGTGAGCAGCGAGCTCAGGCGGGCCCTTGAGCATGCGATCGATACGCTGCCCGCGGAGTTCGCGGCCGTCTTCATGCTTCGTGCCGTAGAGGGCCTGAGCACCGCCGAAACCTCTGAGTCTCTCGGCATCCGTCCGGAAACCGTAAAGACGCGGTTTCACCGTGCCCGCAAGCTCCTGCGCAAACAGCTCGCGGGTCATTTCGAGCAGATTGTGCCGACCGCGTTCGAGTTCGCGGGCGAACGGTGCGACCGCATCGTCGCCACGGTCCTCGCCAGGACCGCGCAGCGCGTTTCTTCGCCGCTGGAACCACCCACCATCACCGAACCCAAAGGAGAGGCCGATGATTCGTAAAACTCTGCTTGCTCTCAGTACGCTGGCGCTTCTGTCCGGCCCAGCTTTCGCCGCATCGGTGGAGAAGGCGCCACCGCCGGCGCCCTACCAGGCCGTAAGCAAGCTGGTGAAGCTGCCGGATTTTTTGCCTGGCCTGGGGACGCTCTACGTCGATCCGAAGACACTGCCCGAGGGTCCGTTCCTCGCCTATGACCACCAGGGCAAGCTGGTCAGCACCGTCTACATGATCCCGCTCAAGGATATCGACGCGCACAAGAAAATTGAGGATCTCAAGGCGCCCGGCGGCAAGGTGGTCAGCGTCGATATGTACTACAACGCCGGGCATCCGGGGGTCGAAGAGCCGCACTACCACATCGTGCTCTGGCACGTGGCGAATGGCGAGCAACTCGTCGCGAAATAAGCAATGCCAGGCCGCAGGAAGTTACTGAAGGCCGGCGGGGGAGCCCTCGCCGGTCTCTTTTTTCCGGCGCTGGGGTCGTCCTGGGCGGCGCCTGAAACTGTCGAGATTCACATGCGTAGCCGCGACAACGGCGCCTATGTCACGTTCGATCCGATCGGCCTGCTCGTACAGCCGGGCACCAAAATCAGGTGGGTGGTGGAGGCGGATGTGCACACGACGACCGCGTACCACCCGGCAAATGACTCGCACTCCTTGCGTATACCGACGAGCGCGCAACCCTGGGCATCGGATTATCTGGTCAACCCCGGCGATCGCTTCGAAGTGGTGCTGACGGTGCCGGGGGTCTACGACTATTTCTGCACCCCGCATGAGATGGCGGGGATGGTCGGGCGGATCATCGTCGGTCAACCGAGCGGTCCCGGCACTCTGCCGTTCGACTATTTCAAAGGGGATGCTTCGAAGGCTTCCTGGAAGGAAGTACCGCAACCTGCTCGCGAGCGTTTTCCGGCGATTGAGCAGATCATGGCGAAGAAAATCGTGAAGTCTTCCTAGAGTATTTTTCTGAGAAAAACCGTCTCGGCCTAAAGCAATCGTCAGATCCGTATCACCTCTACAGCTCTGACATTGAAGCTAGGCTCTTACCCGTTCGTGGCTCGTCCGGGGCGTCCACTTGGGCTAGTATTGCAGTTAGCTCAGCTCGCCGCTTGTCATGCCCAACTCGGGCAAATGAACGAGGCGAGGGCCGAGGCAGTTGAAGCATTGCGTCTGCACCCAAGTTTCACAATTGGCTGGAACATGATGTCGGAGCCGTTCAAAAATCTAGCTGATGCTGAACCGATGGTGGCTGGGATGCGCAAAGCTGGCTTGTCGGAATGACGGAGAACCGAAGACTCGCTGCCATCCTAGCCGCCGATGTCGTCGGTTACAGTCGTCTCATGCAGGAAGACGAGGCGGGAACCTTGGCTGCGCTGAAGCAGCGCCGGAAGGAAATTTTTGAGCCCACCTTAGCCCGGCACCGCGGGCGCGTGGTGAAGCTAATGGGAGATGGGGTTCTAGTCGAGTTCGGCAGCGCTGTAGCCGCTGTGCAATGTGCGGTCGAGTTACAGCAGGCGATGAGTGCTGCCGTTTCTTCTAACGATGCAAACGATCAAAAGCGTAAGACGATCCTGCTGCGTATTGGAGTGAACCTTGGAGACGTAATTGTCGAGGGCTCGGACCTTTACGGCGACGGGGTAAATATCGCGGCACGCCTAGAGGCGTTGGCGGAACCGGGAAGCATCTGCATATCTGCCAAGGTTCGCGATGAGGTGCAGGGCAAGATCGATGTGAAACTTGAGGACATGGGCGAGGTCGCGCTCAAGAATATGGAGCGGCCGGTGCATGTGTTTAAGATATCGCTCACGAGCAAGGCTCCTCAAACTGTTCCATCTCACACCAAGGGACCTGATAGGCCGTCTATAGCGGTATTACCATTCTCCAATCTGAGTGGTGATCCAGAGCAGCAATTCTTCAGTGATGGCATAACTGAGGACATAATCACTGAGCTATCCCGTTTTCATACATTATTCGTCATCGCCCGAAACTCGTCCTTTCAATATAGGGACAAGCCGACAGATATGCGGAGAGTTGGGCAGGAGCTCGGTGCTCAGTACATCGTCGAGGGCAGTGTGCGAAAAACAGGTGATCGGGTTCGGCTTACGGCGCAATTGATCGAAGCGGCGTCCGGTAATCACATATGGGCTGACCGATACGATCGCCCGCTAACTGAAATTTTCTCTTTGCAAGACGACGTTGTTCACGGAATAGCCAGAACAGTGGAAAGGCGTCTCAGCACTGATATAGCCGAAAGAGCTGCTCGAAAGCACCCCAGCAGCATGGCCGCGTATGAATGCGTTCTCAAAGCTAGAGAGAACATCACCGATGTTGCAGTGGCGGAAAATCTTCTGAACCGAGCCATCGAGCTTGATGCATCGTATGCGGCAGCGTACGCGGCGTTAACGCAGGTGCGGATGTTGCAATACTGGTTAACGGCGAAAACGCGCTTCCTGAATGAAGCTGTCGCGGCAGCGAGAACGGCCGTCAGCTTAGATCCGAATGATTCATACACTCACGCCGGCCTAGGCGGAGCATATACTCTCAAACGCGATTACAGCCGCGCGGAGTTCCACATAAAGCGAGCGCAGATTAACAATCCGAATGACGAGGTTGCCTTGAGAACTCTGGCGCACTGGCTTGTACGGGTCGGGCGACCGGAGGAGGCTTTGGTGACGTTGAATGGTGCACTCCAGCATGACCCCTTCCCGTCGGACTTCCACTGGGACATAGCTGCCATAGCCTTCATTATAGGAAGGCGGTACCGAGAAGCGGTCGACGCCTTAATGCGCGTCGAGGAGATGGCCGCTTGGAACCACCTTTATTTGGCTGCCGCTTATGGTCAGCTTGGGGATCTTGAAATGGCGCGTGCGGAAGCCGCCGAGACCCTGAAGATGCAACCCGCATTCACCATCCAGCGCCACATGCTGGTTGAGGCGTTTCAAAACGCGGGCGATGCCGAGCCACTTGTCGAAGGCATGCGAAATGCAGGTTTGCCTGAGT
>Ga0114129_10008429_pt1 | contig 14688 bp, 10 predicted proteins | sample RhiMetdeltSRZDD1_FD_80071 | JGI IMG/M metagenome (GOLD analysis project Ga0114129, IMG submission 80071) | Populus rhizosphere microbial communities from Tennessee, USA - Rhizosphere MetaG P. deltoides SRZDD1 (version 2) (version 2) | ecosystem: Host-associated > Plants > Roots > Rhizosphere >... | reverse complement strand
GTACGCCGCGTGCATGCCGAGATTCTATTTCACATCCACACGGGCCGCCTGGAGCACGGCCTTCGAGGCGTCCTGCACGAAGGCCACGACGACAAGATTGGCGGGATCGATCGCGGTCATCGCATGTGCTTCGGCGCGATAGTCGGCTGGAGTAGCGGCGGGCGACGAAGCCGTCTTGCGGCGGCGCGCAATTTCATCAGTCACCGATCGATCAAGATCGGCCCTGATCTCGGACAGATCAAACGTGTAATCGACCGTCGTGTCCGACGAGCCGCGAATCGTGATGCCGGATCCTTTCTCACCGGCCACGGCTCGTACAACCATCGCGTGATGCCGGATGCCGTTCTCGCCCAGGTACACGAGATGACGCTCGGCCAGCACGACGTGGAATCGCAGGTTGGACGCGTCGGCCGGCAGCCGGCTGGCCGTCGTCGTCACGCTGATGCGCGAGCCGGACCTGTCGGCGTCAATTCGAATCGCCGCGGTGGGCGCCTGCGCGAGCGCCTTGTCGATCGCCGCAATGTACTCGCCGTAGGTTCGAGTGGCCATCTCACGCGAGCCGCCGCCGACCTTGCCGGGCGCGCCGTCGATGTGCAACGTCGGCACCCCGCGAACCTGGTAAAACAGGCGTCTGGCGTCGCCGCCCGGGACGACCATGGGATCCGGCCCGGGAATGTGCGCGTGGTACGCGAGCGGCGCAATCACCGTGTCGGGATATCGCGTGAGGACCGCATCCCAGGAGAGATCGGCCGAGACGCATGGCGTACACGCCGATCCGGTGAACAGCTCGAGGAGGACGACGCGGGTCGTGCTCGTCTGACCGGCGTCATAGGGCTGCGGCGTAATGGGATTCGGAAAACGCTTGTCGTACACACGATCGAGCGTGGCTTCGAGCTCGGCGTTGCTGCCGCGAACTTCGGCGTAGAGTGCCCGGAACGCGCGCTCGTCGTCGGGCTTGATCCGGCCGGAAACCGCCTCGACCATGTAGTACTCGAGCGCCGCGGCTTTGTTCCCGCGCTTGATCTCAACCTCCGCCAGCGCGATTGGCGCGCGCGCAAGTGCGGGGTTGAGCTCGACGGCCTCCTTGAGCTCGCGGACGGCTTGCTCGTCGTCACCACGCCCCAGATGCAAACGGCCGAGCGCCTCGAGGGCGCGGCCGCGAAGGGCGTTCACGCGCGATGTCGCATCGGGAACGACAAACCGCACACTCTCGGTCGACTGGTCTGACGACGGCTGCTCGAGTGCGGTGAGCTCGACGCGGACCGCCTGCTCGGCAGCATCGAGATAAATCTTGTTGTCGAGCAGCCGGCTGACCGTAGACACGAGTTGCCCCAGCCGGACCTCTGTCGATCCCTGCGGCAGGTGACCACGAACACGATCGAACGCTTCCGCGATTTCGTCCCGGCGATGGCGGAACTGCTCGACGAGGTGCCAGAGAATCGCCTCATCGACCTGCCGGCCGAGGTACGCGGCAACCGGTCCGGTCAACTCCGAGCGGACTTCGCGCAGCGCCGCCAGTTTCTCAACCGGATCCTGTATGCGGATGACGTCTTGAAGCGCGCGTTGCTCGGGAGTTTGCTGTGCCGTCACCCGAAGAGGCGGTGTTGGCGTCTGTTGCGCGCTGCCGGCAGTCGTCGTTGGCGGATTCTGTACGCCAGCCGAACAGATAGTCAGCGATAGTCCCAGTGCGACCCGGGAGACCGCGCGCAAGATGCCGGACATGTCCTGTTTGACACCACTTTATCAGGCCGATGAAACCGGCCTGAACTTCGAACTTAGAACTTCAAACTTCGAACTCTGAGAAAAGCCCGAGATTCCGCCGTTCGAAGTTCGCAGTTCGAAGTTCTGAGTTCAGGTTGCTGGCTTTTCAGCAACCTGCTAAGGCCCCTTTGCCCTGAGGCTTTTGCCTTGATAGAGTCTGCCGGCTGTGGATTTCCTGATTACGGCTCTCTTCGTGTTCATGCTCGCGGCGTTCCTCGGCCTCGACATCATCCGCCGGGTGTCCAGGCTGCTCCACACGCCGCTCATGGCGCTGACCAACGCGATCTCATCGATCGCCGTGGTGGGCGCCATCATCATCGCCGGTGAAGCTCACGACACCCTGAGCACCTGGCTCGGGGCCGCCGCGGTGTTCGCGTCCACGACCAACCTCGTCAGTGGATACCTCATCACCGACCGGATGCTGCGCATGTTCAAACGCCGGGAGATCAAGAAATCGTGAGCCAGGCGACCGGCCTGCTGTACCTCGTCTCAGCAGCCCTCTTCATTCTCGCCCTTCGGTGGATGAGCCAGCCGGACACGGCCAAGCGCGCCGTGGTGTCTGCCGTTGGCGGAATGGCGCTCGCGGTCGGTGGCACGCTCCTCCATCCGGAAATCGTCACCTACAAATGGATCGGGATCGCGGCGGCGTTGGGATTCCTCGTCGGCTTCCCGCTGTCCCGCGTGCCGCTGACCGCGGTGCCGGAACGGACGGGGCTTTCTCAGGCATTCGGCGGCATGGCCGCCGGCCTCGTCGGAACGGCGAAGTACTACCTGTGGCTCGACCAGGGCGAGCTCACGTCGTTCCGGATGGCCGTCGTCGCCGGCGAAGTGATCCTCGGCTGTCTCACGTGCACGGGCGGACTCATGGCGGCCGGGAAACTGGCCGAGGTCATCACGACACGTCCCGTCACGTACAAGGGGCAGAACATCGTCAGCTTCACGCTGCTCGGCACGGCGGCGGTGCTCGGCGCGTGGCTGGTCTGGGACCCGACGCAGTCGTGGGCGTTTCCGGTCATCATCGTGCTCGCGCTCATCTTCGGCGTGCTGCTGATTCTGCCGATTGGCGGTGCCGACATGCCGACGGTGATCTCGTTCCTGAACTCGTACGCCGGCCTCTCCGCGGTTGCGATGGGCTTCGTGCTCGAGAACTATCTGCTCATCACCGCCGGGGCGCTTGACGGCGCATCGGGGTTCGTGCTCTCGCTCATCATGTGCAAGGCGATGAACCGGTCGGTGACGAACGTGCTGTTCGGAGCGTTCGGCGCCGTGCAGGCGTCGGCACAGGCTACCGAACAGCGGACGGTGAAAAGTGCCACCGCTGTCGACGCCGCCGAGCTCCTGACCAACGCCGACAGCGTCGTGATCATTCCGGGCTACGGCATGGCGGTGGCGCAAGCGCAGCACCGCGTGCGCGATCTGTTCGATCAGCTGTCGAAACGCGGCATCGACGTGAAGTTCGCGGTCCATCCTGTGGCGGGCCGGATGCCCGGTCACATGAACGTGCTGCTGGCCGAGGCCGACATTCCGTACGACCGGCTGGTCGAGATGGACGACGTGAATCCGGAGATGCCGCAGGTCGACGTCGCGCTCGTCATCGGCGCGAATGACGTCGTCAACCCGTCAGCCCGCACCGACGCGAAGAGCCCGATTTACGGGATGCCGATCATCGACGCCGACAAGGCGCACACGGTGCTCGCCATCAAGCGCAGCATGAATCCCGGCTTTGCCGGGATCGACAACGATCTCTACTACGCGAACAACACGCTGATGCTGTTCGGCGACGCGAAGGCGGTCATCGGCGACGTCGTCAAGCAGCTCAGCGGCGACGGAGCGACCCACTGAAGATTTAGAGATTTCAAGATTCAGAGATTTGGATATGGCTGAAGCGACCCCGAAGAAGCGGCGGCTGACGCTCACGCATCAGATTTTCATCGGCCTGGCGCTCGGCGTCCTCGTCGGCGTGATCATCAACCGCCACTATGCGGTGACGCTGAACGACCCGGCGAAGGCGCTGGAAATCGCGAAGTACTTCCAGCCGTTCAGCACGATCTTCCTCAATCTGATCAAGATGATCATCGCGCCGTTGATCTTCGCGACGCTGGTCGCGGGCATCGCCGGCGCGGGCCACTTCAAGGTCGTCGGCCGGATGGGCCTGCGCGCGATCATCTACTTCGAGGTGGTGACGACGATCGCGCTCCTGATCGGTCTTCTCGCCGTCAACATCATCAAGCCCGGCGTCGGCGCCACACTCTCCGGCGAGAAGTCGACGATCGCCGCGAACGCGCAGACGTGGGATCAGATCCTCGTCCACACCATCCCGACGTCGGTGATCGACGCCATGGCCAAGGGCGACGTGCTCCAGATCGTCGTCTTCAGCATCATCTTCGCGATCGCGCTGGGCATGATCGGCGAGAAGGGGCGGCCGGTGATCACGCTCTGCGAAAGCATCGCCGAGACGATGTTCAAGTTCACGAACATCATCATGCATTACGCGCCGATCGGCGTGTTTGCGGCGATCGCCTATACCGTCAGCGCCTTCGGCGTGAGGCAGCTGCAGAACCTCGCGATGCTGATTCTCACGCTCTACATCGCGCTGGCGTTCTTCTTCCTCGCCGTGCTCCTGCCTGTGGCACTGCTTTTCAGAGTACCGGTCCGCAAGTTCTTCAAGGCCGTACGCGAGCCGGCGGTGATCGCGTTCTCGACGACCTCGAGCGAGGCGGCGCTGCCGCGCGCCATGGAAGTAATGGAGCAGCTCGGCTGCCCGCGGCGGATCGTGACGTTCATCCTGCCGCTCGGCTACACGTTCAACCTCGACGGCACCACGCTGTACCTCTCGCTCGCCTCGATCTTCGTCGCCCAGGCCGCCGGCGTCACCCTCAGCATCGGCCAGCAGGTGACGATGATGCTGACGCTGATGCTCACGAGCAAAGGCGTGGCCGGCGTGCCGCGGGCCTCCCTCGTCATCCTCGCGGCGACCCTCGCCAGCTACGGCCTGCCGCTCGAAGGCGTCACCACGATCCTTGCCGTCGACGCCGTGATGGACATGGCCCGGACGATGACGAAGGTCGTCGGCAACTGTCTGGCCGCGGTCGTCATCTCGAAATGGGAGGGTGAGTTCAAAGAAGCGAGCGATGCGAAGCTGAGCGCGGCGGCCGCGCGTGGAGAGATCTAGGACAAGCCGGAAAGCCTGAAAGCTCGAAAGCCGGAAAGCAAGCGCTCTTGTTTTTGCCTCGTGGCCCGCGGGCCTTCGGGCCACCGCGCTTCCGCGCCTGCTCTTCACAGGCACCGATATTGCAGCCGGATCACCTGATGCGGCCGCTCATCATTGCTCTCACCTGCGCCCTGGCGACTGGCGCTGCGTGCTCGAAGGACCGCTCGCCTGCCCCGCCGCCGTCGACCGATCAACGATCGGCGTCAGCACCTCCAGGTCAGCCGCCGCTGCAACGGGCCACCCGCAAACCCGTGCAGATCGCGATGAAGAACGTGCGACTGTGGGCCGACGACGGCATTGTTCTGGACGTGCGCGAGCTGCGCGGCGAGATGGTGAGCACGGTCGCGGGCGAGCCACCCGTCTTCGACAATCAGCGGTCGTTCATCCTTCGCGTGCACGCGGCCGACGTCAGCATGGACATGGCGAGTCTCACGAACCTGATGAACCGTCACGTCTTCGGCTACGAGCACGCGCCGCTCGGCGACATCACCACAGAGATCGACGAGGGGCAGCTGAAGATGAAGGCGACGCTGCACAAAGGGGTGCCGGTGCCGATCTCGATGAAGGCGGACGTCGAGGCGACCCCGGACGGGCGCATGCGGTTGAAGACGACGAAAGTGAGCACGCTCGGCATGCCGGCGAAAAAGCTCATGGATCTGTTCGGGCTCGAGCTCGGCGACGTCGTCAACCTGAAGGAGCGGCGCGGTGTCGAGATCGACGAGAACGACATCATCATCGCCCCGGGTCAAATTCTGCCGCCGCCGGAGATTCAAGGACATCTCTCCCGCGTCGCGATCGTGAACGGCCGCCTGCAGCAGACGTTCGTCCCGGCGGCGGGCGTGTCGCCGGCGAAGTTGTCGCCGCCAGAACCGAACAACAACTACGTGTACTTTTCCGGCTCGGATATCCGTTTCGGCAAGCTCCTGATGAGCGACGCCGATCTCGAGCTCATCGACGCGGACCCGAAGGATCCATTCGATTTCTTTCCGTCGCGTTACCTGAACCAGCTTGTGGCGGGATACTCCAAGAGCACACCAGGCGGCGGGTTGAAGACGTACGTCCCTGACTACTCTGATCTCAATCGAATGAAGGATTTGCGGCCGAAGTAAGCCCGAAACCCTGAAAGCTTGAAAGTCTGAGAGCCAATGCCTTTCGGACTTTGGAGCTTTCCGGCTTTCCAGCTTTCCAGCTTTCCAGCGTAGAACCGAGTTAACTGTATCGGTGTCGAATGATCGCATCAGGCTGGCGGAAGGGCCCCGCCATGCCTCGAGAGCTGTTCGTCGACTCACTGACGTCCCATCCGGTCCGTCCGCGATCGCGCTGGACGCTTCTCGGATCGCTCATCACGCATCTCGTCGTGCTCATCGCGCTGGTCGTGCTGCCGCTGACCGCCGCGATGGACAATCCGATCGTCGCGCGGGAGGTAATCGCATTCGTTCCGCCGACTCCCCCGCCTCCTGCCCCCGCGGTACCGCCGTCGCGCCCACGGACCGTTGCGCCTCCCGTGAATCCGGATGCCGCGCCGCCGGCGCCCGGGACCGTGATCGCGCCGGAAAAACTGAGTGACGTATCCGGCGCCGACCGGGTCCCCGGTCTTTCAATCCCGATCGGACGAGCGCCGGAAGGCGTTCTGGGCGCTCCTGTCGCCGCGCTCGCGGCCCCGCCGCCCGCCGTCGTCAAGCCGGTACCCGTCGGCGGCAACGTGCGCGAGCCCCGTCGAATCACCTACGTGCCGCCCGTGTATCCCGTCATCGCACAGACGGCGAAGGTGGAAGGGATCGTCATCCTCGAGGCGATCATTGATGCGACGGGCGCGGTTCGAGACATCCGCGTCCTGCGATCGATTCCACTGCTCGACCGTGCCGCAATCGACGCGGTGAGCCGCTGGCGCTATCTGCCGACGCAACTGAATGGCATGGCCGTGCCGGTCATCATGACGGTTTCCGTCAGGTTCAACTTGCGATGACGGACGGAACTTTTGACAAGGTTCTATTTCATGATTCCCGCGAGCAAGAGAAACAGCTCGAGCACCAGAATGAGCACGATGACGAGCTCGAGCATGTTTCCCTGTGACATGCCCGTTTGCTCGACGGCAAAGCGATAGATGTCGTCGAGCGTCTTCAGCTTCTCCTCGACGTTGCGCTTCCAGGCGTCGAGGCCGACGCGCGCGGCCGCGAGGTTGAACAGCCGGGCCGAGTACACGTCGCCCACGAGCTTGACCGCGTTCTCCATGCGATCGGTGAGCTCGTTGACGTCGATGAACAGCGAATGCAGCCGGCGCGCCGCGAGCGTGTGCCGCCGCCCGAGCCAGCGGTCGATCCAGCGTGGACGCTGCAAGGTCGTGTAAATGGACGTGAGCTCGGATTCGAGCAGCTCGTCGTGATACCGGAACTCGAGCAGCTGCGAATTCACGAATTCGAGGATCTCGAGCGACGCCAGGGCCCCCGGATCGCTGTCGAGGATGAACGCCGCGTTATAGGCCGGAACGATGAGGTCCTCGGTCAGATACGACAAACGATGCCGCAGGACGTCGTCGCGCTCCTGCACGCTCAGACGCTGGCGCTCGCCCCGGAGCAGCTGTGCGATCTCCACGCCGTGCTCCTCGAGGATCTCGTCGGCGTTCGGCTTCCGATCGAGCGTGTTGACGATAAAGGCGAGGTAGTCTTCGCTGAGAAACGTCGGTCTCACTTCCGACAGCGCGCTGCGGACCGAATCGACGAGGCGCATGCACGCAGCGCTGGCTTCGGCTTCGAGCGGCTCGCTCTCGATGAGCTCCTGCCCGAGCCGGACGAGATCCGCCCACCCGCCGCTGAACGGCTGCGAGAGCATCAGCGAGATGACGCCGTAGTCGTAGAACTTCACCCGGACGCGAAAGCCGTCGAGCGTGGCAAGGCCGACCGCTGCCCCGTCGACGATCACCGGCGGCTGGAAATATCGGACGCGCGGCGGACCGGGCGACTTGTCCTGCAGCTGCGCCACGCCCGCCCGTTCGCCGAACTGCCGCCGAAGCGCCGCGAGATCAATGGCCTGCGCGACGTCGAACAGGTAGAACGCGTGCACCGATCCCGAGGTGATGTGGCTCATCCCAGGTGTTCATCGTAATCCGGGCCCGGTGCTATCCTCTCCGCATGGCGGGAGCCGTCCGTCTATCTGTCGCGTTGGCGCTGACGGCAGCTTTCGCCCTGCCTTCGGGGCGCGCGGCTTCGCCGCTTGCCGCGCCCGCGTCCCAGGCTGCCAACATGATCGCGGTCGACTTCTACGCGGTCACCGCGGAAGGGAAACCCATCCCCGACCTCCGGCCCGACGAGGTCACGATCAGGATCAACGGACGCACGAAGGCGATTCGCTCGCTGCAGTTCGTCGAAGTCGCCAGTCTCGCGTCCGGTCCCGCCGCCGGTCAGACCGCGCGTCCGCTGCCTCCGGCGTTCGGCAGCAACTCCTCGTCCGGGCACGGACGGGTGTTCCTCATCGTGATCGACGACGAGTCGCTCCGTCCGGGGAAGGAGCGGCCGATGCGGGCGGCGATCGCGCAGTTGCTCGCGAACCTGTCCGCGCGCGATCGCGTGTCGGTCCATACGATTCCGCACGGCGGCATGAAGATCGATCTGACGACGGATCACGACAAGGTCGCCCAAGCCGTGTCGGCCGTCACCGGACAAGGCCCGCAGGACGAGAGCGGCCAGGATGGCGCATGCCGCACGCGCAACGACCTCGAATCGCTGGAAGGTCTGCTCTACAGCCTGTCCGGGGGCGAAGGGCCGACCGTCGTGCTCTTTTTCTCGACGGGAATGCTCGGACCGAGACGCGACAATCCCGTGACGCGCGCTCCGGGCATGTGTGAGCTCACGCCGCAGCATTTCGTCAAGGTTGGAACGGCGGCAGCCGCGGCCCGCGCGCACTTTTACGTCATTCGCCCGGACGAGGGGCCAATCCGGCCTGGCGCGCTGCTCACGGAGACGATCGCCGGCGGCGGATTCTCCGGATCTGACAATCCGCTCGAAGGACTCGAGAACCTCGCGGGCGTGACGGGCGGACATCGTCTGTCGATTCCCGCGACCGGCGAGACGACGCTGATTCGCGTGGCGCGTGAGACGTCCGGATACTACCTGGCGTCAGTCGAGCCCGAAGGCGCCGAACGCGACAGCTTGAGTCACGGACTGGATGTGAAGGTTGCGCGTCCGGGAGTGACCGTCCGCTCGCGGCCGGAGTTCACGACGGCTCGTCCTCGTGCGGTGCCGGCGCTCGCGACGGGGCTGACGCCGTACGAGATGCTGAGGACGGGTCGCGTGCTGCGCGACTTGCCGTTGCGCGCAGCCGGATTCCCGGCTCGCCGTGGTCCCGACGGCAAACTCAACATCATCGTCGTCGCAGAGGCGGTCGATCCTGCGACTAAAATCACGGCGGCAGCCGCAGGCATTTTCGATTCGCAGGATCGACTCGTCGACATCTGGAATGCGGCGGCAGCGGATCTCGGCGGCAGCATGTTCGTCGGAGCTCTGCCGCGCGGCGCCGATCCAGGCACCTATCGGCTGCGAGTCGCCGCGCGCGACGACGCCGGACGAGGCGGAACGGCCGATTACGAGGTGATCGCGCAGCTCGGCACGTCCGGACCGCTCAAGCTGAGCTCGCTCGTGCTCGGTCTTTCGCGGAACAGCAAGTTCGAGCCGCGCCTCCAGTTCAAGGACGAGCCGGTCGCGCTCGCGTATCTGGAGCTCTACGGCGGCACGCCTGGCGCGCGGATCTCGGCCATCGTCGAGGTCGCACAGAACATCGACTCGCCCGCGCTCCTGTCCACCCCGCTCGCCATCGAAGGAACGAGCGAAGACGGCCGCTATCTGGCAACGGGCGCCGTGCCGATCGGCGCGCTTCCGGCCGGCGACTACGTCGTCCGCGCGGTCGTCGCCGTCGAGGGCCAGCCGCCAGGGCAAGTCACGCGCACGCTGAGAAAGGTGCAGTAGGGGGACGGGAGTTTTTTCCACAGATGTCCACAGGCAGGTGCCGGAGGTCTGTCGCGACCTCCGGCACCACGCTGTGGACATCTGTGGAAAAAACTCCCGTCCCCCTACGCTATGCTCTCGCAAATGAATCCGACCCATCGACGCGCTGGCTTCTGGCAGTTGACGCTTTTCCTCTCATTGGCGACGGGCGCAGCTGTCGCGCTGGCCCAACAGCCGCCGGCCGCGTCAGGAGAAGGCGTCATCATCGATTTTCTTGCCACCGCGAACGACGGCCGGCCGGTGCCAGACCTCAAGACCGAAGAGATCTCACTTCGTGTGGACGGACGCCAGCGCACGGTGAAGTCGCTGAATCTGGTCCAGGTTGGCGCGATGTCCGGCGCCTCGGACAAGCCGGCGGCCGACCCGCCTCCGGCTCCGTTCGCGATGAACACCGCGTCAGACGCAAGCCGCTCGCTCCTCTTCGCCGTCGAGGACGCCTCGATCAAGACCAACAGCGGACGGGCCGTCAAGGACGCGATCCTGCAGTTCATGAAAGGCGCGAAGAGCACCGATCGGATTGGGTTGGTCACGCTGCCACAGCCGACGGTTCGAGCGGAGCTCGGCTCCGGCAACGCGGCCGTCCGCGATGCGGTGGAAAAGGTCTCCGGACGCGCGCCGGCGACGTCGACCACGGCTGAAGACTCCTGCCGGACTCGCGATACGCTCGAGGCTCTGCGCAACGTCCTCGGCGGACTTGCGGGAGCCGAGAGCCCGACGACGGTGGTCGTGTTCTCGGGCGGTCTGATCGGGTCGACGCGATCGGCGAGCCAGACAGGGTCGGGCGCCTGCGATCTCACCACCGAACACTTTCTGAGCGTCGGGCGCGCGAGCAGCGCCGGCCGCGCGCACCTCTACGTCATTCAAGCCGAAGAAACGGTGACGACGCAGAGCGATGGGCTCGAATCGCTGGCAGGGGTGACCGGCGGGCAGGTGCTGCGACTCGCCGTGGCCGGCGAAAGCCCGATCGATCGCGCCGCGCGCGAGACGTCGGCGTACTACCTCGCGTCGTTCGATCCGGATCCGAAAGAGCGCGACGGCCAGGACCATCGTCTGGAAGTGCGGCTGTCGCGATCCGACGTCCACCTGCGATCGCGGACGGTCCTGACGATCCCGAAGGGCGACGCGCGCGGCAGCAAGTCGAGCGGCGCCAACCCTCGTGACATGGTCAAGAACACGTCGGCCTACCGCGATCTGCCGTTGCGGGTTGCCGCCTATCCGTCGCGCGGCAGCGGCGACAAAATCGGCGTGTTGATCATGGCCGAGCCGACCGATCCGGGCGTGAAGTTGACGGCGGCCTCCGCGGCGATCGTGGACGGCGCAGGCCGGGCGTCGACGACGACGTTCGAGGACAAGCAGCTCGCATCGCGGCCCATCATGACGTCGCTCGCGGGCTCGCCGGGGACCTACCGCGTGCGGTTTGCCGCCACCGATTCAAGCGGACGCAGCGGCGCGGTCGATTACACCGTCAACGCCGAGCTGACGCCGGCAGGTCCGCTCAAGATGAGCGGGCTCGTGATCTTCGCGCTCCGCGACAAATCCATGTCACCGGCGATGCAGTTCCGCGACGAGGCCACCGCAGTCGGCTACGTGGAGATCTATGGTCAGTTGACGGGACAGATCTCCGCGCGCATGGAAGTCGCCGCCAGCGTCGACGGACCGGCGCTGAAAACCATCCAGCCGGGCGGCCAGACGACGGCCGAAGCCGACAAGGTCCTGCTCCTCGGCGAAATCCCGATCGCCGATCTGAAACCGGGCGACTACGTCGTCCGGGCTTTCGTCAGCCTGCAGGGGCAACCGGAAGGGCGCGTCGTGCGGACGTTGAGGAAAGTGCAATAGGAGGCTCGGAGACGCGGAGGCTCGGAGGCAGGGCAAGGAGCGTTTCTCGAGCTTCCAGCCTCCTGGCCTCCGAGGCTCCCAGCCTCCTCATACTCCGTTCTTCACATACCTTCCAATCGCGTCGATCGTCCGATCGATCTCAGCGATCGAGTTGTAGAAGTGCGGTGAGAAGCGGAGGCCGCCGCGGTCGGCGCCGCCGCGGGTGGCGCAGATGATGCGATCTTTCTCGTACAGCGCCGTGTTCAGCCGGCGGATGTCGAGCGCGGCCGGCTGGAAGCTCACGATGGCGGCGGCGCGATCGGGTTCAGGGCTCGTCCACACCTTCACGCCGTCGATTTTTCGCAGACCATCGGCCAGTGCGCGCGCGAGCGCCCGGACGCGCGCGTCGATGCGCGCGGGACCAATCTCCTTCTGCAGCGCCATCGCTTCGCCGAAGGCGATCATCGCCGCCTCGTCCCGCTGACCATTGGCTTCGAAGCGCCGGGACGCTCCGACGGCGCCGCCGTACAGGCTGATCACCGTCGGGAAAAGCCGTTCCTGTACCGCCTGCCGTACGTACAGCACGCCCGTTTCACGCGGACCGCACGGCCATTTGTGCGCGCTGCCGCTGTAGAAGTCCGGCTGGATCTTCCCGAGATCGACGTCGAGCACCCCGAACGACTGCGCGCCGTCGACGAGCGTCAGCACGTTGCGCTCGCGCGCGAGCCGGCAAAGCTCCGCGACCGGCAGCACGTCGCCGACGGTACTCGTCACGTGAGTCATCGACAGCAGCCGCGTCCGAGGCGTGATCGCCTTGGTGACGACGTCGACGTAGTACTCGGTGCCCGGGTGAGGATTCGGCTGCTCGAGAATCTTGACCGTGAATCCGGCCCGGGCGGCCTTGTCGCGCCAGGCGTTGTGATTGCTCGGATGGTTGTCGGCGAAAATGAGAACTTCGTCGCCGGCCTTGAAGTCGAGACCGCTCGACACGAGGTTGTTCGCCTCGCTCGTATTCCGGGTGATGATGATCTCTTCCGGCGTGACCCGGAGCCGTTCCGCGATCAACGCGCGGCTCGCCTCGCGCGCGGGCCCCAGCTTGCCACGATTCGACGGCGACGGATCGCGATCGACATCCGCCGTGTATTTCTGGAGGGTGTCGATCACGCGCCGCGACGACGGACACAGGTTCGCGGCATTGAACATCGCGAGGTCCGCCGGCATGACGAACTCTGCGCGCACGCGCGCCCAGTAGGCCTCGCCGTCTCCTTCTCTTTGCGAGAGCGGCGCCTGTTTCAACCACTCGAGGGGACGGGGCGCCACGGCAACCGGTCCCGCCAACGCCAGCAGCCGAGTGAACTGTCGCCGATTAAGAGACATAAACCCTCGCAGAGTTACGTGCAGTTTTGATCTTGGGATCTGAGGACCTGGGGGACTTACGAGCTCGCTTGACGCGCCCCAGATCTCCAGATCAACAGGTCATAGCTTCCCTGCTCTTTTCTCCTCGCTCTTCAGATACTTGTCGTACCACGCGAGAATCCGGGACTCGAAGTCGATCATCTCGGCGACGCTGTTCGGCGGGCGATGGGCGCCGTTGACGTACCGGACCCATTCGACGTCGCGTCCCAGTCGTCTGAGCGCGTAGTAAATCTCACGCGATTGACTGGCCGGAACGTTCGGATCCTGATCGCCCGTGATGTTCAGGAGCGGCGTCTTGATCCGATCGGCTTTGAGCACGGCGGAATGCTCGAGATACCGCTCCGGGTACTCCCACAGCGTGCCGCCGATGCGATCCTGGCTTTTTTCCGGCGCGTGCGTGTTGCGCACGCCGAGGCGGGGGCTGTCGGTGTAGAAGCTGACCATGTCCACTTTCCCTGAAATGTTGATCGCCGCCTTGAAGCGATCCGTCTGGGTCAGCAGCAGCACCGTGGCGTAGCCGCCGTAGCTCGTGCCGTGGACGCCGAGCCGATCCGGATCGGCGATGCCCCGATCGATCAGCTCATTGGCGGCCGTCGTCACGCCCTTCACCCACGCTTCTCCCGGCCGCCCGACAACGAGATTGACGGACGGGTGAAAGACCGCGTAGCCGTGGCTGGTCAGAAACGCGGCGCGGGCGTTGAATCCGTTCTCGAAGAAGGTCTCGTAGATCTCGAACACGGTCGGGTACTTCTGGCCCGGAACGTAGTTGATCGGATACCGCAGCACGCCGTAGAGCTGCTTGCCGTCGACGTCGCGGTACTTGATCAGCTCGGATTTCGGCAGCGGCCGTCCGTCGAGCCACGGATTGAGCTTCGTCAGCGTGCGGACGTTGCGAAACCCGGCGTCGGCGACCTGCAACTCGGCCGGCCGGTCGCCATCGGATCCGGAAAATACGAACGTGCTGCCGTCGCGCGACAGCCTAACTCCGCTGTAGAGCTGCGTATTCCTGACGAGCGTCGTGATCTGCCCGGTCACTGCGTCGACGCGCACGACGCCGCGGTCCCACTTGTCGCGCGCGCCATGCGTCGCGTAGATGCCGCTGCCGTCGGGCGTCCAGTCGATCGCGGCGATTCGCGGATTCTTCTCTTCGTCGGGATCGAGCGTCAGGATCTGTCTTCTGGCGGCGTCGGCGACGTTGACGACGTACCAGCCCTTCTTGCTCGTGATGAGGAGCTTCGTCCCGTCGCGGCTGAAGGATTCGACTGAGAAGGATTCGGCGGTTTCCGTCTCCTTCTTTTCGTCGGGCGTGATGACAGGCGGCGGTCCGGCCTTCTCGTCCGGTTTCGGCTTCGGCTTCGGCGTGAGACTTCGCGGCTCGCCGCCGGCGATGGCCCGCACGAACACCTCACCCTGTTTCGCGTACGCCATCCACTTGAGGTCGTCCGACCAGCGCGGCGTCAGCCCCTTGAGATCCTTCGGCGCAATCAG
>Ga0114129_10008428_pt1 | contig 14688 bp, 3 predicted proteins | sample RhiMetdeltSRZDD1_FD_80071 | JGI IMG/M metagenome (GOLD analysis project Ga0114129, IMG submission 80071) | Populus rhizosphere microbial communities from Tennessee, USA - Rhizosphere MetaG P. deltoides SRZDD1 (version 2) (version 2) | ecosystem: Host-associated > Plants > Roots > Rhizosphere >... | reverse complement strand
CAAGCACTTATCAACTGGCATCTTATGCAAATAAGAATGCATTGTATCTTTCAAATAATGCCAATATCGATAGTACGCTGTCAGAAGGTACGTTAACGTTAACCACGCCTGCTGTTTATTCGCGGTTGAGCCTGTTGCTGTTTTCGACCGAAGGCAACAGCCAGATAAATGTAAACCTGAATTTTGCCGATGGCACTACCGAACGTGCCATAACCAATGCAACGGTATTCGACTGGTACAACAATGCCGGTGCTGTTTATTCGGGATTCGGAAGAATTGAAAGGCCTTCAGGTACTACCGACGGTGTGGGTAGCAACCCCCGTTTTTATAAGCAGGATATATTGGTAAGCTGCAATAGTCAGGATAAATTACTGCAATCGATCACCATTGCCGATACAAGTAGTTCCACTTTTTCGCGTGCGGTTATAATGGCAGTGTCAGGTGCTGCTATACAACCCATTTTGGTTACGCCCGTTATTTTACCGGCCCGTTGCGGCAGTAGCGATAACGGCGTAATTACGCTCGATGTTACAGGCGGAGTAAAACCTTTTACCTATGTGTGGAATACAACGCCTGTGCAAACTACACCCACTGCTTCGGGTTTGGCCACCGGAACCTATACCTGTACCATAACCGATTCGAATAATTGTGTAAGAACATTTTCAAATACGGTGCCGCTGGTAACGCCGGCCCCGGTAGTGGCAAATACGCTTAAGAATATTATTTGCTCCAATGAAACAACCACCTTGTTTGCCGATACTTCAGCAGGTATACCCGGCACTTACACCTGGAACCCCGGTGGTTTCACCGGTTCTGCAGTGGTAGTGTCGCCCGGTATTACCACTACCTACACGGTAAATGCAGAAGATATGTATGGATGTACTTCCAGTTCTACCCTTCAAATAACAGTGAAAGCCGCCCCTGCTGCTGCGTTTACAGTAGCGCCTGAGGTGGTTTGCTTAGGCACGGCCCAATCCGTATCGTATACCGGATATGCAGGCGGCACCGCCACTTACAACTGGAACAGTTTTGCCGGCGCCGATGTGCAATACGGCAGTGGACAGGGCCCTTATACGATTCAGTTTAAACAGGGCGGCACCTATACGCTGCAGTTACAGGTTGCCGAAAACGGATGCGCTTCTGCTGTTGCAACACAAACCGTAACGGTGAATGCGCCGCTGGCTTCGCCGGTTGTGTCGGTTACCGCTGTTACCAGCAGCAGCATCACTTTTGGATGGGAACCGGTACCTGGCGCCACCGGATACATTGTATCGGTAAATGGCGGGGTTTATATCACCCCTACATCGGGCAGTTTGGGCACTACGCACCACATAGTAAACCTGCAGCCCATGGAAAAGATAACCATCAGCGTAATAGCGCTGGGCGTTGAAAGCTGCATGAACAGTATGGAAGGGAAGGCCACCGGTACAACCCTGGCCGATGAGATCTTCATACCGAATTCGTTTACACCAAATGGTGACGGAAAGAATGACCTGTTTAAAGCATACGGTAATATCATAGCCGGCATAAACATGAAAATATTCAACCAGTGGGGACAGCTCATTTATGAAACCAGCGATGTGCAAAGCGGCTGGGATGGCAAACAGAAAGGAAAGCTGCAACCCATGGGTGTGTATGTATATGCTATCAGAATAAAACTGAACAACGGAACGGAAGTAACAAGAAAAGGAACCATAAACCTGTTGCATTGATAATTCACTATTCACCATTCACATTTGACGAAAAATGATGAAACAACGTATATATATCGGTTTGTTGCTTGGCTTGCTGGTTGCTGTAACCGGCGGCCATGCACAAACCTATACGCCTGTTGCCGTAACCGGTTTCAATGCGGATGGAATTGCCGAGTCGGGTACAAATTCAACGCTGGTAACCAGTACCGCACTTGATTTAAGTAATAATATTATGTACAGCGCTGCTTTTGGCGCCGCCAATTCGTTACCGGCCGGTGTAATTAACAGTGGCACCATTGTGAATGGTACGCGCACTTACCAGCTGCAACCTTATACGGCGAATAATGTGGTGTTTTTGTCAGCGGGCGGGGCGCAGCCAAATACGGTGGAAACGGGTACGCTTACGCTTACTACGCCTACCCGTTTTTCGAATATCAGCCTGTTGCTGTTTTCAACTGAAGGACATAGCAATATTGATGTGATCCTGAATTTTACAGATGGCACCGCTCTGGGCGCCGGTAGCTATTTCATACAGGACTGGTTTGGCGGAACGGGCTCGGTATATAACAGTTATGGCAGAACAAAACGTTTAACATCGGGGTATGTTCGGGATGGTGATGATGTAGGTAACCCCATGTTTTACCCGGTAGATGTTGCTTTCAGTTGCGCCTACAAATTAAAGCTGCTGCAATCAATTACCATTACCCACATCGGAGGTACCACAACCGCTTCAAGAGTTTGCGTACTGGGGCTTTCGGGAAGTGTGTATACACCGGTTACAACCAATGCAACCATTACACCTGCTTCGTGTGGTAATGCCAATGGCAGTATTGCGCTCACTGCTACAGGAGGTACAAGTCCGCTTAGATATTCATGGAACACAACGCCGGTGCAAACAACCGCTACGGCTGCCAACCTTGGTCCGGGAACATATACCTGTACCATTACCGGTGCTGATAATTGTGCTACTACTTATACGGGCACGGTGTCTGCAAATCCTGCCGCAGTGCTTGCTGCTTCGGCCAGTGTTCCGGCCATTTGTGAAGGCGATGTTACGAATTTGTCGGTAACAGCCACCGGCGGAACGATTTCAAATATTGTATGGATGCCGGGTACATTGAATGGTGCAAATGTTACAGTATCACCAACCGCCACTACAACGTATACGGTTACCGCCAAAGATAATTTCGGCTGTAATCTCACAGCTACCGTACCGGTTACGGTAAAACCGGTTCCCACTTCAACGTTTACGGTTTCACCTGCCAGTGTTTGTTTGGGTACGCCGCAAACAATAACCTATACAGGCAATGCACCCAATGCCGCTACTTATAACTGGTTTGGTTTTGCAGGCGCTACGGTGCAAAGCGGCAGCGGTCAGGGCCCGTACAGTATTTTGTTTAATAACGCTGGAAATTATACCCTGCAGCTGCAGGTCGAAAATAACGGGTGTACATCAACGATAACCACGCAAAAAGATTCGGTTTCCTCACCGGTAACGGCTTCGTTTACGGTGAGTGAGGAAGAAGTATGCTCCGGTACCATCATTACAGCAACATTTACAGGTAATGCAGCGAATACTGCAACTGCTACCTGGGGCTGGGGTGGGGGCGCTGTTCAAAGTGGCAGCGGCTTTGGCCCGTATAATGTGCAATATAACAGAAGCGGCATTATCAGCCTTACGGTAAAAAACGGCGCCTGTGTATCGGTTGCCAATAGCAAAGTCATTAATGTTATACCGGTTCCTGTTGCGGCCTTTACAGCAGATGCGGTAAAAGGATGTGCGCCCTTTGCGGTTACGTTCACCAATCAATCGCAAAATTACAGTGACTGGAAGTGGCATTTCGGTACCGGCGATTCATCTACAGACGCAAGCCCGGTATATACGTACAATGATGTAGGTAAGTATACAGTAACACTGATAGCCTCATCACAGAATAAATGTTTCGATACCCTGGTGCAAACGGATTATATAGAAGTAAAACCCATGCCGGAAGCGGCTTTTACGGCTACCCCGGTTGAGAATGTGCCTGTTGAATTGCACCTGGCCACTTTTTCATTCACCAATATGTCTGACTATGGAAATACGTACAAATGGCATTTTGGTGATAGAGATTCATCAACATTGATCAATCCGCAGCATCGCTATCTGTATCCGGGCGATTATACGGTTATACTGGAAGCGATCAATGATATAGGCTGCCGCGATACAGCCATGCGGCAATTCTTTAAAGTAATTCCCGACAAGGTGCTTGATATACCGAATGCGTTTAGCCCCAATGGCGACGGCGTGAACGATACCTGGGAAATAGCGGGCCTGCGTGGTGCAATAGATTGCCGGGTTGAAATATTTAACCGTTGGGGCGAGCAGCTCTACAGCAGCCAGGGATATTACAATCCATGGGATGGCACCTGGAAGGGCAAACCGGTACCGGTAGCTACGTATTACTATGTGATCAAAACGGCTACGAAGAGTTATAATGGATGGGTAGCGGTGATAAGGTGAATGGTCAATGGTGAATAGGGCTTCAGAATAGAAACCTGTAAACGATATTTAAAATGCGAAACGTTGAAACTGGTAAACGAATGATGCAGCGGCAGCGTATACTGCTTCTGATAGCGGGCCTTGCTGCTCATGCAACCATGCATGCACAAACGCCCGGCGGGGTAGCTACCGGTTTAAGCAGCTGGTTTAAGACCAACACAACTGTGGCTGCCAATATCGATACACCGGGCTCGGCTTCGGTGGCTGCATGGAAGAGCGAGCTGGGTAATTACCAGGTTAGCCAAACAACCGTTTCGCGTATGCCGGTCCTTGAAGCCACCAACACCCAAACAGGTAATTTTAATTTCAATCCATACTTACAATTTTCAAAAGCGAACAATACCGTATTATTCAATACAACCACCACGCCCGATCTGCTGGGCGCCAATGGTAGTGTGTTCATGGTAGTTAATACGCTGAATACAATAACAGATGGCAATCCATCGGGATTAACCTATCAGGCAACGAATTTTGCTTTTCAGATCAAACCGGGTTTTCGTGTGCAAACAGGTAACGGAACCGCAGGCGGCACCGGTGATTATTACAACTGGACGCCCTGGCCATCGGGTACGCCCGGTTATCCCATTGAATCAGGTGTTATTTTAATGGGAAAGGGTGTTGACCAGGCATCGGCCGACCAAAATTTCAGTGCACGACGCAATGGCGATTCCATTGCCGTTACCCACCGGTACAATCTCCCCAACGACGGCTATAATTACACACCAATAATACCAACCGGTTTATTTTTTGGCAGCGACGGCAGTGGAACAGGCGGACAAAACATGAGTTGCGGACTGGCTGAAGTAATTACCTATAACACGTATTTATCAGAAGCCGATCAGAATAGAGTAGAAACCTATCTGGCTATTAAATACGGCATTACGCTCACACAGGGCATGTCGGTCAATAACCGCGATTATACCGCTGCTGATGGATCTGTTATATGGAATGCGGTTGCCAATGCAGGCTATTCATTCAATATAACAGGCATCGGACGAGATGATTCGTCGGCCTTGTATCAAAAACAATCCCGGTCGGTACACAACGGCTCAATGCTATACCTGTATAACGGACCGGTACAGGGCGGGTTTCCTGTTTCGAATAAAGCCAATGCTACATCAATCAGCGATAGATCTTTTTTGATATTCGGCGATAACGGCTTAAGTAAGCAACTGGCAACCTGCACCAATAAAAGAACGCGTATGGCAAGAATATGGAAGGTGCAAAAAACAGGAACCGGTATTTCGCTGGTTACACTGGCCATTGACCAGGATTCATTAATTGCCGGTGTAAAAGGGATCATTGTTTCGCCCGATCCCACTTTCCCCGAGAGCTCCACTACATTTTATCCGCTTTCGCAGGCGGCCGGCAAAATGGTTGCCGAACTTTCGCTGGGCAACAACGTGTATTTTTCTTTCAGCACCGATACATTAAAGGCCGTACTGAATACAGTATTGCCCGACTGTTTGAACGCAACAGGCGGCAGCATCGCCACTACGGTAAGCGGCGGTTTAACGCCTTATGATTATACATGGTCGAACGGCGAATCAACGGAGGGCCTTGCCGGCATAGGGGCCGGTACGTATACCGTATCCATTGCCGACAGCTTATGTCAGTCGGTTAGTGCGGTTGTAACCTTATTGCCTCCCACACCGCCGGCTGCGCCGCTTGCCAATGGAATGGCAGTATGCCCCGGAGATGTGGCCAGCTTAACAGTGCAAAATCCGAATACAACGTATGCCTATAGCTGGTATACTGCTCCTACAGGCGGAACAGCCCAGGGAACCGGCGCTTCGTATGGGGTAACTACCACCACATTGCCTGCCACCTGGTATGTTGATTTGCAATATGGCAGTTGTATCAGTGCCCGCACTCCGGTTCAGCTAACGCAGGCTGTGCAATTGCCACAGGCTGTTATAACAGCAACAAACATAACTCCCAACAGCATAACCTTTACATGGCAACCGGTACCCAATGCCACCGGATACCTTGTTTCGATAAACGGCGGCAGCTATATAGTTCCCACTTCGGGTAGTACAGGCACGGTACATGTTATTGTGGCGCTTCTGCCTGTGCAAACAATTACGATCAGTGTTATAGTGCTTGGTGTTAATAGTTGTATGAACAGCGAAGCCCAAAAAACGGCCACCACGCTGGTTGATGAAATATTCATACCCAACACATTTACGCCAAACGGCGATGGTAAAAATGAAGAGTTTAAGGTATACGGAAATGTAATTGAGCGTATGACCATGAAGGTATTCAATCAATGGGGCCAGCTGATATACGAAAGCAGCGATTTGAGTGCCGGCTGGAACGGAAGGCATAAAGGCAAATTGCAACCTGTAGGCGTTTACTTCTATGCGATTCGGTTACAGTTAAAAGATGGGAGTGAAGTAACGAGAAAGGGATCTGTTAATTTATTGCATTAAGTTTTTATATAACCAAAAACTTTTAAAATAAATCAAAATCACAATTATGAAACACATGTTTTTGAAAAGTGCTACGGCTTTGTTCTTATCTATTGCAATCTTAGTTTCGGCCTGTTCAAAAGGTGATGCAGGTCCGGCAGGTGAAAAAGGCGACAAAGGCGATACAGGTGACAAGGGTACTACAGGTGCAACCGGTAAACCCGGAACTGCCAATGTTATTTATTCTGAATGGATGGATGTGGAATTTGGCCGGATAGATACAACTACAACCAGAATGGTTGGAGTTATAGAAGCGCCGAAACTGGTAGATAGTATTCTGCAAAAAGGCGAAATTAAGGTTTACTGGAATATAGGTTCTGCTTCTGATCCTTTCATCGTTTCCCTTCCTTATTTGAATAATAGAGCATTGCCAGGCTACGTTGATTTGTGGATCAATGCCTATTATCAGCCAGGTGGTATTGCCCTGATTTCAAATTACGATGTTAGCTCAGCCGTTGACGCAGGTGAAGCAGTATGGCAATACCGTTATGTTCTTATTCCCGGTGGCGTAACCGCACGTTCTGCTGTTAACTGGAACGACTATGCGTCGGTGAAGGCATATTTAGGATTGAAAGACTAATCCCTTAATACGTAGAGAAACATCCGGGGATTCTATCTCCGGTTGTTTCATAAAATGTAAACCGGGGTGCCCCTTTTGGGGCGGCCCCTTTTAAAAAAAACAGGCACCAGGCAATGGGCAATGGGCAATTCTGTATTGCTAACTGCATACTGCCAACCAGCATTCGCACTGAAAACACCTTTTCACAAATCTGCATTATGAGAAACTTTGAGTCAATGATCCTGACAGGTCATTCTGGTTTAAAAAAACTTATTTGTACGCATGTATTGAGGCCATTTGCCCTCGCCGGTATGATGTTGTTGTTGAAGGCTGCTGCTTTTTCGCAAACAGCTTCACCCGTTGTTGTTACAGGCTATACCAGTGATGTAATAGCCAATGGCACTACCTTCACGGGTTCTGTTACGGCCGATGTGGATGGGGCAGGGTTTTATTTCCTGAACCAGAGCTTTACCGCTTTTGGCACACCAACTTTTTTCCTGCCCAATACAGGCATCATCAACAGCGCGGCAACAAGCGGCGTAACCTTTCAACTGGCGGATGCTTCATCCAATAACTCGCTTCGCCTTGCTGCACAGAATGCTTCGGGAACATTGACCTTTACAACCCCTCAACCTGCAGCCACTATTTACCTGCTGGCTACTTCCGGTTCCGGTGCTTCTACTATAACATTACAAATTAATTTCACCGACGGCGGTTTTCAGAATGTGGCCGCTCAAACCTTGTCAGACTGGTACGATGGAGCAAACTTCGCCATACAAGGCATCGGCCGCACCAGCACTACCGCTCTCGAGGGCAATGCCACCAATCCGCGTTTATACCAATTGACCGTTCCTGTTAGTACTATAAATCGTACAAGGCTGGTGGACAATATAGTCATCACCAAAACAAGTACCGGGGGTGTTGCCAATATTATGGGGGTTAGTGTGGCCATTCCATGTTCAACGCCAACCGCCCAGCCAACTGCCCTGGTGATGAGTGCAACTACCAGCACCATTACCGGCTCCTTTACTGCTGCCACGCCCGCAGCCGATGGTTACCTCGTTGTACGTTATCCGGCAGGTGCTACTCCTGTGGCTCCGGTAAATGCAACAACCTATGCGGCAGGCGGTACGCTCGGCACAGGTACCATAGTGCAGGCATCAACAGCTACAACATTCAGCGTAACCGGTTTGGCACCCGCTACCGGATACGATTTCTATATATATTCCTATAATAATTTGTGTGCAGGCGGACCTACCTATAATACAACATCACCTCTTTTCGGTTCAATAGCGACCAATGCCTGTGGTACGTTCAGCGGAACATTTACCATCGGTGCATCGGGAACTTATCCCAGTATCACCAAAGCGCTTGAAGCGTTGGGTAATGGTATAAGCGGACCCGTGCTGTTTGAACTGAAAAGCGATTATGCCAGCACGGCAGAAACTTTTCCTATTGTTTTCAATTACAGCGGATGTTTTTCAGCTGCTAATACGCTTACTATTCGTCCGGCGGCAGGCGCCAACGGATTGAAGATCGTTGATTCGCTGTTAGGACCTGTGTTTGATTTCAGAGGCGCCAGGTATGTTACCATCGATGGACGCCCGGGTGGCACAGGATCATCAATTGCAGTAACACCCGCCGGCAGTTTCAATAGTATTAACCTCAATATTATTAGCGCCAATGCATCGGGCATGGCCATTCAATTAGACAACGGAGCGTCAAACAACATTATAAAATACTGCGACCTGCAGGGACAAAATGCTACTACGGCCGACAGACCGGGCATTGCGGCCGGCGTAGTGTATTTTGGAAAGAACGGTGCAGCCGGTAACGACAATAACGTCATTGATCATTGTAACATTCACTCAACCGGCGCCGGCACATCAAAACCAACTATGGGCATTTATTCGCTGGGCTACGACAACCAAAGCACCACAGCTGCTTATGTTTCGCAGTTCAACGACAACAATACTATTTCAAATTGTAATATTTACGATTATTATTCTTTGAGCAACTCGGTGGGTTTGGAAGTAAACTTCGGTAATACCGGGTGGACGATATCGGGTAACAGCTTCTTTGAAACAGAGTCGATAACTGTTTCGGGCTTTAACCGCGCCATCTGGCTGGCGCCGTACCGCAATACATTTGCCGGTGAAGTGGGTAATGGGTTTATCATTACCAATAACTACATGGGAGGAAAGGCTCCTGCAGCCGGTGGTGCTGCCTATACAATTGCCAGCGGTTCGTCGGGCTATTTTGAAGGCATGCGGCTCGAACTGAAAGATGCCGCTACTGCACAGGCTGCCACATCAATTCAGGGTAATACGATCACTAATATTTCTGTTACTACAAGTATTACATCTGATGCCTTTCATGGAATGTTTATTACAGGCGGTAGTGGTAATATAAATGTTGGCTCGGTTACAGGAAATACGATCGGAACTTTCGGCACAGGCGGCGCCGCTACGGGGGGTATCACCATTACGAATACCGGCGCAGGGTCAACTCATGTGATTATTGTTGATGCAGCCTATACCACCAATATCAGGAATAATACCATTGGGAATATACTGCTTACCGAAGCCGGTAATTATTTCTCGGGCATTTTTGTAAGTTCAACCGGTACTGCTATTATCAGTAATAACTTAATCAATAATATCAATGCTTCTAATGCAGGCACTACTTCGGGCAGGTATTTACATGGTATAAGAATACCCTCGGGTTCACCGGTGGTTACCATTACAGGCAATACCATACAGGGCCTGAATTGTAATTATGCCACCACAGGTACGGGTACTTCGCAGGTGGCTGGTATTCATATCGGTACTACCACAGCTAATATAAGCGGCGGTATAACCGGGAATGCCATACGTAATCTAAGCAACGCTTCCCAAACCACCGCTTCGTCCAACAACAGCTCTATTATTGGTATTGGTACCGTAAGTACCAATGCGGCAGGAACTACTATTTCGGGCAATATCATCGATTCATTGGTATTAACCGGTTCATCTACTACGGCTGCTGTAAACGTGGTTGGATTGTTCATCAGCGGAGCCACTGCGGTATCCAATACCATTGCAAAGAACTTCATTCATACATTTGATGCCTCAGCTGCCAATACAGGCGCCATCTTTACAGGTATACAGGCAGATGCCGGTACTTCAACTTTTTCAAACAACATGGTTCGCCTGGGCATTAAGCCCGATGGCACACCGGTTACCACAGCATTAACCATGAATGGTATACTGATGGGTTCCACTTCGGCCAATAACCTGTACCATAACAGCATTTATATTGGCGGCAGCGGCGTAGGGACCATTACGTCCAATACCTATGCTTTCAGAAGAAGCGGTACGTCGGGCGCTTACGATATTCGCGATAATATTTTTGCCAACAACCGCTCCAATACAACCACCGGCGGTAAGCATTACAGCATTTTCTTTACAAGCGCTGTTACCGGCGCTACTGCTAATTACAATGCTTACCTGTATGCCGGAAAAGGCGGTGTATTTGGTTTTAACGGTGTAGCCGATGTAGCTGTTTATAATAACAGTGGTACCGCTACACCCACCTGGTTAACAGCTGATGTTAACAGTATCAGCGGCAATCCTGGTTTCATCAATCCCGATGGAACGGTGACAACGGTAAACCTGCATATCAATACAGCAGGTACAACGGTAGTGGAAGGCAAAGGAACTGCCATTGCTGCTATTACAGATGATATTGATGGCGATGTGCGCAGCGGTCTTACACCGGTCGATATCGGCGCCGATGCTGGTAATTTTGTATTGCAGCCAGGGTGTACAGCGCCTGATGCGCCAACGGCGTTGGTGTTAACCACCGTTTCTGCTACTTCCATTTCCGGCAGCTTTACGGCTTCTGCAAGCGGTGCATCCGGCTATGTTGTAGTAAGGTATTTTGCCGGCGCCACGCCTGTTGCACCCGTGAACGGTGTAGCGTATACAGCCGGTGGTTCGCTGGGTACAGGAACAATTGTGTCTGTTGGTACGGCTACCAGCTTTACCGATACCGGTATGGTTGCAAGTACGAATTACAGCTATTATGTATATGCGTATAATACCGGCTGTTTGGATGCTCCGAAATACAGTGCGTTATTGACCGGTTCACAAACTACCGGCGGTTGCAGCGGCCCGTCAGGATTAATTACCGTGGGGCCTTCGGGAACTTATCCTACGTTAACAGCTGCGCTGGCTGCTTTGTCGGGTGGTATCAGCGGGCCCGTGATCGTTGAACTGCAAAACGATTACACACCGGCTTATGTAACCGCTAATGAAACGTTCCCCATAAAGATTGGTTTCAGCCCATGCTATAGTCCGGCCAATACTGTTTTAATTCGTCCGGCTGCCAATGCACCCGGTTTGATCATCAGAGGTTCCAATGCCGGACCAACGATCGATTTCAGCGGCGGCAATTATGTAACCATCGATGGCCGCCCCGGTGGAACCGGCAACGCCATGACTGTAACAGCAGCGGGCAGCACCAATGCGGTTAACCTGAACATTATCAATGTCAGTTCCGTTGGTACTGCCATCAGGTTCGATAACAATGCTTCGCGCAATGCGGTAATATATTGCGATCTGCAGGCACAAAATACTACAGGCGCCAATGTGCCAGCCTCACTGGCAGGTGTGGTTTACTTTGGAAATACCGGAATAAACGGCAATGATAATAACCTGATCGATCATTGTAACATTCACTCAACCGGTACTATAGTACCTTCAATAGGCGTGTATGCACAAGGCGCCAACAATACCGGGCTGAACAATAATTTTAACGATAACGATACCATTTCAAATTGTAATATCTATGATTACTTCCTGCCGGGCGGCAACTCGGCCGGTGTTGAACTGAACAACGGGGTAAATGCCTGGGTGATCAGTGGAAATAGTTTCTTTCAGACTGCCAGCCGTACCTATACTGCCGCAGGTTATAACCGCGCTATATGGGCTATTCCAAACCGTAATACCGGCAGCGCAGGCAACGGATTTGTGATTACCAATAACTATATAGGCGGATCGGCGCCTTTGTGCGCGGGAACGCCCTATACGCTTACTGCACTGGCCAATACGTTCGGTGGTATCAGGCTCGAAGTAGCAGATGGATTTCCGGTTAACGCCAGCACGGTGCAGGGCAATACCATTACCAATATTTCGATCACCAGTACTTCTACCGGAGGAGCAACCGGTCCGTTTTTCCAGGGTATTTCGGTTACCGGCTCAAATGGTAATGTAAATATTAGCGCAAATACCATTGGCGCTGCTACCGGAAACGGCGCTATCAGTATTGCTGCAGGAAGCGGTTCTTATACTACTCCGGTGTTTATTTCGAACAGTGCCGGCGGAAGCGCTGTGATCAATGTAAAAAAGAATGTGATCGGTGGTTTTACGCTTACTAACGCCGGCAACAATTTTGCGGGTGTTTATGGCGATCAGGCTGGTACGATAAATATTGATAGTAACCGTATCGGTAGTCTCACTACTACCAACAGTATTTATACCAGCAGCACAGGTACCTCAACACAATGGGTGAGAGGTATTCAAATTCCTTCCGGTGTGGGAACATTCTCAATTAATGGCAACATGATTGCCAATCTTACCAATAACACCAACGCAACCTTAAACGGTAGTCAGGCAGCGGGTATCAGAATTGATGCGAATACGGCTATTGTTACTGCTGTTACAGGAAATACCATTCGTAATCTTACCTGCGCCACCAACAGTACCAATGGCAGCACCAATGCTGCATTGCTTGGAATTGGTATGGGTGCCACTTCGGCAACTGCATGTAATGTGTCGGGCAATACTATTCATTCATTAACATCCGGCGCAGCTACAGCGGGTGTGTATATGGAAGGGATCTTCTTTGCAGGTTCCACTTCTACATCGGTAGTGAATACAATTTCGGGCAACTTTGTGCATAGCTTCGATCTTACCAATGCCGGTAATACAGCGGCCAATATGCGAGGTGTTGAATGTAACCAGGGCAAGGCCAATATTTACAACAATATGGTGCGGCTGGGTATTAAACCCGATGGTTCCAGTGTTACCAATGCGGTGCGTATCGACGGTATTATGAAAGGGTCGGGGTTAGATAATAATATATTCTATAACTCCATTTATATAGGTGGTAATAATGTTGGTACTACCTCAAGGATCACTTCTGCCTTCCGCAAAGAAACCACCAGCGGAACTGATGATGTGCGTAATAACATTTTCATCAATAACCGTTCTAATGGCAGCACCGGAGGTACCCATTATGCGCTTTGCGTAGATGCGGCCACAGCGTTTACTTTCGAACACAATATTTATGGATATGGTGGTACAGGAGGAGCCTTCGCATCTGTCAGCGGTTTAACCAATACGCCTGCAGCTGCTGTGTATACAAGCAAATGGATCAATAACAGTGACTCAACCAGTTTGGTAGTTGATCCGAAATTTGTTGATTCCACAGGACCTGCTGCTACCACCGATCTGCATATTACTACATCGGCATTTTCACCGGCCAACGGCATGGCCATTCCCATTGCCATTGTGAATAAGGATATCGACGGAGAAACACGAGATGCGTCAACACCCGATATCGGAGCAGATGAATTCACGCAATCGAATGGTATAGACATGCAGGTGGTTTCGCTGGTTGCTCCAACTTCTGCCAAAGGATGTTATGGTAAAGAAGCTGTTGTTGTAAGGGTAAGAAACAACAGCGCTGCTACTATTGACTTTACCATTAACCCGGTAACTGTTACTGTAAATGTAAGCGGCGCTGCTACGGCTGTGCTCAGCACCATATTGAATTCCGATACACTGGCAGCGGGAGCAACAAAAGATGTAACGTTTGTAGCACCGGCCGATGCGGTAGATATGAGCGCCGCCGGTCAGTATATTTTTGATGCCAAAACATCAGTAGCAGGTGATATTAAGATCAGTAACGATGCCATGCAAACCACCACACGCACCAAAGTGGCGCTGGTAGCCGGCAATATAAGTGCATCAGGGATCAGCTTCTGCTTTAGCGGAACGCCCACCTTCACCGCAACCAATCAGAATGGATGTGGTACTATTCAATGGCAGCAAAGCGCTACACCGGGCGCCGGCTATAGCAATATCAGCAATGCCATTACACCGGTATTGAAAGATACCACGCCGCAAACAAAATATTACCGGTTAATGGCCACCTGCGCCACCGATACATTGTATACCGCCGAAATTGAAGTGACTGTACGCGCGCCACAGGTTACAGCAACTGTACCTGCCGTACGGTGCGATAAAGGTAAAATGACCTTGCAGGCAACCGGTTCTGCAGGCGCCACGCTTACCTGGTATACCGATTCAACCGGCGGAACTGCGCTGGCAACAGGTACATCTTTCATCACGCCTTCATTAACGGCTACTACAACGT
>Ga0114129_10008426_pt1 | contig 14689 bp, 12 predicted proteins | sample RhiMetdeltSRZDD1_FD_80071 | JGI IMG/M metagenome (GOLD analysis project Ga0114129, IMG submission 80071) | Populus rhizosphere microbial communities from Tennessee, USA - Rhizosphere MetaG P. deltoides SRZDD1 (version 2) (version 2) | ecosystem: Host-associated > Plants > Roots > Rhizosphere >... | reverse complement strand
TTCATCTGGTCGATGACCTTCTTCTTGTTCTGCTCGAGCAGCATGTCGATGAAGTCGATCACGATCATCCCGCCGATGTCCCGGAGTCGGAGCTGCCTCGCCACCTCGGCGGCCGCCTCCACGTTGGTGTTGACGACGGTCTCCTCGAGGTTGGACTTGCCGACCGACTTGCCGGTGTTCACGTCGATCACGGTCATTGCCTCGGTGCGGTCGATCACCAGGTAGCCGCCCGAGGGCAGCCAGACCTTGCGGTCCAGGCCCTTGTGGATCTGCTCAACGATGTGGAACTCCTCGAACGCCGACAGCGGGCCCTCGTGCAGCCGGACCTTCGAGAGCACGTCCGGCGCGACGTCGCGCAGGTAGTCGGTCACCAGGCCGAACACGCGAGGCGAGTCCGTCACGAGCTCGCGGTACTCCTCGTCGGTGAACAGGTCGCGCACGACCCGAACCGTGAGCTCGGGCTCCTCGTACAGGACGGCGGGCGCCTTGGCCTTCTTGGACCGCTTCTCGATCTGCGCCCACTCTTCAAGCAGCCGAGCGAGATCTCGGGCGAGCGCTTCCTCGGAAGCACCCTCGGCCGCGGTCCGCACGATCAGACCGTGCTCCTTCGGCTTGAGGTTCTTGAAGAAGGTCTTCAGCCGGCGGCGTTCGGCGTCGGGGAGGCGTCGGCTGATGCCGGACACGTCCGAGTTCGGCGCCAGGACCAGGAAGCGGCCCGGCAGGGAGATCTGTGCGGTCAGCCGGGCACCCTTGCCGCCGATCGGATCCTTGGTCACCTGCACGAGGACCGACTGCCCATTCTTCAGCACGTGCTCGATACGCGGCGGCGCGCCCTCGAGATCCTCGATCGACCAGTTCACCTCGCCGGCGTACAGGACTGCGTTGCGGCCGCGGCCGACGTCGACGAACGCGGCCTCCATGCCGGGCAACACGTTCTGGACCCGGCCCAGGTAGACGTTGCCGACCATCGAGTGGGCGCCTATCCGCGTGACATAGTGCTGCACCAGCTCGCGCTCTTCGAGGACTGCGATCTGGTCCCGCTCGCCGTGCTCGGTGATGACCATGAGCTTGTCGGTGACCCGGGGAACCACCGGCATCGACTCGCGCCGACGTCGCACGGTGGTGCGTCCCTGGCGCTGCCGGCGCAGACGAGTAGGCGCCGATGTGTTCGCCTCTTCGTCGGTCTTCGTCGACGCCTTCGGGCGCGTCGATCGGGTTCGGGTCGCCTTCTGGGCATCGGCCGCCTTGGGCTTGGCCACGCGCGACGAGCGGGAGCGGTCCTTCGGCGCGCTCTGGCCGTCCGCCGGCTTGTCTTCGGCGGACTCGGTGCCCTCCGCCGCCGGCTTCTTCCGGCCGCGGCCCCGGCCGCCGCGGCGGCGACGGCGCTTGGGGGAGGTCGTCGCATCGCCGTCGGCCTGCGCGGCCGCGTCGATGGCTGGGGTCGCGTCGGCCTCGCTGGCCGCAGGAGCTTCGGTGGTTTCGGTGGCTTCGGCGGTCTTGGCCGCAGCGCCCGAGCGCGCGCGCCCCCGTCCCCTTCCTCCGCGGCTGCGCCGAGGCGCGCCACCGGTCGTCGTGCGCTCAACCTCGCCCGGCTGGGCGTCCAGATCTACCTCGGGCTCGGCCGGCGAGGCGGCTGCCGTCATCGAGGTGGCGGCGGTCGTCATCGAGGTGGTGGCAGATCCGTTTGCGGACCCGGCCCCCGAGCGTCCTCTGCCGCCCCGTCCCCTACCGCCTCGGCTGCGGCGCCGGCGCGTTGGCGTGCTCGACGTCGTCGAGCCCGAGCCGTCGGCCGGCGCGGTCGTGCGTTCGGTATCGGCAATCTCCGCGCGCTGCGCGGTCGCCGAACCCGTGTCTTCGTTCATCGTCGCTCCCTTCGAGCGTGGAGGGGCGACGGCGTCGGTAGCCGAGGAGGGTTCGCTGGGTACGCCGGATGTCCGGCGGTTCCGGGACCGGCCGTCCGGCCTGGTCTCGTCCGATTCACGCTCGGATGCGGGGATCTGGATCCCCGCCTCCTGCGGCGCTTCGTCGCGCAGCGGAAGTCCCCGTTCTCGGCTGGCTGTCCGGTCGCGGCCCTCCGGGTCGGCCCCGGGGCCGGCGTGGCCGGCGCCTCGCCTCTCCATCCCTCGCCGGCGTCCTCACGGCCCCGTTGGCCGCGCGCTCGGCGAGCAAGTCTGCCCCCAGGATACCCGACCGGCCGGGCCACGCCCCGGAACCGACCGGAGAGCCTGCGCCACAGGGCTCAGGGCCGTGAGGGCCATCGGCCCCTCACCCTGACTAGGTAGTTCCACCTACCCCCGGTGTGGTTGATGCACCTTGGAGAAACCGACGCTCGCCGGATACCGCCCGGTCGCCCGCGAACCGGAGACTTCCCTTCTATGGAACCGGCCGTTCTTCCCCGGCCCGTCGGGCACAGCCGGCCGATCCGGGTCCTCGTCGTCGACGACAACGCGGGTTTCCGCGAGTCCCTCCTGTCGTTGCTCGAGGCTGGCAACCTCCAGGTGGTGGGCGAGGCCGGTTCGGGCGCCGAGGCGCTCAGCATGGCCCACTCGCTCCGGCCCGACGTCGTGTTGATGGACGTTCGGATGCCCACGATGGACGGGATCGAGGCCACACGCAGGCTGAAGAACGACTTCCCGGACCTCGGCGTGGTCGCCCTGTCCGGTCACGAAGATCAGGAGATCGTGCGCGGCATGCTCGTGGCCGGGGCGTCCGGGTACGTCCTGAAGGACTCCGACGGCGACGAGATCCTCACGGCCGTCGGCCGGGCCGCCGTGGGCGGCGCCCTGCTGTCCTCGGAGGTCACCCCGCGCGTGATCGAGGAGCTCACCGAGGCGCTCGACCGCGAGCGCCGGCGGACGCGGGAGCTCGAGGCCGCGCAGGAGGCGCTCGTGGAGCGTTCGGCCCGGCGGCAGGAGCTGGTGGCCCGCCTGTCCCACGAGCTGCGAACCCCCGTCACCGTGATCCTGGGCGTCGCCCAGACGCTCGCCGAGGTGGACGCGCCGCCCGAACAGGCGGACGAGCTCCTGTCGCGACTGGTGGCCCGGGCCCGCGACCTCGCGCAGCTCGTCGAGCGCTTCGAGCTCGCCGTCGACGCCGGCATGACCGAACGGGTCCACGTCGTCGAGGTGGCGCATCACGTCGCGGCGCGCGACACGCGCGTCCGGGTCGTCGTGAACCACCAGGGCGAGCCCCCGCACGCGAACCTGAACCGCGGCGTGGCGACCCGCGTCCTGGAGGAGCTGGTCGACAACGCGCTGCGGTTCTCGGCGGCGGGAACGGGCGTCGAGGTTCGGGTGGACGTGGTGCTCGACACGATCGAGGTTCGCGTCGTGGACCACGGCCCAGGCATCGACGTCCACGACCACGAGCGCATCTTCGGCCCGCTCGAGCAGCTCGAGAAGCTGAACGTCCGCGTGCACCAGGGCGCCGGGATGGGCCTGGCGCTCGCGCGCACAGCGGCCCGGGCGATGGGTGGGAACGTCGTGGTCGAGGCCTCCGACGCCGCCGGCTCGACCTTCCTGTGGACGATCGCGCTGTCGAGCTGACGCGTTCGACTCGAGTCGTCAGGCGAATCGGCGCATGTGCACGTTCAGCAGCAGCCCGACAGCGGCGAAGTTCAGCAGCAGCGAGCTTCCCCCGTAGGAGACGAACGGTAACGGGATCCCGGTGATCGGCATGATGCCGACGTTCATCCCGACGTTGACGAACATCTGCAGCGCGAACATGGACGCGATCCCGGCCGCCAGATAGGTCCCGAACGGATCTCGCGACAGCATCGCGACCCGGAGCGCGCGCCACAACAGCAGCCCGTACAGGGACAGGAGCACCACCGCGCCCGCGAACCCGAACTCCTCCCCCACGACCGTGAAGACGAAGTCCGTGTGCTGCTCGGGGACGAAGTCCAGGTTGGTCTGCGAGCCACCAAGGTATCCGACGCCCATCAGGCCGCCGGAGCCGATCGCGATCTCGGCCTGCTCGCGGTTGTGGAGCGCGTCCTCGGATACGCTGGCCGGATCCAGGAACGCCTTGAGGCGTTCGATCTGGTACTCGCGCACCAGGCCGACCTGGAACCCCGCCACGATCAGCACGACCGCGGTGAGCGCCAGCAGAGCGAGGTAGCGCGCGCGTGCACCGGCCACCACCAGGATGCCGACCAGGATCGCGGCGAACACGATCGAGGAGCCGAGGTCCGGCTGCAGGAACACAAGGAATGCCGGGACCGCGGCCAGCCCCGCCGTTCGGAACACGTCCCGGACCGTGAGCTCGCCGCGGACCTCGGACAGGACCGCCGCGAGCATCGCGATCAGGGCGATCTTCGCGATCTCGGAGGGCGCCAGCTGGAAGCCGAACAGCTCGAACCACCGCTGCGCGCCCTTGACGCTTGTGCCGATCGGCGTGCGGACCAGGATCAGGAGCGCGAGTGAGGAGACGTAGACGATCCCGGCATAGACCTTCAGGAGCCGGTAGTCGAAGCTCGCCGCCAGCATCAGCACGATCATCGCGACCGCGAGGAACGTGACCTGGCGCTTGACGAACCGGCCGGGATCCAGGCCGACCGCCGCCAGCGACTGGTGCGTGGCCGAGTAGATCGCGAGCAACCCGATCACCGCCAGGCCGAGCGCGGCCGCGATCAACAACGGGTCCACGTGGCGGATCGATCGGCGCTCGCTCGCCACCATCCGGCCCGCGACCAGGTCCATCAGTCCGTCCCCGCGATGTCGGTGAACTGCGTGAGCGGCAGGTGGTACAGGCCCTCGATGATATTGCGCGCGATCGGTGCCGCCGTGGTGGCGCCGTGTCCGCCCTGCTCCACCAGGACGACGACCACGTGCTTCTGGCCCTGCCCGTCGGTCATCGCGGCGAACCACGAGAAGTCCTGCTTGTTGGTGACCTGAGCCGTTCCCGTCTTGCCGGCCACCGAGACCTCCCCGAACGGGAACCCCGAGAACGCGGCGGTCGCGGTCGCGCCGGGGGTCGTCACGGTCCCCCGGAGCGCATCGCGGACGTACCGGACGTACTTCGGAGCTATGTGCACGGATCGACGGCAGTTCGGCTGGTACTGGCGCACGACCGTGTCGTCGGGCGACTCCACGTGGTCGAGCACGTGTGGCACGCACACCTTGCCGTCGTCCTCCAGCGCGCCGAAGGCGGAGGCGAGCTGGAGCGGGGTGACGAGCGTCTCGCCTTGGCCGATCGTCATCAAGATGTTGTCGGCCGGGAACCACTCGCCCTCGGGGAACGAGTCGGGGTAGGCCTCGTGGGTGGTCCGCTTCCAGTCGGCATCGGGAACGCGGCCGTCCTGTTCGTACGGCAGGTCCACGCGGGTGGGCGATCCGAACCCGAAGTAGCCGAGGTCGCGCTGCAGCGGCTCGTGCGAGACGACGCCGTGCGCCTGCTCGTCCGGGTTCACGTAGTACAGGTCCCAGTACCGGTAGCCCATCGGGTAGAAGATCGTGTCGCACGACTTGGCTAGAGCCGTCGCGATGTTCATCGAGCCGAGGTTCGCCGAGGTCCAGTTGTCGAAGATGTACTGCGACGCGTTCGGATCGCTCTCGTCGAACGGGGCCGTCCAGGACCCCGGGCACGGGTAGTACTGGCTCGTCGAGACGAGGCCGCGCTGCAGGGCGGACGCGGCAACGAAGGGCTTGTAGGTCGAGCCCGGCGGATACTGGCCGGCGATCGCGCGGTTCAGCAGCGGGCTGCTGCGGATGGCGCCGAACCGCCGCTTGTACTCGCGCGACGACATGCTGCGCGTGAACAGCGACGGGTCGAACGACGGGAACGAGGCCATGGCCTGGATCGCCCCCGTCTCGGGGTCGAGCACGACCGCCGCGCCGGCGTTGGCCTGGAGGGCCGCGTTCGAGAACGAGTCGTAGACCGTCCGCGCATGCATGATCCCGGCCCTCAGCGAGTTCTCGGTCAGCTCCTGCGTGTCGGCGTCGATCGTGAGGAACACGTCGTTGCCGGCCTGGGGCCTGAGGTCGCCGATCTCGCCCAGGTTCCGGCCCAGCGCGTTCACGCGGAACTTCGTCAGTCCGGGGGTGCCGGCCAGATCGTGCTCGTACGCGCCCTCGACGCCCGAGATCCCGACCAGGTCCCCCGGCTTGTAGCCGGCGAACCCTGGGTCCTTGAGCTTCTCCTTGGAGATCTGACCGAGGTAGCCCAGGACGTGCGCGCCGACCGATCCGAGCGGATAGTCGCGGACGGGGAGACTCAGGACGTCCACCCCCGGGAGGGAATCGTGGTGCTCCTTGACGTAGAGCGCGACGTTCTGGGACACGCCGACGACCAGCGGCACGGGCGTGAAGACGTAGTAGCGCTTCAGCGCGTCGTCCAGACGGGAGCCCAGCTCGTCGGCCGGGATGTCGAGCAGCCGCGACAGGTCCATCAGGACGCGCTCGGCGTCGTCGCCCAGATCCTGCCGGTTGACCGTGAGCACGCGCCGAAGCTTGTTCTTCACCAGCTCCGTCCCGTTGATGTCGCGTATCACGCCGCGCGGCGCCGGCACCTCGACCACCCGGACGGCGTTGTCCTTGGCCATGGTGCGGAACTGCTCGGACGCCAGGACCTGGAGGAACCAGAGCCTCGTCGTGAGCGCGGCGAACATCACGACCACCAGCGCGGCCAGGACCTTCAGGCGAAGGCCGATCCCGGGCTGGGTCATCGGGGGCTCACCACCCGGCGACCCGCCGCGAGCGCGAGCCCTCGGCCGCGCGGCGCAGTAGCGGGTAGACCAGCGGCGTGAGGATCGCGTTGTACACGGCCGAGAGCAGCGCGACCCGCAGCAAGTACAGCCAGCCGGTGCTCAGCTGCCCGAGCAGGAACGACACCACCCCATAGAACAGGACCCCGAAAAAGGTGCCGCCGGCGACCAGCACCACCGGAGTGACGGGCGACGGGCTCACGATGAACTGCCGCACCATGCCCACCGCGTATCCGAGCAGCGTGAGCGTGAGCGCGGTGATGCCCTTGGGCGCGTTCAGGAGGAAGTCCTGCGCCATCCCGCCGGCGAACCCCGTGATCGCCCCCGAGGCCGGACCCTCCAGGATCGCGAAGCAGATCGTGAGCAGATACATGAGCTCGGGCTTGGCGCCCAGCAGGTTGATCTCGGAGAACACCGTGGTCTGCAGGATGAGCGCGGTCACGATGACCGCGGAAAGGAGGAGGACCCGCCGCACGGGAGACGACCCTACTCGCCGCCGTCACGGGACAGCACCACCAGCACGATGGACAGGGACGAGAAGTCCACTGCGGGGCGGACCGTCACGAACTTCTCGGTGGCCGCGTCCTCCTCGAGCACGCGGGAGACGGTTCCGATGAGCACGTTCGGCGGGTACAGGCTCTCGGCCACGTCGCGGATCCGGTAGCCGGCCGTGACGACCCGCTCGTCGGGCGCGACCTCCGCCGTGGACTCGACCAGCGACATCTGCATGTCCTGGTTGCCCTCGCCCGAGAGCAGCCCCGTTTGACGCGACACGTCCAGGCGCCCGGCGACGAACGAGTCGGGGTCGATGATCAGCTGCACGATCGAGGAGTTCGTGCCGACACGCACGATGTGGCCCACCAGGCCGGCGCTCGCGATGACCGGCATGTCGCGAGCGATCCCGTCGCTCGAGCCCTTGTCGATCTCCATCGTCCATTCGAAGTTCGACACGCCGTTGGCGATCACCTCGGCGGCCGTGGTCTGGACCTTGGGCCCGAGGCTCTCGCGCAGTCCGAGCAGCGCCTCGAGGTCGGCGAGCCGGGTCTGGTCGGCCCGGCCCTCGTTGAGCTGGGTCTCGAGCGCGTCGACACGTTCGCGAAGCACATCGCGCTCGTGGCGGATCGACGGGAGTCGGAACAGGGTCGAGAAGAAGTTCCCGATCGGGTGCGTGACCTTCGACACGACCTCTTGCAGCGGGCTGATCACGGTGAGTGCTGCGTCGCCGATCGAGGCCAGCGGGCCGTCGTCACCCTCGCGGTAGTCGACCGTGATCGTCACGAGTGAGACGGAGACCAGGGCCACGACCAGCAGGCGCGTGCTGCGCGCTCGGGTGCGCACGGCCACCGGCGGCTACCTCCTGGACGGGCTCACCAGGACGCGCTGGAGGATCTCGAACTCCTCCAGGCACTTGCCGGACCCGATCGCGACCGAGGATAGGGGGTTGTCGGCGATGTAGACCGGCATGCCGGTCTCGTGCCGCAGGCGCTTGTCGAACCCCCGCAGGAGCGCGCCGCCGCCGGTCAGTGTGATCCCCTTGTGCATGATGTCGCCGGCGAGCTCGGGGGGCGTGCGGTCCAGGGTCGCCTTGATGGAGTCGACGATCGCGCTGACCGGCTCCTCGACCGCCGCACGGATCTCGCCGTCGCTGATCTGCAGCGTCTTGGGGAGCCCGGAGACCAGATCTCGCCCGGGGATCTCGGCCACCAGCTCCTCCGGCATCGGGTACACCGCCGCGATCGCGAGCTTGATCGCCTCGGCCGTGCGCTCGCCGAGCAGCAGCGAGTACTCCTTCTTTACGTGGTTGATGATCGCCTCGTCGAGCTCGTCCCCGCCGATCCGAAGCGACGTCGATGTGACGATGCCACCAAGCGAGATGACGGCGACCTCCGTGGTCCCGCCGCCGATGTCCACGATCATGTTCCCCGACGGCTCGTGGATCGGCAGGCCCGCGCCGATCGCCGCGGCCATCGGCTCCTCGATGATGTACGCGCGGCGCGCGCCGGCGGCGATCGTCGCCTCCTCGACAGCGCGCTGCTCGACACCGGTGATGCCGCTCGGAACGCAGACCACGACGCGCGGTTTGGCGAGCAGGCGCCGCTTGTGCACCCGCTGGATGAAGTAGCGCAGCATCTTCTCGGTGATGTCGAAGTCGGCGATCACGCCATCCTTGAGCGGCCGCACGGCCTGGATGTGCGACGGCGTGCGTCCGATCATCCGCTTGGCCTCGTTGCCGACGGCCAGGACCGCGCCCGAGAGCGTGTTGATCGCGACGACCGAGGGTTCGTTCAGGACGATGCCGGCGTTGCGAACGTAGACGAGCGTGTTTGCGGTCCCCAGGTCGACCGCCATGTCCTGACCCAGGAACCCGAGGACCCCTTCGCCGCTCGCGTTGCGACGACGTGGGGATACGGGAAGTTCGCGACGAACCTTCTCGGCCATAGGTTCGCGCTCTTTGTACCCGAACGCGTTTTGGCGCGGCAACTCTCGACCACACGTGGAGGCAACCTTAGGGTTCACGGCACCCGTGACCTGCGGTTTCGGGGCGCCTAGACCCACGGAGTAGGGTTCGGCGGACGTCAACGGAGGGAAGTGCGTTTGCACGCGGCGATCGTGTTCCCAGGTCAAGGTTCACAGTTCGTCGGTATGGCGGACGTGTGGATAACCAGCGAGGTTGCGGCGCAGGTGCTCGCGGAGGCAACGGATGCGCTCGGCCGCGATGTCGTCGAGGGCTGCCGGGACGAGGGCGCGCTCGCGACCACCGAGTTCGCCCAACCCGCCCTTCTCGCGTGCGACGTGGCGGCGTTCCGAACGCTAGAGGCCGCTGGACTCGCGTTCGAGGGGGCGGCGGGGCACTCGCTTGGCGAGTTCGCGGCGCTGGTGGCGGCCGGCGTCCTCGGCCTCGCGGACGCGATGCGGATCGTCGCGATACGCGGCCGCGCGATGCAGAAGGCGAGCATGACCAGGCCGGGCACGATGGCGGCGCTGCTCGGCGTTGGCGTCGAGGACGCGGCCGCGATCTGCGAGGAAGCGCGAGGCGACGACGTGTTGCTCGTCGCCAACGAGAACTCGCCGCATCAGTCGGTGATCAGCGGCAGCGTCGCCGCGATCGAACGAGCCGAGGCGCTCGCATCCGAGCGTGGGATGCGCGCGGTGCGACTGAACGTCGCCGGCGCCTTCCACTCTCCGCTCATGGAGCCGGCCGTCGGGCCGCTGTCGGCAGCGATCGACGAGGCGACGTTCGAGGCCCCGGCCTTCCCGGTCGCCTCCAACGTCACGGGCGCGCTCGTCTCCGACCCGCAGGAGCTTCGAACGCTCGCCAAGCGCCACGTCGTCTCGCCTGTGAGGTGGGCGTCGTGCGCCGCCGCGCTGCGGGAGGAGGCGGGAACCGACACCTTCGTCGAGGCCGGGCCCGGCGACGTGCTGACCAAGCTCGCCAAGCGGGTCGTGCCTGGCGCCAGGGCCTTCGCCGTGGGCTCGCCGGAGGCCGCGGTCGCTCTTGCGGCGGAACCGGGCTGAGCAGGGCCGCCGCTGGGGTCGGGCGGAGTGCCCGAACGCTATCCTCGACGCCGAGGTGGGCGGCGACCGCCGCCCCGAGGGGGAAGCGTGGGCTCTGAGCGGTACGCGACCGTGGCCGGACTGGGCTCGGTCCTGCCGGAGCGGGTCGTGTCCAACGAGTGGTTCGAGTCGTTCATCGACACCAGCGACGAGTGGATCCGGGAACGGACCGGCATCCGTGAGCGGCGCTTCGCCCCCGATGGGCAGACCACGTCGGATCTGGCGACGGAAGCCACCCGCAGGGCCCTGCAGACGGCCGGGATCGCGCCCGAACAGGTCGACCTGCTCGTGTGCGCCAGCCTCACCGGCGACACCCCCATCCCGTCCACCGCCGTCTGGATGCAGCGCAAGCTCGAGATCTCGGCGCCGGCGTTCGACGTGAACGCCGCCTGCGCGGGCTTCTCGTACGCCATGTCGGCGGCGACGGCGTTCATCGAGTCCGGACAGGCCGAGACCGTCGTGGTCGCGGGCGCCGAGATCCTGTCGCGCGTCATGAACTTCCAGGACCGCAGCACGTGCGTGCTGTTCGGCGACGGCGCCGGGGCGGTCGTGCTCCGGCGTTCGGAGGAGCCGGGCGTGCTCGGGTCGGTCCTGGGCGCGGACGGGCGAGCCGCCGAGATCCTGATCATCCCGGGAGGCGGCTCGGCCCAGCCGCCGACCCACGAGTCCCTCGAGGCAAAGGGTTACACGATCCACATGCCGAACGGTCGCGAGGTCTTCAAGCGGGCCGTCGTCGAGATGGCCAACGCATGCCGCCAGCTGCTCGAGAAGTCGGGTTTCGGGCCCGAGGACGTCGACCTCCTCATCCCCCATCAAGCGAACGCCCGGATCATGGTCGCCGTCGCCGAGCGCCTGAAGATCCCGCAGGAGCGCGCGGTGGTGGACGTCGAGTCCGTGGGGAACACCTCGGCCGCGTCGATCCCCATCGCGCTCGATCGGGCCTGGCGCGCGGGACGGGTTCGGACCGGCGACCTCGTCCTGCTGACGTCGTTCGGCGCGGGGCTGGCGTGGGGAGCGAACCTGGTCCGCTGGACGGGCCCGGACGCGCCATGACCGACGCCCCCGACAGGATCGCCGTCGTCACCGGCGCCTCGCGTGGCATCGGCCGCGCGTGCGCCGAGGCGCTCACCCGCGGCGGGTGGAGCGTTGCGATCGGCTACCGCTCAAGCGAGGCGGACGCGAAGGAGACGGTCTCGGCCCTCGAGCAGCTCGGGCGGCCCGGCCTGGCCGTCCATATGGACGTCACCGACGAGGCCTCGGTCACCGAGGCCTTCCGCCGCGTGGGCGACGAGCTCGGCCCGGTCACCGGCCTGGTCAACAACGCCGGGGTGTCGAGGGACGGCCTCCTGCTCAAGTACCCGATGGACGTGTACGAGCAGACGATGGCCACGAACCTGCGAGGCGCGTTCCTAGGCAGCCGGGCCGCCCTACGGAGCATGCTGCGTGCCAAGTGGGGCCGGATCGTGAACATGTCCTCCGCGGTCGCCTTGCACGGCAACGCCGGACAGACGGTCTATGCGGCGACGAAGTCCGGGCTCGTCGGGCTCACGAAGTCGCTCGCGCGTGAGGTGGGCGGCAAGGGCGTCACGGTGAACGTGCTCTGCCCCGGGCTGCTCGACACGGACATGACCTCTCACCTGTCCGATCCGGCTCGCGCCTACTACGTCGACCAGACCCCGCTGGGCAGGCCCGCACACCTAGAGGAGGTGGCGAACGTCGTTCGGTTCCTGATGTCCGAGGAGGCCTCGTACGTGAACGGCGCCGTCATCGCCGTCGACGGAGGACTGACCGCATAGTCGAGGGGCGGCCCGGCCCGTAGCATGGGCCGACATCCCGACGACTTCAGGCACGAAGACCACAGCCAAGGACCATAGGAGGAAGGATGGACAAGGCAGAGATCGAGGCTCGGGTCCGAAAGGTCCTCGCCGAACAGCTGGCCGTCGACGAGGCGCAGGTCGTGCCCGACGCCCGGTTCGCCGAGGACCTGAACGCCGACTCCCTCGACCTCGTCGAGGCGGTCCTCGCCCTCGAGGAGGAGTGGAGCATCGACATCCCCGAAGAGGAGATGGAGGGCGTCAAGACGGTCGGGCAGGCCGTGGCCCTGGTCGAGCAGAAGCTCGGGGCCTCGTAGGAGCCGGATGGGCGAGCGCGTCGTCGTCACCGGTATCGGCCCCGTCACGCCGGTGGGCACCGGCGTGGATGCGTTCTGGGACGGGGTGACCTCCGGCCGCAACGGGATCCGGAACATCACCGCGTTCGACACGTCCGACCTGCCGGTCACCGTTGCGGGCGAGGTCCCCGACTTCGATCCGAGCCCCTGGCTGGACCCCAAGGAAATCCGCCGCACCGACAAGTTCGTGCACTACGCCGTGTCCTCTGCCGCCCTCGCATGGGAGGACGCCGGCAGGCCCGAGGTCCTCGCCGAGCGCGCCGGCGTGATCTACGCCACGGGGATCGGCGGTATCCAGACGCTGATCAACCAGCACCTGGTGCTTCTGGAGAAGGGACCGGGTCGGGTCTCCCCGTTCATGGTGCCGGCACTGATGGCCAACGCCGCCAGCGGTCACATCGCGATGCGCTTCGGCTTCACCGGCCCGAACCTGTGCACGGTGTCCGCCTGTTCGTCGTCCAATCACGCGATCGGCGAGAGTCTCCGCTACATCCGCGACGGGTACGTGGACCTATGCATCGCCGGGGGCGCGGAGGCGGCCACCCTGCCGCTGACGGTTGCCGCGTTCGCACAGATGACGGCGCTCACCAAGAACCCCGATCCCGAGACCGCCTCGCGGCCGTTCGACAAGTCGCGGGACGGGTTCGTCCTGTCCGAGGGCGCGTGCACCCTGGTCCTCGAGTCCGAGAAGCATGCGAGGGGGCGCGGCGCGAAGATCTACTGCGAGGTCGCGGGCTACGGAGCCTCGGACGACGCGTTCCACATCACGGCCCCGGACCCCAAGGGCTCGGGCGCCGCGCTCGCGATGGGGTGGGCGCTCCGCGACGCCGGCGAGGAGCCCTCGGCGGTCTCATACGTGAACGCGCACGGCACGTCGACGCCGCTCAACGACGCGGCCGAGACCACGGCCATCAAGGCCGTGCTGGGCGACGAGCACGCGCATCGGGTCGCGGTCTCCTCGACGAAGTCGATGACCGGGCACATGCTCGGCGCGGCGGGAGCCGTCGAGGGCGCGGTGTGCGCGCTCGCGATCGACCGCAGCATCTTGCCGCCCACGATCCACTACGAGACGCCCGACCCGGACTGTGACCTCGACGTCATCCCCAACGAGGCCCGCGAGATGGACGTCCGGTTCGCGATGTCGAACTCGTTCGGGTTCGGCGGACACAACGCGGTGGTGGCGTTCCGCAAGGTCGCGTAGCCCACTCCCGAAGGAAACGAGGAGCGGCGCAGGGGACGCCTGTGCTCCGTCGTGGCCTTCATGTGACGATCGTGTGCTGTGGTTCCTCCCGCCGGTTCGTTCGAGGCATATTTGGACGGTGGCCCACCCGATGCTGCTCGTGCAGATCTTCATCGTCTGGGCCGTGACCTGTGGGGCGATCGGTGCGGCATTCCTGCGGCGAGCCCCGGCTGTGAGTCTCGCCGTGTTCGCAAGCGTGCTCGGCGCGATCGGCGGATTCCTGATTGGGAACGCGGATGGCCCTGCGGAGGTCCCTGCCTACGCAGCTGTTGGGGCCAGCCTCGGCCTCTTCGCCAACGGTGTCCTCGGGATGCTCGCCACGACCGGTCGACCACCCTCAGAGCCGCTTCGTCGAGCGGCGTGGATCATGCTGGTCGCAGGGCCCCTCGTTGCCGGCGTTCTTGCGATGCTCCTTCAGGTCGCTTGTCCGCTCTACGTCACCGGCAGGCGAACCGGGTTCTGCAATTACCAGGAAGCGGATCTGCTTGGCGGGTGGGTGAGCGGGGTCATCGTCGCATTCCTGTTCGACACCTGGTTCGTGGCGGGTCTGCTCCTGGTGTCGGCGCGGCAGGCCCAACGGTCGGAGGACGCCATGGACCCGAAGTGGCGCGCCCTGGCTGCCGGTACGGGACGTGGATCCCATCTCCAGAACTGAGGTCCGCAACCAAAGGAGCGTGCCCCCATCTGGGACTGCGCCTGACCCTGGTCATGGGACGATTACCACGTCGACGGGTTCCGGAGCCGTCAGGAGGCAAGCCGCACGCGCCGGGACATATGGCGCTATCGCCCTGCCTCACCCTGACGCCAGGCGGCCCGGGCCTACCATGGGGTCCGTGAAGGCAAAGCGGTTCACAGTGGCGGCTTTCCTGCTGGCCTTGACGGGGGCGCTCGTTGCGGCGTTCGCGCCGACTGGGCACGTGATGGAGAGCTCAGCGTCCACCGGCGGGGTGATCGTGGCGCGCTCCTACAACGTCAGCATGTTCCAGACCGACGGATGGTGGGTCCTTGTAGTGGTGTCGGT
>Ga0114129_10008424_pt1 | contig 14689 bp, 10 predicted proteins | sample RhiMetdeltSRZDD1_FD_80071 | JGI IMG/M metagenome (GOLD analysis project Ga0114129, IMG submission 80071) | Populus rhizosphere microbial communities from Tennessee, USA - Rhizosphere MetaG P. deltoides SRZDD1 (version 2) (version 2) | ecosystem: Host-associated > Plants > Roots > Rhizosphere >... | reverse complement strand
TCCACATTCGCGCGGTTGCTCCGATGCCAAATGTCGGGCCGCCGACCCGGCCGCCCAGGCCGACGAGATGTGTGGACGGCGTGACGTACACCGGACGGAAGGGCGCCGGCCGCTCGTCAACCGCGGGGCGCTGCGCACGGCTGGCTGCGGGGGCGCTCGAGGCGGGTGCGGGAGCCGGCCGCGACGTCGATCCGGTCGGTTGGCTCGGTTCCGACGCGGAACGGTGTCCAAGCGTCCCCCGGCTGACATGCACGTAACCGACGCCATCCTGAGCGTCGGGCCACGACACCTTGACCCAGCTTCCGAGCTCGCGTGTGACGTCGAGCACGGCGCCGGCCGGCGCCTGACCGATGATGGGGCTGCCCGTGCTTGGAGACTTATAGATTTCAGCCGATGCGGCCTTCACCGTCAGCACCGTTTGGGCCCACAGACACGTCGGGCTTACACACATCGCCACCGCAACGGCCACAGCATGACGAATCATGGGATGAACTCCTCGCATCCCGAGGCGCAAGGATGCTGCCAGCCGGCGGGCTACCACGGAAGCTGTTCGGACCCAACAACTTGACGCGTGCTGATTGGAAGACTGGCCCTCGCCGCGCACGAGAAAACGCGCGTCCGGACTCAGGATCGTAATCCCTCGACCACCGGGCCATCGTGGCACTGCGGGATCGGCGCACGCACTACTGACGGCGAATCGGAGACGGAATCGCAGGCGAGCGCTTGACAAGATCGCCGGCCCTGCATATCTTTTGTCCCGACTTAGGACAATATGCGGCGGGTGAGCGCCTTCTGGGGTCGGATCCCAGAGCCACGCTGAGCGATCCAGGCCGCACATTTGCCCTACTTTGATGCAAATGCGCCGGATTGACCCCACGCGCTTCCAGGTCGCCACGCGCGGCACGTCGCGCCAGATCAACCGCCAGATCGCGTTGACCTTGATCAGCAGCCATCAGCCGATCTCGCGCGCCGACCTCGCGCGCCGCATGAAGCTGCGACGCGGCGCCATCGGGCTGCTCGTCCAGGAGCTGCTCAACGAGCGCCACGTCGTCGAGGGGACCACCGGGCACACGGCCCGCGGCCGCCGGCCGACGCTCCTGTACGTCAACACGCGGCAGCGCTCGAGCGTGGCTGTCGACATTCGCGCCTCGCGGACCTACGTGATGATCGCGGATTCGATGGGGCGACCGCGGTCGGATATCGTGAGCCTGCCGACGGTGCGCGATCCGCGACGGCTCGGGAAACTGCTGGCTGAGCGCATCCGGCAGCTGCTTGCGGCGCAGGCCGCGGACGCGGGGAAGTGCGAGGGCATCGGGGTCATCGTGCCGGGGATGGTCGATCCGCAGACCGAGCGCGTGCTCCATGCGCCGAGGCTCGGATGGCGGAACGTCGACCTGCGCACACGGCTCGCCGCGGCCACCGGGCTGCCGGTGCACGTCGAGAACTCCGGCCGCGCGTGCGCGCTCGCCCAACTCTGGGAAGCACGGAAAGCGGCGTCGCCGGTCCGCAACCTGGTGTTCGTCAGCGTCTCGGACGGCGTCGGCGTCGGCATCGTCGTCAACGGCGAGCTGCTGCGCGGGCGCGACAACATTGCGGGCGAGTTCGCGCACATGCCGCTCAGCATCGATGGCCCGCGCTGCTCGTGCGGCGCCATGGGCTGCTGGGAAGCGCACATCTCCAATATCGCGACGCTCACGCGGTACTTCGGCCGCGCCCCCGATCTCGATGGCGGCCACGATCCGTCGTTCACCATCGACGATCTGATCGCTCGGGTCCGGTCCAAGGACGGCAAAGCGATCGCCGCGCTTCAGGCGACGGCGCGCTATCTGGGCCTCGGTCTTGGCGGTGTGATCAACATCATCAACCCGGATTGCGTGTTCATCGGCGGGGAGATCACCACCGCCTGGGATCTGATCGAAAACACCGTTCGCACCGCGCTGGCCGAGCGTGCGCTGACGCCCGCGGCCGCTCGGACCGATCTCATCACCGTGTCGGCCGAGGAGCACCCGCGCCTGCGCGGCGCGGCCATGCTCGTCACCGGTCACGCATTTGCCGCACCTGTCGTCGCCTGAGCTGAACGTGACCGGGAAGAATCAGGAAAAGGAGCCGTCATGCGCACGGGTCATTCGGGGATTCGAACGATAGCTGGCGCCGTCCTCGGCGCTCTCCTCATTGCAACGTCCGCGTTGGCTCAGGCGCCGACCGGGACGATCCTGGGCAGCGTCAAGGACGCCCAGGGCGCAGTGGTTCCAGGAGCCACGGTGACCGCCACGAACCTGGGCACGCAGTATTCGAGGAACACGGTCACCGACAGCGCGGGAGAGTACGCCTTGCGCCTCCTGCCCGTCGGCAACTATATGCTCTCGGTGTCGTTGGCCGGCTTCAAGAATTTCACGCAGACCGGCATCCTGCTCGAAGTCGGGCGCAACGCGAGGGTGGATGCGACGATCGAGCTGGGCGCGATCGATGAATCGCTGACGGTCGTCGGCGACTCGCCGCTCGTCGAAACCGTTTCCGCCGCTCTTTCGAGAACCGTCAATCAAAACGACGTGCTGAACCTGCCGCTCGTCAACCGCGATTTGTATTCGTTGTTGAGCCTGACGGGCGGTGTCACGAGCAACGACAGCTCGAACTCGTTGGGAGGGCCGGAGCAACTGACCTCGATCAACGGATCGGGCAAAGCCCAGATGGGCACCGTCAACTTCCAACTCGATGGCGGGAACAACACGGCCGGCCTCCGCGGCACCGGCAACCCCGCGCCCAACCCCGAGGCGGTCCAGGAGTTTCGCGTGCTGACCAACGGCTACTCGGCCGAGTACGGACGCTATTCGGCCGGGGTCGTGGACGTGGTGACGAAGTCGGGAACGAACGTGATGCACGGCGCCGCCTTCGAGTTTTTCCGCACCAAGACGCTCAACGCCCCACGCTGGGTGCCGCCGGGCACACCGATCGTGAACGATCCGCTCGATCGGAACCAGTTCGGCGGGGCGCTTGGAGGGTCGGTGACGAAGGACAAAACGTTCTTCTTCGTCAGTTACTCGGGTCTGCGACAGGAAGAGACCTACTATCGGAATACGGCGGTCGTGCCGACGGCGCTCGAGCGCGCCGGAGATTTTTCCCAGTCGGCCCGCAAGCCGACCGACCCGCTGACGGGACAACCCTTTCCGGGCAACATCATCCCGGCGAACCGCTTCGATCCGGCCGCCAGGACGATTCAGGATAAATACGTCCCGTTGTCAAACCTGCCGAACAGCTTTTACGAAGTCCGCAGGCCCGACCCGCTGCGCACCGACGAAGCGACGCTGAAGCTCGATCACCAGCTGTCGGTCGCGCAATCCCTCGCCGTGAGCTATTTCTATTTGAAGGGAACCGACACGCAACCGCTGTCGGGCAGCGCCCAGTCGGCAACGAGCGGCGGCAACATCCCCTGGGTCGATCGGGACTTCACGTGGACGCAGCACAACCTGAACCTGACCCACGCCTGGACGCTGAGTCCGACGATGATCAATCAATTGCGCGGCACCTACGTGCGCCAGTTCGGCGCGCGCGTGAACAGACCGACGACGTCGCTCGGCGATCTCAACTCGAAGTTCACGATCCAGGGCGACCCGACGCTGCCGCGACTCACCGTCACCGGCTTCTTCACAGGCCAGACCTCGATTGCGGGACCGGATGCCGGCAGCAACTATGTCGGCCTGAAGGACGCCATCAACATCACCACCGGCAAGCACGCGTTCAAGATCGGCGCCGATGTGTCGTACGAGAAAATCATCCACGATACGCTGCTCGACAACTACGGCGTCTTCACCTTCAACGCCAGCAAGACCGGCAACGCGTATGCGGACTTTCTCCTGGGCCTGCCCGCCACGATGACGCAGGACGCGCCGGTGCGGAAGACCGACAACGGCGCGTACATCAGCGCGTTCGCGCAGGACGACTTCCGGATCCATTCGAGGATCACGCTGAATCTCGGCGTCCGCTACGATCTGCAGTTCCCGTTCACCGATCCGCAGGATCGCAAGCTGGCGTTCGTCCCGGGTCAGCAGTCGAAGATCAATCCGACCGCGCCGATCGGACTCCTGTTCCCCGGTGACGCCGGCGTCAGCCGCGGCATCGTCCATACCGACATGAACAACATCGCCCCCCGCCTCGGGGTGGCGTGGGATCCGCAAGGCGACGGGCGCACCGCAGTGCGGGCGGCGTTCGGGATGTTCTATGGCAGCATCACGGGCAACGAGTGGAACACGACGGCCGACAATCAGCCGTTCACGGTGCGTCAGTCGTTCCCGACGGTGTTCACGCTCTCCGATCCGTATCGCAATCTCCCCGGTGGCGTGGGCCCGTTCCCGTTCACGTACACTCCGGGAGCGCCGCGCTTCACACTCCCTGCGCAGGTCTTCGGGCCGTCGCTCGATTTCGTCTGGCCGGTGAGCTACCAGACGAATCTCACGATCGAGAAGGAAGTCGGACGCAGCTTCAGCGTGAGCGCCTCCTACGTGGGATCGTTCGGCCGACATCTGGCGGCCGGCGTCGACAACAACTATCCGGTCTTCGGGCCGGGCGCCACGACGGCAAACGTCAACTCGCGCCGGCCGTATCTGCCGGGGACGATCGGCGCCGCCAACGTCCTGTCCTCGATCTTCGGCAGCGACTACCACGGTCTGCAGTTGAGCGCCGAACGCCGGAGCACGCGCCTCTCCGGCAAGGCGTACTACTCGTTCGGCCGCGGCTACGAGGACGTCGATTTCCAGGGTGGCGGGCTGCCGGGCGTTCAGAACGCGATGCGGCTGGGCGATGAACGCGGTCGCAACTCGTCCGATCGCACACACATCTTCGTTCTGTCTGGCGTCTGGAAGGTGGACTATCTGAAGGACTCGACGAAGTGGGCGAGCCGGCTTGCCAGGGACTGGACGGTCTCCGCGATCGTCACCCTTCAGACCGGGACGCCGCTGACGATCGGCGCCGGGCAGGATCGCAACCTTGACGGCCTTACCAACGATCGAGCGGATCTCGTCGGCAATCCGGAACTGGATCACGACCGGCCGCGCGACCAATTGATCGAAGGCTGGTTCACTGCGGCCGCGTTCGCCAACCCGGCGGTGGGAACCAACGGCAGCTCCGGACGCAGCATCCTCGATGGCCCGGCGTATCGCAACGTCGATCTCGGAATCTTCCGCGACATCCGGCTGTCGGGACGCTCGATGTTCCAGTTCCGGATCGAGGCGACGAACATTTTCAACATCGTGAACCTGCAGAACCCGGGCACCAACCTCGCGGCGCCCGCGACGTTCGGGAAGATTCGCAGCGCGAGGGATATGCGCCGCATACAATTGGGCGGGCGCGTGTCTTTCTGATTCAGATGGAGCGCGAGGCTTTTTCAGATGGAGCGCGAGGCTTCAGCCGAGGGGGCACTTGGCCAGGCAGGCCAGGCAGGCCAGGCAGGCCAGGCAGGGCAGGTGGGGCAGGTGGGGCGGGTGGGGCGGGTAGGGCAGGTGGTCCGCAGCCCTAAACGGCTGCGCCACATTGTTGTCGCAACCGCAGCGGCCGTCGCGTGCCTGACGATCGCGATGCGGGGGCACAGCGACGAGCCGAAAGCGCTCGAGGTGCGTGCGCTCGCGGACGACATCGATCGCTTCCTGCTCCGCGAAGTGAGCGCGCACTTCGCGGCGATTCCAACGCTCGATCCGCCGCCCGACCGCGTGCTCGGCGCGAAGACGATCGGCGAGTTCTCTTGGGGCACGTTCATGCGCGCGCTGGCGGCCGAGGCGCAGCACGCGGGCACGACGAGGCTGGCGGACCGGGACGTACCACAGTGGATCGGGCGCATGGGCCTCATCGAGGCGCGCGCCGGCAGCAAGGCCTTCTCGCAGATGTACGCGGCGCTGGCGCTGCAACATTCCGGCGAGGATCTCGATCGCAATCCCGTCTGGCAGCAGTTGTCGGCGAGCGAGCGCGACGAATGGCGGGCGCTGCTCGACGTCACGCGCTTCTATGATCCGGTGAACCGTCGCGTCATCGATCTGGCCGAGAATTACCTCGGTGTCGCCGCTCGCGTGGCGGCGATCGGTTATCGGGTCGGTCTGACGCGCGACCGGGCGCCGCTCGATGCGCTGATCGATCGCGCGTTCGAGCCCTTCTCGGGCGGCCGCCTCTACGCCGACGATTCGCCGCCGACCGGCCGCTTCGACCGCTACTCGAACGAGTACGCACGATACGTCTGGGACGCCGCGTCGCAGGCGAATCGCCAGGACATTCTCGCCGCGCTTCGTCCGTCGCTGACCGCGCAGATGCGTCTCTGGTGGGATCTCGTCGACGGTGAGGATGGCTACGGGTATCCGTGGGGCCGCAGCCTGGGCATCGTCAGCTACCTCGACACGCTGGAGATCGTCGCGTTCGTCGCGAAGTATCCGGAATTCCGTCCCGCGCCACTCGCGGATCTGGTGTCGCAATACGCGCGCGCTTGGAATTACCTGCGTCACGACTTCAAGGATCAGACCCACCTGCTGTCGCTCTTCGACTACGGCCGCGGCAACTACGGCTACATCACGCTCGATCGCGAGTGGCAGCAGACCACCGGTTTCTTCGGCAAGGCCATCGTTGCCCAGGGCGCATTGATGGCGGCGCTCGAGCACGAGAAGCTCGCGACCTACCCGGCGCGGCCGACGCTGCCGCGCGTCAGCCGGTTCGAGTTTTTCCGCCAGCAAGGCGACCGCGTCGCCGGAGTGTGGCTCGTGCGCGAGCCGTCGATACGATTCGCGCTGCCGATCACGACGGGCACGCGCCCCGGCGTGGCCGACTATCTGCCCGCGCCGCACGGGCTGCCCGGCGTTGCGGTCCCGGTCGAGCGCGACGTCCCCGCACTCGTCCCGTATCTGGAGCTTGGCGACGGCCGCACGATCGTGGCGGGCGACGGCGCCGACGAAATCCATCCATCCGCGGATGGCAGGGAGCTGCGAGTAGTCTGGCGGCGTTGGGCGCAGCTGGGCACCAAGTCGGGGCAGCTGGTCGATGTCGGCTTGACGAGCGACGTTCGCTGGACGCTCGCCGACTCCGCGATCGAGCGGCGTGAGACGCTCACGGCGGCAGCGCCGATCGCGATTCGAAGCTGGCGCGTCATCGTGCCGACGACGAATACGACCGGCGAATTCGCAAACGAGATCGCGCTCCTCACGGGCGGCACGGTGCCGCTGCGCGTGTCGGTCCACGCGCCATGGCCGCAGCTCCTCCGGCGAATCGTGGCGACGGGAGATGGCCCTCTCGGCCGCGGCGCGCGCGGCGCGGTGCCGATCCACCTGACCTATGAGGCGCGAGATATCTCGATTGCGCCGGATCGACCGGCGACCTGGCAGCTTACTTTACGGACTGGGATCTAATCGATGTGGAATGACGTGCCCGCGGAGCGTGTCGCAGAAGGGATCCACCGGCAGATGATCGTCGGCCACAAGCTGATGATGTGCAGGCTGACGCTGCAGCCCCACGTGGACACGCCGGTCCATTCCCATCCGCACGAGCAGATGACGATCGTCGAACGCGGACGCGCGCGCTTCACGATTGGCGACACGGCGCGCGTCGCGGTGGCCGGCGATGTGCTGCACTTTCCCGCCAACGTCCGCCACGGCGCGACGATGCTCGACGAGGAAGTCGTGCTGATCGACATCTTCACGCCGATCCGCGAAGAGTTCCTGTCGCGATGACCGGCATGTCCAGCGTGCTCGACGCCTTTCGGCTGGACGGCTGCGCGGCGCTCGTCACCGGCGCGTCCGCGGGGCTCGGCGCGGCGATGGCGGTCGCGCTCGCGGAGGCCGGCGCCGACGTGGCGGCGCATGGGAACACCCGATCGCCGGCCGACACCTGCCGCCGCGTCGAGCGGCTCGGAAGACGGGCGGCGGCGCTCACGGGCGACTTGAGCGACCGAGCGGTATCGGCCCGCCTCGTTGGAGAAACGGTCGAGGCGTTCGGTCGCATCGACATCCTCGTCAACAACGCCGGGCTCATCCGGCGGACGCCGGCCGTACACTACGCGGACGCTGACTGGGATCGCGTGATCGAGGTCGATCTCACCAGCGCGTTCAGGCTCGCGCGCGACGCCGGCCGGCATATGATTGCCGCGGGCCGCGGCGGCCGCATCATCAACGTCACGTCGCTGCTCGCGTTTCAGGGCGGCATCACCGTGCCCGCCTACGCAGCGGCGAAGGGCGGCCTCGCGCAGCTCACCAAGGCCTTGGCGAACGAGTGGGCGTCGAAGGGAATCAACGTGAACGCGATCGCGCCCGGCTACATGGAAACCGACAACACGGAGGCGCTGCGCGACGATCCGGTGCGCAGCCGTCAGATTCTCGAGCGCATTCCCGCCGGCCGCTGGGGACAGCCCATCGATCTCGCCGGCGCTGTCGTCTTCCTGGCCTCGCCGGCCGCGCGGTACGTGCATGGCCACGTGCTCGCCGTCGACGGCGGGTGGCTCGGGCGATAGATCGAGCGCGAGGCTTTAGCCGAGCGGAACGGGGCGGGGCAGGGCAGAGGACAGAGGGCAGAGGACAGAGGGCAGAAGGCAGAGGGCAGACGCGATGACGCTGCAGGTTCCCGCCAAAGAGGGACGCCGCTGGGATCTCGTCGCGCTCGGGGAAGTCATGCTGCGCCTGGATCCCGGCGAGGCCCGCATCCACACGGCGCGGCAATTCCGCGCGTGGGAGGGTGGCGGCGAATACAACGTCGCGCGCGGGCTGAAGCGCTGTTTCGGCTTGGACACGACGCTCGTGAGCGCGTTCGCCGACAATCCCGTCGGCCGTCTCCTGCAGGATCTGATCTATCAGGGCGGCGTCGATCAGTCCCACGTCCGCTGGGTGAAGTACGACGGCATCGGCCGCGAGAGCCGCAACGGCCTCAACTTCGTCGAGCGGGGATTCGGCATCCGCGCCGGCGTTGGCTGCTCCGATCGCGGTCATACCGCGGTCTCGAAGCTTGCGGTGGGCGACATCGACTGGTCCGCCATCTTCGAGCGCGAGCGCGCGCGCTGGCTGCATACCGGCGGGATCTTCTGCGCGTTGTCGGAGACGACGCCGGAGGTGGCGCGCGAGGCGATGGAAGCGGCCAGACGTCACGGCGCGGTCGTTTCGTTCGATCTGAACTATCGCGAGTCGCTCTGGCGCGCGTTCGGCGGCCACGATCGCGCGGTCGCCGTCAACCGCGGTCTTGTCTCGCTCGTGGACGTGCTGATCGGCAACGAGGAGGATTTTTCGGCCGCGCTCGGGTTCGCCGTGACAGGCGTCTCGAGCCAGTTCGCCGAGCTGGATCTCGATCAGTTCAAGGCGATGATCCTCCAGGTCACTCGGGCGTTTCCCAACCTCAAAGTGGTGGCCACGACCTTGCGCCACGCGAAGACGGCCACGGTGAACGACTGGTCTGCGATCTGCTGGTGCGACGGCGAATTCTTCGAGGCGACGCCGCGGCCGAATCTCGAGATTCTCGATCGCATCGGCGGCGGCGACTCCTTCGCGTCAGGGCTGATCTACGGCCTGATGACGAACCGTGGACCGCAGTGGGCCGTGGAATGCGGTGCGGCCCACGGGGCGCTGGCAATGACGACGCCCGGAGATACGAGCATGGCGACGCTTGCAGATGTCGAGCGCGTCATGAACGGCGGCACCGCGCGGGTCTCGCGTTGAGAATGTAGCGCGAGGGCAGCAAGGGCAGGAAGGGCAGGAAAGGGCGTTCACAATGCGCGCTTTGATTATTGCCGTGCTGTTCATTGCCGCCCGCGCGGCGGCCGCACAGCAACCCTCGCCGCCGATCATGCAGGAGCCGCAGACGATCCTGCTGTGGCCGGCCGGCGCACCGGGCGCCCTCGGGCAGGAGGAGCGCGACAAGCCGGCGCTGACGATTTACATGCCGCCCAATACGACCGGGCCGATGACCGCGGTGATCATCGCGCCGGGCGGCAGCTACGCGCGGCTGTCGATGAACCTCGAGGGCCGCGCGCCGGCGAACTATCTGAATGCGCTCGGCATCGCGGCGTTCGTCCTGCGCTACCGGCTCGGCCCGCAGTATCACCATCCGATCGAGCTCGGCGACGCGCAGCGCGCGATTCGAACGGTGCGCGCCCGCGCGTCCGAGTGGCACATCGCCCCCGACCGCATCGGCATGATGGGATTCTCGGCCGGCGGTCATCTCGCCTCCTCGGCGTCGACGCATTTCGACGGCGGCGCCGCCGACGCCGCGGATCCAATCGACCGGGTCAGCAGCCGGCCCGATTTTGCCGTGCTCGCATATCCGGTGATCTCGTTCGTCGAGCCGTTCACGCATCAGGGATCGAAGACGAATCTGTTGGGCGAGCGCCCGGATCCGATGCTGGCGCGCAGCCTCTCGAGCGAGACGCAGGTCGCGCCGTCGACGCCGCCGACGTTCATCTACCACACGAACGCCGATACGGTCGTGCCGGTCGAGAACGCCGTGGCGTATTTCCTCGCGCTGCGCAAAGCCGGCGTGCTGGCGGAGATGCACATCTTCAAGGAGGGGCCGCACGGCACCGGTCTGGGGATGCAGGACGCCGCATTGGCTGAGTGGCCGCGGCTGCTCGCGAACTGGCTGAAGGCGAGCGGCTTCCTGAAGCGATGATCCGCGTCGACCGCGTTCGCTCGCCGCGGGATCTCCTGCCGAAAATCACTCGACTGTTTGCTCTATCCGCGCGCAAGATTCGGTCGATCGAAGAGAGCTGGCGGCCCGAGGACGGCGCGCCGGTGTTCACGGTCGACGGACGCTATCGCGCCCGCGGCTGGACCGAGTGGACGCAGGGGTTCCAGTTCGGATCCGCGCTGCTGCAGTACGACGCCACCGGTGACGCCGAGCTCCTGGAGCTCGGCCGATCGCGCACCATCGCGCGCATGTCGCCGCACCTTACGCACGTGGGGGTCCACGACCACGGGTTCAACAACATCAGCACGTACGGCACTCTCTGGAGGCTCGCGCGCGAACATCGCATCGCGGCGGCCGACTGGGAGCAGCGGACCTACGAGCTCGCGCTCGAGGTGAGCGGCGCCGTGCAGGCGGCCCGCTGGACGCGCCTGCCGGATGGCGGATTCATCTACTCGTTCAACGGCGCGCACTCGCTGTTCGTCGACACGCTGCGCTCGCTGCGCGCGCTGGCGCTGGCCCACATGCTCGGCCAGCCGCTGCTCGAAGAGCAGGACGAGCGGATCGATCTGCTGGAGCGTCTGGTGCAGCACGCGCGGACGACCGCGAAGTACAGCGTCTACTTCGGCTGCGGGCGCGACCGGTACGACGTCCGCGGCCGCGTGGCGCACGAGAGCCTGTTCAACGTCGCCAACGGGACGTACCGCGGCCCGAGCACGCAGCAGGGCTACTCGCCGTTCACCACCTGGACGCGCGGGCTGGCCTGGGCGATGCTCGGCTTCGCGGAGCTCGTCGAGTTCGTCGAGACGTGCGCCGGCGAGGCGCTCGCGCGCTGCGGCGGGCGCGCGGAGGTCGAGGCGATGCTCGTCGACGCGGCGCGCGCGACGTGCGATTACTACATCGAGATCGCCGCGGCCGACGGCGTCCCGTACTGGGATACCGGGGCCCCGGGGCTGGCCGGCATGCGCGGTTGGGGCGATCGCGCGGCCGATCCGTTCAACGACTACGAGCCGGTCGACAGCTCGGCGGCGGCGATTGCGGCGCAAGGTCTGCTGCGCCTGGGGCGCGTGCTATCGCGGCGGGGCGATGCGACGGCCGCCGTTCGCTACGAGCAGGCCGGCCTCCTGGTCCTCGACACGCTGTTCGACGACCCGTACGTGAGCGCGGACGATCGCCATCAGGGGCTGCTGCTGCATTCCGTCTATCACTGGCCGAACGGATGGGATCACGTCCCGTCCGGATCGCGGATCCCGCGAGGCGAGTCGAGCCAGTGGGGCGACTACCACGCGCGCGAGGCGGCGCTCTACGTCAAGCGGCTCGCGGAAGGCGCCCCGTACTTGACGTTTTTCGGCACGTCCGTCGACTCCGCTCAGGGCGGGCCCGCATGACCACGCGAAGCGCGCTCGTCACAGGCGGCACGCGCGGCATCGGCCTCGGCATCGCGCGCGCGCTCGCGCGCGAGGGCTGGACGCTGGCGCTCGGCGGCAGGCGAGCCGAGGCCGACGTGGCCCCGGTGCTCGACGAGCTCCGGTCGGTCGGCGTGGGCGTGCACTATTTGCGCGGCGATCTGTCCGAGCGCGACGATCGCGCCCGCGTGATCGCCCAGGCGCGCAAGGCGGTCGGCGTGCCCAACGCGCTCGTCAACAACGCTGGCATGGCGCCCCGCGAGCGTTCGGATCTCATCGACGCGAGCGAAGAGAGCTTCGAAGAGGTCCTCCGCACGAACCTGCAGGGACCGTATTTCGTCACGCAAGCGATCGCGCGCGATCAGATCGCGCGCCGGCGGATCGATCAGTCGTTCGACGCGTCGATTGTGTTCATCACGTCGGTGTCGGCCGACCTGGCCTCGTTCAATCGCGGGGAGTACTGCGTCAGCAAGGCCGGCCTCTCGATGGCCGCCAAGCTGTTTGCGGCGCGGCTGGCCCTCGACGGCATTCCGGTGTTCGAGGTGCGGCCGGGCATCATCGCCACCGACATGACGGCTCCGGTGCGCGACGCGTACGACCAGCGCATCGCCGATCGTCTCGTGCCCGAAGGACGCTGGGGTCAGCCCGAAGACGTAGGGCGTGTCGTCGCCGCGCTGCTGCGCGGTGACGTGCCGTACGCGACAGGGACGATCGTCAACGTGGACGGCGGGCTCTCGATCCCGCGACTCTAGAATCGAGGTACATGTGCAGCGCATGAAATTCGTCGCGATTGTGCTGGGCGTGCTGCTGACCTCGTTCGGGCGGCCGCTGCCGCCGGTCGCAGCGCAGGCGCCGGCATTTCGTCTGCTCGAAGCCACGATCGACAGCATCCACGCCGCCTATCGATCGAAGCAGCTCACTGCGCATCAGCTCGTCCAGCGCTACCTCGCTCGCATCGACGCGTACGACAAGAAGGGCCCGAGCATCAACGCGATCATCACGCTCAACCCTCACGCGCTCGACGACGCCGATCGCCTCGACTCCGCCTTCAGATCGTCGGGACTGGTCGGTCCGCTGCACGGCATTCCAATCGTGCTCAAGGACCAGATGGACGCGGCCGGCATGCCGACGACCCTCGGGTCGATCCTCTTCAAGGACTACCGGCCCGATCGCGACGCCTTCGTGACGGAGAAGCTGAAAAAGGCAGGCGCGATCATCCTGGCGAAGACCACGCTCGGCGAGCTGGGCGGCGGCGACACGCACGGATCGCTGTTCGGTTCGACGCGGAATCCGTACGCGCTCGACCGAACGGCCGGCGGATCGTCGGGCGGCTCGGGCGCGAGCGTGTCGGCGAATTTCGCGACGGTCGCCATCGGGCAGGAGGCGTTCGCGTCGATTCGCCGGCCGTCCGCCTGGAACGGCGTCGTCGGGATGCGTCCGACCGCGGGTCTCGTGAGCCGCAGCGGCGTGTACGACGGGTGGCCGCTCGTCTTTGGATCGCTCGGGCCGATGGGCCGATCGGTCGGCGACGTCGCTCGGCTGCTCGACGTCATGGTCGGATACGACCCGGACGATCCGGTCACCGCCTTCGGCGTCGCCCACGCGCCGCCGAGTTACGCGGCGTCGCTCGACGCCGCGGGTTTGAAAGGCGCGCGGATCGGCGTGCTGCGAGAGCCGATGGGATACGAGTCGGAGCCGGGCTCCGAGGACTTCGCGAAGGTGAACGCCGTGTTCGACAAGGCGGTGGGCGACCTGCGCGGCGCGGGCGCGACGCTGGTCGATCCGATCGTCATCCCGAGGCTGAAGGAGCTGCTGGCGAAGCGCGCCACCAATCCGAAGGACGCCGAGGAATCGTTCAAGCGGTATTTCGGACGGAGCGCGCGCGCGCCGTTCGCGTCGCGGGCCGACATGCTTCGCTCACCGGATCTCGCGAAGCTCACGGGGATCGCGCAAAACCGCATGCGCGCGCCGATGGATGCGTCGCGGCACTACGAGTATCTGATCGCGCGCGACGAGCTGATGGCGATCGTGCTGAAAGTGATGGCGGATCATCAGGTGAGCGCGATCGTCTACAAGACGGTCGAGCATCAGCCCACGCTCATCAAGGACGGAATCAACCCGCCGTATGTGAATCAGAAAGGCGCGCCGGCGCTGAACACATTCCTCGTGTTCGTGCCGGCGATCACCGTGCCCGCCGGCTTCACCGCCGACAACCTGCCGGCGGGCATCGTGTTCATGGGCCGGCCGTACGACGATGCCGTCGTGATCAAGCTTGCGTACGCGTTCGAACAGGCGACGCACCATCGCCGGCCGCCGAGCACCACGCCGCCCATCACTGGAGAACCCTAGCAACGTGCTCGGAGGAAACACGCTACACCGAAGTTCCCCAGCACCCTATAGCGAAGCCTCCGGTTAGCGCTGGGGCAGCGCGAACGCCGTCAGCATGCTGCCCGACGGCACGAGCAGATACTGCCGGCCATCCAGCATGTATGTGGTCCCTGCCGTGGAGCGCATCGAGAAGCCAAGCTGGTAGTGCCACAGGTTCTTGCCGGTGCGCGAGTCGAACGCCATCAGGTTGCCGTCGCCGTCGCCGGCGAACACGAGCCCTGACGCCGTGGTCAAGACGCCGGACGAAGACACCGATGTGTATCGGAACT
>Ga0114129_10008422_pt1 | contig 14691 bp, 11 predicted proteins | sample RhiMetdeltSRZDD1_FD_80071 | JGI IMG/M metagenome (GOLD analysis project Ga0114129, IMG submission 80071) | Populus rhizosphere microbial communities from Tennessee, USA - Rhizosphere MetaG P. deltoides SRZDD1 (version 2) (version 2) | ecosystem: Host-associated > Plants > Roots > Rhizosphere >... | reverse complement strand
CTGTAACGCAAACGCTCAATGGTACATCGAGGAAATGGGTAATGGGTAATTGGCATGGGTCATTGATCTGCAGCATCATTTTTCGGGGGCCGATACGAAGGAAGAGCGATGACGAAACAGCGGCTGGCGGTTGCCGTTCTCCTGGCGTTCCTTGCCGCGTGCACGACACCCAATATTCCGACGCCACCGGCGTTCGAGCTGCCTACCCGGATCGCCGTGCGGCAAGGGACCCGGACGGTCTCCATCCCGCTCGATGAGTACGTCCTCGGGTCGATCCTGGCGGAAGTCTCGCCGGTCGACGAAACACCGCGAACGGCCGCACGGATCTTCGAGGTTCAGGCCGTCATCGCTCGAACCTACGCGGTCGCGCATCTCGGCCGTCATCGATCGCAGGGATTCGACTTGTGCGACACGACGCACTGCCAGCTCTACGACCCGGCGCGCATCAAGACGTCCAGGTTCTCGACCATCGCGCGCGAAGCGGTGCAGAAGACCACGCGGCAGCTTCTCATCTACGCGCGACGGCCCGCGGAGGCGCTCTACCACGCCGACTGCGGCGGATCGACGACGAGCGCCGACGCCGTATGGGGCGGCCCAGCGGTGCCCTACCTCCAGCCGGAAATCGACAATCAACCCTCGCTGATTCACCGGACATGGCGCTTCGCGGCTCCGCTCGCCAAGCTGCGTGAAGCGCTCAATCGCGACAGCCGCAGTCGCGTCGGACGCCGGCTCGAGGGAATCGACGTCGTGAAGCGCGACGTGAGCGGCCGCATCGCGACCGTCGCGGTGCGCGGCGACGAGCGGCATGTCCTGCGCGGCGAGGACCTGAGGGCGATTCTCAACCAGACGTTCGGCGATCGCGCCGTGCAGAGCACCAAGCTCCAGATCGCGCGGACCAGTGACGCCTATGTGTTCACGGGCGCCGGGTTCGGTCACGGCGTGGGACTCTGTCAAATCGGCGCGGCCGCCCGCGCCCGGCGCGGGGAATCGGTCGACGATATTCTGGCCGCCTATTTCGAAGGGGCCTACGTGGTAACGATCCGGTAAAGCACACTGCCGGTTCCGAAGTTCCGGGGTTCCGAGGTTCTCCTGCTAAAATCGTAAGTAAACTTCGACCCTGCCCGGACGTATCCAAATGTCAGGAGATCAGCCGCCGCCGGTGAGCGCCAAAGAAGCAGACGCCCGCGCGGCGGTGGACGTGAAGGCCCTGCACGCGGCGGGACGGCTGGAGGCTGCCCGCGAGCGGTATGCCGAGCTGGTCACGCGGCATCAGCGCCGTGCCGTACGCATCGCGTTCCATTACCTGCGCGACGCGGCCGATGCCGACGAAGCCGTCCAGGACGCCTTCGTGAAGGCGTACCTGCACATCGGCACGTTCCGCGAGGAGCTGCCGTTCGAAGTCTGGTTCACGCGCATCCTGATCAACGGATGCCTGGACCGATTGAAAGCGCGCAGGCGCCGGGAAAAGTGGCTGGCGCCGGCGACGACAGACGCGATGGGCGTCGAGCGAAGCCCGGCGGATTTTCTGCCGTCGCGGGGCCCGAGCCCCGAAGACCAGGTGCTCTCCGAGGAGCGGCGCCGCCAGCTTGGCGCGGCGCTGTCGCAGCTGCCGGAGCGGCAGCGGCTGGTATTCATGTTGAGTCATTTCGAAGGCCGATCGTCTCGGGAAGTGAGCGCCATGACGGGCCTCAACGAGTCGACGGTGCGTGTCCATCTGTTCCGCGCGATTCGCCGGTTGCGGGCGTTGCTCGCGAGCGGCGCGGCGGGAGAATCAGGCAGCAGGAGGATTAGTCGTGCGGCTCATTGACGGACTTCTTCGTCGCGGGCACCTTTCCGAGCGCGCGCTCGTCGACGCGCTCCTCTCCGGCGAGCGCCCGGCGCATCTCGATCGGTGCGACATCTGCGCGGATCGCGCCGTCGATCTCGGCCGCTGGCTGGACGACCTGAAGACGGCCGGCATCGAAGCGGCCGACGCCGCGTTCTCGACCGAACGGCTCGCGATGCAGCAGACGCAGATTCTGCGCCGGCTCGAACAGCTCGATCAGCCCGCGCGGGTCATCGCATTCCCGACGCAGGCCCGGCTCGGTCAGCGCGACCCAAATGATCGACGCGTGGCGCCTGCCTGGCTCGGCGTCGCCGCAGCCGCCGGGCTCGTGCTCGGTCTGGTCGGCGGACAAGTGACGGCGCGCATCGGATCGCGACCGGTCGTGGTCCCGGCCCCGGCGACGGTGCAGGCGTTGCTCGACGACGGTCAGCCGAGCTCGACCGTCAGGCTGGCACAGCCCGATCTCGATCTGGATCTCGAAGGTCTGAACATTCCGGCGCTCGACGCCGTCGACGGGATCACGCCGAAATTCACGACCGTCGCGTTGACGCGCGTGGGCAGATAGGCACGACGCTGCCGCAGATCATTTTTCGGAAAGGCTTCGACCTCAAGTCAGCCGTTGAGGCCGAACTGGCCGCGGCCTACCACAGTGGCATCGTCGATCAGGTTCGGCACTCAGGGTATGTCCATCAGTCCGGCCGTCTGACGGTCCATCTCGCGACCGAATTCGGCTTCTGCTACGGCGTCGATCGCGCGGTCGACTATGCGTACCAGACGCGCAAGAAGTTTCCGGACAAGCGCGTGTTCCTCACCGGCGAGATCATCCACAATCCCCACGTCAACGATCAGCTGCGCGGGCGGGGCATCCGGATCCTGACCGATCCGGGCGAGGATCGCGCATCGCTCGGACCCGACGACGTCGTCATTCTCCCCGCCTTTGGCGTGTCTGTCAGTGAACTCGCGCAGCTTGAACAGCAGGGCTGTACGCTCGTCGACACGACGTGCGGATCGGTGCTGAACGTCTGGAAAAACGTTCGGCGCTACGCGCAGGACGGATTCACGTCGGTCATCCACGGAAAAGTGCATCACGAGGAGACGCGGGCCACGGCGTCTCAGGCCACGCAGTATCCCAACGGCCACTTTCTGATCGTCCGGGACGAGGCCGAGGCTGACACTGCGTGCGCGTTCATTCGCCACGGCGGCGACACGCGGGAGTTCATCTCACGCTTCGGCGACGCGGTGTCGCCCGGATTCGACCCCGATCGCCATCTCGCGCGCATCGGGTGCGCCAACCAGACGACGATGCTGATGACCGAATCGCTGAAGATCGGCGAGATGTTCCGTCGCGCGATGGCGGACCGCTTCGGGGACGCGGAGCTGCAAAGCCGCTTTCGCGCGTTCGACACGATCTGCAGCGCGACGCAGGAGCGCCAGGACGCCGTCGTGACGTTGCTCGATCAGCAGCGGCTCGATCTGGTGGTGGTGATCGGCGGCTACAACAGCAGCAACACGTGCAACCTGGCGAGAATCTGCGCCGCGCGCCTGCCGACGTTTCACATTGCCGATCCCGGCTGTCTCGTGTCGGCGACGGAGATTCGCCACCGGCCAACCGGGGCCCCATCCACGGCCGAAGTGGCCGAGACGGTGAGCCGGAACTGGCTTCCGTCGGGATCGCTGGCCGTGGGCTTGACTGCGGGTGCCTCAACGCCTAATAACATCGTCGGCCAGGTGATCGAGAGGCTCGGCGAGTTGGCGGCCGGGTCGTAAACGTCCTCTCGCCGAATGGCGTAACTCTAGCCGTGACCGTCAATAAGCTCCGTTTCAGACACCCGGTTTGGTTGTTCGGGATGCTGGCGCTGATTGTGACCGCGCCGGTCATCGCCGGCTCCGTCCGGGGCCATCTGGAACAGGGAGCCGGCGCAGCCCAATCTGGGCAAGCCACCGTCCCGAATCCGAACACGCCGCCGGGCAAGCCGGCACCGCCGGGCTCCTCGACCGACAATCAGCGCGGCGGGGGCCGGCCGGAAGAATGGGAGTGGTGGAACGACGCGGCGGTCAAGAAAGAGCTTGGGCTGACGGACGCGAAGTCGAAGGAAATCGACAGGATTTTCCAGGAACGGCAGCGTCACGCCACGCCAGTCTACGAGGAGTTCCTGAAGCAGCGGGATGATCAGAACCGGATGGCAAAGGAGCGACTGGTCGACGAGGGGACGTATGCCCTCCAGGTCGTGCGGGTGGACGCCCTCCGGTCGGAGCTGCTGAAGAGCCGCGCCGTCATGGTCTACAAGATCAGCCGGAAGTTGACGGCCGAGCAGTACAAGAAGCTCGAGGAAATCCGGGATCGCCGCGGCCGGGAAGGCCGCGGACGCGGCAGCGGAACGAGGTAACATCTCAAGGTTTTCAGCCGGCTTCCCTCCTGCCGGCTGCCGATGGGAGTAACAGGCAATGGTCAAGTTGATGCACAACGTGTGGGTGCGCGCGCTTTTCATCGCGATCTTTCTTCCAGCCGTAGCGTCGGCGCAAACGCCCGCTCCGGCCGCACCGGCTCCGGCCACTCCGCAGACACAGGGTGCGCCGCCGATCGACCGCTACGTGGTCGGTCAGGCCAAACCACCGGAAGTGCCCGGGACGACGCTGCTCGACCTGACGCTCGAGCAGGCGCTCCAGATGGCGCTCGACAAGAACCTCGGGCTGCAGGCGGCGCGCATGAACCCGCAGCTCACCGACTACCAATTGCAGTCGGCGCGCGCGGCGTTCCTCCCGCGCTACACCACGCTCTACCGCATCAATAACGCGACGACTCCTTCGACCAGCAGGATCACGGGCGTTACGAACGTCACGAACAACACCCAGAACTTCAACGCGACGTACGGGCAGCTGTTGCCGTGGCACGGCGGCAACCTGAGCGCGAACTTCACGAACAGCCGCGCCGGCACGAACAACCTGGACGCAACACTTAACCCGTCGTTCAATGCAGGGCTCTCGTTCACGTACACGCAGCCGGTCCTGGCCGGCTTCAAGACGGACAACGCGCGCAATCAGCTGCGCACACTGGCCATCTCCCGGCAGATTGAAGACATCAGGCTGTTCACCACGATCGAGAACACGCGCTCCGACGTCCGTCAGGCATACTGGGCGCTTCGATCGGCGATCGAGCAGATCGAGATCAACCGCCGCGCGTTGCTGCTCGCGCAGCGGTCCTGGGACGACAGCAAGATCCGCGTGGAGATCGGCGCACTCGCGCCGATCGAGACGGTGCAGTTCGAATCGCAGGTCGCCAACGCCGATCAGGCACTGCTCGACGCGCAGATTCGCTGGAGGACCGCGGACCTCAATCTGAAAGTCCTGCTCGCCTCGGGCAACGACGATGACATCTACAAGTCGACGATCAACCCGGTGGATATGCCGTTGGTCTCGATCCAGGCCGTCGACATCAACGGGGCGGTCACGACCGCGCTGGCGCAGCGCACCGACCTCGTGCAGCAGCGCAAGAGCCTCGACATCAACCAGCTGAACCTCGAGGTCGCGAAGGACCTGACCAAGCCGCAGCTCGATCTCTCGTCCGGCTACAACACGAACGGACAGGCCGGCACGCGCTTTACGAACGGTGTCATCACCGAGGACAGCGGATACTTCGGCGCGCTGCGATCGCTCTACACGTTGAACACCTCGGGGTGGAACGCGCAGCTGAACTTCATCATTCCCGTCGGCCGCGACATGACGAACAATCGCGTGAATTACGCGCGATCGATTCTCGCCATCGATCAGACGAAGGCCAACATCAAGGCCTCCGAGCTGCGCGTCTCCTCGGAAGTCACCAACGCCGGATTGGCGGTTGAGAACACCTACAAGCAGTACCAGGCCGCTCAGACCGCGCGCGCCGCGGCGGAGAAGAACGCCGAGGCAGCGCAGACGCGCTACGAGAACGGTGTCGCGACGAACTTCGAGGTCGTGCAGCTCCAGAACACGCTGACGAATCAGCGGCTCATCGAGCTCACGCGGCTCATCCAGTACGTGAACGCCGTGGCCGAGTTCGAACGAGTGCAGCGAGTGGGACGGTAGACCGCCTCACTGATATTTGATGCGGAAAACGATCCTCATCGTCGTCATTCTGGTCGCCGTCGCCGGCGGCGCGTGGTACTACCGGTCCGGCGGGGCCGACACCGCCGCGGCGTCCCCCAATCCCGCGGCCGGCGCTCCTGGTGGAGGCCGCGGCGGCGGACGCGCGGCGATGCCGGTCGACATGGCCCCGGCGTCGCGTCACGAGGTCATCGACTACGTGACCGTCGTCGGCAACCTCATCGGTCAGGCGACGGTCGACGTCGTGCCGCGGGTCGGCGGGCGGATCGACTCGATTCCGGTGAAGCTGGGCGATCGGGTGACGCGGGGCCAGACGATCGCGAAGATCGAGGACGACCAGATCAAGGAACAGATCAACCAGCGGATGGCCAGCCTCGAAGTCAACAAGGCGAACGTCACGCAGCGCGAGAGCGACGCCAAGCTGGCCGAGACGATCTTTCAGCGGATGAAGGTGCAGTACGACCGCGACCTGCTGTCGAAGCAGCTGCTCGAGGACGCCGAAGCGAAATACAACACGGCGGTCTCGAACGTCGGCGTCGCCAAGGCGCAGCTCGTGCAGATGCAGTCGTCGGTCGACGAGCTGAAGATCACGCTCGCCAACACGACGGTGACCTCGCCGGTCGACGGGTTCGTGAGCAAGCGCGTGCTCGATCAGGGCGCGTTCGCGGGCGCCAACACGGTGATCCTCTCGGTCGTCGACATCGGCATCGTGCGGATGGTCGCGAATCTCGTCGAGAAGGACGTCAAGCGCGTGCAGCCCGGCGTCAGTGCGCTCGTCGAAGTGGATGCGTTCCCGGGCGAGCAGTTCACCGGTCAGGTGAGCCGCGTCGCGCCGGTGTTCGATCCGGCGACGCGGACCGCGCCCATGGAAATCGAAGTCCCCAATCCGGGCTTCCGGTTGAAGCCCGGCATGTACGCCCGCGTCCGCCTGACCGTCGATCGGCGTCCGAACGCGCTGACGGTCCCGCGCGGCGCGGTCGCCGACATCGAGGGCAAGCGCGGCGTGTTCATGCTCGAGAACGGCGTCGCGCGTTTTCATGAAGTGAAGACGGGGCTCCAGGACAACGAACGCGTGGAGATTCTCGAAGGCTTGAACGAAGGACAGCGCGTGGTGACGGTCGGGACCCTGGCGCTGCGCGACGGCGATCGGATCTCGGTCGTCGGCGAGCCGGGCGACGGACAAGGCCGCGGACGCGGCCGTCGCGGTGGCGGCGGCGCCGCCGGCAGCAACCAGCCCGGCACAGGACGTGAGTAGGTAGACAGGTGGAGGGCCGGACCTTCAGGTCCGGCCGACGAGCGGAGATCCGGATGTCCATCCCACGCATCGCCATTCAGCGGCCGGTCACGATGTTCATGATCTGCGCCGTCGTGATCCTGCTCGGCACCATCTCGCTCGCGCGTCTGCCGGTCGATCTGATGCCTGACGTCACGTATCCCAGCATTACGGTACGCGTGGGGTACGCCGGTGTGGGTCCGCAGGAGATCGAGGAGCTGATCGTGCGGCCGCTCGAGCAGACGCTCGCCGCGGTCCCCGGCCTCGAGCAAATCAACTCGACTGCCAACGAAGGATCGGGCCAGGTCCGCTTGAGCTTCGCGTGGGGGTCGGATCTCAACGACGCCGCCGACGAAGTCCGATCGCGGGTCGATCGCGTGCGCGGCCGCCTGCCCGAAGAAGCCGATCCGCCGAGCGTGCAGAAGTTCGACGCGTCATCGTCGCCGATCATGGGGATCGGCGTCGGCGGGAACTTCGATCGCGTGACGCTGCGCGAGATCGCCGAAAACGACCTCGTGCCGCGCCTCGAGCGCGTTGAAGGCGTGGCGGCCGTCACCGTCATGGGCGGCCTGCGGCGCCAGATTCACATCGAGCTTTCGAAGGAAAAAATCACCGCGCTCGATCTTTCCGTCGATCGCGTGATCAGCACGCTGCGCTCGGAGAACCAGAACGTCCCGCTCGGCGAAGTGGACGAGGGCGACACGACCTACCTCCTCCGCAGCCAGGGCCAGTTCCAGAGCATCAGCCAGATCGCCGACCTCGTCATCATGACGAAGAACGGCGTGCCCGTGTACCTGCGCGACATCGCCGAGGTCAAGGACACGACCGAGGACCTGCGATCGTTTCAGCGGATCGACGGCAAGCCCGGCGTCCGCATGCAGGTCACCAAGCAGTCGGGCAAGAACACCGTCGCGATCGCGACCGCCGTCAAGGCCGAGATCGATCGCATCAACGACAGCTCGGCCGTCCACCTGACGCTCCTCGACGATCAATCGAAGTTCATCACGCGCGCAATCTCGTCGGTGACCGAGCACGCGTACCTCGGCGCGATCCTCGTCGTCGCCATCATCTTCGCCTTCCTGCGCAACGTCCGATCGACGCTCATCATCTGCACGTCGATTCCGATTTCGGTCATCGGCACGTTCGCGCTGCTCTACTTCGGCGGCTTCACGCTCAACACGATGACGTTCGGCGGGCTGGCGCTCGGCATCGGCATGATCGTCGACGCGTCGATCGTCGTGCTCGAGAACACGTACCGTCACATGGAGATGGGCAAGTCGCGGATGCAGGCCGCGATCGACGGCAGCGAGGAAGTCTGGTCGGCGATTCTGGCGTCGACGCTGACGCACATCGCGGTCTTCATCCCGCTGCTCTTCCTCGTGGGGATCTCGAGCATCCTCTTCGTGCAGCTCTCCTACGTCGTCATGTTCTCGCTGACGATGTCGCTGTTCGTGGCGGTGACGGTGGTGCCGGTGCTCTGCTCGCGGCTCCTGAAGCTGCCGCCGCCGGTCGAAGAGCGCACCGGTGTGCTCGCGAAGATGTTCACGGTGGGCGAGCGGTTTTTCACCGGCCTGGACGATTTCTACCGGGGCGCGATTCACGTCGCGCTGCAGCATCGCCCGACGGTCCTCCTGACCGCGGCGGGCCTCACGGTGCTGGCCTTCGTGATCCTGCCGACGATTCCGAGCGAGCTCGTGCCGCAGGCCGATGAAGGCGAAGTCTCGGTGAGCGCGCGCATGCCGGTCGGCACGCGGATCGAGCGGACGGAGGCGGTCGCCATCCAGCTCGAACAGATGGTCCGCGCCAACGTGCCGGAAGCAACGACGATCATCTCGTCGGCCGGCGGCGGCGGGTTCATGGGCGGCTCAGGCACCAACGCCAATCTCAACGTCAAGCTCGTGCCGCGCGACGACCGCAAGCGCACGAGCGATCAGATCGCGACCGAGCTGCGCCGCGTGCTCGTCGGGCTGCCCGGCGTCGTCATCACGACGCGCGCGTCGGGCGGCAACCAGCAGCTCTCGCGCATTCTCGGCGGCGGCAACCAGGACAGCCGGCTGGCCGTGGAGATCCGCGGCGACGAACTGAACGAGGCCCGCCGGCTCGCGCTGTCGGTCCTCGAAGTGCTCAAGGGATCCGAAGGGATCGCCAACCCACAGATTGGCCGCGAAGAAGGCCGGCCGGAGCTCGCTATCCGCGTCGATCGGCCCAAAGCCGCACTGCTTGGCCTGTCGGTCTCCGGCGTCGCGAACACGATCCGCACGAACATCGGCGGCACGCAGGCCGCGTTCTTCCGCGAGCGCGGCAAGGAATTCCCGATCATCGTCCGGCTGCGCGAAGAAGATCGCGATCGGATCGACTCGGTCAACGACGTGCTGATCAGCACGCCGCAGGGGCAGGTGCTCGCGGCCAAGAACCTGCTCGATCTGCGGGCTCAGACGGGGCCGACGCAAATCGATCGCAAGAACCAGCAGCGCATCATGCGCGTGAACGCAGAGCTCGAGGCCGGTGTGGCGCTCGGCGATGCCGTCAAGACGGTCCGCCAGAACCTGCGGAGCATACGGGACCAGATTCCGAAGGAATTCAGCGTTGATTTCGGCAACGAGGTCGAGCAGCAGGCCCAGGCCTTCAAACAGCTGCAGGTCCTCTTGATCCTCGGGATTCTGCTGGTCTACGCCGTCATGGCGTCGCAATACGAGTCGCTGCGGGACCCCTTCATCGTCATGTTCTCGGTGCCCGTGGCGGCCATCGGGGTGGTCGGCGCACTCAAGTTGACCGCAACGTCCTTCAGCCTTCAGGCGTATATCGGGGTAATCATGCTGGCAGGGATCGTGGTCAGCAACGCGATCCTGCTGGTCGATTACACCAATATTCTGCGGCGGCGGGACGGCAAGCCGCTGCGGGAAGCGGTCGAGCTGGCGGGGCGGACCAGGCTTCGGCCGATTCTCATGACGACGCTCGCGACGATTCTCGGGCTGGTGCCGATGTCGCTCGGCCTCGGCGAAGGCGCCGAGCTGCAGGCCCCGCTGGCCCGGGTCGTGATTGGCGGCCTGGCGACGTCCACGCTCGTGACGCTCGTCCTCGTCCCGACCGTATACACGCTGTTCGAAGAAGGATTTTCCGGATTGCGCCGCGGCGGTGGACCGGCGCACTCTCACGCAGAGCGAGCTTAGACGACCATGAAAAAGCTGGTGGTGTTACTCATTCTCCTGGCGGCCGCGGGCGGCGCGGCATTTTGGTATGTCAAGTACGGGAAGACCGTCGAGAAGCCGCAGGTCATCCAGGCCACGGTGTCGCGCGGAGACATCGTCGAGGTCGTCAACGCGACGGGCACGCTCGAGCCGATGCGCCGCGTCGACGTCGGATCGCAGGTCTCTGGCGTCGTCCAGGAGCTCTTCGTCGACTACAACTCGATCGTCAAGCAAGGCCAGGTGCTCGCGAAGATCGACCCCAGCCTCCTCCAGGTGCAGGTCGAGATTCAGGAAGCCAACATCGAGCGGCAGAAGATGGACATTGAGAACCAGAAAATCCAGCTCGAGGATTTGAAGGTCAAACTCCAGCGCTCGCAGGCGCTGTTCGACAAGCAACTCGTCAATCAGCAGCAGCTCGACGACGCGAGCCTAGCCGTCAAGAATCGCGAGGCGCAGATCGGGTCGGCCCAGAAGCAGATGGTCCAGTCGGAAGCCCAATTGAGCCAGGCGAAGTTGAACGTCAGCTACACGACGATCATTTCGCCAATCGACGGCGTCGTCGTCGAGCGACGCGTCGATCGCGGACAGACGGTGCAGGCCAGTATGAATGCCCCGACCTTCTTCAGTCTGGCGACGGATCTGCGCACGCTCCGGCTCTCGGCCGGCGTTGACGAAGCGGACATCGGCCGCGTCGAAGTCGGGCAGAAAGTCATGTTCAAAGTCGATGCGTACGGCGGTCAGGAATTCGAAGGCACCGTCGACACGGTCCGCCTGAACGCGACGAACAACAACAACGTCGTGACGTATCCGGTCTGGATCAAAGTGCCGAATCCCGAGCTGAAGCTGCGGCCGGCGATGACCGCGCAGCTTCGCGTCATCATCCAGACCGCCTCGAACGTCGTGCGCGTGCCGAATCAGGCGCTTCGTTTCCGGCCCAACAGCGAGATCTACACCGCGCTCGGCCTCGAGCCGCCTGCGGCGGGCCGCGGGCGATCGCTCGCGTCCGAAATCAACGGCGACCCCAACGGCGGCGGCCGCGCCGGGGATCCGTCCCAGGCCGGACGTCGCGGCCGTGATCGCACGCAGGGAACCGGCGGTGGCCAGGGTGCTGCGCGGCAGCCGGGACAGCCGGCAGCACAGCCAGGTCAGCCTGGGCAGGCTGGCCAGGACGGCCAGAATCGCGCGGGTGGCGGCGCCGGGTTCGGCCGACAGACCGGCATGGGCAATCTCACGCCTGAACAGATGCAGGCGCTCCGCGAGCGCTACGGTCGCGGCGGTAGCGGCGGCCGCGGCGGCGGACGTGGCGGCGCAGGCACCGGCGATCGCGCCCAGGGCGGCACACGCGGCCAGGGTGCGGGTGGACGGGGCGCGAACGCGACTCAGAGCGCCAATGCACCACAGGTGCCGCTGAACGCGGAGAAGATCGACGAATTATTCGAGCCGGTGCAGCGCCCCGAACAGCGCGCATCCGTCTATACGTGGGCTCCGTCGAAGACTCCGCCGGAGCTGAAGCAGGTCAACATCCGGCTTGGCGTCACCGACGGCACGTTCAGCGAACTGTTGTCGGATAACCTGCAGGTCGATCAGCAGGTCGTGACTGGCGTGATCATCCCGCAGGCGCAGCGGCCCGCGCAGCCCGGCCAGAGCATCTTCGGCCAGCCCCAGCGCGGCATGCCCGGCGGCATGACGCCAGGCGGCTTCGGTAATCCCGGCGGCGGCGGTCCCGGCGGCGGTGGTGGTGGCGGCCGCGGCGGTGGCGGCGGCGGACGCGGGGGGAACTGAGCTATCGATTACATCGATCTATCGACTTATCGATCTATCGATCTATTGAAGAACACAATGGCCAGAACAACGACACGACCAGGAAGTTTTTCAATAGATCGATAAATCGATAGGTCGATAGATCGATTCTGCGACTCGTTTCTATTCGGAGTATTTGTTGGCTGTCATCTCCGTCAAGAACCTCACCAAGATTTACGTGGTGGGCGAAATTGAAGTGCGCGCGCTGCGCGGCGTGTCGCTCGACGTCGAGGCCGGCGAGTTCGTGGCCGTGACCGGGCCTTCGGGATCCGGCAAATCCACGTTCATGCATATCGCCGGATGTCTCGACCGCCCCACGGGCGGCGAGTACTTCCTGGACGGCCGCGACGTGTCGAAGCTGTCGAAGGACGAGCTGGCGAGCGTCCGCAATTCGAAGATCGGATTCGTGTTTCAGGGATTCAATCTCCTCTCGCGCACGACCGCGTTGGACAACGTCGAGCTGCCGCTGCTCTACATGCGCAAGAACGCGCTGCGCGCCGCCGAACGCCACAAGCGCGCGATGGTGGCCCTCGACGCGGTCAACCTGCGCGATCGCTCGCATCACTATCCCAATCAGCTGTCGGGCGGGCAGCAGCAGCGCGTCGCGATCGCGCGGGCGCTGATCAACGAGCCCTCGATCCTTCTCGCCGACGAGCCGACCGGCAACCTCGACACGCGGACGAGCATCGAAGTGATGGGGATCTTCCAGCGGCTGAACCAGGAGCGCGGCATTACGGTGCTCCTCATCACGCACGAGATGGACATCGCCGAGTACGGCACGCGGCTGATTCGCTTCCGCGACGGCCGGGTCGTCGCCGATCAGAAGGTCGTCCATCGGCGCAACGCCGCCGATGAGCTGGCGGCGCTGCCGCCGCCGGAGCCCGATCAGATCGAGCCACCGGCCGAGCACACGGGCGAAGGCGCCGAGGCACACGGCTGATGTCGCTCCTCATGACGCTCCGGATCGCGTTCAAGGCGCTGGGCCGCAACAAGCTGCGGACCGCGCTGACGATGCTCGGCATGATCATCGGCGTCGCTGCGGTCATCGCGATGGTGGCGCTCGGCTCGGGTGCGCAGGCGATGATCGAAGAGCAGGTCCGATCGACCGGCACGAACCTCATCACGATCTCGCCCGGCAGCTTCAACATGGGCGGGGTGCGCGGCGGCGGCGGCACCAACACCCGGCTGACGCCCGAGGACGCCGAATCGCTCCGGGAACTGCCGGAAATCGAGTACGTCGCCGAAAGCGCCGGCACCCGCACGCAGGTCATCTACAGCAACCAGAACTGGAATACCCAGATCGAGGGCACGAACATCGACCTGCCGCAGATTCGCAACTGGCAGATGATGTACGGCACGTTCTTCACGGCCGAGGACGTGAAGGCCGCCCAGAAGGTCTGCGTGCTCGGCGTCAACGTCGCCGAACAGCTGTTCGGCGAGGGCGTCGACCCGACCGACATTCAAATCCGGATCCGCAATCAGCCGTTCAAGGTGTTGGGGGTGATGTCGCGCAAGGGCGCGTCCGGCGGCGGCCAGAACCAGGACGACCAGGTCTTCGCGCCGTACACGACGGTGATGAAGAAGCTCTCCGGTCAGCAGAACATCAATCGCATTTTCGCGGCCTCGCGGACCGCCGACGAGCTCAACAGCGCCGCCCTGTCCGTGACGGCTCAGCTCCGCATCCGCCACGGCATCGAGCCCGGTGACACCGACGACTTCATGGTCCAGACGCAGGACGACATCGTCGCGCTGCGGACCCAGACGGCCAGCACGATGTCCTCGCTGCTGATGGGCATCGCCGCCGTCTCGCTCGTCGTCGGCGGCATCGGGATCATGAACATCATGCTGGTCTCGGTCACCGAACGCACGCGGGAGATCGGTCTCCGGATGGCGATCGGCGCGCGCGGCTTCGACGTCCTGCTCCAGTTCCTGATCGAAGCCGTCGTCATCAGCAGCGCCGGCGGACTGGTGGGAATTGGTGTGGGATATCTTGCGTCGGAAGGGATCAAGTTCTACATGCAGTCGCCGACGTTGATCCCGCCGGACGCGATTCTCATTGCAGTAGGATTCTCGGCGGCCGTCGGTATCTTTTTCGGGTTCTATCCGGCGCGCAAAGCCGCAGGCCTCGATCCGATCGAAGCGCTCAGGTTCGAGTAAACGGGCCGTTGATCGCGGTCAGTTTGGGCACGTGCACGTTGCAAGTCGTCGGCAAGCCGTGGCAAGTTGTTTTTCGTAGTGGTGGGCAGGAAGGCGGTTCCGTCGGGTCGAATGGCCTGCTGGAGCCTGGTTTCGGAGGCGGCACTCGGCCGTCCCGATTTCGTGAGGGAGCAATCGTTATGCGACGTATCAGTGCACTGTTGAGCGTGGCGGCGGTCGTCCTGTGGACGGTCGGCGCGTACGCCCAAGCGAAGCCGGACTTCTCCGGCAAGTGGGTACGAGAGGCACCAGCAGGGGGCGCGGCCGCCGGCGGTGGCGGCGGCGGCGGTGGTCGTGGCGGTGGCGGCGGCGGCTTTGGGATGGAGAAT